>Ga0126342_10003834_pt1 | contig 25214 bp, 26 predicted proteins | sample Cyp1metagenome_FD_92528 | JGI IMG/M metagenome (GOLD analysis project Ga0126342, IMG submission 92528) | Coral microbial communities from Lord Howe Island, Old Settlement Bay, Australia - Cyphastrea 1 metagenome | ecosystem: Host-associated > Invertebrates > Cnidaria > Coral ... | reverse complement strand
TTGTAGTACAAAGTAGTGCTGGGAAGCATTTTGTGCAAGCTTTGTAGTACAAAGTAGTACTGGGAAGGAGTTTGTGCAAGCTGTGTAGTACAAAGTGGTACTGGGAAGTCCTTTGTGCAAGCTTTGTAGTACAAAGTAGTGCTGGGAAGGAGTTTGTGCAAGCTTCGTAGTACAAAGTAGTACTGGGAAGTGCTTTGTGCAAGCTTTGTAGTACAAAGTAGTACCGGGAAGTGCTTTGTGCAAGCTTTGTAGTACAAAGTAGTACTGGGAAGGACTTTGTGCAAGCGTTGTAGTAGTACTGGGATGTGCTTTGTGCAAGCTTTGTAGTACAAAGTAGTACTGGGAACGGACTTTGTGCAAGCTTTGTAGTACAAAGTAGTACTGGGAAGGACTTTGTGCAAGCTGTGTAGTACAAAGTACTGGGAAGTAGTTTGTGCAAGCTGTGTATTACAAAGTAGTACTGGGACGTACTTTGTGCAAGTTTTGTAGTACAAAGTAGTACTGGGACCTACTTTGTGCAAGCTTTGTACTACAAAGTAGTGCTGGGACGTACTTTGTGCAAGCTTTGTAGTACAAAGTAGTACTGGGAAGTAGTTTGTGCAAGCTTTGTAGTACAAAGTAGTACTGGGAAGTGCTTTGCGCAAGCTTTGTAGTATAAAGTAGTACTGGGAAGTGCTTTGTGCAAGCTTTGTGGTACAAAGTGGTACTGGGAAGTATTTTGTGCAAGCTTTGTAGTACAAAGTAGTACTGGCAGGTCTTACACTTTATACTCCACACTCCTCACTCTACACTCCACACTCGACACTTTACACACTCTAGACTCCCCACTCCACACTTTACACTCCACACTCCTTACTTTACACTCCACACTCCACACTCTTCACTTTCCACTCCACACTCCACACTCTACACTTTCCACTCCACACTCCACACTCTACACTTTCCACTCCACACTGCAGACTGGTAACAGGGGAAATATGTACTGTCTTCAAGCGATGTTTTCCATGCGTGTCTTTGTGCGTTAGTTGTCTCTTAGTGAACTGTTGATCAGGTGCCTTCGCTGAGACGATATGCGCGCACGATGCATGAAAAAAAAGGTTCGTTTTCCTATTGCAGAGGTTTTCACTCGTAGTCCAAGAACGTGAATACATTCGGGTTCGTGGCTTCCATCTTGTTTTAGAGTGGTCCATCGGTTTTCCACTACTTTGTCTATGGGGGGTGGTCAAAACCTGCATAACCATCTTGGTTCAATGGAAGTTTAATATAGTTTAATGATGGTTATACATGGTTATACCATGTTATACCGTATTATGCCATATTATACCATATTTTGATATATGTTGAGGGTATGAACCTCTAAAAAAAACGGGCCCAACGGGTGACGCGATCCCAGGCACAACGACAAGAGTTGGAGCAGCGCGCGCACGAGGCGAAGGCCTTTCGCACAAGCTGCAGCCATGGGCCTCCACTGGGCATCACAATTCCGGACTCCTGGATGCCAAAAAAAGGAGGACCCACTGGTAAGTGGTTCATAATTAGTCTACATTAATCATTAATGTTCCTGTCTCCGAGCCCGCAATAAGAATATATGTATGTGTATATATATATACATACATATATATATATAAATATATATGTGTGTGTGTACAAAACTGGGGAAAATCCTTAAATTACATAACTCAGCTATACAATATGGTGATTACCCACTGATTGGGATCGACGCCCCACTTGGGGACGCAGTTCCATTTGATAAATCGGCACATAGCCAAGATTATATAGAGGGGTTGTATCCCGACTTGTGAGGGTTACAACCGTGGTCATTCTAGCTACAACTGCATACCCAAGAACAGGCGTTGGCACGGCAGTGGCCAAGCAGAAAACCTCGGAATTGGAACGTGTGCTGATCCACAGTCCACATATTGATCCAGTTCGGTTCATGTGCTGGAAAATGACAGACGTTGCGAATTGTAAAGCACCAGACTTTGTCCAACACTACAAACCATTTGCTTGAAACGGTTCGTTAGTTTGCAGCGCTCAGGAGCCATTTGCCTTGTCACAGTCCAACAGCTGTTCCTCCACATAGATGGTATGGCTGTGATCCAGGCTGGTTGCAACCTTACGCTCTGACTGATGGATATATTTCTTACAGATAATGTATGATAATGTGCCCTCAGAGGCGATGCATTGATGCTGCGCCTCTGGCCTGAAACGGCTAAAAGATGCTCGCTGCCCCATTCAAAAGTCGTGACACCTTTTTCCAACAGAGTCTGGGCAAACTGCTTCACCCAATCATTGGGAAAATTGCACGGTGGTAGCGGTGGCGGGCCCTCCGGAGAGAAACAGCAGCGTCTCTGCGAAACTGGCAGAAGATCTGCCATTGAGAGATGTTTGCACCAATTCAGCAGGCGATCCAGGAGTGATTTGTGGCTGGCTGACAATGACTGTCCTTTCGGAAGCCAAATATCGTAAATCGCAGTGTGGATGCCGCAAGACATCCAAGTTTGTGACGAAGATCAGGTTGGCATTCTGGTAGCATTGACCATGATTGACCGGTGTTTTGTTTTGTTGTTTGTAGGGTTGGCCGCATCCGTTTGCTGATCATTCATGATCATGGTGCAGTCTGCGCAGTCTACGCCATAGTTGAAAAGGCTGTGAACCGATGTCGATTTTTTGGGCCCGAAGTCTCACTGCACACCTTGCCTCCTTGTACTTGAGGCAGCACCGGAACGGCAGCTTGTGCACAATCCATGTGATCGGGCAATGGCATGTTGGGGCGCTTGCAAATGTTGGTCTTTGTATATGGGTTTGGCATGGTTTGGCTGAAAATGAGATAGCCAATGGGAGCCCAAAATCATCTAAAATCCATTGGCTACTCATCAGCGTCCCTACAGTCTAGAATGGTCACAATATATATATATATATTTATTTATTTATATTTATTTATTTATTTATATTTATTTATTTATTTATATTTATTTATTTATAACATATAATATTTAATATAGAATATACAATATATAATATATAATAAAATATAACATATATATATATATATATATAAAGTGGGTGTTTCCCAGTTTCAGACGAAGCCATATGTGAAAGATCATGGGCGCCAGGATGGGCCCTCCAAAGGCGGCAGCCATCGGGCGATTGCCAGCTCCACCCCCATACTCCCATGAAGCAGCTGTCTGGCGCTCAGCTCTTTGTGTCTTGGTGATGTACTACCTAGGACCTAGGATCATCTAGAATCGCCCTACATATTTACAATATATATATATATGTGTGTGTGTGTGATTAAGTATTTAATTGAATATATAGCTCTATAAATACATAAATAAATATTTATATATGCATATATAATATGTATATATGTATATACATTTATGCATATATATATACACATATTAATATATATGCATATATGTGTGTGTGCGTATTTACTATTATTATGTTTATATGTTTTTTCTGCACATATTATCTCAGGTCAGATTCGATCTCAGCCTGAAGAATGCCACTGTTTCCCAGCACAATTTCGCCAGGCCCGGGAACTTGTCTCCAGAGGCATGCCTGTGTCGGATGCCTTGGCCTCGGTACTGTTACCGGTTCCGACCCACCGAAGCCACTTCTGGTAAAAAGAAAGTCAGGTCTTGGAAGTGGCGTTGACGCCCAGGGGAGTTCCTCCACCAGGTGGAGATGGGGACTGGCTAGACTGGCTATGGGATTTTGGGGATGAACTTTTTTGTGTTCACCAAGATGTTATTGTTCTGCTCCCATTCCAACGGTCTGAGCCTCAGAGCATCTGCATCCCTTTGGCGAAGGTTCTGCTCCAGCCACCCCGCGCCCGGTGATGCGGGGCCCACGAGCACAGACTGGGACCTACAAGGTGCAGTTCTGCCATGTTCTGCTGACATTCACCCACTTCTGCAAGATCTTTGCCACTGGGTTTAGGAGCTGAGTCCATTGGAGGAAAGGGCGATTGTGCCTCGGCCATCGTCGTGGCTCAGGGGGGCGAGCACCCACAATTGTTTCGGAAAGGCAGGGGTTCTACTTGAAGAAGGACAATTTATTTTTTTGACAGGGATGAAATATCGATCTTCTTGGGGATACTTACTTTTTACATCTTTTTACATCCTTTTACACAGTCCATTCCAGCATTAGGCGGTCCCATTTCACCGAAAATTATTGGAGCAACCACTACCACCACCCAGCAGATGTTGATGTCCGATGTCTTCAACGAAATCTGGGAGGACCGGTTGTGAGCATTTCTCAAGTGCTAAGGATTTGGCCTTTCGAAAGTTTGACAAATACAACAGTGGCAAGGCCTGCTGTTGCCATCGCCGCAGTCGTTGGGATCAGCTGCGGAAGTGGAGTCCATTGACCCACATCCATGCGTGGAGATTGGTCCTCGAATCTTCCTTAATGATCCTTAATGTATGTATGCAGTGGCAACACTTTGTGTGGACACCACAACTACATCGGCCAACTGCTCAAACCAGTAGTCCTTCCTAATGCTGATAGCAGTAGTGTTGCACATCGGGAGAAGTTTGATGCTCCAAGATGGCCAAAATCATAGGGACAGGTTGGACAGCCGTTTCCACCGTTCGCGACAGTTGGAAGTCCATTCCTTCTTCAGTATGTGTGCAAGCCTGGTCGGTGACTCAAGTTCCGCTCCTGCAGACAAGCACCTGCTCCACTGGGCCGTCTTGGCCAGAATTGGTTGCAGACAAACCATCAAAAACCGACATGTTTGGATGTTCAAAATATGTTTAAGGGCCATGAGGGTTTTCGGGTAATTCACCCAGTGGATCTTGGCTGGACGAGGGAAAAAAGTCCTGACCCCACCTGGCCCAAGGACTTGCACCTCAACGCGAAAGTTGCAAAGGAATGGCACTGACCCCAGCATTCCACAGCTGTTTTTTAACTGGTCAGTGAGGAATTCCGAAGCAGGGTCGGGCTTTCATTCAACCTTCGATTCATGAATCATGGAACTCATGTAGCACCTCTGAAGATTCTGAACTTGCAACTAATTTCCCAAAACTGTGAAGGCTTGCAAGTTCAGTTGGATGAACTTTCCTTTGTACCCGTTAATGTTGGAAAAACCCAATGAATTGATGGCCACAGCCAAGGCTTGGGCATCTCAACCAGGCAGGGCTTCGAACTTTCATCTGTCCCATTCGCCTTTTCTGATGCTGCCATTTGGGGGGGTTCCATAAATGGATATAAATGGGGAATCCCCAATGTGGTTGGTTCATACTGGACAATCCTATCTAAAATGAAGACTGGGGATGACTGGGGTACCCCATGACATCCCATGACTTTGGCCTCAGGTGGATGGGTTGACCTTGGATCAAGTGAAGAGCATCTGCACTGGCATTTTGGCGGTGGATGCCCCAATGCCCAACACTTGGACCCCGGCCGCAGCCCCGCCAGTTCCATCGTCGCCCAGGCACAAACCCCCGCAGTGCGGAGCTGCACGGCAGGGAAGACTCTGACCTTGCCATTCGGCTTTGGATGTGTGGATGTCGCCCCAAAAAACACACACATATATATATATATATAAATATCAATGGATACTGAAACTCTGAGATCAATCGAAGTAGATTAAGATCATCATGAATTCAACATGGATCAAAAGATGGACCTGTCACTAGTCAGTCTGGAAGCACGAATTGATGAATGACAGCATATTGCAACCTTATACCGACTTATACCTCAACCACTGCGGAAAGCCATGGGTTTGAGGCCCCAAGATTGGCATGTCGCCATCAGCTGAGTTCTGCCGAGGACCGAACTCCAGGCCAGTGAGGAGTACATGCGCGGTGCATTCCGAAAGCTGGGGCTCCTGGATCCGGGCCTCGGTTTCTTCGATTTTGTGCCATCAATGGGTTCAACTATGGTTCAATGATGTTGTAACCATCTCTATATATATATCAACTATAAAACAGGATGGGTTAACCATCTAATAGTTTAACACTATATGTTAAAGTGAACAATAGATTGATATCTAAGATTGGCCGTGAGATGGTCCATGGTCTTGTCTTTAAAAAGGCCATGTTTCGGCCTCACAACTGGGCTCACTGAGGTTTGCCCCCAAGGGGACTTTGGGACCATACGAGCTTCGTGCCCAGTTGATGCTTCTTGGATTGCACTGTCGGAAGATGTCAGAAGTCTCTTTTGCTCTTGGTGTTATGTGCAATGTCTTGCATGTTCCTTCATCATGTGTTTGTTATTGTTTGTTGTTTGGTTGGCTCCTAGATAAAGAAAGAGCGATACCGGAGGAGACAATGCTTAGTCCTCCCTGGGCATTGTTCTACTTTTTGGGTTGGCTTGTGCCCCATATTTCATGGAGTTGCGGGCCCAGACAGGAGGAATGCGCGTGAGATAGCGTGGGCACATGAAAGGAGTATCTTTTTTTTTGTCGCTCTGAAGCGCTTACGCTTTAAGGCGTAAGCTCAAGGTGCCCTTTAAAGATCTTTAAAGCACAGTTGCCTCCCAACTTTGCCCTCCGCCACAGACAGGTCCTTGGATTTCCCAGATGTCCACTGTGACCAATTTGACAGATATGTCCCTGGGCCATGTGGAAACGGAAACGGATGGAACTTGAAGAGGATGAAAAAACAATGAAACCCTTAATGAGTGGAATCATGTGGAATCTAAGGATTCACCAGTCATGGTAGTCATAGATGATGGCATCATCCAGAATCCAGAAGTTGCTCTTCAGGTGTGAGGTTGGTCCTCCATTGGCATGAAACAAAGATGTCCTCGCATCCAGGTAGGCGAGTGGTTGATGATCACGGGAAAAGTGGAGGAGCAGGCAAGCATTTGTGCCCGTTGCGCCATCATGCTGTGAGATGTTTCGGGGCAGATCAGCAGTTGTGAAGGTCCATGATTTATCTCATGTCCCACATTGTGCCGTTCCTTGGGCTTCCAAAGAATGAGGTAAAGCCAGTCACATTGTGTTGGATGTTGGGCTTCCAAAGAATGAGGTAAAAACTCGTATCCATCCCTGCCAGCTAGCCAGTTGGTTCCCCAATCCCTGCCAGCCGGTCATCAATGTGCACGACTTCATCTCCTGCATCAATTTGTGCCTTGGAGATTGGAGCTTGTCATGGTGAAACCTTCACAAAAGATGTGGGGGTTGTTTGCACATAGGGTACAGCACTCCAAAAATCCAATGGGTCATCATACGTTGTCATCATCACTTTCCCTACCACAATGGCCAAAATTGTCATTTGGGGTTGGCACACGATATTTTCAGACACACACATGCACACACATGTGCGCGTGTGTGTGTGTGTGTGTTTGTGTGTTAGTGTTAGTGTTAGTGAATGGAGTGTGAACCTATCACCAGATTGTGGAATTCCTTGGCAGCGGTCGCCTGAATCATCCGGAATCTCTCTGTTTTTCTCTGTGCGTCCATGCATTCGTGTCCTTGAACTCCGGCGTCATGGGGTTATACTCTCTGAAAATCTAAAATATAGCTCTGGAAAATCAACACTTTTAATAGGCCAATAGGCAAACCATCTATGAATGGGCAATTTTCCCAACTGTGCAATTACCAGAGGGTAGATGGCACTTCAGGCTGGTGGATGTGTGTCAGAGACATCAAGAAGCCTTGGAAGCGGAAGAGGAGTGAGAGACCAATGAGAGCAATGCTTGGCTCATTCCTCCGCTGGAAGCCGCTCAGTCAACATGTGCTCCATTTGATAATTTTGATATGGTCTCATGGAGAATCCTGAAGGGATACTGGTCTCTTGATGTTATGATATGTTATGCAAATGTTTGTATATCGTGTATGTGTATATATATATACACACATAAGATATTCAACACATATTTTCTGTGATAGTTCTGTGTTTAACGGATAGATACATAGATATGCTATGATATGCTCGTTTGGGACATGATGGGCTGGCATTCCAAACGTTCGGCGTGCCGTGGCCCCACTGGAGAGAACCCGGTTCCAGTGACAACCTGCAGTTGGAACTCGAGCGGAAGAGCTGGATCCTGTCCCAAAGCTACAGTTTCATGGAATTATGTGGATTTATAATATACATATATATATATATATATATTATATACAAATAATATATATATATATACAAATAATATATATATATGATTGTATATATATATATATTATTTGTATATATAATTGTATTATACATGTAACATTTACACATGATTATATGACATGCACAGTGACATTGGAGCAAATGTGGTAAACCCACTGGTAAACCAGCCCCCCCAATACTAGCAGAAATGGGTGCGTTAAGAACCATCCAAAAAATTGTTGAGGTTGCCAGTCATCATCTCTGAAAGATGCTAGAAGCATGTTGTATCCTGTCAGCCCTCCCTGAAAGGTTATTGTTTGAGGCTTAGTAAACAGTAGCGTTGAAACCATCCATGTTGAAATCCAGCATTCTCCTGCCATGTCACGAAAAACAGCACGAAGAATCGCTCTGGAAATTCACAACAGGGGTCAACACTGTTGGCCCTTGTCGTTTCACCAAACGACCGCTGGTCGCGCTTGCCACTGGGAAACTGTTCGCTGAACTGCCAGCCATGTCAGGCCCTGATTTGTGGGAGGATGTGGTGGCCATTGAAGTTTTGTCAAATTTGTCTCAAAACAGGGCACCCTACAAAATCCAACGCTTTATCATCAGGTTCTTTGTAAAGATCACATTTTTGGGGCATGGCCCTTTTCAGATACACCCCCTTTCGGAAATGGCCAGAGGGGCTGTTGCACTATCCAACCGCTGCAGTACTTTGCCTCAAATCCTGTGACATCCTGTGACAGCTTTTAACGAACCGTTCGTGTATGTGATAGCTGCTGGAGATCTCACTATGCTTTAAAATTCATCAAAATGAACAAACAACTGAAGCATAATAAATATGATAGGCACTGATTGAAAACGGCTTGGTGTTTCGTGTTCTTTCTATCAGTCTATACAGTCTATAGTCTATTGAATCACCCACCGCTTACAGCATGAGAGGATGGTCTTGCAGCGGTGCCTCTGATGGCACAAGGGTTTGGTCAGTCTTTAGGCATTTGATGTATGACAACTTGCTAACTTGCACAAGGAAGAAGGGCCGAAGGGCCGCTTACATTATCCATGTCAAGATGTCAGCTGTGGATGTCCATCAGCTTCTGAAATACTATTCTTTGAATTTCTTTGAATCCGGCTTCGTTTGTTGGCACATGTTGTCCAATGAATGCACCCCTAGTGGTGTCATACTTGAACCATCTTGAACCGCCAAAATCTGGGCTCCCAGTTCCAGCCAAGTGGCCTTGCGGGTCGATGGGATTCGATGGGGGCGCCATGAAAGTCTTGTTAGACAGAGTTTGGCGGTTTTACACTTGCTCCGGCGAGGCCGAATTCGGGGATCCACTGGATGTTTTTTTTTACACAGCCAAACACAGCAATATGATAATATGGAGGTTTCCCAAGTCATGGGGGTACCCCCAAATCATCCATTTATAGATGGATTTTCCATCATAAAGCATCCATGTTGGGGTACCCCCATTTATGGAAAATCCCACGGCATGAGCATGTTGGGCCAGTACCCACTGGATCCTTGTTTTTTGTCCGAACCGACGATGATGGTGCCCGACGGCTGCCCAATTTTTGGGATAATTGAGTCCACCAATCAGCTCATTTCGCTGCGCAAATGTCAGTGCTGGGCAATTCCAATAGGCTATATGATAATCTTCCAAGTTGCTGTAAATTAAAGATTTTAACATATTATATATATATACACTGCGTGTGATTGTGTGTGTTTTTGTATTGTGTATAATCAGGTGCTGGCCATACCCTTCCAAGTTTAAAGATGGAAATGCTTTCGGAGTGGGTGCTGTACGGACAGCCGGGATTTGGGACCACTTTGCCAGGAGTGCAAGGTAACCTCGCCTCGAGAGGCCTGGGGAACGTGTGGCCAATGTTTAAAAGGAGTTTCCCTCCGGTTCAATGGCTGGTCGCTGTGGTTTCAACTATGCTACTGTAGGTACCCTCTTGTAATTTAACATAGCTATTGAAAATGGTCCATTTATAGTTGATTTACCTATTAAAATGGTGATTTTCCATAGCTATGTTAAATTACCAGAGGGTATGTTTGTTTTCATCTGACTTTTCCAGCGATGATCCAATGATCCGGCGGTTTTTTTCCACCAACAGCGACCAGCGAGCGACCAGCGACAGGAGCAATTTCTGCTTGGTGATGGATGCTATTTGGCGGGCTTCAAGGGCCAATTCCCAGAGGCTCATCGAGCTCGAGATGTCCTCGAAATATTTTTTGCGAAGTTGGCACTAAAAAGAGGGATGTCACCAACAATTTTTATTGGAAAGAAGATGGGGATTCAAAGTTGATTTATTTCAGCTAAATTGGTCGCTACCTCCAAGAACTGGGTGATGGTAGATGTATTGAACAAGTTATGTAATATAGTGACTATAGTGGATGCTTATGGGGGTTATAAACTAACTACAACCAACTTATACCTGGGCACCACGTTTTCGGCCAAACATTAGGTGCCTTGCGGCTGGGAACACATTGAGCCACCCCTGTGTGGGGCTGTCACTTGGATGGGTCTGATCGAGGAGGATGTCAAGGGGCTGGGGCAAATGGATATAGTTTAATATGGTGTTGGCCCAGGAGTTCCATCTTCAGAGGGTTTTGACATGACATGATGTAACTTAAACTTGACCATCTATTTTGATCTATTGATGATCAGATATTTGATGGTTTCCTAAACTAGGGGTGCCCCAGACCGTTGGTTTCTTCCGTTAAAATGACCCAGTTCGGCCCCCCATTTTAAGAAATATCCATCATGGGGTCAATTATATAATTATTTTTCGATTTATTGACTAGACCACTATCAACGGGCTTTTTGGGTTGTCAAGTATTCATAAACAATCCATTTTTGGGGTTGAATGATGTGGACTTTGACCCCTGTGAGAGGAGAAGCTCTTGGATGATACGGCAGATTGGAAAGACAAGGTGAAAAACAGCATGGGAAAATAAGGTGCGACTTCATCAGATCATCATGTTACCTCTAGGTTCTTTTCTGGTTAGGGTTTTAAATCGTTTTAGATGCCCCGTGTTTCCATCCCTACCTGGGTTTGGCCCTGAAACCACTGGAGCCAGTTGCCACTGGCACATCGGTCCCAAGGTGGAGCAATTAGCCCAGAAGAACAAGGACTTGGCAAGGCCAACTGGGGAAATCTGCAAGAGTTGTCTGGGGAAAATCTCTGGGGAAAGCATGGTATTTATACATGCAAACATACTATCAGGATCTATGAGGTATGAGCGTATTTTTGGGACGCAGGCAGCACTGCCCCTGATGCCCCTGGTGAAGGTACCTCTTCAACAATGTGAAAGTTCCGCCCTGAGTGAAAGGGAGTCATTGGCTGAACGCAAGGAATGCAGGTTTGAAGAAATCCGGATGAAATCATGTCTTCTCTGATCCTTTTTCTTTAGCGATTCCCATTCTCCCAGACATGCTGTGATTGTTGTTTTATGCCTTTCCTTTTGCACCATGGTTCACATCCAACCGCAACCTGCCGCTGGCACGCTGAAATGGGTGCCCAATGGTGCCCAGGTATGCGTTCAATGCTTACGCGCTTGCGCCTACTCACAGAAAGCTTGTCAAGCTTGTGGCCTGACAACGAAGCGATGGACTTCCAAGTTTAAGTTTAAAACTGGTATGGCCTATCCCCCAACAAATTAATCCTTGATGTTTCAACATTTTTTCATGGATTGCTCCGGGGCGCGTTAGGATCCCAAGCCTATGGAAAGGTCAAAGAATTGTCATCTGCCCCAAGGTGGTACGCCCCTTGAAACGGTGCCAGTGACACAGACAGAGCTGCTTGTCTGAAAAGGAACGATTAACATAATTTATATAACTGTCATTTAAGGCAATTTTGGATGGGATTGCGAATGATGTTGGGGGGTGTCCCATATTCCGACAGACCATCAGGTTTTTGAATATGCTGGGAACTCGCTCATTAGTTCTTGCCCATCTTCTCTGGAAAACTTTGTCCAGCGTTGCAGAAAGGCGGAGAGAATCAAATCATTCACATTTCTCAACAGGATCTCACATTGTTTGGTACTCAGTGCATGCTCAGTGCTTATCATGCAGGTAAATATGGTAAATATTTACAGGTCAGTCAGGTGACGACATCGTGGTTCCATGGCACCGTCGACCTTTGGTGGAACCACAGGAACGTCCTCATGGGATTCATTTTTGGCGTGGAAAAGACGTCCAAGTGTCTTGGATGAAAGGGGTCATGAAAGGGGAAATCTTGGGAAATCGGTGGTAAACCATGGTAAACCCCAGGGCATTTAGTTGCAACGACCATTTTAAGGGATCCTCTTACCCCACCAAAAGTTCTGATAAAATTCTAGATGGTATGATGGTTTATGATTCATGATTTATCATATACTAGTATACATTGGATATATCCTGGATATACATTAACAATCACTACTGGCTGGTGGTTCGGAATATGTTTTATTTTTCCCATCATATTGGGAATCATCATCCCAACTGACTTTCATATGTTTCAGAGGGGTAGGTACCCTCTGGTAAACTAACATAGCTATTGAAAATTGCCATTTATAGTGGATTTACCCATTAAACATGGTGATTTTCCATAGTTACGTTAAATCACCAGAGGGTAACATACATTGAAAATTCATCAACTACAGCAGCTTAAAGCGGAGCGTTCGTTGCCAGCTGCCTGCCTCGAGGTTTCCTTTGGTGATCTCCCTGCGGCGGCAAAGCATTGACGCCATCGTGTACGATGACTTGTCACTGGGCGGATCCCATGGGAGGGGATGGATCTCCATGGGGGGATCCCAGTGGTGTTTTTTCTCCATTTCCCGCACATCCTTCAGCTGAAAGATGCTGAAAGTATGTATTGATATTTATTGCATCTTTGGGATTGGAACTGCTCACAGAGGAAATTCACAAAAAGTGAGAGACAATGAGAGACAGGATCCATCTGGGATATCTGGCTTTCTCCTTACTATTTTGGTGGATAAATCCCCCCAATCTTCATGGGCCAAGTGAGGCATCCCATCTCCGATCGGCTCAGGCTGGCCATGTCCTCCTGCCATTTGAACGCGCTGCCCACCAATCACTACGTGGCGGACCGGCGATTCGGGATGATCCACCCAATCGAAACCTACGGATGCCCAAACGGAACTGGTTGGGGATTATATATATATATGATATATATATATATAATATATATATGTGTGTGTGTGTGTTTTCTTATGATATGATCAAATGATCTATTCATCTCTATTATGACGATTCATCCAAATTATCAAGTCAAAGAATAGTCCACGTTTTTCCATGTTTTTCCGCACGTTTGGAAGCGGAGAGGATTGGATTTGGCTTTTGCGCGATCCCACGGGTGCGAAGCAGCTGATCGATACTTTGGTGCAGGAGGCGCCAAAATCAGCTCCGGTTCATAGTGGACATATGCGGGTGGATGAGCCTTGCATGTAGAATATGATTAATTATGGTATATTATGGTGATAGCGCGGGCTAAAGGGTCATGATGACTTTTAAAATTCCAAGGGCCCAAGCCGTTGAGGGATCTCGTGCTTAGGAAGTCTTGTAGATCTGTTGAAGGAGTGGCATATGTATGCATTTGTGAGCAGGGTGCAGCTGCCAAAGGTGTGGCAATCCCAGCTGGAGAGCGGGTGTATCCCAACAGATACGGGGTTGAAGTGCCCAGGGTGCAAGGAAGGGGTTCTCTCGTCCATAGAATTAAGGGCATGCTGGCAGACCCTTTTTGGAAGGCCTGGGAAGCTACAAGATCCTTTCTGGACGACGCGGCTTGGCACAAGGGAAAGTGTTTGCTAGACTTTCCCCAGGCCAAGTATGTTAGCAATCAGCCTTTAAGGAACTTTAAGGGGAATATCTTTTCGTTAGCCCCTCCTTCCAGATTATATAACTTTGGATGATGGAGGGATGTGAAGGTCCAAAGTTGGGAGCCTGGGCCTTTGTCATAGTGAGGCGGCGTGGCGACGTTTCATTTACAAAGAAGGCGTGACAGAGGCTGGTGATCGGCAAAGATGTTGGTCCCAAGTTGAAGGAACGGATAAGCCGTGACAAGCCCATAAGACATCGTCAAAAGCATTGGAAATGGCGGTAACCTGCTGTTTGACATCTTGCCTTTTGTTTATGTGCTGTGTATCCGCAAAACCATATATATATATACATATATATATATATGTGTGTGTGTGCACCACCAAACTGTGTTCCTACATGCCACATAGATAAAATTTCATCCACACACATTGCACATTCATGTACATTATGCATTGATTTTAGACTCTAGCCTAAGATATTTATAACATGTGTGCATATATCACATATATATATAGTTGTGCACATATTATTATGTGATGTGCATGTGTATGTATATATATGTGTGTGTGTGCGTGTGCACATATATACATATATACATAGACATACACACACATAGTATACATGTATAATATACATATATATATACACACATTTGCGTGTGTGTTATTCATACCTATGGTGTCATCCTTGCGCAGTCAGGAGATGATCCGCCAGAAGCTCAGAAAGCTTTGGCACGTCACCATGGGTGGGATCGTCGGCAGTGATTTGGGCAGGTTGAGGACTTTCGGACTTTCGGATCAGCAGTTCATTGAAGTCAAGGTGATCCTGTTGTTTTTTTGTTCCTCCCTTTTTGGAAGCCAAAAACTGCGACAGATCATGACCGCGACAGATCCCAGGTCAAAACATCATGTGCGGCTTCAATAGTCCGCCATCTCAATCTCAACTACACCTCCAATGGATCGTGCTGCCATTGCTGCCCCTCAACCGCAGCAGCCATGGCTACAGTTCCCGGTGTTTTCCTTCACTATCTATGTGTGTACCTATGTAGGAGGGCAGATCCTCGCCGAGCCGAGAAACTCTGCCCAAAAAAAACATATACAACGATATATTATATAAAGAAACGTTCTATGTATTTATATTCATTTACAGTGTGTGTTTCTTTACAGAATATACGGTAGTTATTGATTTATGTGTTTGTGTATTTATTTGTACACATAAGCTCCACAGAGTCCTGTTTAGCATTGTTTAGCTGGGGGTTCGACTCAGCGTCAGGCCATTTCATCACCAGAAGCTTTTGGACCGAACTCACGCGCAGAAGGGCCGCTGGTTTCCTTTGGAATATGTGCTTCCGATTCTGGATTACTTGGAGAAGGTGCCTGGTTGGCACATGTTGGCACTGCCCATGGCATTCCATGGCCAAGGCTGTTGATCTCAAAATGGAGGCACTAAACTTGTCGTTTTGAGATGTTTGACTGATGAAAATGGATGCTTAGCCATGAAATCCCATGATGCTTTTGGAGATTTATGGAGGTCCCTTGGGCGCAAGATGTATGTTGTCGCCAACCCCAGCCACACCCATCACATCGCAGTGTTGACCCAACCCCACATCTTTGCCTAAGGAGAATGATTTTTTCGACGTGAACAGTACAACTACTGCAGAGGATGTCATCCAGCACTTCAACGGTGCCTTTGGCTGCACTGGAGACCCAAAGAATGTGATATGTGCTTGTTGACCCACTGATCTACTGAAAATGCAGCCAGCTACAGGCCATTCAAAGTGCCCCCCTGAGGAAAGGGCATCGTGTACAATAGCATCTGGGAGCATAGCTATGCCAGATACTGCAGCAGCTACGCCGAAGTGGCCAACTGGAATCCGCAGGCCAGGAATGGCCAAGGTGATTTGGGATTTGCGATCACGCCGAGGTCTTCAGATTCTTCATAGACCTAAAGATTGCGTTGTGGCATCCTTGTGAAATGGAAATGGTTATCTCGATCTTATGTGATGTTCTGTGTTCCGAGTTGTTTGTGTTCAAGCCTGGGGGATTCTTATGAATTCTTATGATATATGTTATATATTATTATGTGTTCATATTTTTCCAGTGATGCAATCATCCCGAGTGGCTGTGGCCGGCACAGGATTTCAGCTTCGTGGTTCACAAAGGCGCTGTTCACCACATTGCTGAGGCCGGTCGTGACCCAGCTGGGGCAACAGATTGCCTTGCTGTTTGGCATTTGGATATATCTTGGCAACCGTACCCTCTTCGTTCTGAAGCTTATCATCATCATCATCATCATCATCATCAATACTTAAATGTGATGTGTGATAGCAGATAGCATCCTTTAGCAAATTGCAGGTGCGAGACGGGCGACATGTTCGCCTGGGAGAACGTGTGGACCTGGAGCCAGCAACGCTACAAACTGAGGATGGGCCTTGGGCCTTGGGGGTGGGGTGCTTGATTGGTCACCGACTTTCATTTGCAAAACACTTTGCCTTTCTTCATCGTAAAAAAATGTTGCTTGAAATTCGTTGAAGCATGGAAACACTGGCGGCGGCTCTTGGAACCGTGTAGTTTTCTCATGTTTTCTCCAGGAAACTAAGATAGCTATGGAAAATGCACCAGCTACAGATGATTCATTTGTCAAACATGGTGATTCTCCATAGGTGAAATTACCAGAGCGAGAAGAGATGGCACCAATCAACAATGAATGTACGGGGAGGTATGTCTATAGACATATATTGACATGTAATTATGTACACTATGAATGTACATCTATCAACATGTGAGCTATAAGATCCTAAGAAGAATAGCAAACAGCAAACATATTTATACGGATTTCTATGGATTTCTACTACTTGGGTTATTGAGGATTATTATAACATATTACAACCCATAGTAGGGAAACCTACCAACCACTAGTACAATGAAAATTTGTTGGTTGCTTCTGTTGATATGTCCGGACGCTTTGGGGAGATCGACTCGCTGCCAACTTGTCCTGTTTTGCGTAGGACAAGTTGCGACTCCAAAACTATGGCCGGAAGTACAGTGAAGCAGGACAGCCAGGCCGGGATGCGAAAAGCCGTTTTGAGGACCTGGCTGTGCAAAGATATGAGTTACGCTCCAGTAATCCAACCTCTGGGAAATTCCCCGTTTAGAGAATTTTATGGATGATTTTCTCATTGAAACCTGCATTTCCAATTGCCATGTTTGATTGCGGAAGGGTACGCAAGAGGTCTTTGATTTATCTTTATGATTTGTGTGTTTTGTTGATGACAGAACCAATTTTTAAATCGGGGACCTCTGAAAGATAGAGCTCACAGGTCCTCACAGGTCTAAGATCATGTTGTAGAGTGCCCCAGGCGTGATACGTATTAGATCGTATTAGTGTGTACATAATGAAGTAAACCCAATAGTAAACCATCCCCAACTGGGGATTATTGTTGTTGATACCCTATTCGGGATGATTTGAAATGACCTTTTCTAGCATTGATCTTGCTACAGACCCAAGGCGGAACCTACTACAAGCATCACAAGGCTGGGATTGTTCGATTGTTCTGAGTTTTGACAAACAAACACAAACACACACACACACGCGCGCGCGCGCGAACATAGAACGGCAACTCCTTTTGGTAAATCACATATCTGCATTGCTTAATTCAACTCGGCCGTATCATCTGTTTTTGCCTTTGTGGGTAGACGCTGAGGCTGCAAAAATTGGCGCCGGAGGTATACACATATGGCCGGGCTTGGAGCAGCTTGGCAGTCCATGACACACCAGGGCGCGAGAAGGCAATTCGTGGTGTTCAACTTGGTGCTGTGACTCATGTTGCAAGGCTTCACTCTACTTCTTCCCCAAATTGAGTTGAAGAAAATTGGACCCATTGAACGCCCCCATCTCTTGCTGCTGAAAAAACCCAGGCCGAAGGATTCTTTGTGATGCCGCCCTGCATGTGCCCTGCATCTCGGCTGTGTTTCTTCGGTGCCAAGCAGTGCCAAGAAAGATGTTCCAAGGTTTGGGCACGCTTGGAAAGTCTGCATACAAGAAGCAGTGGCTGAGATGCAGTGGCATTTGCTGGCAGATGGTGCTAGTGAGATTTCTGGTTGATTATGATGGGTAGATGTGGATGACACTGGAATTGGTCAGCTATTTTTAAGTTGAAAAATGGCGATGGTTTGTTTCGTTGCAGTCATTCGAAGGTGTTTCTGCTATCAAAGCTGAACTAGAATTGCCACTGGTGTGGTTTTTGTTTGGGGTCATGTTGATCTCAGCTTCTACAGGTCAATTTGCTAGTGAGGCTGTGACATCTACTTATCCCTACCTGCCTCTTTGGGTATGCGTCACCAACCTGGCACCCAGGTGTTGCAAACTTATAGCTGGTAGCTGCCAGCATCCACCATTCCAATGATCCCAGGAGTAATTGAGCTATCCCCTTAGCCCAGTTTCCGTTGGACATTGCATCCCCAGGTTCACGAGGCATGCTGAGAGCTACGCTTCGAGGTCTCCAGGGCATAGTTTCAGTCCCCGGGCGGCCGATGGATCCCGATTGGCAAGGCGTCAAAAAAACCACAGCAGGCCACTTTTTCGAAGTGTTCAGAGCCGCACCAGGGGCTGTGCCAGGCCCAAGTGATCTCAAGAAACATGGTACAGTTTAACCGCAGGTCCTTGCGACCCGGTTTGTAGGTTCATTGTAGGTTGCTATGCGAACAGCTCGGGTGTTGCGGTGTAAAGATTTCGCGAACTAACTGCGTCCTGCTCAGATCCCAGTGAGTGCTTCCAACTGGAACCTGTGGGTGAATCAGGGAATGAGAACTGATGGCCAAGCTGTTTAATTGGGAGAATACCATTTAAGTATCAGATTATGTCTATTGGAGGAGTACCCCTCTAATTAATAAACCATGGTTTATTAATCCGGGGTTGACATTAAATTGATTATTGAATAATTATTGGAAACTTGTCATGATTCTTGGTCCGTGCTTTTTGAGCACGGACCTTGCAATATTTCCAAACAACACTCGCAGAAACACTGGGTGCAGTTCATTTGCAGTTAGCCTCCGCTTCCCCTGCTGTTTTGGCTTGTGGCTCCGTCGCGACACGGACATTCTCGGGAGGACTTAGGGGGCCGGCCAGGTCCACAAGAGGTGTTGGTGATTTTCTCTGTGGGGGATAGGCCTGTGGTCGCAATGATGTACCCCCCTCAGGGATCGTTCAACTTTGTTTTGCACCCACAATACATCATATAATTGTGTAATATTATGTCCGCGTATACACATACATACTGTACCAAGATGTATACATGTATACACACACTAGTTATGATTAATTATGTATACATATCATTATTCATCTTGGGTGCAGCTGAGAATCTCGAAGGCCCTCCAGCAGTGTTTTGGCCCAGTCGGCCCAGTCCTTCATGCAGAGCCATGTTGGACACCGCAATTTCACAAGCCATGACCAGCCCGAAAATCGAAAACACCTTGCTGAGCCCGTGGATGATTTGGGTGTGTCCAAGAATCATCAAAAAGTCCCTTTCTTGCCGGAAAGATGAAAAGAAATGAAAAGAATACATTGTATCTGAGGGTGCCCATGGGTGCCCTATTTTCCGACAAACCCATTATGATGAGTTAATGAGAAACTTCAGGTTTTCTTAGTTTGATGTTTCGGAGGAGATTTTGAGATGGTCGGATTCTACTTGCTTGGTTGCGAGCCTCAAACATATGTGTCGTGCATATTTCTGATCATGATCTCCAGTGACGATTATGTGTGGGATAGGTTTGAAGCCCCAGGCAGATTTTGTCGTTTTGGCAACTTCCCTTGGGTATGTTTCCCATCCAAAGCCATAAGCCCACGCAAATCGTACGCCCTCGGTGGTCCAAATGGTGGATTTCTGTACCCCCAATCGCCGTTTGCTTCGGACAAAGGACGAGATATTTGGAGATTGCCCATGTTCAGAGCAACCATGTTTCACATCCTGTCATTGTCATGGAAAATGTATGTAGTGCACAGCTGCAATTGTATATCGATTTATGTGCATTTGTATATTTTGCATATGGATAAGGCATGAACATGGTGCTCACGGCCCTCTTTGAGTGTCCATGGACAACAGACATGCAGAAGCTCAAGGTCTGTTGATTTTTTGTGTATTGATGTCCATCATGTGGTGTGCAAAGATAGCCATGGTGATACTGGCCGCGGCTGAACCGCCAATCTGTGGGGAGGAAACTTGCGCCACTTAGCGAAAAAAAGCGCTGGGCAGGTACATCCATGTTGGCGTTTATCTTAACATACCATTTGGTTATTTAACATACTTGTAGCCATGGAAAATCACCATCTTTAATAGGTAAACCATCTATAAATGGGCCATTTTCCATGGCTATGTTAAATAACCAGATGGTATGTTTTATATGTTTAGATTCGTTTCCAAGGATACACCTGCGTCACTCAACCACCAACGTCCACTTGTGGATGTGCTAACAAGGGGAACCGGGTGCTGAGGTCAGTTCAAAGCCATTGGTCCTGGATCATGACGGCTGCTTAGCTCCATTTTGGATATGTTTGAATCATGTTAGGAGACTTTATTCGCTGGTACTTGTATGCCAGGTAACTACGATGACATCTTGGTTCTATTGGCCTTGTTGCAACGGTCGGATCTTGACTTGAAGGCTGTGATGGTGACGCCTGCAGATTGCGAATTGGATGCAGCAGTGGAAGTCACAGCGAAGGTGCGGGAGGGGCACGGGTGTTGGGCACATGCCATTTCAATCCATTTCACACCTTCTGACTTTGCCAACCAGGTGCACCCGTATGTTTTCAAGAATCGCGAGAGGTTGAGCACACCCAGTGATAGCTGCTTCTATGTGGTTGCAGTTCACAAGAACCAACAACTGATACTGTAACTCGACTGTAGTGGAAGACACATCCCGAAGTTCACGAAATATCCTGATACTTGTTGATCAATCCTCATTGTTTCTCATGTTTGAAGCTAAAAAAATATCCGCCTTTTCCTCAGGTGCTTCGGATGCTGAACCGCAGCGCGGTGCCGGTACTTCCAGGGCGCTTCCCTGCCAGGTACAACGAGTTTCCCAAGGTCTGGCGCGAGTTGGCCACAGAGATGCTTCAAGTGGCAGATATCTACCTGCAGGAGCTTCCACCACTGGATGTGAAGGAGGCTGCCACTGAGAATTAGGAGAGAGTACATATGTATACTATACATTATATATAATATGATATATGTACAATATGTACAAAAAAAGATATAAATATACACATACATGATACATGATCCTATTGGCGGCACTTGGCGGCTTGACCCGGCGAATGAACTTGAAGAAAGCTTTGGGGGTTGAAGCATGTTTGAAGCGCCAAAGAATGACCCCAAAACTGTTGACGTCTGTGATGTTTCTGGGTCTGAAAGTTGACCCTTTTTGTGGCATCCGAGGCTGCGCATGAATGGCTGGAGCGATATTTGGAAGCTGCAGAGGGCCCAACGGACTTTGTGCTGACTGGACCAGCGACCAACTTGAACTGGGCGCTGCAACGACGCCCACATTTGGCTTCAAAAGTGGGCCGGGTGTTTTGGATGGCTGGAGCGGTAGATGTGGATGGCAACATTCGCGACAGCGATGATGACAAACCACAGGAGAGAGGTGTTGGGGCCAAGGTCCAAGGCGGCCATTTGTATATCAGCAGTTCCTCCATCTACGAAATCTTAAGAAATGAAGCTCTGTTCACGAATAGCCATCTTGGTCAAAGTGTCCGTGGCATCCAAAGTTCTAACAAAGATCCTATGGTTTATCGTGGGCGAAGTGCAGCACTTAAAAGTTCAAGACTATATGGAAAACTTCGGTGCCATGCACTCTGCTTGTTGAGGACAGCGATGGCTCAGCCGAATGGAATGCATTCTGGGACCCAGAGGGAACGGCGGAGTTGCTGCGTTTGGGGTTGGATTTATGGCTGGCGTCTTGCCATCATGGGGATATTGCTGAATTGTGTTTTTCTGTCTTCGGAGTCATGGATCCGACACCCCTTTGTTTGTTTTCTTTCATCTCTGAGCCATGGTTTAACCATCGAAGGCCATCACATTGTTGACACGCAATTTTCATCCATTTTCCATACCCCAGTAAACCTTGGCTTTAGTATTGGATCTCTTCATTTAGGGGTCCCCCATATTAGGGTTATCGGGCATATTCCCAACCACTTTTTAGCACCTCCGTTTCTCACGGCAGTGCCCAGGTGCCGTTGGACGCCACCAACGCGGTGCCGGTGAGGAAGGACTTTATCCAGCGCTTGGATCCCACCAAGCAGGTGTCACGCACAGCGCAGCAGATCTGGGCACAGTCCAAGTTTCAGAAGAGTGCCTTGGAAATGTTGGAGTATATGGAATGAAAGCAATGAACAATACTGAAATATCTTGAAATATATATGATGGGATTTTGATAGGATTATGATAGGACTATGATAGGATTACCATAGGATTATCATAGGATATGATGAATCTGGGAATTCCACTAATGAACCTGTCACTTTTTAAGTTTCGGTTTAGGCGTTTTAGCTGTGCCTCTGGAGGTGGATGGTTCAGAGCTGGGGTAAGGTGATATCAGCCTCCTCTACAATCTGATTCTCATGTCTGTGGTATTGGAAGTGTTGAAATATTGGATATAGAATATGTGCAACAGCATGTAAAATGAGTCCATTCATGTCATTTCATGTCCATTCTGAATGGTAGCGCAACTTGTTGCCGGCATCTTCAAGGGGACATGTTACAAAAGCGCATGGTAGCGCATCGGCATGGTATTCCAATCGCTGCATTGGCTGAAACAAAGTGCCAGCTTGGCATACTGCTCCGATTTTTGTAGTGGCTACTGCAAAGGGATGTCGATCAAAAGACTGTTGGACGCCAACGGCACCACATGAAATTGTGGAATATCGTGTGGAAGCTTGTTCGTGGCCACACCGAGAACACAAATGTGGGGCAAAGTTCTCCAAAAGTTGTCCTTTGCCGCCTGCCGAGGCAATGCAGTGTACTACATGTGGGATACGCTCACAGTGGGCCTCTATCTGCAGCCCACGCTCTGCAGTTGGGAGACCATGCCATTGCAAGGCCATGCCTCTGGAAAGGAACAAGGTCGTATCTCTCGCGCCAAAAACAGTAGCAGTGGCACCAAAGTTGTCAACGTGGCAAAAGTCACTGACGTGCCCGCTTTCGTGGAGTTTCTCCTGTCGCTGTTCAATCGCTAGGACTAGGGCCGCTGGGGTGGATGGTTTGGGGCTGAGGATGAGCTGTTGGAAGTTGAGAGTCAACAAGCAGCACTCAGACTCAGATGGCCTTCCGTGAAGTGCCCGTTGGTGGCTGGTTGTGTCATTGGATTTTGTGTTGTTCGCATCCTAGTTGCGATGACAAGTGAATCATATGTCTTCAACTTGTTTGGATGGGTTCAGAAAGCCATCAACCAGAGTGTCACTAGTTTGCGGCATTGCCGTGTGCAAAAAGAGATCCGTGGATTCAGCTGTAGTTGCTGACTGTTTGCCAATGCCACAACGGTCAGTAGTTGACAAGTTGACAGTAAGGTGCTTAGGGCCTAGGGATTCAATCGTCAACCACCGAAGATAATGTGGAAACGGTTTAGCCGACGCCTCCAACTCCGCAGTGGCTCCACCCTGCTGCCCACAAGCGCTTTGCCCATTCGCGTGTGCCATGAAGCGCCCCGCGGGAGATGGATTCTGAGGTGCGAAACGTAGGAACTCAGAATCGTTTGGACAGGCTGCTCCGTGCCCAAGGCTGGCAATGCCCGTCTTTGCTCTCAAATTGTAGGCAAATCTTTGATTCCCTTGGGTGCAGGTGCCATTGAATCCGGAGACTCCTTTTGAACACCTGGGTTCCAGAGACGGCCTCGACGTTCCTGCCTTAGCCGGCTGCCAAGGATCACCTTTGATCAGCCACCTGACTCAGGAGCAACCAGCCAAAAGGCTTGGTCCTCAGGTTTCCTGAGGCTGTGTGAAGATGTACCCCTAGGATCCCCTAGGAAGCTACATGGGGAATTCGATGAAATCACCTGCTCCCGGAGATGGGCAACGAGGCAAACATCACCTTGCTCCACAGCAGCTACGACGCCGGAACTGGGACCCAGCACATCACCAGAGGTGCCGTCAAGTTTAGACTGAGACTGAGTGAAGCAGATAGGAACCCTGAAGATTATATAGAAAAGGTTCAAGATACCGTCATTTTTAATGGGACTGTTACTTTATTATGTTTTTGGGGGGCTGCAAGCGATATTATCACAAAACATTACTCAATTGGATTTATATAAGTGCAATAGTCAATCGGAGCCAGCCAGTGTGTTAGAGCATTCAGATCCAGACACAGTTGGATCACAACTTGCGGCGTAGCTTTGGTAGGCCAGAGATCATGCACATCACTCCAGTTTGTGGCAACTTCCAGTCAAAGAGCTTAAGGCCGCTGCTTGGCCCATCCAGGGAACACCCCGTCATGGACTGGACTGATTTGGGGATGGTGATGAGGGGACGGATCAGAATGTTACGTCCCGCATCCTGCTGGTTTCGACTGCTTCTGTTTCAAAAATCTCCGTTCTGGAGATCACCCATTTCACTGCTACTTTCACTCACAGAACATCCATTGCGCACATGGAAACTTGGATATTTCGAGACCTGTTCCAATATGTCCAATGGCACCAGGCCAAACTGACTGCATTGGGCAGCGATTTGAAGGGGGTGACAGAGAAGACAGAGTTGATTATGCTTTTGGAGCAGCTCTACAGCTGCACCCAGGGGACCCAGGGGACCCAGGGGGCCCAGGGGGCCCAGGTTGGAGAAAGGGAACCCTAAAAGTAGATGATGACTTTGAAGAGATGACGGCCCTTTTCCGAAGTGATATGCCGTTGAAAATCCTGGTATCCCCCGGCCTTTCTGTTTTATGGTTTTTAAGTCGTTATGGTTAGTAGCTAATAGTAGCTACCCATCACTGTCAGACCAACCCGGCTGCTGTTCCGGCTTTGTAGGTTGCAGCCACCCTCCGAGGGTGTGCCGCCCTTCGAGCTCTGAGTTCCAGCAAGCTGCTTCCTGGCCGACATGGCCAGTAAGACAGACAGTCAAGCAGTAGCGCTCCCAAGCAGCTCCCTACTCGAGCGCGGTGCCTGACCGAAGCAGCTGTGGTTGTATAGAATTTTTGTTGGGCATGTCTTGCTCTGCTTCAGCAACAGAAAAAATACATCGGAGCTAGATGTCCTAGTTAGATTGCGTGGCCCTAGCGTGTTTCAAAACACCCAGGGCCGAAAGACAGGATGTACAGATCTCTGTGGGCACGCCCTATGTCGTATGC
>Ga0126342_10003833_pt1 | contig 25218 bp, 18 predicted proteins | sample Cyp1metagenome_FD_92528 | JGI IMG/M metagenome (GOLD analysis project Ga0126342, IMG submission 92528) | Coral microbial communities from Lord Howe Island, Old Settlement Bay, Australia - Cyphastrea 1 metagenome | ecosystem: Host-associated > Invertebrates > Cnidaria > Coral ... | reverse complement strand
GTGTAATGTGATGTAGTGTAGTGTAGTGTAGTGGAGCGTAGTGTGGTGTAATGTAGTGTGGTGTAGTGTAATTTAGTGTAGTGGAGTGTACTGGAGTGTAGTGTAGTGTAATGTAGTGTACTGAAGTGTAGTGTAGTTTCATGTCCTGTAGTGTAGTGGAGTGTAGTGTAGTGTCATGTAGTGTAGTGAAGCGAAGCGACATCTGAACCTCCAAAAGTGGTCCGAACCCCTAGTGTTTTGTACATTTTGACTTCGAAATGTGCTTCGCGCCACAACGACGTGCACTTTTTCGACATCTGGTCCGAACCCCTAGTGTTTTGTACATTTTGACTTCAAAATGTGCTTCGCGCCACAACGGCGTGCACTTTTTCGACATCTCAACCTCCAAAAGTGGTCCGAACCCCTAGTGTTTTGTACATTTTGACTTGGAAATGTGCTCCGCGCCACAACGACGTGCACTTTTTCGACATCTCAACTGCCAAAAGTGGTCCGCACCCCTAGTGTTTTGTACATTTTGACTTGGAAACGTGCTTCGCGCCACAACGGCGTGCACTTTTTCGACATCTCAAATGCCAAAAGTGGTCCACACCCCTAGTGTTTTCTACATTTTGACTTGGAAATGTGCTGCGCCACAACGGCGTGCACTTTTTCGACATCTCAAATGCCAAAAGTGGTCCGCACCCCTAGTGTTTTGTACATTTTGACTGGGAAAAATGTGCTTCGCGCCACAACGGCATGCAATTTTTCATCTCTCATCTGGCCAGATGGCTCCGCACCTGCCGCTTTAGCGAGCCTACTTTTCGACCCTCCGGAGCCACAAATCATTGGAAAAACATAGTGAATCGCGACTTTCCTACCTTTTCGCGCATCTGCATCTTCTTTCTTCTGACTCTTTCTCTTCTCTGACCTTCTCTCTTCTGTGACTCTTCCCATCTCTTTTTTTCATCTGTCCATATTGTCGGAAGTTTGACTTCTAAACTTCCTTCGACTATCCCAGATTAGTATATAATGATATTATAGTAAATACTTGGATTACAGATGATAATAGTATTGGTTATTGGATTACTTTCTATAATCAAGTCAGTAATAGTCAATATTATCCAATAACCAATGCTATGATTACTTATAATATTTGATGGTTATTGACTATTACTATCCCAATTATTACTAACAAATACTATTACTAGTTTACTAGTGACTAATGTTACTAGGTATTCTCCAACCATCCAATGGCTTGATGAAGATGGAAAAAGCACGAACTTTGCCATGGCATTCATCCAGTACTGAATAAATGGCATAGATTTGCATTGTATAAATTATATCCCATATATTAATACTATATCCCAATGATAGTCTAATAGTATTGATACTTGGACTTATGTTCCAATATGTTTGGGACTTCAGTGATGAATGGAAACATATCTCATCATCTATTTGATATTTAATGTAATGATTCATGATACTATGGACTTGTATTCAATGATATGTAATCCCAAGTATCAATTGGAATATCCCCATCATTGGATCAATGATTATCCCCACTAAATCCCATTAAATCCCTCATAGCTGGTATGGTTACCATTCCCAGGTGGTTTATGACACTGTTTTACCCACATTAATCCCATTACACTCTGGTAAACATACAAAAAACTATGGGAAATTACAATCTTTAGTGGGTACCCTCTGGTAATTTAACATAGCTTTGGAAAATCACCATTTCCATAGGTAAATTCTCTATAAATGGACCATTTTCCATAGTAAACCATAGTAAACTGTTAGTTTACTGGTGGGTAAATCAACGATTTCTATGGCCATGGCCTTGCTGAGGTGGACCCGGACGAAAGGACCCAACTGAAGTTCAATGTGACCTTGAGCCCGGAGCTGAAAGGATGAACTGCGAAAATGCTGGGTCTTACGAACTCAACAAATAGGGATTTCATGGGATTAAAGTCATTTTAATAGTACTTCATAGGGACTCAAAACTACAGCTAGGTAATATATCCCCATAAACCCTAGTCAACCAAGCTATTTGCGTCAATTTAGTTATTGTTTGGGGGGACTCACCTTGTACTTTGGGCCAAGCAGTCTTGGAAACTGTCAGTCCAGAGGGTAGAGAGACGACTGTTGCACCGGGAGTTGGACCATGTGTCAATGCTTGTTGATGAGCTGCATCCACGAGTTCTTGCACATCTTGAAAACACAGATTCCCCCAGTTGGTTGAAGGCTTAGTTTAAGCAAAGAATGAAAACCACCCCAAATTGTGAATCTAGAAACATGATACTTCCACGGCAACAGAAAACAAGAACATAGCATGCAACTATGGTTGGTATTTGTAGAATGTTGGGTACATGTCTAATAATTTCCCTCAAACGTTTGCAGAGTTATCAGAGTTTTTTTTTGGTGCGTTTGAAAATTGGACATACCCCCAAGACCCCCCCAAGTTATTATAATAAGTAGTAGGGAAAATGGTGATGAAAATCCATCAAAAAATCAAAATTGTTTAGTTTCTCATTTTTTCAGGTACCAAACCCAGTCACCATATTGTTGCTTACATATCCCATTCAGTCCCACTATATATATATATAGGTGTGCATTAATAAATAAACAACTAAAAATATATCATAGATATACATATATATGTGACATGTGTGTATATATATATGTATATATATATATATGTGTGTGTGTATCCATTACACCAATTAAATCATTTTTTTCATGTTATATATCTATTGTACCAGATCTCAGCCCCAGCCTTCAACCCCTGGCCAGGTGCCAAAGGTCATCCACAGGCCAAGGACGTCATCCCGGCTGACCTTAGGTCTTGGGGTACAGAATGGATAACTAATGGATCAAGAACAATGAGGTAATAACAATGCACTTCATATTGTCCATTAAGCCAAGGACACATGTTTGTTTTTTAAGCAATAATGATGATAATAATAGCAACACATAGTAATCCATAGTAATATAAGAATCAATAGATAATAATCATGAGTAATCATTCATAGTACTGTACTTCGGGATGCTTACGTGAGGTTACGAAAAAAATGGCTATGGTGCGGTGTTTTCGGCTATAACCCCCCATGAGTTGGGAGATGGGGCCCCCCTTAACAGTTGTAGAATTTTTCATGCCCTTCTCATTAGAAAACCCGACTCGGCAACCATGATAGAAAATTCCATTAACACTAACACCTCTGTTTATACTATATATTTTATACTATCGTATTACCATGTTTGATTGCCAGAGGGTTTTTTACCGACAGTCGCAATGTTCAACTGCAAATAAGAAAAGACGTCTATCAACAGGTGGCTTCGAAGCGGTCACCCCATGTCACCACTGAAAAGCTCGTGAAATGAGGAACATCCCCAGCCAGGTCAAGCTGGCTTGAAAGCGCTGTCAGCGACATACCTGGCATAGCTACCCCAATGATTTGATCTATTGGAGGCCCCCAACTGAATCAAGTAAGTGATGTGGCAAAATTTTGAGAACTTCGGTGAAGTTCGGCACTTGTTTGCTTCAGATTACTTGTATCTTCTGCCTCCCTAACCAAAGTTCTTAACCCCATGGGTGTGATGTACAGAGACGGATCGGCGAGTTTCGTGCCGATGGTTACGTGGCATGGGATGGCTTCTCAAGAATTTGGAACGGCCGTTTTGGTCGTGCCAAAACGGCACCCGTTTTGAAGATTTTGATGATCCCGTTTGATGTTGTTTGCTGCCTGCAAGATTCCGCCCATGTCGCTCAATCAGCCACAGAAAGCATGGCCGGCGATGTTTCAACCGCCCTTGTGGCGTTGGCGCCGCCAAACTGGTTAAAAAAAAAGCTTGGGGGCTTCGGGATGCTTCGGGCGTTTCCGTTTCCATCCCTCGTTTTGCTTGGTTTGTTCTGTCAAACTATCACTGGTTTGGTGAACATGTCATCCCTCCCGGCCAGACGTGCAGCACTGGTTGATACTGGTTGCAGCGCCAGAAAAATCATGAAATCTCGGGCTGGAGGCCCATGGCATCCTATGGCTATGGAACCATTGGGGGAACCATTGACAGACTTTTTGGAAATGGGAAGATGATGGAAGATGGATCATTACATTCAATGCGGTCACCATGACCATCATGATCACGGAACTCCTGGGAAACTCTAGTTGAATGGCCCGTAGCCGTAGCTGTTTAGCAAGAAAAATGCCCTGGCGCCCACGAGAAATGCCACGATTGGGGTGCCAACCTACTCGAAAAATCCCATCTCAAATGATGACTTGTAGCTCTTTAAAGAGCGTTTCTAGCCCCAACCCATCCCAACCCCCTGCTTCTTGACTTGTCTTTGATGTTGAAACCTTCCAACATAATGCAACGGACAGGCTCACAACCTCTCACAACCTTTCATAAACCAACGCTAATTAGTCAGAATACTATAAACTATGACATACTGGTATATACTAGAGAGACTGGTATATACTGGTAACATTACTGGTGACATGTGACAATAAACTCTTATCATTTGCAGAGATCAAGCCAACCGACCTTTTACAAGTCCACCCATGCTGGTAGCCCAGCAACGCAAGGTTGAGGGATATCACCCAGTTACTACTGTAATCCAGTAAACTCATATGGAGGTTTCCTGAAATGGGGTTGCCCCAATAGCTGGATGGTTACAAAAGTGACAAATCCTAAACAAAAATGGATGATTTGGGGGTACCCCCATTTCAGGAAACCTCCACATATATAGCTATGGAAGCCACGGCTGATTTTTAGTTTGATATCTACAGCGATGTTAGTTTGCCAGCACCCAACCCCCCAGGCCCATCTAAGTACAGTACCATAGAATTGAAGTCGTTCGGACACATCTCCCGAGCTTCCTCGCTGATGGTGGAGCAAAAAGCGGGCCGTGCGCAAAGTCAAGGTACAGCATCCCAGTGGATTGGGATGTTGATTACCCTCTGGTAAACTAACATAGCAATGGAAAATCGCCATTTCTAATGGGAAAATCCACTATAAATGGTCATTTTCGATAGCTATGTTAGTTTACCAGAGGGTATTGATTGGGATGTTGATACCCTCGACCTCAGAGGCACAGTCTGCAAGAGCCAACCCAGGAATGTGGGCTATAGTAACCCCGAAAAAGATAGGATAGAACAGTAATTTACGCCACTGTTTTCATGCGGGATGTCACTTTTCACTTGTCAACCTGTCTCTTTTGGGGCTGCTATGAGCCATATTCAAAATGTCCAACCTGCGCGATGTCAGAAGCCAGGTATGCATGGCCGGAGGCGCCCTCACGGCTCTTTGCTACGCCTGCTGCCCCTTTCTCTCAGATGCTACGGCTTGGAGAATTGATGGTGGTTCAACCATGGCTCCATGTTGTGCTTTCCGACCATTTCTGCATATGTATGCACAATATATATATATATATATATATATATGTGTGTGTGTGTTATGTAATAGTATATGTGCTTATATATGTATATTTGTTTTCCAAGACGGCTAAAAGAAAAACGCATCCAGACTCAACAGAAGACTCAATTCCGGACTCAACTTTACACGTTTTTAAGTTTGTCCATTTTTCAGCAAGTTTTCCAAGTGTTTCCTTCAAAAACACATTATGCAGTCAATTTGTTTTTTCTTGCTTTGTTTCTGAGTCTTCCGATCTATGTGATGTGTATATATATAGAGTTTCTGTTCGTGTAGTATATGTAATGAATATGGTGAATACAAAGTATATAATCCATTATTCATTTATCATACCATCATATATTTACCATTTAAATCATTTACCATAAGTTAGTTTAAGTATTGTAAATCCTGTAATGTGGTTAAAACAATTATAAACCACCCGTTTGGGAATGGTTTATACCACCTATTTATGGTGAATTTGGAGTTGGTTTGTTATTGGTTTAACCACATTATATATATACACATTCCCACCTATTTATGGTGAATTTGGGGTTGGATTGTTATTGGTTTAACCACATTATATATATATACAATACCCTCTGGCAATTTAACAAGGTGGTCCGACAAAATTTTCCAATTTATAGATCGTTCCATGATTATTCCATACTATCAATGGATTGGTTTTGTTGGGAAAAAATACTGGTTTAAGCCCCATGATCTTCATGGGAAAATCTATGGTTTCCGGTTAGGATTTTCCCGTGAAAACCAATCCATGTATGGTATATATACTAACATTGGGGGTATGTTGATGGTAAATGTTACCATATATAGCATACATGGATCCTATGGGTTATTATTCCATATTAGCTTCTGAATGACACCAAGGAAGTCTTGAGCCCTCGAGAAGCGCTGGCGCTGAGTTGGTGATCCCAGGGCTGTTCTGAAAATGGTAGGATTTTATAACTTTTAACCATCAACATCCATCAAGCAATAAGGGATTTCATGGCATTTATAATGGGTTTTAATAGGGATTTAATAGGGATTTAATGGGATTCAATGGGGATTAAAAATCGGGATTTAATGGGATTTACCATCCCAAAAAACTGATATAACTATGCCCATTTAGTTTGATGATTTACCTATTACAAATGCTGAGCTCCTTAGTTTGCCAGAGGGTATCCATAACAGAGTCATGTCCATGTGGATATTCTGGGTAGCCAACAAGAATGAGGGACAAACATTAGTGATAAGACCTGTCATTTTGCTTTGCCTGGCATTTGGGGATGCTCGTTCTAGGTGGGATATGATGGGATATGATAGGCTTTGTAGTGGGAATTTCTACGGGCAATGTATTTGGTATGATTTTGATAATGTTGTATATCATAAACTATTTGGTGGTGAATGGAGGGGGCGGTTCGGAGATAGTATATGGGGAGTTTCCATGAGTTTCCCATACCACATGATAGCACATGAATATTCATTTGAAGGAAGAATGTCTTGGCAGATGTCCCATCCAGAATTGGTTGCGGGCAAGTTTATTGTTTAGACATGTTTGGAACAGAACCGCCTGCAGTATATTATATAGCTGAAGAATTCCCTCCGGGAATCAAAGGTGGCAGAGGGAAATCTCCCGTAAATGAATATGTTCATGGGAAATTCATCGAACCCAATTGTGGGTTTTCCATGGCCACATTTGATGACCGGATATCAATTAATCTCCCAGTAATATCCCAACTAAAATCACACTTAGATATAATGAGAAAAGTGAAATAAATCCATTATATCACACAACACATTCCATTATTATCCACTTTTTTCCTCCACCCATAGTAAATCCCAACCATAGACGTTTCAGGTTTTTTCATGTTTTTCCCCCCCTCAACCAAGTCATTCCATGACACTTGGCTGCGAAGGTGTCACCGTTTTACTGGCCATTGCAGCGCTGACACTTGGCATTTTGTTACCCATGAAATGACCAACTGGGGGAATTTGGGGGAATGGCCGGCCCAGTCGAAACGTTAAAAATGTTTGCGAACTGGAAGCCATGGCCCAGTCGAAATAGTGAGTTTTCCCATGAAAAATGCCACTGGGTGGATTTTCCAGTTCGTTATGTAAACGCTTACCAGAGGGTAAGCATCCTTCAAGCAGCTACTTTAAGGATTTAAGGGTGCCGTTTGGGTACCAGGGTTTGGAGCACCCATTCTATTTCATCATAAGTGGAAGAAAAGGCCAGGCGTCGGAGCAAGGAAGGGACCACCAAATTTTCGAAAGTGACCCAGGCTGGCTGATGATGTGGAATATGTGGATTGTTTCGATCGTTTCCACATGTTTCCACCATTTTCTACCGATGAGAATGCCAAGTGACTCATGTGAAATTCCCGGGTCAACTTGTCACCAGTTCCGAATGCATCCAATCTGAGGCTGTTCCGGTTGGCCAGTGGGCAGAACATCCAGGTGCCGTTGGACCCGTTGGGCCATGGAGATTTGCAGATTTGGGCCATCAATGTCCAGGAGTGACATGTGACCTGGCATGGTACTGTATATATCTGTATATGATTATATGATATGGGAGTTGTGGCTATACCATATTTAGTGAGAAAAAAATACCAGACTAAGCACCAGGTGCAAAAAAATGTCAGGTGTCCCTATTAATGATCCTTCTGTTTCGAGGTTGCGGCATGACCTGATGGTCAGTTCCTCGCAAGGTGATGCTGAGGTTGAGGTTTTTGCAAGGAACATGGTCAAACTATGTGAAAATACCCTTTGGCAACGTGGCAATGAAACACTTCACCATTTCCAAAACTGGCTGATTTTCGTCTCAAAGCCTCAAACTGGCCACCGCTGAGCCTTAAATTCATATTTCACCAACAAATTCGCAGGTAATCAATGATTTATAGATTGATCTCTTTGGAGGGATACCGGTATGCATATATATATATGATATGCATACACACACATTTAGATAAAATATGGAAAAATTGGATTAGAATAGATGAAATCAGATCAGATCAGATTAGATAGGACGATTTGATATTAAATATTAGATGTTAGATCAGATATATGATATTAGATATCAGATATTGATATTAGATATTAGACTTATTAGACATTAGATATTTGATATTAGATATTAGGATTAGTTTCATGTCTTCATTTTCTCTCTGGGCTGCCCGCTCCGATCAGGTCGAGTTGACCCGTTGGTCCAAGGAAGACTGGCGAGAGTCCATCTGCTTGGTAACACAGGTGGGGAGACCGTCACGATTTCTGAACGTTGGTAACGAAAGGCTTCACCAAAAAATGGGGGTGATGGTACAGAAATCAGTTGTTGAATGTTGTTGCAATGAGAATCGTGGTATAGTGCGGGGTTGCTTGAAGAAATGAGTTGTTTAAGCAACAAGAACGGTGGTATAGTGGGGATAATATGGGATAGAAATGGATATAATGGGGATATACATGGATTTTTATGGTAACGATCTCACTTGGGACGCCACTGTTTCTATTATGATGTTTAGATATGTTTAGTATGGGTAACTACTGTATCCCAAAATAGCCTCTTTTCAAAGGTTTTGTGAATTGACAACAAATTTGTTCAGGTCTATTGGGTCTTTGATGATTGGTGGTCGCATCCAGGAAACCGCTGGTTTTCACCATCAAGATATGGAGGTTTCCTGCGCACTGGGATCGCATGGAAGCAGCGCCAGGTGGGGATCGAATACACCGGTGACTGCAATCTGCACATGGACGACAGGTTGCCGTTTGATTATGGCAAATGGCCTCCGGTGGCTGGGCTGAAATGGATGGAAATGGTGCGGATGGGTGTCGAATGTGGGTGTAAAACTATGTCATAAAGATTCATAAAGCAGCCATGACTGGGAATGGTTATGGTTTATAGCACCTATGTTTATATCTATTTAAATAGGTGAACAAATCGGGGATGGTTTATGATTGGTTTAGCCACGGCACAGCCACGGCACATGACGCCATCTCCATAGGATGATGAAGGTGAAGTCGCGTCGCGTCGCCGGCTAGCCGTACGGCCAAGGTGAAAAAAAGCAACGCTGAGCCTTGGCAGATAGCAGCCACTGGCTTGGCAGCAGCCACTGGCCACCTGAAATGAGCAAAGCGACGGATCATGGAGATCATGGAGATCATGGCAACATATGGCAACCTTGCATCAAGCATGGTTTCCACGGAACATGATTACCCCATACATCACCATAATTCACCATAGGATTGTATAGATTTTTAATGGGACCCATTATCTGCATCGCTGTTGGTGAATCCCACTGGTTTAGGCACTCGAAGTGTGGAAGAAAAGATGTCCTGCTAGGTCAAAATCAACAGAAGTTAGCCTTTTGGCAGGTTTGCTGGGGATACACTTGCCAAAATGTAGCCATAAAATCAGAAGATGTGCCTTGCCAGATCGTGCAAAGAGGCTCAACCCCCCGCAAAAAAAACTCTGGCAACTTCCAACTTTCCAACTTTGTTCCACCATTTCGACGCCACATGTCTGCAGTTTCTTCTTGTAAAAACATATTTAAAAAATACATGTTTTTTGTTCACCTCCAGTTGCTCCACATCCTTAGGAGGCGCCAGACTATGACTACGCAGAGTGCCCTAAGGCCGATCTCCGATCCTATCAAAAGTATACGGTGCTTTCACCAGTTGTGAGGTGGGGATTTTTCACATCAAAAACGACCATCGATTTCATTCTTAATTTCTGATTGTAGGGTTCCGTTCGAAAATCAGTGGTACGGATCCGGGTACCATAGTGGATCCGGTACGGAACCGGAGGAATACGAAATGGTGACATCATGCCATGATTCTCCCATGGCATGATTGACCAAAAAGCTATGAAAGTCATCTGTTGTGAGGCGTATTTGAATGTATTTGAGGCTAGTTTGATGGCACTTCAGCAGGAACACTAGTTATCTAATGTTATCTATTCCTGTTGCTGACATCGAATGACATTTTCCTGATGCTTGGCTGAGACTTTTGCATGAGAAGCCATGAAGATGGCTGATGTCACTGATGTCCAATCCCGATTTGACATGTTTTCCTGTATGGACCCCACGAAAAGCCAGGCACAAATAAAAAGTGTTGACATTCATCCGTCAGATCCCACTCATGGTGAGTCCCCGATCCCTGGAGATTTTGTGGATATGTTTTTCCGCGGGTCAAACAACACGCAGCATGTTCTAGGTCCAAAAATAATCAAGCAGATATAAGTAGAATGCCATCTCCCCTGGTTCTCTTGGAGTTGGTTCCTCTGCCTAGGCGCTGACATGCTCTGTTGCTTGCCTGGAACTGGCGGTTTCAGAAGTCCTTGGATCATCCAGAGTGGAGGAATTAATATGTTGGTGTTGGATTTCGCAGCATTCCAGGGATTGTCCACCTCGCCGACTCTTGATCAGCGAAATCAGGAATGCACATGGTCAGCTTTCAAAAAGGGTGTGTCTTGAGGATCCATCGGATGGTGCTGGTGAAGAAATGTGAAGAATGCGGAGGATGGTAATGATGGTAATTAATCGAAGTTTTTTAATATGCGGGCAAGTATTTCAGAACAGGCTGACATGATCCACACATGGAATAATATGGAATCATGTGTCCACATTACTGTGTTTGGCTGGGAATGGCGTAACATTTGGTGCTCGTAGAGCTTGAGTCATTTTCTGTTGACAGCTTCGGATGTTCAGGAAACCCTCAAGAAACCAGCCAAGCTCAATGACTCTTGAGTGAGTCAGAACAACTTGAAGCTTAGATGGCAGGAGACTATTCTTCGGGTAGTGTCACACGCCCCCCAGGAACTGTATAACTATAAATGTGTAGCTCGCCCCCCAAATGTGGGTCGATGGTAGGTGAACATCCCAAAGAATGTGTTAAATTTTGGCATGCACCAGGGCACAAAGTGTTTGACCCACACATCCATTCCCTAAACATGTTCCATAAGTTTTCCAGAATTGAATTATGGGAACATGTTCAAGCAAACCCTGGAATTAACAGTAAAAACAATGGTTTCCTGTGGAAAAAACCCTTCGAATCCATTGAAAGTTCGGGGAGCCATGATCCATGCTGTGCTGTCGTTTACGGCACCTGATCCTGGCTGCTGGCTGTTTGATTTGCGCTCAGCTCGGAGTCCAATTTCTTTGGGCATGGAGAGTGGAAGCAAAAGGAGCAGACCCAGGGAACACCAGGCCGGGCAGAATAAATGGACCATTTGTTTATAATTACGCTCTAGTTATTTAACATGGCCATGGAAAATGGCCCATTTATAGATGGTTTACCTATTAACAATTGTGATTTTCTATGGCTATGTTAAATAACCAGATGGTATATGTGTATACGTGCCATGCGGTAATTTGACATATGGACAATTGCTCATTTAGTTCCATGATTTATCGCTTTAAAACATGATGCTTTTTCATAGCTACCTCACATTTCTAGAGGGCATTTCGTTTCTTTGACCCCTAGTTTTTTCTTATTATATATTTATATTTTCCTTGGGAAGGCCGCCCTTAGGATTTCCAGACCTTCCCCAAACAACCACAACCAGGACCCTCCTTGGCAACGCCACGCGCCCCATGGAACCCATCGGAGCCGTCGCGTCAGCATCCGCTGCTTCGGTGCTGCTCCTGGGTCCGGGGCCCACGGGTCCCATGGAGCCCAGCTCCGAGAGCTCAGAGTTGCTGCGGAACGTGGCCTTGGCACTGCAAGGCTTGGGCTTCCAGGTGCGTGTGCTGGGCCCAACTGATGGGCCGCTGCAGGAGTTGAGGAAGGTGGGCCTTGAGGCCGCTTGGAAATTGATGTCCCATGTGCTTTTCATTTGTTTTGGGGGTGGGGGGAGGAAGATCACCGGAAGCAAGGTTATTAGTTTGTTTTTGGTATGTTTTGGTGATGTTTGGAGACATCAGCACAGCTGTAAGGCGCAGGTTTGCCAAGGTCTCCAGAACCTGGCACTGGGAAAGGAACAGCTGAGAGGGGATGACAGCTTGCAGAGCCTGATTTCGCTGAAGTGCCATGTTGATAGGACCCAAATGTTCATGGTCTTCGGTGACGTTTGGGCCTGGGCTATCGCCAACCACCGAAAGGATGACGCCGGCAAGTTGTTGTGGTTCTTGTTTCCACTGGATCGCTGTAAGGGTCTGCAGCCTGATGCTGTGACCCAGCGTGCTCTTGCCTTGGCGGATCATGTGGTTTTCCTTACTGCTGAAGAACGCTCGGCTTGGCAACAACCCAGTTCATCCAAATTCCATCTCTTCCGACCATTTCTGGATGTTACTTGGACTTGAATGAAGTTCTGTCCACATCCAGCACCCGATGATCCGATGGCCACTAGCACTAATTAATGACACTACACATGTGGAATGTATATAAATGGATTTAATACTTGTTCATGCAAACAAGACCAATAGATTGCAATCCATCTTATCTGCACTCTTATATAATGCTGTATATAATAACTAAATATTAAATATTCTTGTGACCCAACGGGTCCAGAATTGGAAGTTAGTGTTGGTTTCCCAGATCAAACCTGCGCTTAATCCACCTTTCGCATCCTTTTGCAAGGTTGATAGACTCCATGGTGACAACGTGTCCGGAAAATTCACAGTGACCTTGGAGACTTGCTGTGATGTTCTGCCAGACTACGGACAGATTCAAAGCGCTCTTTCTGAAAGATTTGGCGTCAACTGGTTGTTGGTCGTCCTTGCGACCTGCGGGATCTCACTGGGCAAGTTCCCCAGGCAACATGTCCTGTTGATCAACGACAAGGACCTGTTTTATCAACACATGCGTGGCGCCAATCTGTATGTACAAGTCTCAGATAGTCTCAGTGCAAAGACCCGTGCTCCGTTGAATGGCGAAGTGGTAAACAAAACCAATAGCTCCCGTTTCCGATTGTCACAAGAAATGTCTACACCAAGTGACCTGCAAAACACATGGGCATTGCATCATCAGGAAAGGATTCACGTCGCCACTTCCATTGTGAAATGAACGTAAGAGATTCTGACAGGATTTTAGAGCGGCTTTTTTTTTTGTCGTCTCCGGTGACTTGAGAGACGCATCAAGTTTTTGGAAAGGCAACCAACCATGTAGGAAACATATGGAAATATATAGTGTATTCACTATGCAGCCACTCAAGCCATAGTACAAAGGCTGGCTTCACTTACACGCCCCGTTTCAAGACCAGTATCCCGGGTATTTCCCACGAGAGCCGTATCAATTGTGTGAGCCCTACCCTCCCTTTGTATTCCACAATTGGCTGAAACGGGTTTTGGAGATTGCAGCCCGTTCTGTTGGGATTTTCAGCTTTTTGCTTCGGAGTTGTGTGTGTACAATCATCACCACAAAAGAATACAGCAGATATCGAAAGATTACACTTTTGGCCAGAGCATCAAAAGAGCAGCAGGCTAGTTCTTGCATGCTATACTGGTAGCAACCTTCAAATAGATAGGACGGTCAGAAACCTGGAAATTATTTTGGAAAATGCAGGAATCATCATTTTTGTCACATCCTGGGAACACGACATTCCATCTCAGATCCTGAGGTCAGCTTGGTCCCCTCCGGACCTTCCCTGAGCATCGCCTACGCTTCCTCCCTTGGCATCCCAAGCTTGGCCACCTCCCATGATCAGCTGCTGAGAAATGGCGGGGATGGCTACTTGCTGCCGCCACAAATGTTGCCCCAATTCTTGGCCAAGATCACGACCTCGGAGCTTCGAAATGTGGGAGAAATGGGCTTTGCTTTAGAAAGGCTTTCTTTCTTTCCTTTTTTTGAAGTTGAAGTGAATGCACCATTTCTATCTGTTTATAACAAAAAAAAACACTAAAACAAGCGCTGGGATTTGGGATGTGCCATGTGTTTTCGGTCGTATAAATCAGCAAACTCCCAGGCTTTTCCGCGCGAGAATCCAGTCACCTCCGTTTCAGTCTGGCTGCGGGACAGACGAGGTTGGGCTTCTTGATGGATTCGCTGGAGGAGAAAACGCCGCGTGGGACGCGTATCGCACTGTTTCTGCAGATGCATAATGCTAGTTTGTGGTGGTCCTTGTGACTCGCTGGTTAATGTGCATGCTTTCAGTCGTACATTTGTTCTATTTTGTTCTTCTTTTACACTTCTCAGATCTTTTCAGCGTATATAATTATAATAATTCAATTATAGGGATTGACCACGCTACCAAGAAAGGTGCCACGGCCCATCGCAATTCTTCTGACGACCCTGCTTTTCGTTGCTTTGGGACCGTTTTTGTGACTTCCAAGGGAAAAAGCTTTCACTTGCAGAGGGATTGCCAGCACATTGTTGGCAAAAAATTGCCTACATTCTACTGCTGCAAAAGTTGCATGAAACAGTTTCCTTCCACCTCCGAAAAGGATGAATGACGATGAATTACAGGGCGAAAACCCTACAAAATGGCCCTGGGAAAAAGGCAGTTGACGCTGAGGCTTGACGAGATAGATGCTTTACAAAATGGCCCTGGGCTTTTTAAACTTTTTATAAGACCATGATTGCACTGGTTTGATCATTTTTTGACAAAATTGTCAAAAAGGGTTGTGGATCAAAATCATCATAATCATCCAATGCAGTTGACAGGCAGTACCATTTTGTAGAGCCAGGGTTTATGGACATACCATTTTGGAGAATGGGCGCCACAACATGCCACAACCATTTTGTAGAGCAAAAGGCTAGATCTCTACAACATGGTCCACTGCAACCCCACCCATGGAATGGCAAGGGGGGTGATTGATGGTGGTAGAGTGTTCCTAGAGGTTCGGGAAATAACCTCCATCCATCAGTCATTCTGTTCCATCACCACTAGTAATCCCCAAGATGCACAAAACCTAAATTTGCAACTTTTTTGAAGAGAATTTTGCAATAGGTTGCACAAATTTCGCTTCAATTTGCATCTTGGGGGTTGCTACTTCCAGCATTTCTATTTTCTCGCTTGTTTTTCTACAAGTCATGAACTCTAAGTTGGTAACTAGGGTTTAGAGTAGTCATAGATTGCCAGCGTACCCCCCCAAAGCCCCCCCCCAAAAAAAAAATCATTATTTTAGCCAAAAAGGAAATAAGACAGGAATAAGCTTAATTTCGTGCAAAACAACGGCAACCTTATTCCAGCCTTAATTCAGATTTGCAATAACGAGACAGACCCCGTGGTTTGCCCAGACTGCAACATTGAGGGTTCCCTATCGTCGAACATGAGAAGAGAAATTGCAGAAAATACTGCGTATACGCAGTGTCTTCTGCTTTCGGATTCAGAGTTTTAGGGTTTATGGCTTTAGGGTTTTAGGGTTTAGGGTTCGTCGTCTGGTAAATACCAAAACACTAGCCCTGCACAGGTTTTTGAGCATGTCAAAGGAATTTGAACTCCATTCTAACCTTGCGGGCAAACCATAGGGTCTTGCCGTAACAATTATATAAAACATTAATTATATATATATACACATAGACATACATATCAATGTACATATCATGAGATGTATCATGATATATCTATGTTTCATAGTAACCACACAGGCCTTCAGGCCCTGAAACCCAGAGGTCCTCCTGCATCGAAAACGTCCTGTTGGCCGCGGCACCCGGCCGCAGCGTGGACCTCTTCGTCATCACCACGTCCCAGGCCAACGCGGCGACGCTGCGGAGCCTTGCGGAGGGCCTGAGGAAATTTGCAGCGCTGAGATATGTGGTGGTGGCCTTGGGAGCCAACAAAGGTGCTGTGCTGGGCTGGGAATCTTTGAAAATGTCATGGTGTAAAATGTGTAAAACATCATGAAATGATGTGATTATAGATGTAGAATGGTGTGGAGATTTATATTTGATATTTATAGATAGATATGTTTTTGTCAAACATGTTTTTTTTTAATGAATCGTACTTTATGTGGTTCTATCAAATATTCATCGATTCATTGTTGGGTGGTTCAATTTCCCTTAAAATCCATCCATTGCACCAAATTTGAAGATCATGTTCCCATGATATTCCAATTATGTACCCATACTCATGTGTCCTATGATCTCTGTGTTAAATCGCTATATATCAGCCATTTTGACCGATGAAATCCGGGCAACAAAAATGGTGGCTGAAAGTCATTCGAGGTGCAGACATCGGCCTCTTCCTTCAGCAGTTGCTCCTCAACGTGGATTTGCAATTGGAGGTTGGTCCAAAAAACCACCGATTTAATTGAAGTTTAATGAAACCATGTCATAAATGACCCGGATTGATGGTTTATACCACCCATAAAAATTGTGATTTTGAAAATGGGTTACTATTTCTTGACTCTAATTATGTTTAGTATGAATCATCCAACCCTAGAAGTGCCCAATATTTCAGCCATAGCCATATGCAAAACTAACCCACTTCTTCTGGACTCATGCTTGACCCTTTGATAGTTTTTCTCATAGCTGCGAAAAATCACAACTTTTAAGAACGGTAAATCATCGATCTAAATGGGCCATTTTCCGTAGCTATATCTTAAAAATCCGGAGGGTGTATTTTTTGAAATGAACGGGAACTAAAGAACAGAAGTTAAAACTGAACAGAAACCATCTCAGCGGAGGTTGATCTCGTCTTCAAACTGCACAGCAAGCGGAAGGAGCTCTGGCGCAGTCTGCTCGTGGACTCCTTGTGCGGCAGCGTAGAGGAGGTGAAGAGAAACGTGGAGGCCATGGAGAGGAGCCCCAACATCGGCAGCTGGGATCCCGGTGAAGATGAACCAAGGGTTATGAAAAGACCTAAGTTGAAACATCCTGAAACATTTGGGTTATGAAAGAACTTAACTGAGTCACTGAGTCGCTTTTTTGGGGGGGGAGTTGGCTTTGGCATTTTTTGGGGGTGAAGTTGTACAAGAAGTGGATGGGAGGTGGGTTGAATGATTTGGGGCCGTGGAGAATGGGCTATATATGATGGTGCATGCCACCCAAATATTGCAATGTCAATTGGGAAAGTGACCGCAAGCCAGTGGATTTAAGATTATTTAGGGACATTCTACTTCCAGACAAACCCAAATACTGGCAGGGGCAAGATCAAAACCCAGACGCAGAAAAGCATGTAGTGTTGTGTATTAGCTCGGTGATGATCCTGGATACCCTCTGGTAAACTAACATAACTATAGAAAATCACCATTTTCAATGTGTAAATCAACTATAAATGGGTTATTTTCCATAGCTATGTTAGTTTACCAGAGGGTAGTTTAAGCGGCCCAGAGAACCAACGGTCCCAACGGTGCTACAGCGAAAACTCATGGGACTGAGGCATCATCGGACCCTCCAAGTTGACCTGGGGCCCGGATTCGCAGTCCTTCATTGAACTGAAACTGAAAAAGAAAGGCTTCAATGAAGTGGCCTTGCGAGGGATGAACACCACCTGGGCCGTGCTTGACACGGGTTCCAAGTTCCCAAGCAGGAGCCGAGCAGGGTAGCAGATTAGCCGCTCTTCGTGTGACCAAGTTGTGATATAAATAAATAAGTAAATAAATAACTATATATATATATGGGATATCCCAGACAGTGGGAGTTACTAACTAGGCTTACTAAGCAATTACTACGTAGATGCACAGCCAAGTGGAGAGAACATCATTCATTTCTTTTTTGGGCCTCTTAAGTCATCTTTAAAAAAATCGCTGACAGTCTAGCACAGCCATGTTATACCGCCATTGCAGTTTCATTCTCCCACTTCAAGCGATTTTGCAACCCACGTCGTAATGTCTAACAGAGCCCTATCTCAGCCATACATTAGGCAACTGCATATTTTTTGTTCTCCTGCTGCCCGTCATCTGAGCCAGTTAACAACCCCAGTTAACAACCTCCCACAAAAAAGCAGGAAACGCCAACTATAAACTCAAACCCGTGATAAATTCCTACTTAGCCAACATCACTCAACATCACTTCACATCACATCACTCAACACTAAACACCATGACTCATGACGCCCAAAAAACAGGAAGTATTGGATCATTTGCGCCGGCAGCTTCTTCTGGCTCCGGGCCTCCTTCATCTCCTCCTGGCGTTCCACGATCCTCCCCGCCATCCCCCGACTCCTGGCCCTCTCCGGGAACTATTCCACGGGCTGCGACAAGGCGAAGCCTGGCGCCATGGAGGGAAAGTTCCGGCTCGTGAAAGATGAGGTTGATAAGTATGTTATATAAGTAGCATAATGTGGTCAAGAATTGTTAATAGTTGGTGGGCAATAATTGGGTTAAGAATGGTTAATGACTAGTTGATAATGCTTAAGAAGTTACAATCATGGAATATCATGGAATATCATGGACCATGGGATACTTGGTGCAGATATTTAATGGGGATACCCGCCGGCAAAAACAAAAGTGGCGAACTAAATGGAGGTTTCCTTCCGTGGGAAAATTGTCTAAATGCGGCATTTTCCATTGCTTGTTTGATTGCCGGAGGGTGAATTTCAACTAATATATAAACTACAGATACATGATGATAAATGATAAGTTTCTAAGTCATAATGTATAATTTGGATTACTCTATTATATTTTTGTGATGTCCAATTGATATGATAAAATCCGCGTTTCTGTTTAACATCTAGTTTCAAGACTTCATCGGTGCCGTTGGCATTTAAAATTTTAGTTTCCACTAATGGTTGATTAAAGTTCCACAAGGGAATGGGGCTTGGGCACAGACTCGTTGGTAGTTTCAACTATACTTTAAGTTACTGATTTCTACCTAATTTGAGTTGGTTAGTTGATTTATTATGTTGGCTTTGATTAGTTGATTTGACTTATTTGGACCATCTACCGGGCCAGTCATGGGTGGAAAGTTTTTGTTGCAGAATTGGGTGTTCATTGGCCCCAAAAGAAGGTTTGAGAGAGGCGTTGGGTGATCCCTCAGTTGCCAGTTTCATAGTGATTGTACCCTTTGGTAATCAAACATGGCAATTGAACATCCTTTGTCTACTTGAAGCCCTATTCTAGTGCGAAAATCATCGAACTAAATGCTGGGTTTTGCAGCAAGCCAGTAGGATTATTGCCAGAGGGTAAATCCTCGAAGTTCGGATTGTTTCTCACAGTTTCCCATTCCTCCGACTTTCGTTCTCACATTTTTCCACATAGGCGTTGAACCATCCCTAAGTTGCTATCGTTTCATAGTCATACAGGCAAAAACCCTCCCAACAATCCTATGTTGTTTTTTGTTGTTTTTAGTTTTCCATCTTTTGCACTTTTTGCAGGTTATGATATGTTATGATCACCTTAGAAAGCCACTAAATTCCATTCAACAGCCATGAGATCAGCATTCTTTTCTCTCATAGAATTGGATGATGGGAAAATTTACAGGAAACCATAGATTTTCCCATTAAATATAGGGTTTTCCTGTAAATTTTCCCAACAAAACCAATCCAGTGATTCTCACATCGTGGACCAGTCGTTGACCAAGGAATGTGACCAGCTGTTTGTTGGCCGTTGGCCTCGAAAGGGTGCTACCCACCTTGATCAAAGCATCAGGGGGCCGCGTGGTGGAAGCCGCAACGCTAAGAAGTCCCAAATGACACGGATCAAATCCCGCGGATGACAAAAGATGGACATGTACAAAACGATATGTTTGTTGAATGTTGAATGTTGGATTATTACTTTCTTTGGTTGTGATTATTGGTTGATAGCAACCCCGCCCCCCCACCATAATGGGAATGGCATTTATTACTATATACTATATAGTTGCATTCTCAGGGGAACTTTAATGCAACGCTATATGTTCCATTGGGGTTTGGAATGTTTTCGGAAAAGGAGGGATCAATGGATTCTTTCATAGCAACTTTCCAAACATGAGGAAACCCATTACAATGTACAGGATGTTTTAGCTTTAGAAAATTTGAGGGGGAAAAAGATTGAACATACCACTATTTCATTAGGGTTGTGTTTTCTATTTATGTCAAGGGGCCACTGTATTTTTTTAAAATCTATATCCCTTCATCTAAATCTTGTAAAGAAGATGCGGGCAGAAAACAATTGGGTTTAACTTGGTTTAAGCAGTGAAAGATAGTTTGGGATTCACAGCGATACCTGTGGAAACTGGCTGGTGAAAAGTGAAACATGGACACGCCACCCAAATCGTCATATTGTTGGGCCAATTCTGATCCAAAGGCTTTCGATCCATCCAAAATTGCCAGCTTTGGATGTTGGTTTTTGCAGTTCTAGTGATGCTACCCTCTGGTAAACTAACAGTTTGCTATTGAAAATGGACATAGAAATAGTGGATTTACCCATTAAAAATTGTGATTTTCTATAGTTTTTTGTATGTTTACAACATAGCTATTGAAAATTGCCATTTATAGTGGATTTACCCATAGAAAAATGGTGATTTTCCATAGTTATGTAAACGTTTACCAGAGGCTATCTCCACAGAAAGGTGCAACATATCGGGCCCCATTCATCAGGGCCCCCTGACAGGTAACTGGGAGGATCTGAAATATCAATGAAACACATTGAAAACCCGTATTTTTCACATTCGCCATTAGCAAATATTATAGAACCATTATATAAGCATTATTAACCATTATGTAACCAATACATAAGCATTATTAACAATTATTAATTATTATATAACCATGATTAACAATTATTAACCATTAAATAACCACTAGTAACCATTATATAGCCATTATTAACCATTATTAGCCATTATATGACCGTTATTAACCATTATTAACAATTTTTAACCATTATATAACCAGTATTAACAATTTTTAACCATTATTTAACAATTATTAACAATTATTAACCATTATTAACCATTATATAACAATTATTTACCATTATATAATCATTATGACTAATTTTTAACTATATATAACCATTGTATAACCATAATTAACAATTATTAACCATTATATAACCATTATTATCCATTATTAACCATTATTAACCATTATTCACCATTATATAACCATTATTAACCATTATATAACCACTATTATCCATTATATAACCATTATATAACCATAATTAACAATTATTAACCATTATATAACCAGTATTAAGCATTATTAACAATTATCTAACCATTATTAATCATTATTAACAATTTTTAACAATTATATAACCATTATTAACCATTATACAACCACTTTTTTATCATTATTCATCATTGTTGGGGAAACAATCATAAATCCAGCTCGTCTTTGGGGTAGTTTACATGGACCCATTTTATTGAGAGGGCTGGTTGAATGGCCAACCTTGGGTAATCAAACAGGGCTTGCGGGAAAATCACCCATTTGGTTCCATGATTCTTTCAATAAACACGTTCATCTCTTGGGGATTTCCCAGCCATGTTTGATTACCAAAGAGTTCCCATTAAATATCCCGTTACTAGCCATTAACCAGTGTGAACCATTGTTAACCATTGTTAACCATTGTTAACCATTGTTAACCATTGTTAACAAGGTAACAATTATTAACAATCATTCACCATGATTAGCAAGGGGAGAGAGAGAGAGATAGATAGATAGATATATATATACTGTATATATATATACATTTTAATTACAATTATTAACCATTAAGTATGACAGTATTACAGCCATCATTAGCCATGATGCACCAATGGGAATTCCAGGATCCTAAAATGGAGGTACTGTACCAAAAAAAGCCATATTGTGGGGGTTCCCCTTACATAGCCCTTACAAACTTGTAGGCCTTGTATATGGTAGGTACCTGACGTGGCCATTGAATTATTATTCTATGCTTTGATTAATCGTTATGATGGTTCATTAACCATTATTAGCATCTATAAACCACTATGGACAGTTATTCACCATTACATTAAGCATTATTAAACATCGTTATTCTATATGCAACCAACTTTGGTGTCCCGCACCCGAGGCGGAGAGCCCCGCAGTTCCCGAGCTTGCGGTGCTCACAGCACCGCCCCGGCAGGGGATCAACATGCCGAGGCTTCGCGTGTTTTTTTTTCATCATAAATTACTATGCAATCCCAACCGGAAGGGGTTGCAGTTTGTTTTGGGGGGGTTGTGGATTCGAACATTGCTTCTATAGTTCATGTATTTTCTTGCGCAATGGGATGTTGATCCTCCAATGACAAGATTTTGTATGGGTTGAAACTCCCCAAAGGTACCCCAGCATGGCGTGTCAAGTGGCCCCATTGTCCTTTCAGGGGGATGGATTTCAAGAGTCAAGAATCCAATGAAGTGACAAATGCCGGGTATATGTGTTATAGGTGCAGTGAACATCGGTCCAAAAATTCTACGCAGGTATAGTGAAATGGCCAGGCAAAGCAGAAGCATCGTTGGATATCACCCCACGGGCCCGCGGGCACCGGGAACATCAGTCGCTCAACCAAGGGATACAACCTACAGGATTGCTAGGTGCTATGAGTTTACCATAGTTAAGCCATCCCCAAAATAAATTGAAGGAACCGTTTCCATTTTTTGACTCTTCCGCATCTTCATGTTCCACTAAGAGTTCGACCTGCAGTCAGGCGGACTGCTGAATATCTACAATGGAACCCTGACAATTTCCGTCTTGAATCCCGTTAAATTGGAGATTTCACATCTATAGTACACCCCGAAAGAATTGATTTAAAAAAAAAATAGACAAGGTGAAATGATTGCATAGTTGGATTGTCCACTTTTCTGTATCTTTTTGGAGTGCGAAATCTACCAGTTCTACCTGGGCATGCCAACCATCGTTGCAGGTACAACCTAGTGGCGTGTCACAATAGTTGCTTGGACGCAGTCGTGGGTCGTTCTGGATGCTGGCTGGATCTGATGGTGGAAACTAATAAGGTGTTCTAAGTCATCATAGTCATCGGGGTACTCCCAGTTATCATCCAAGTCACGGATGACCATGACTTAGTATTGAATCAACCATGGTGACTTGCGGACCCTCAATTCGAGAAATCTTTATTTGAACTGGAACTGGAATAGTTTTTTCTTTGTGGTAACAGTGATTCGTTATATTCTTTTCGCGGCATGTTGTTCAGCCATTACATCCTCCATGCACATGGATCATCAAGGATTTCATGATACACCAATGAAATGCTCATGTCAAATCGATGTCAATTGTGGGTAACAATGGTTTGGACATCACACTACAACTGAATATGACGGAATCACATGTTTTGAACCTAGCAAAGTCAATTTTCCATGATTTTCCCAAGTCTTTGTATTGCGATCAGGCGCCTTCCCCAAACATGTTCCCATTCACCTGTCGAAATATCCTGATCCTGGCATTCGGATTGTCCACAGTTTCCTCTCGATTTTCCCAGAAATCATGATATACCTTGCGTCAGGAACCAAAAAAAAACAGGATAGATAGAATAGGTAAAGTTGGGAAAATCTCCGGAGTTGTTTTATTTTTTTTTAATCACCAAGCCACTCAAGATCAGCCCGGAAAACCACCGACCTTGGTGACGTCGTTGAGGTTTTTTGCCCTGGGCCAGTGTCGAAGTCGTCCCAGGTCTGACCCGGGAAGCTGATGCCATAGGCCATAGGTTTCATGTGGAATCTGAAAACTGGTTGGTGGTTTGGAACAGCCCTGGCTCAGTGAATTTTTGCTGACCCTTGGGAAGGACAGAGGTTTTCGAGCATCTAGTACTGGTTGGTGGTTTGGAACATGTTTTATGTTTCCATATATTGGGAATAACCATCCCAATTGACTTTCATATTTTTCAGAGGGGTAGGTCAACCACCAACCAGAGTATCATCTAGCTATGAATATCAGCATGGCTTGAATCTTTGACCAGATATTCAATCAAGTCGTCGTGGAACTCAGCCTGCCAACCGTTGCTTTGAGGCAAACATACGGATCGTTTTTTCAACTTGTGATACGTTCAGACATTTATTTTTGTTGCTTGTACCCCCTGGTAAACCAACAGAACTATTGAAAAACATATCCATTTTGATTTTGATGGGTAAATCTTCTATAAATGGGCCATGTTCCAGAGTATGAGGTCTCAATAGGTTGAGCCATGGATGGATGGATGGATGGATGGATGGATATACCCACTTTGCACGTCCACCGCAGCTAAGGCAGTCACACTAGCCATGGTGCAGCGGGGCCAGGGAGCCTGAATTCTTCAGATTGTTTCTCGGGAGACGATGTTGGTGCCTCTTTTTCTTTTAACAGCAGCATGACATATTTATAATTTAAAACATGTGTTCTTTTCCGAATGTGCAGTGTGTTTTTTCCACCAGTTTCTTCCATGTTCTTTTTTTTTCCCTCAGGATATCCCCATGAGACCATGATCATATGGTTCATAAACCATCCAATTTTTACAATGGTTTCCTTGCTGAAAACATGGTTCAAACTTTGAAGCCGTGAGTTTCACCTGGCCGCGGGCAAACTACTCTCTGGTTATTTCACATACCCTCTGGTAAACTAACATAGCTATGGAAAATCACAATTTTTCATGGGAAAATTCACTATAAATGGTGATTTTCCATAGTTATGTTAAATTCCCAGAGGGTAACATAGCTGTGGAAAATCAGTAATTTATAGCTAAACCATGACAACGAATCTATAAATGGGCTGTTTTCCAGAGCTATTAATAAATCCCCAGAGGGTAAGTACAACTGTGTTACAACTGTGGCCATAAAAAGTGCGGCATTGGAGAAGGAGGTTAGGCCCCAAAAAAATCCGTGACGACCGTGACGGGACTGGAGAACGAGGTTTTGCACCAAATAACTTCTGCGGCTCACACACATAAAATATATGTATATAACTATATATGTGTGTGTGGAACATCTGGATAGATGTAAAACTTCCTTCTTCTTTTTTCTTCCCTCTTCTCCCTTTTTAAATAATGCAGGGGGACACAGCATTTCACTGGGACTGTGTCCAACGAAGCTACCAGTGAAATGGG
>Ga0126342_10003832_pt1 | contig 25219 bp, 24 predicted proteins | sample Cyp1metagenome_FD_92528 | JGI IMG/M metagenome (GOLD analysis project Ga0126342, IMG submission 92528) | Coral microbial communities from Lord Howe Island, Old Settlement Bay, Australia - Cyphastrea 1 metagenome | ecosystem: Host-associated > Invertebrates > Cnidaria > Coral ... | reverse complement strand
GGGGAAAGTGAAAATTCTTAGCTTGGGGAGCCCCCACGGGGGAAAACCACCCTTAGCCCCTCTCACGGACCGAAATAAACTTGCGGTGTGGGCGGCCACCCCACGCGAAGCGGGGTGAATATTATTAACATATTCTAATACACCTACCATCACCTTGCCGAAATATCTCTAGCTATGGCAATCAGGGTGGGAGCACTATGATCTCGTTCTCGGTCCAGTCCTTCTTGGCGTTGGGATCCTGCCATGAAAATCCATGAAACAGGGAGAAGGAACAGCCGGGGACAGCTGATCTTTGGTCTTCTCAAGTGTTTTTGATGAAAAAGATGCCTTTGTTTCGTGAAAAGATCCTGAAGGACTCCATCAGTTTTGGCTGGATCGGCTTACATGCAGCAGTCATCCGTAGCTCAAGCCGAATGGATTGTGTTTTCTTCAATGAACCAACGGCAGCATGAAATGTCTAATGCCTTGGCGAGCTTGGGTTCCAGCGGTTCGATGACCCATGGAATCATGTTTCTGCTCCAACAGCCCAACAGCCCAACAGCGACATCGAAAAAACACCATCAAATGCTTTGAAAACAAGAATATCTAATGACTCAGCTGTGAATCATTCCCCGAAAAAACACATTTGATTCGTTTGATTGTCTTTCTGTTTTTCTTACGCCTTACAGGCGCAATCCCTTTTTCGAGACCATGACTCTCGAGACTAACACAGACCCGCACAGAAATGCTCAGCAACATTTTGATAAACATGATAATGGCCAAAACTATCTCCCCATTTGTAGATTCATTGAGTTTTTCCAGCTACAAATGGCTATTCAAAAACCCATTTAAAAGCTATATTCGTCGTGACACGGGTATCATCAGGTATAGCCATTCCCCAAGCATGTTAATAAATTTATTTACCAGTAGCACCACCAAGTCCTGGTCTTTTGCAGAAAGCTCTGCAATGGCTCCCAGCTTTGCCACCGCCTTGCGGAGATCCACTACGCATTGGATGCTGAAATCCCAGGTTTTGATACCCCAAGACTTGTTGACCTGACCCAAGTCATCCAAAACATATGATCACCAGGTGATCTTTTTGCAGGTAAAAATCCCAAGTGCTGAAGCTAAAATTCCAGAGTTCTGATGGGTTCATCTCTCGTTTTTTACTATTTTCCATATAAAGTAAGTTAAGTAGATAAGTATATTAGTAATATATAAATAATAGATATATCATACAGTACATCCCTATTCTTGTAGCCAAAATGCCAGCCTCTTCTTGCTTCATCTCCCATTTTCCTCATCCTCTCCATCGCTGCCTTCTCCAGCAGGGCGAACTCGTTGTCCTCTTCGTCTTTGTCCTCCTTGGAAAATGTGCTGGGAAGTGTCTGGTCGAAGTATACTAAGTAGACATGAAGATTCACTTAGGAGAAAAATATGACCTAAGAAATTTACCCTCTGGTTATGACTAACATAGCCATGGTATAGATGGCCCATAGAAATAGATGGTTTACCGTTATTAATAGCATGGTGGATCTTTCCATGGCGAAATGTTAGTCATAACCTAAGAATTTTATATCAGAAACCATCTTCATCCGGAATATGAGATGACCGTCAGATCGTTTTTTGGGGAATGACCGAAGACAAGAATTTCACCAGAAAATTTTGGGAATGACCTACTTGATCTGTTTCGGGATGACCTATATTACCTGAGAACTTGTATAGAATATTAATTGATGGTTATGAAAATGATTGGAAGAATACAATAAAATATTCAGATGAACTTCGGAAGATGAACTTAGACTTTTGTTGGATGATTAAATGTTGTCTTGAAATGGTTGGTAAAGGTTCGACCTTAATTTGGGAAAAATGAAGTCAAAATGTTCGGGATATTGGTGGCTACATACCAAACATGTCCAAACAATGACGCGTGGATCAAACCGGACTCAAGCCAATCAAGCCAACATCATGGATTTGGCATGCAATGTGACCCCCAAAAGATGGGATGAAATTCGTCAAGCTGTGGCTTCTCCCGGCAGCTCGGGACAGCTCCGAGGCCCCCTGCCACGTCTTCATCTTCACGCTCCTCCTCGTCCTCGTCGTCACTGGGTGGCTCCTCCTCCACGTCACCATGGGATACCAAGTTCACTGGGGGAAAACCACACAAATCTGACATGAACTTTGCTCATACAACCCACCGGGGACTTTATTCCAACCCATTCATGGCCAAGGTCCCAAAGTCTGCACCCTTTGAGGGATCCCACAGCCGCCTGCAAGGCGTTGGTGTACTTGAAGATCTGTGCACATCGATGGCCTGACAAGACCCATCAACTGTGGACATAAATCAGCAAATGGGTATGGGTTGGGCAATTGGGATACCAATGCTTTTGAGGCCATTAAACAATCAATTTTGGGACTCACTGATTTTGACCCGTATCCATCATATATAATCATTGCTTTTTAACCGTGTTTGATGTTTAAATCCCACAAATACCCGAATATACAGTATTGGACCCATACCCCACAAAAAACTTGGTTGATCCAAAAGTGTCAGTAAATCTCCCAATTTCACCGAAATTGCCCAGAAAATGGCACATCCCCCCAATTTCCATCCAATTTCCCAACCACTTGGGAAAAGTCCCCATTCGGACCCCGCACGCACCACGTCCAACATCCTCTCCAGCGGCAGCAGCGCCACTGTAGAGATGTTCTCCGTCAGAACGATGCCTGGATTTTCGCGGGATGCGCTGGGCGTGGGGCGGTCTCGAACAGTAAAGGGGGAATTGAATGGATCATGAACTACAGTAAACTCAGTAAGCCATATTGGGTTTCATTGAAACTTATGCCCAACTAGAATATACCAGATATACTCGGATATGCCCAACAATCATGATGGAAAGAAGAAGTGGTTCGTAACGAGAGTTTGTAAGCGCCGTAACTACCACGAATTGAGGTTCTCATATCATTCAAGCCTCCAATGAATAGCTGAGGTAGCCACCCCCATGGCCAAGGAACTGAAGGCCACCATAACCAGGATGATGAACATGATGAGACTGATGCCTCAATCAGCGGAATTTCAAGGGCCAACATGCAAAACTATGCAAAACTCGAGTCGCCAGTTCTATGGCCAACTGATACCTCGGCCCAATCGATGCATCTAACCAGCCTGAAACCCTGCCCTCACGAAACTCTTGGGACTGGAGCCTTGTCATGAGACAACTGAAAGAGATGAAACCAAAAAGAGATCTCCAGAACTTCAGAACTTCAGAGCCCACATGGACGGAGAAAATGCTGCACATCCGAATAGAGATCCATGGCTTGGTGCCGTCCCCTCTGACATCTTCTTCTCCGTGTTCGCCCCAAGGCTTTCCCAACTTATCCCAGAGCAGCAGCACCATGAAGGTAGCACCTTCATCATCATCATCACCACCACCACCGGCCGCCACCACCACCACCACAAAACAATTGGTGCTTCAAGCCATAAACAGCATCATCACCCAGGACAGCCAGATCGTATAGCACCTTCCCCATCCCCAGCGTCCAAGGCACCCATCAACGCTTCCAAGCGCTTCGGTTCCGCCAAGTCGAAGAGCAAATCCATCTGCCCCTGGCCTCGATGAGTTTCGACCCATGGCTACTTACCCACCATGGCTATGGGTCAAAAGTTGAGGGTCTATGGGACCACAGATTCTTGTATATGTTTAGATATGTTTAGTATTAAGCATCTAGTTTGTGGGGCACCCAATTTTGATCCATACCCATAGAACTAGTTCATGATCTGCAGAATGACACTTGGAATTTGTCGATTGCCAGATTACCAGCGGTACATCGGAAGGAGACACGGGATTGATGCTTCAGCTCAATGGGGTGACTTTCTCCAGAATTCACCAGTGCCCCAGCTGACCAAAATGGCAGCTTCTAGCGCAAGTCTGAAACCCGGTTTTTGCAAGATGAGTTTTCCATGGTTTGGGGTGCAAGAGTTTTAGATCCTATCCTAAAACCCACAATATAATATATATACATAGTTCCAACAGATTTGATTTGATTTGATTCTGGTTAAATTTTGGTCCTCCAACCTCTACCTTTACAAACCACACAAAAATCTTTACATCTAATAGCCTGCAGATATTAAGTCCAATTGAATCCATATAAATCCATAACATATACAGTATATCCCATATTTCTCGGTTAAATCCCCCCATCATTTCCGCTGGTCCCAGCTGCTGGTGGCCATCACGAACTCACGCCGCGCAGGCGCGGCCCAGTGGCCCTCCACCTCGAACCTGCCAGCAGGGAACCTGTTTCTGGATGGATTTGAAGGGAAAAACTACAAATAATTGAGATGAACTGGGAAAGTCTACAAAATCTACAGGAAACATGTATTTTTTTGACAAAAAATACGAAACTGGCTTGTTTTCTAACAATGAAAGGGGAAATCGCCCCTTTTTGCTAGTTTTTCGAGGGATTGATCAAGTTGTGATGTGGTTTGGGCGCACTTGACGGTGTCGTCCGTCGCGCCACAGGCCAGCAACTCCTACGGCTCGATTCAAAATGGGATGGCGGATAGCTCGGAGAACCACAATTTTGATGGCAGTTTTTGGGAAAAATGAGGTTTCAAACCTTGGGATTTGGAGGTACATTTTTAGATGACAAGCCGTGACAAGCCCACCTCTTTCGATCAGCTGCTGTGATTCGAAGTGGAAATGAAGAGACTGTGGAATGCTCAAAGGTGTCTCAACCCAACAAGTTGGCCCCAAGTTTGTGGATCTTCAAGAGCTTGAGGCCAAAAACAATACCGCTACTGCCGAACCCCCATGTCAGTTTTCCCAAATGGAACACATCTCCCATCTGGGTGAAGCAGATTTAAATAGTCAATCCAAAGAGACATTCTCCATCTGAAGTCCAATCGACCATTCTCATTATTTTCAAGCCCCGATCCTTTATCTATTGCAGCACTATCCCCCTTTTGGGCAGTCCTCTGAATTGAGGTCAGCCCCTGTCTTTCGGTAGCAGATCAGGAAGGGCCCATAGTTCGCCTCGGCTCTTTCTGAAATCCCATTATTCTTGGGCCAAATGGCCAACAGAACATACTCAAAAATACAAGAAAACATGTTCAGACCCCAAATGCAAAAAATGGAGCCTGAAATGGGTGATGTGGGGTTAATCTCCAAAAGCCATGGGAGATTGGTTTGTTGACAGCTGCCACAATGGGTACCATCCAGTGGCCAATGGAAATTCCATGCCCAGTGAATTTTCAAGTGTCTGATGGTGCTGATCACTTCAAACCCCCCAGTGACGAACTACCTGAAAAATGGATTGGATATGATCGGATGGTCTTAATGTATCCATTTCCATGATGATTTTCACATATGTTCACCATTCTTTTTGGAGGGACGGGCATGATGCACAGCGCACTGCACACAAGAACAATACTGAAGCAAATAAAAGCTGACCGTAGAGTAGAACTTCGAGAGATCCCTGGCAGGTGGAGCAACCCTGACTGCGAGGTTGGAGTCAAATTCAGTGGGATGAAACTGATTGGTGCAAATAGTATCAGAAACATTCAGAAACCTGAGGCCATGAAAGACTATAAGGACCACCTGTGCTCGGGAAATCCTCCCCGGCCTCAGCAGCTGCTGGATCACCGCCATCTCGCCCCGGGCGCCCTCAGCGTAGCGCTGGACGTCCGGCGCCAGGAAGCTGGTCCAGGCGGTCAGCGACTCCTCCATCTCGGGATATTCGAAGATGCTCAGCGACCTCGCCATGGATGGGTCGGAGGGGGGATGGGATGCACTGGGATGCACCTTGGGTGCCCTCCGAAAAAAAACATGGTTGGCTGTGGGTCAACGCAAGAGACTATCCGGAAGATTAGGTTAGGGATGCTTGATCACAAACTGATGCACAATTGATGATTTTTTCCACACCTAGAACCCTTTCTTCAGTGGTGGCAAAATAACTGATCTTGGCACCCCGAAACTCCAATAGTCTTAAGTTTGAAAGATTTTAAAGGACATGTTCCCCAACTTGAGCTCCGGGATATCCCCCAATTGGCCGCAGCAGGACATAACTGCCATAGCCAACCGAGAGACGGCAGCACCACGGCCACACAAATCACCACGAAGGCCACGCGGATGGAGAGGACGTCCGACCTCGGCGAAGATACCAAGAGGGGAAGGTCATGAAATGAGGGAATTCCACGAATTCCACCATCATTTCCACCAGAATTCTCCATAATATCTATAATTTCTGGAGGGGAACTATACCATGTTCCAACTTTTTTTGGGAATTCAGAATCTGAGAACGTTCTGATTTTGATTGGGGGGATGAAGCAGGACCGGATGTTTACGGCAAAATTAACGATGGAATGATAAGACTTGTGCGCAAAACATGGTCCGGGCAGGCCATCTTCAGAACATCTTCAGACTAGGAGGCCAAGTAGTCCATCAAAACATCTCATCATACATCAAGTGTAACTTACAGTGTAACTCACTGTAACTCATCAACTTCCTGGAGCTGTGCCCCTGGAGCCCCATCCCAACCCTCCATTTGTTGGGCCCTGCCACAATTTGTTGGAGATCACCTTCGCCATCCGAACCTCAGAACGTCCGTGCTGGGAATATCTGGATTGAACATGATTGAACTGGATTGAAGCATAAAATGAGACAGACATAGACAAAATAGGTACAGTAATGACCCTTAAAGACTGCTTGCCCCGATCAAGGGGATGATTAGTCACCAAGAACAAGAACAGGAAGTCCATCTGTTTCACTTAAATGTTGACCAGTGCCCATCAACTGAATCAACTGACCCCTTTTGACCGCCAAAGACACGTTTCCGGAGCCTTCTTCCTCGGATCCCGAGACGAAGCGCACGATCTTCGCTACCTGGGCATAGCAGTTATCTTATCAGCTACTTTCGCTTTAGAAAAAAATTAGGGGAAATCAGGAAAAAGCAGTTCTGTCTGCTCTACAGGCAGCTATCTGCCACCATCTGCCACCTATCTCCTCATCAGCTGCCGAGCCACTCGGCTCAAACGCCCTGCACGGGCGCCCAAGCGCGCAGCGCGCGCCGCTCGCATCACGATGACCTTAGCGAGCTGGAAATATGGCAAACAATAGGGATTTAATGGGATATATAATGGAGATAGAATGGAATTTAAGCCATCATATGGCTGTACATAATAGTCTGTTCATCCGTGCAACTCAACAAATAGGCTGGAAAATCGGCTTTTGTTCAGATATTTTGCCTGAAAACCTGTTCACATCTGTTTACTGAAATCTCTGTGCAGGTGGAGGGAGCTGCATTTAATGTAAATGGGATTTCATTTCAGATGGGTCCACTACTGCAAACACATTGTGAAAATGTTCAGAGCTTTTCCACGTTCGGAATCAACCATCTGAGGTGTGGGGGGTGTCGCAGGAATGATCTCGGAATATTGAGAACGGATGATTATTTTATTTGTAAACCAATCATCCAATCATAACCAAGCAAATGTTGCTAATTCTGGATCATTGTGGTAGATTTCCAACTGTTCATTGGATGATTTTACCATTTCCCATTGTGCCTTGGCCAAATGCCCGTCTCAAACCAAGAGACTCCCCCACCACTGCTGGAGGAGGTGTGCAATCTGGCCAAATGAGGCGATTTTTGGTTCAAAAGCTCACAAAAAAGCAATCACCATAAATCCACTGAAGAATGGATAAAAATGGTGGATTTTAGGACAGAAAGCTTAAAAGCCTTGCTTTTTGTTCAGGTTTCTCAAGTTGAAGGAACTGCCAAACTGCAAAGAGCACATGTCTGAAGTTTCCTACCGCCGTAGATCTCGACCAACGTAAAACGAACCCTACCACACTACCGCGCCTTTCGATGGACATAGCATCAGGGCCACACATGTAGGAAATGTCGAAGACCATCCTGGCAGGGACTCGGCTTTGTTGCAGCTTGACATTCAGCGCTAGCGCCAAACAGGCCGGCTGAGCGAGAAGGTTCCGATCAAGTCCATATAAAAGAAGAAACTCAGAGGATAAGTCCTGCACAGATTACCAACAAACTTTGGGGCGTGAACCAAAAAATGACAATTTCGGCAGTGAAAAGTTTCAAGGCCACCTCTTTAATGGCTGAGCTGCAACTCTCTTTCAGTCGCAGCTTGGTGGTGAATCCAAAAACATCAACCAGAAAGGATTGCCACAATTTGCAGGTACTGGAATTCCAATGTTTGTCTGGCAAGGCAACAGCCTTGAGCACGTTTCAAAAGGGAGAGTCTCCACATAGGCCAAACGTCACTTGCTCCTGTCAGAAAAGGCATTCAGGACGAACTCGAAAGCAAAGAAGCCAAAGGCCACCTGAAGGTAAACTTCCCCAGCAGGGCGATTCGTGTGGCTCCTTGTTACCTCTTGCTGAAGTAGTCTCTAAGCATGCACCCAACAATCCTTCCAAAACATCAGGTTCTGCTACCAGTAAAATCGTTGCAATTTTTCCCCCAATCAGATAGATGATCTCCTTTCAGGACACCATAGCTGCAGATTGCATCCAAGCCACCGTTAGGATGATGTCGCAAAGGGCATTCCCCGGCACCTTGAGGTAACACGCCATTGAGGGCTCAAGGGGAGGCCCAAATTGAATTTACCATGCCTCCCAGGTGAAGTATATTCGCACTACCACACCTGGATTAGAACGACAGAAACTTGGAAACAAATACAGTTCCTTCCAAGTGAGCCAATGATCAATGGATTGGTTTAAGGGAACTACAAAATGAACCAAATCTGGCTCCAGAGCTTGTCGCATGGCTGCTGCCCCGGAACGCTCAAGAAGGCGAACAAATCACCGCAGAAGAGCGCGACGAGGAGGCTCAGAAAGGAACCTTACAGCTGCAGAAACCCCATCACAATTTGGCTTCAGGAAGGAGGCCTTCGTGACATCTGGTTTAATCCATGCCCAGATGGTTGTTTGCCATGCCAAACCCTCTAAGATCTCTTTTTTGGTGCTTAAGAATGATAAAGCCGATGCCCCATGCCATCCTTTAGCGATATATAAATTTGCTCAAACCCTCCACCTGCGCTTGCCAGTACCAGCTCCATTTGTTGCAAGGAACAGCACGACACCGCGCTACCGCTCATGATGCTGCGCAGGTGAACTACCTGACAAGGGTAGGAGGGCTACTGAGCAAGATGCCCCCAGCAGCCATGCAAAAATCAAAGGGATTTAAAGGATATTTAGCGAACTAGCCATAAATATATGTAAATGTCATGTAGATATAAGATGATTTAAGATATGGATATACACTAAGTGGTATTGTTATACAAACAACCAATTGATTGTTTGGTACCTGTGGATTCTCCTTCGCCTGGAATGCAACAGTCGAGCCAAGTCAGGTCCATAATCGCCCTGGTGCCCAACCCAAGTCATCCAACCCAGATTCCCCACCTGCGGCTTTTGGTACCACTTGGATCGATACAAGAAGTTCCTGAGGCCATCACGCAGGTCCATGGATCGAAGGACAAGAACCCATGGGACAATGTGACATTCAGCAGGCTGGTCATTGGATCTAACTTTTGCCATGTTTTTTTGTGTCTATCTTTATGGTTGGCATTCCTGGCTTGTCACCCACTTTTGCCACAGCTTCTCAGACCATGTTCAGGATCTGACTCGGTCATGTTCTGGGTTCCATTTACTCAGAGACTTGGTGATGGCAACCACGACGGTTTGTAGCCTCTTAGTTTGCCCTTGAATAGCATGTCCAAACCCACGACGGCGTTTGCATTTTAAAAATTTTAATGTAACTCTGATATTATTATTTGCACGTTTATATAATTTATATATACCCTACCATAAAAAATATATATCTGAGAATGGATATACGGATATACCACCCCATATGAGGTTTGGATCTGAAACCCTTCCACTTCCTTGAAACCTCCCACCGAACTCTTCGGGCAAGGTGCCGAACACTCGGTCGCTCCATCAGTTCCTGCAGCCAGCTCGGCAATTTCTCAGAAGAGTTTCTGAAACTTTTGTAGCGATCATGAAAAATATGTAGGATGATTTTGATGATGGTTTGCTTTAAACTTTAAATTTGATCTTGGCATGATCAAAATATATCAAAATCCTCCTCACAATGATTGATGGTTTATGATTGATGATTTGATAAGTGTGATGATGTCTTTCATTCTGTGAGAGGACAAGCAAGTCGACGACTACCAGCCGGCTGCTAACTCATGCCTGCTCGTCGTTGCACTTGTAGGTTGTTGCGATTGGTTTAAATTAACTTGCTCTGCAAATGCTGATTCGCATCAAAACACCAAATGACATTTTTTTCCATATTGCAATAACACCAACCCGGAACCCTCTCCTGCATGGTAATCACATTTTTTAGATCGCCATGCGCAAAGTGCACGAAGTTTTGTCGTGCATCAAAGCCTCCAGGCCATCACCAAAAGCCACAGCATCGAACCGTGACGTGGTTTACAGTCACTGTCTTGTTAGACATTCCTGAAATCGCGTGCAAACATGAGATCCATTTTCGTTGTCCAACATTCTAAGATTTGGACTGGCCATCCATGTCATAGCATCTGACTTCTATGCCCTCTGACCCTGATAGGGCGCCAGCCTTTTTCGAGTGTCTTCTTCTTGGTGTCGTGGGTGATGATTTGGTACAGGGTCGAAGGCCTGAACCAATTGCGCCCAAGGAATTTGAAAGCCACTGCCAAGCCGATTAAACGATTAAACTATATGTATATATATATATATGTATTAAACTAACATGTCTTGAAGGTTTCTTGTGATGGCATGCCAAACTTCTGCATATCTTACTGGGAATTCTCATTCTGATTTCACTGGGAATTTGTGGGTTTAAAACCGGATGGTTTAAAAACGGATTCATATCATCATATATCATATATCCCTCCAATTCCAACCACTTCCCCAACCCCTCGCCCCATCCGTCTGTTCGCGCACCCATTGAGGTTCAGGTCATTGCCCCGGGCGTTGGAGCCACCAGTGGACTCGTGCAGCAGCGGGCTCCGCTGGCTGGAAGCCACCCTGTGTCAACGTTATGAGGGATCCACGATGCACCTGGATGGTCTATTTCATGGAAAATCCTTTTAAAAAAAATGGATGAAATATATTGAAATATGAAATGGATGAGAACTGGGGGTCCATGACTTAGGAAACCTCCACTTCTCCTGTATACTTACAGTAAGTCTGGATACAACGGTTCACATCACTGCAGCCCATATGCACGAACCCAAGGCAACTACCATGACCTGGTACCACAGCATCGGTATTGAAAACCGAGATGCGACGACTCATAGAGGTTGTCCTGGTTTTTGTATCTTCCAAAGGCCGCATTAAAGGCCATGGCTACTGCTGGTGAAACGACTTGGGGATGGGTCAGGCCAGGCGTGAGTCCTGCTTGTGGTAGGGTGGAGTTGCACAAAACTTACATCCAAAAACGCAAGGGACACATTCCAAGCGCCTTGTCAAACCAAATCTATCCAAAGTTTACGTCTTTTCTCTAGCTGCTGCCAGTTGCGGCACAGGGGCAACAGGGTTACACTTCCTTTCTTCATCTCTCTAAGTCGGCATAGTAGAGCCATGGCATGCTTTAGCTATGAATAGCTGGGCAGCATCTGGTCATTTCATCCTGGTTGTTGATCCTGGCTGCTTGTTGGAGGCCGGTGGCCACCCAGCTCCCTTCGACGAAAAGCAGCTGCGGCCAGGTGTTGCATAGTGCAAACTTGAGGTGATGGTCTTCCCATTTTGTCTCTCTCGAAGGATGATATCTGCTTCTAATAGAATGGATATGTATGGACAGTTGGATTCTGACAGAACAATCAACAGCCCCGAAGACGCTTTGCTCCTCATAAAGTCGCAAACTCTTCAGATTCTGAATGGTCAGCTCACGAGGAAATATGCCCTTATTATCTCTCAGGATGGTATCGTCGGAGCACCTCGCAGGAGTTGAGGAGTCAAGGAAGAGCCAAAACAAAAAGATGGCTACCAACCACCAAAAAGATCAAAGCGCCCAAATGGTGGGTTTGGTGGAGAAAGCTGACATCCACATCTATTTTTGTATAGTGTTCAATCCAAGCAATGGAACAAAACCGAGAGCTATTGACTGGGGAGTCATTGACCTACCCCTGCTGGGGCACCTTTCGATGGACACAAGCATCAGGGCCACACCGTGGGAGATGTCGGAGAGTCGCAGACCATCCTGGCAGTTCTGTCACGCTGCTTCCGTTTGCCCATGCGACGGAAGCTGTTTGGAAGCACCCAACGTGTTGGGGCGATGGTTTCCCTGCCAACCCACACAGGCCAACTGAGCGATAAGATTCCAATCAAGTCCATGTAAACAAAAGGAGCTCGAAGGATAAGTCTCATATTGCCAAACCAACACGTCATTCTCTCCTAGTCAATCCCCTCTTGGCTCCTGTCAGAAACTGCATTCAGAACGAGCTCGAAAGTCAAGAAGCCAAAGGCCACCTGACCAGAGAATATGTCTTTTACCTGTGGAGTGAGTGTTGCCGAGCTTGAAGGCAAAACATGATGCCAAAGCATTTCACGCAATTCCCTGGCGCAAATAAGTCTTCCATGTTCAATTTGGGAGATCGGACATCACTTTGAATGTGCTCAAGTAGAGGTCTGTACAGACATTATATTATATTGACCTGTTTTTTTTTGCGAGCTTACGGGTTTATAGGGAATAAGGTCTTCCAAAATGCTTAAGACTGAACCAGGCGGACCGGCAGAACAAATAAGGAATTCCAGATCCAAACTGGTCTTAGAAAAAAAAAACTATACCTGACACTTTTGGTAAAAATATTTAAGCAGTCTGAAAAACTTTAGGCCCGACAAACTCCGACGAACTTAACCTTGCGCCCAAAAATTTTCAAACATTTCCTACGTGTGTTTTGACGTTTTCGCCCCTAAAAAGCATGGACAAACAGCGAGTCCGCATTTTTTGGACCAGTTTTTCACTCTGGCAACAACATTTTCACGTAGCAAATTCGCCCCCGACGAACTCCGAAGAACTCCGGCGAACTCCGTTCCTGGGTCATCTCAGAAACTTGGTTTCCACTTTTTTCTGCTTGGGTCTAACCTACCACAAAACGCCTGAGTGCCAAAGTTCCTTCCCAGCTGCTATCGACAAGGAAGAGGTCAGGGTCATACCTTGTGTTCTAAAAATCCCTTATTCCCAACGAACCACGTTGCTCGCGAAAAAAAAAAAAAAACTATATTGTCCGTTTGAAAAAAATGCAATGCCATTTAATAGGTGGATCTTTGCAACTCCCTCCGGAACGCGGTACCTGAAACGATACAAGTAGCAATTGAAATCGCTTGTTCCAAAAAATGTGTGACACTTCTGACAAGCGTCGATGGGTGTTCCAATGTGGTTGCACAGGTTTGGACAGTTTTTGTCATTTAAGATCATCTATAAATGCAAATAAGGTACGAATTTGGGTGTGATCAAGCTACATACAATACTCACCATGCATGTCTTGAAATGCGCGTCAAGGATTATTCGCATTTCAAAGATTAAACCACTCGTTCGTATTGATTCCATCAGCAGTCCAAACAGGTCTGAGGTCAGCAAGCCTGCCATCACAACAAGCACACCACGTTCTGCCATCCAGCTCCTGCCTGGCTGGTGACTCTCCAGCAGCAGTCTTTTGGGACACCCAATTTTCGGAAAGAAGATAAAGATGTCATTCTTGTTGTGTGTGTGTGCGTGTGCGTGTGTGCGCATACACTGTTGAGGCACACTGAAGAGGGAACAACATGATCACCTTGTTTCCGTCTTCCCCACGAGAGGTCATTTGTGGACGTTTGTGAAATCAGGTTCTCGAGCTGACCACCGGGAAGCAGAACTGTAGCATTGTAACCCAAAAATGCACCCATGAACAGCGTAAGAATCTTGTTCCAACAGCCATGTTGGGGGCTTCCTGGCACCATCACACCTTGCAGAGCAGCCTTTCTATGTTTTTCAGCATCTCTGCTTGGACCTGGCCGGCAGCAATCTGAGTGCCCACGACGCCTTTGCGCTGATTTGTTTGAACAGGTTCCAAAATCTGAAAAGCAGGTGCAATCAGCGGGGAAATCCAAACTCAAGGTCAATGCACGGAGACGTCCATTTTCACCGGCTCGGCAAATGTAGCATGCAAAGTCTCCGCATCTGCAGCTCTTTTGGGAGTTTTGGAGGATAGCTTTGGACTCTTCTGGCCTTTATGAAGCTCCCTCACATGGAATGGCTATCTGATCTGCGTACAAGATTTGGGGTCTGACTCAAACCCAAGCATTCAAAAGATCAAGGCTTGGCCACTGCACGGAGTGGTGGAGGGGGAGGTTGCGGCTTGTTGTCGGTCTCTTTTGCAGATGATGAGTTTCCTTCCTCTGCCTTCGCCTTCTTGGAAAGTATCTGCTTCCCGTTCTGCATCTGTAGAACTGCTGGCAGCAGACCCCTCAGCTCCACCTGTCAGGTGGAAGATTCTACAGGAAAGATTCAGATGAAAAATAAACTTTGACATATTCATGCATTCCGCTCTATGACTCTATGAAAAGGCACTCACAAAATTCAGTTTTCCCTCACACAAAAAGGCGCCAGCTTCACTGGCCTTGAAGTCGGACAACACTTTCATCTTCTTGCTCAGATCTTCACGTTTCTGAGCCACTGATTCCTCCTCTGCAAAGAGCTTCTGGAGGGTAGTTCGACCCGACTCCTTTCGCCAGACCTCTTCCAGCTTCTCAACAAGCTGCCCGACCAGGCTGAACTTGACGAGTTTGGCAGACATCTCCACGAAGCCTTCAATCATGAGCTTGGTATAGGTGTGCAACGAAACACAGATTTCCAGGACTGCTCGCTTCTGTGGCGATTGTACTGCGTCTTTGCGTAGAAGCACAAACTCTTCCGGTAGCATGTTGCAGAAGCTCTTCTCTCCAGCCAGCTCAATTGTTGATTCATCGGACAAAGAAGCCACAAACTGTGACATCTGCTTGTTGTACAGGTCATATGTGGTAGAAGTCTCCTCCTGGGCTAAAGCCAACCTCTCACAGTCACCTCGAGCTTGGACTCCCAGGTTGTCGATGCAGTCCTCGGCCTTTCCATTCAAAGCTGCGGGGAGAATACCATTGATGTGCGCATATCTTTGAATGACATGCTGCACAACCTTCTGAAGGTGTTCTCTAACATCCCCGACCAAGCTATAGGCACACTCTTTCAAGAGCCCTTCTTCGATGATTTTTTCCTTGATAAGAGCGATGAAAATGTCTGAGTGAGGGCCAATCAAGTTGTCCACGGTGTAGCCTTGTTTTGTGGCCTGCCTTCGTGACACTTCATCGATCATTGCTTTCTCCAACCACTTGGGATTTTTCGAAAGTAACTTCTCTTTGAAGAACTGAACCATTTTAGCAACGACTGGGGAAACTGTGAGGTCTGCGTCAGAACTCTCTCCTTTGATTCTGCTCTCCAAATCCGTTCGGATTTTTCTGATAATCTGATTGAAGAGCATAGCTCGCTCTTCATCAGTCTCCAAGCAGACTGGCAGTTCAGACATTTCCCCTTCCAAGGCATCAATCTTGGCCTGCACCTGTTCCTTGATTGTCGGAAGATGTTTATCAACCAAGGCCTCTTGAAGTTTGGCTATCTTGGCAATCAACCTCTCGATGCCTCGATGCCCCAATTCTCTTTCGGTATCTTCCTCATCCGTTCGCTCTCTGTAAAAACTGTTCTCTCCTTGGCCAAATGATCTTCTCGGCTCCTGCCTTCATTGACGTCATTCTGAGAGGGATTCACCACGCAGTGATAGCCCAGCGCAAGCCGGACATCTGACTCTCGCACCATCCCAACCTGCAAGAGAATAGGAGGTTAGAATATGTTGGAATCGGTGATAAACCCCAAATCCATGTGAAACGCTTGTAGGCTGCAAGGCTGCCCATCTGACCCGCGCCTTCTCAGCTAAATCGCATTCTTCTGCGTTTGCCGCATCATCGCACTTGGTGACAACACCCAAGGTGCGACTGCCATCCGGGTCATACTTCTTCGCCAACTTCAAAGCCTGCCAGGTCCGGTCTGTTCACACATTTTAGCTCTGGATACTTGGCGACAGGAACTACTGGATGCTGATTGACCGAGCAGCACACACTGTTAGATGCATGCGTTCAAGTGCCATGAGTCTATGAGCAAAGGAATTGCAGACTTTCACGCCAGGATCAAGAACATTGAAAATGTCATCTTGTCCTCACTTGCACAAAGAAGAAAAGGTCGGAAGATGGTCAGAACAGGGCCGACCTCGGCGTTACCGAAGTCGGACATGGCTGGTTCAACGCAAAGGACTACCATCTCCTCCCTTTTGATGTACTCTTCTGCCAATCCGGCTGTGACCTGAAGCGAATTGTCTCCTAGAATCTAAAGGTGAAGAACTGAGACTGCGCGAAACATAGAATCGCAAATTCATCTGCTTACAGTGAACACAGCTTACGAATGAAACATGAGCCATCATCCTTGACAACCATTCATTCATTGGCCACTGCCTCATGGATGTCCTCCATCTTGTCGGCGTTGTGCGTGATGCCAGGAAGATCAATCAGACTCAGCTGGGGTCCTTCACGGCGAACCACTCGAACATACAGCGCCTGACAGCGTCCGAAAAGGAAGCAACAAACAGCACAAAAATATGTTCAATCATGTAACATCAAGACATATTTCAATTTATTACAAACTGCAGCTGCAAATCTCTGCATATGATATATGTCATTCAAAACGACCTTTCCTATTTAATTGACAATGTGTACAGTATCTTTACGCTTGCACGGGACAGTGGTCACATGATCTGATCACCAACGAACATCAGCAAATAACTTGGAGAGACAATTCAACACAGGAATGCACCAAAACAAGACACTAAACAAGACACCACACAAGCCTCCTTCGTAATCTGGTTCCCCGTCGCATGCTTCGTAGTGGCCTTTTTGATTTGCTCTTCAACATCCAGCACAGAGCATTTTGTTGCCTTGGTTGCATGGGAGCTCAAACACACTGAGTGGGTCGCGTGGGACTGCCATAAATCTGGTAATTGAAGCAAGAAATGCACTAATTTCCTCAATAAATATTCTCAAACCAAAACCCCCCTTCCTCCCTCGTTGCTATTACTATCTATTACTTACTTACCATTCCCTTCTCCCTTCTCCCTTACTTACTTACCATTCCCTTCTCCCTTCTCCCCTCCATAAATTGACCGCAACAGACCTGAAACGGACACAGAGTGACCGAAAACTTGAAACGGCGAGATCAAAAACGGAAACCCACAAACTTCGAGACAAATTATGTCAACCTAGTGCTCTACGCTTCTGGGACAAAACTTGCGCGCAAATCCGATAGCAAAGGAACATCAGCAAAACTGGGATCCATTGAGACCTCTGCAAATGGCTCTCCCACTGTTGGATCCGAGAGCAGTTGCAGCACGCAAGGCATCCTTGTACAAGTGGTTTGCGATCTCGGAAAACGAATGCCCGAGATGTTTTCCAAGAGCGAGGACTTGCCGGAGGACTGGTCTCCAACAACCACAACTCCAGGAATCGGAATTGATTCTGAATGGCATACGGCTCGGACACGTTCGAACAAACCCAACTTCTTCGAAACCTGCGCCATTGCCTCTGCAAGATGGTCGGTAGGCACCGTGCCTGACGCCTCAGGTCCCATCTCCTGTTTCGAAATCCTGCAGCCAGGGAGTGAGCACGTCTGCAAGAGTTGAGGAGGCGCAAAATGCAATGGTTTCATTGCTTTGGAAGGTTCTGGTCCATTGACGCCAAACGTTGTCAAACAAAATTCTGGTGTCCTCGCCACATGGCGACTGCGGCGACGCAGGGCAACAGCAGCTCCCAAGAAAGAGAAGGCATATTGGCCTTCAAGGGGATGCATAAAAAACACAAAGTTAGAGCAACAAGGACACACCATCCGTTGAATCTCATGTCCAAATCAGGCCTAGTTGTTTCCAGCTGTTCTGGCCCTGCATCGGAGCACGGCTGCAGCCAACTTTATGCTGTGGAAGATGAAAGCTGCCATGGCCCGCTGACGCAGCAGGTAAGACTTCCATCTCACAGGTGGCACCAGATAACCAACGAGGGAAAGTGGCTAGCTGCAGACGCTCTTCGAACCGCCAGCATGTGCAGCAGAATAGGTTTCAAGTTGAATGTCCAAACCATGCCCTATGGGAAGAACTTTGATACATTGTGGGTATCCAATACCAAGAAAATTCCGCCAGGTTTGACCCACCAAGACACAAAAGAATTTGATTGCTTGCCCACACACTCACAGGCCTTATCTCAGAGTTCAAGGCCCCATGCCGCTGATGAGCTCATTGAGCATGGACAGCATGGGAACCTTGGATTTCCCAAAGACTGCGGCCATGCACCTACTGACTTTGATTTCACAGCTGTTCCCAACTGCCAAATTGCAACTTCTAGGAATGTGCGTTTCAGCCAATTGAACTCCAAGGCATCCCCAACAAAGTAAGAAATCGTTCGCACTGTCGGAACAAACACACTGACAATACTCAACCATGCACGCCCTTGCGCTCGCCTCCCAAGTCTTGGCATTTTGAAGATGTTCCATACCTCCATGATACACGGAGCTATACCGGCAAGAAACATCAAGAAACAGGATCCAAGACGATTTGGCCAACCATCTTGTTCATCAAAATCTCTTGTAAATGTGACCTGAAAGAACTGAGAATTCAACCAATCAAGGGTTGTTTGGCCATACCCAGGGAATCCCCACCCTCGGATACAGCTACCCAGAGCATGATCGCAAAAAAATCAGGATCAGGATCACCTAATCAGGACATACCCACTATAGGCATTCTAAAGCCCTGTCATCCATTTGCGAACTTCAAAGACCGCCTCGGTGCTACTGCTTAGTGTGGATGCAGTGGAATGGACCAGCATGACAGGGTGCACATCTTAACCTACCATCCTCTTCCGGCCTTCTCTCTCAAATGTTTGTTTGTGCAAGAAACTTTTAATAGAAAAACTTGGACAACTCTGCCAATATTGATATTCTTGGAACAATGTCCACTTTCGGCTAAACCCGACTTTGACAGTTCACACCATGTGTTTGCCTGACATGTAACCCTTTCTAGTTACCTGTTCTCAATCTCTGCACCTGCGGCCATAGCTACCACTCCATACAAGAAGTTCCTCAGGGAATCTGTGTCGTGATTGAAGGGGAGAAACGGGCCACCAAAATGAAACGGGAAAAACTTTAAAACCATGAAGTCATCGATAAAATGTTCGGCAAATGCTTGGTGATCTCGTGGATTCATCCATACAAAGAGCTTGATCACCGCTGAGCCGCTCGAGAAGGGTTGAAGCTTTTTCCAACCCATTGGTCATTGGAAGGATGAAATCCAAACAGATTGATCTTACAGGAATCGTATCTAAATTTCCGGGAAAAAGGAGTTGTGGTGCATCGGAGGGACCCAACCAGTTCTCCCCTATCAAGTTTGACCGTGTGTTGCATACTGGCTCTGCAATAATGTTTCCACCACTGGAAAGCGAGTTTGACGGGGAAACCTGGGGCAGGTGCAGGTCCATTTTCACCCTCAAGATTCCTGGTTTGCTATCAAACTTCTTCCACAGCCTCTAGCCCTGCTTGTGTTGTCCACTTGGTCATCACAGAATTGATCACGTCAACCTCTGCTTACAATTTATAACTTGTACATTCGCTGTTGAATCCGGTACAAAAACCCAATCAAGGTGCAAATAAGGAGAAATGATGCATGCCACGCAGTATGATTTAACATGTGCCTGCTCAATATGTCCAGCGCAAGACCTCCCACAGAACTTTTGTGTTGGACGAGGCGCCAAACACTCGGTCGCTGCGTCAGTTCCTGCAGCCAGAAGCTGGGCATCGATGATTTTGGAATATAATTTACCCTCTGGTAAATAAACATAGACCCTGAAAATAACAATTTTTTAATGGAAACTAGTCTTCCAACCCCTATCTGCCAGGGTCTATGTTAATTTACCAGAGGGTAGGTCATAGCATAATATGGCAACCCCTTAAAAGATCGAAAAGTAAAATCCTGTCAATAAAATGGCTGGGCCATGAACTACTATGAAACTGATAGTTGTCAGTTCTCAGGAATGTTGCTAACATGACTAACGTAACTGTCGTTGTTAACATCCATATTTTGAAAAGACCATCAAAAGGCCATGGTTCTTAGTGCGATGAGGGCATCCACCTTTACACCTGCATCTTGTGCTGAAATTACTTGATGTGCGTGCGGACAGGCGTGGCAAAGAAAATATCAAATAACAACAGCGTTGATGATGCCGGTCGTATTCACTCTGTTCAATAGACACAAAGCCCACCCTCAACCCTGTCCTGTACTGTAATCACCGCAATGTTCAGATCGCCGCGCGTCAATGGGGAGGCTTCTAGAATCACCTGAACATGTGATTGACCTTCGCAGTTCTTTGATTTGGACTTCCCAGCCATCCCCAGCTGTCATTGATATATGGGTCAAAATTAGGTGCCTAAAAATTGTCGTCCCCTCATAAATTCCCATCCGAACCCCTCAGGGTGGCGATCTTGGAACAGGGGTGAAGGCTTCAACCAATCGGCCATGGAACTTATCATCCCAGCCAACCTTTGGTGGTTTCTTATGCAAAGAATAAATTGGGAGTCTGGTGATGAGATGTCACTGCAAAGGGATCTTGGTCAGAACTCTGAGGACGGTCATAGGTGACTTTGATGTATATTCTGATCAATTTCTGCTTTTCCACTGGTTGTCTATCTTATATGTCTGTATGGAATTGCTTCTTGTGATGTGTTTTCACTTCATGATATCATTCCGGGGATTCAGACATTTGCACAAGTGAATACGGATCTGTGACACCTGTTTCTTCCCAAAGCGTGAATGTCTCAAGTCCAATGATATTCAAAAATATTCAAAATAGATCAAACTTGCGGTATTACATGTTAAAATATTACAGATATTTATATACTGCATGTATATAATATTATGTATAACCAATTGCCAAATCCTGCGCTTGGATTGGAACTCCTGCCAACATCCTCAGTATCCCCAGCAACTCCAGGGGGCACCCGTTGAAGTTCAGCTCACTGCCCCAAATGATGGCCTCATGTAGCAACGGGCTGCGTTGGTTTACTATGACATCGGTTCCTTCGTAACACTGGTGAGGATGTTATGGGATGTTATGCGAAACTTCTGATATCAGCCGTCACCACCTGTGTCTGGCCCTAAGCAGAGCAAAGGTGTTCATAGCTCTGCGATTTCACATGTCATGTTTTGCTTGATTGGCTAAGAAGTTTACCTTGATGTTCTTTCGTTGGCTCGAAAGTAATGCTGGCTCTCAGACATACTGATCCAATCCATTGGGAAGCAGACACTTCTGGATTTCCGCGATCACCAGGGGCAGAAGCAACCTTAAAGAACCCACGACTTTATCATTTGACGTCTACAACACCATTCCGCTTCCATCAAAAATCTTTGCTGAGTGCAAAACGACCTTTGGGACATCTCCCCATACAGTTCTGTCTGTGCTCTTCCACCATTCGCTTGCGCTCAGCATGAGATGTGAGCCACCAGAATGGAGAACGAGGATAATATTCGAAGCAATCCTCCGCGGGTGCTCTTCTGGACCAAGTGGAACCAAGCAGGAGCCAAAGGTGTCGCACTCTGGGTTTCAGAAATGCGGACGAGCGCCGCAAGAATGAATTCAAGAAGACCCAAGCTTGTGGGTATATCTTGCCAGGAGAAGGCGAATGCTTGAGGATTTGCTCTAGGTATATGAAGGCCTGGTAGTGATCCTTGTGTTTGCTTTCTTTCGAAACAATGTCGCACAAAGCGTTCACTATGTCACCTCCATGACGCCCCAAGTCGTACTTGCAATCACAAAGGATGCCCAAGCCCAAACGACGAGTCGAAGAAATTTGCAGCAGGGGCAGAACGTTGCGGGCCATGCAGCGCCGGCTATTTCGGTTGCCGTACACGGCAAGGCCGGCAAGCAAGCCCGCTGCCGATTCCCTCACAGCAGGTTGCAGGGTGTCAGCTACCACCTTTTGCACAAACTGCATGACGTCACTGGCCGCATACTGCAGCCATCGCTTCACACCTTCGACCAAATACTTCATGCCTGAAGGTTGAGGAAACTCTTTGGATACCGGGCCCGACTTGACCGAGTACCCTCCCAGCAAAAATATTTATCCTTGTCCCACCAAAAAGAACACAATAGCATCGAATATCAGAATCCAGGGTGCCATACTTTTGTTTGGACAAGAGCCCCGGGTTGTTCTCGCTTGGCTCAAGACCTCTTTCAAATGTGGCAAGAGCGTGGTACCTACAGGGACAATGGCAGGCAATCTAAGCCCCAACAAACATTATCGAGCCCAACCGCCTGTCAAGCCGGACTTCTTCTGCTATCTCCACTAGATGCAAGGCAAGTGCCTCCAATGCAAAGGAGAATGATTGATTTCTCGGTCACACTGGGAGGGTGGGAGATTCTGTTCGCAGCCCGTGGAAGGGCGAATTCAAGTGCGCGCGGTTTCTGAGACAACTGGAAAGTCGACTTAAAGTGTTCGTCGTCACTCCTATTATTGACGCCTATTCTTGGTATGATTTCTCATCAAGCCTTCGAGGATACGGAGTCCTTTGCTTTCAAGTGCTGGCCTTCGGCTGGTAGGCGTCGCGAGAAGTGCAACACAAGCCAAAGATGCTCCTGACCTCTGCAAAGTCAGCAAACACGTTGTTTTTTTTCATACCACAACGCTGGACAAACAAATGTCTCGGCAAGTGCGAGCCAGGACACATCAAGCAAACCAAAGAGTTCCGCGTCAATCAAATGGAAAGGGCAACTTCTGTGTTGCCCAATGTCCTGTAACTTCGACAATCAAAAGGCTTGGCAATGGGTCTTTCCACAATCCACGGAGCGAGATAGCAGCGTCCTCAAACTTCACCAGTAGGCGAGTGGGCACCTGGCGTGAAGCCGTGGGGCAATAAAAATGTTGCTGTGCACCCAAAGTCAGGTCTACAATAAAACATGCTGTGCAGAACGACTGACCAAACCTGCAATCAAGCAGGATCACAGCATTAAAAATTGGTTTTCCCACTTCAGGCCTGATCCGCGCAGGCATCCAGCCCTGCAAATCCCTGGCAAGTGTAATGAAACTGACAACACAAATGTGGTCACATGCGTGACGCTATTGATTCCGAAATTGACGACACGGGCATTACCCACTTCTCCGAAAAACCAAGCCATGCTGTGCCAATCTTTGACATGTTGACATGGCAGCAAGCCTTGCTTTTAGAGCTTTCAGTATCATTTTCCAGAGCAAACTGCTCAGGCGATGAAGTGTCACTTGCACTTGGTGCTGCTGTCGTCGGAGTACGCAAGCCAGACCTTACAGTCGCAACATGTGATTTTGGGGGTTCAATATAGAACATCTGCTTATCGGATTTTGGCCCTGCAGGTGTGCAGCAGTCGAGAGCATCTCACGATAAAATCTAAACACGCAATCTAAACACGCATTGCATCCAAGCACCTGATCTCCTGCTTTTCAACAGTGTTGGCTGAGTCCTCAAACAAAGACCCACGTTTCTATACAAACATACGTATTCGCTTCGCAAAGGATGCATGTGACAATCTTCTGAACAAATGTCAGCAGTCCAGCCTCCGCAAACAGTTCTGTCGTTTGAGTTGCAACCAACAGAGACGCATGCCTGAGACACACATCTTCATGTGTGAACCAGACACTGCAGTACGGTTCATGAGAAAACACTAAACAGAGGATCTACCACAAACTGCATACGAACATGGACCACAAACAATAGATTGGAAACAAATGACTGGAAACCATACACTGGAAAGCATCGGTCAAAACATCCGGAACCCACGATTTTTTCGTCACTTTCAGTCGGAATCAACAATTTTTCAAAACCAAACATTTTCCCGGTTGCAATTCGGTCTGCTTGCTTTCTCCTCTTTCACACGTCTGCAAAACTGCAGGCGGGGCGTGTCAGCAATGTGTTCATTAGTTCTCCATCCAAGCTGTGCCCAAACAGAGCGCAAGAGACCAACGCTGGGAAAGAAACAAACCTGCAACACCAGCACTTGTGTCAAAACACCTGCAAAACACCTCTCAACAAACAAATTCCACCAAGGAGCGCGGCCAAAGCTGCGTTGTTGCCACACCTCCTTTCATGGTACCGGCGGCGCCACCCAAAGCCGTCCACTCCAGAAACCTTCCTGCCACAGTGCTGGCAAAATCCGCCACCACACTTCCACACCATTGCACTGCTTGAAGTAAGCCACTTTGGGCCAAATTTTCAAGTGAAGGATTTCTGTGTTCCCCAGTTGTCAGGCAAAGGTCTTCAAATTTTCCGTTCTATATCAGTACCCCTTCCTTATGCGGCACTCCCACTTGCAGAATAGTTGGCTATCTGTCACACAAGGCTTGAACCAGGTTCCAGAAATCAAAAGTTCAGAGTGGTATGCACAGTTTTGCGGTCGTCACAAGCCTGTACCCGGTGGCAATGCAAACATGTCCTCACTTCTTTTGCCTTTTTTCTCGCAAGATCATTCATCGGCTGCTTCACCACCTCGGCGGCCAATTCGGATGCCATGAAGAACCAGAATCAACTCACGCAGTCTGTCTATCAAGTTAAAGCATTGCATGGCGCTGCCACACTGAGGTGGAGGCCAGCAGCACCAGCAGCGACGTGGCCTCAAATCTTCGCTCTCCTGCGCGGACAAACGAATTGTGAGATTGAAATGGCGAACGACGAAACAGCTGATCAACTTCTCACACCTGCGCTAATCTTCAGGGAAAAACATGTTAATTAAGCTATTGACACGTTGTTGGCTTGAATTTTGACTGGCTTTGTCTACGGTTTGAAGTCAAAAATGATTGGTGCCTCTTTTCACAAGCGATATCTCCAAATGACAAGGTGTTTGTTTCACCAACTGACGCCGTTTACGTTCGTTCACACTTTGCTCTATCAAACCTTGCCTCCGTGGGTGGCACACTGCTGGCAAGGTGTTTGTTTCACCAACTGACGCTGCTTACGTTCGTTCACACTTTGCTCTATCAAACCTTGCCTCTGTGGGTGGCACACTGCTGGCGCTCGGGGCATCCTGCGGCAGCAACTGCAATGTGGTGATCTATCTGTCTATCATGTTAATTAAGCTATTGACAGGTTGTTGACTTGAATTTTGACTGGTTTTG
>Ga0126342_10003831_pt1 | contig 25228 bp, 22 predicted proteins | sample Cyp1metagenome_FD_92528 | JGI IMG/M metagenome (GOLD analysis project Ga0126342, IMG submission 92528) | Coral microbial communities from Lord Howe Island, Old Settlement Bay, Australia - Cyphastrea 1 metagenome | ecosystem: Host-associated > Invertebrates > Cnidaria > Coral ... | reverse complement strand
AAGAAGAATCATGTTACAGAGATACAATGACAAAAACACACAACAAAAACGTGCACAGACGACCAACCGTCTGACGTGCACAAACGACCCACTTTTGACGTGCACAGACGAACCCTGAACCGCTCTCGTGCCGAGCACATACCCAAGTCATCCCAAGTCGCTGTTTCCTAAAATAGGACTTCGCCAAATCATCCACAAATATCAAAACATCGTCTATTTCAATTTTAGTATACCGCTCCGGCTCCAATTTAGAAAATACCCAAATGGAGAAAAGATGACAACAGTGTCTGAGACACTGGGCCATCGACCACGAAGCATTGGTGCCTTTTTATGCGAGATTCCAGGTTAGAGCATGGCCCCTGTTTCAACTGTGATGCGCAGAACGGTGGTTTTGGTCCACAGCTCTCAGGCTCTCAAGTTGATCCTATCCAACAGAGCCCTACCAACAATGTCCTCCCTTATGCTTTCACGGCACCCCATCACAGGGACGTGCTGTCGATATCCAGGAAAGCCTCCTAGGCAGGATTGACACTGCAGCCCCGTTGTTGTGGAAGTGGCTGCTTTTGTCAACAATGTCGTGGCCGTGGCCACCGTCATTGTGGTCATGCAGTGGTGGTACTAACTACTTCTTGTGTTGGTGCTGGCACTGCTGATACTGCCACAACTTCTGTTCCCACTCTTGTTCATCTTGGTTTCTTGCTTTGATGATTTTGATGTCTCTTTTTCCTATCTTGATTAATTCACCCTTCAAGCCGTCTATCTACCGAGGTTTGCTCAGGAGATCTCAAGAGTGTCTACCAGCGTCGAGGTACACACAAAAATGGAAGAAGTCATGCTGACAAACCACCATTCGACCATGGGTCCCGTAGTGTTGTGGCTTAATTTCTCATCCGCCGAAACAACTCTGGTCTTGAATTCGAAAGCTTGTGTCAATACATGCCTCTCACCCTTCCATTTTCTTCGCCCGTCCTTTGATAGGCTCCACTGATGCAAGCGATTGGTACAAGGTTGAACTGATACACCACGCCTCGAGGTGACAAAGGCCGAAAATCACATGGTCTGTAGCAAGCAGTTGCCAACTAGAAGGCTCTCATGGTGACATCCCAGCCACAGCGGATCCCTCACACTGCACTACGGTTTCCTCCTCCAGTGCATGGCGACCGCCGGTGGTAGAGCCTCCACCAACCTGCAGGACATGCTGATTGCATTACCGTGGAGCCAGACGAAGCCGTACGAAGTCCATGGTCCCCGGTCTACGTGAATGTTGGAGTGGCACCAAAGCGACAGGATCCAAAAGCACCAAGCTGCAGTACAAAACCCATGGTACATCCGTGAACATTTTGGTCAACCACATGTTGACTTCCAAATTTTCCAAATCAATATGATCAACCGCAAGCTTCAAACGGTGCCCAGTGCCTGGTAAGCCGAGGCCGCATTCACGGCTACTACCTTTGCGCCCTGGGCTACCATGAAGGCTGCTACCTCGGTTGATACAGGTTCCACATGTTGCTGGCCATGGTTCAAGCCGTGCCAATCCCCAGCCTCCATCACGGTCTCACCCTCTGGTCTGGGGGAACCTTTCATGAGATCCTGCCAGGGGAAACCATCTTCATCCATCTTCCAGCTTGGAAGTGAACTCATGAGGACTAATCACTTCATACTCTACGGCATAATAACTTCGCAGGTGTATAGCACTGTGAGTATTCTGCTGTGAATCCTCAAGGTAACCTCCCAAATAAAGATTCAGTGCCAAGCGCAACCTCTACATGAGTTGGTCATCCAAGCGCCAAAGGGGACGCGCCTCAACACGTCTCAGTTGAAAGTGGACTTCCTTTAGCCTCAGTTGCTTAGTTGGGCTGAGAGCTGTCGGCTGCAACCATGCCACAGAAGGTAATCATAATATGACATGAGAGGGTTGCAATCAAAGCATTGCTTTGAGGGACGCAAACATAAATATCATAAACTGTGCACATATATATATATAATTATATATATATATATATTATTTATTATTATATTACTGTATCATATTATGATTCATAATTTGGACAGGGAAGCATTGAGTACTGTAACTACTGTTCCTACAACTTTATTGTCTCACTGTCTTGCAAACTGCTCAGAAGCATCGGTCGCTGGGCAGCAGACACGTCTTCCTCTTCTGCCCCATTGGTGTTTGTACCAGCAGAGCCACCGATGAATACCTCATCTGATGAAGTCTAGTGCCATACTTTTTGGAAGCGTCGAACAAAAAGTTGAACAAGAACCCCACCAATTACCAATAACTTCCATCAAGTATCTATCAAACTTTATGAAACTATATGAAATGAATGGAATGAATATGAGATGCACATATTTGACATATTTGATCCCTTCCTTGTTTCCTGTCATTTCCTGTCGCATGGATTCCGTGAGATCTCCCAAAAAACGGCCTGAGTCCCGGTGAGCATCTTGTCAGTATCAATTTTGATCTCCTGGGGCGGAGCAGCGGAGCACGGCGCACAAAATCCGGGAATCTCCACCTGCACAGCTCTCCGAGCTCTCCCTTTGCCGCAACGACAGTTTGAAGTTTCAACAATGCGGTTGCTCCAAGGCCTTGAATTATAGTACTATATCAACACTCACATTGAAACATATGAAGCCGTGTTTGTGTACCCAGCTCCAATCTTGGCAGCTGCGCTCCTTACTTTCCACTGAAAATGTCTTGGCATAAACCTGAAGCAACAGCAAGGGTCTTAGGAGAAGTAGGGGGATTGCATTTCTGTGCCTGATCAAAGTTCAAATTCACCCACACAAAGAATTTGGATATTCGTGGCACTCGCGCTGAGTACTTGTTGCTTACAACATCTCACAAGTACGTGCTCAAAAAGTGCAAAGAGCGACTTTAATACTTGTGGCGACACCTCAGTCTTGTAGAACAAGGAATTGCTACACGGTTGTTGGGTGAGGTGGGTGAGGTGGGTCTTGCAGTTTCCCACTTGAAACCAACAATCATGGAGCTATGGTATCTGTCATCTGTTTTTGTGCTCTTTTTTACACATGACTGCAGACAAGTAAGACAAATGACAGCAGCCACTTGCAGATCCGGACAGCGCGAAATGCCCCCAGGGTTGCTTCGAACTTCCAACGTTTCTAAAAACTGGGAGCACGCGATTCACGAGTACTCCAAAATACCAAATGGTAGAAGCACTAGACATGGACAACTAAGCCAAAAATAAATGCGGCCCTTTGGTCGAACTACGTTGGAGATATGCGAATCACATGCCAAGAAGTGAATACCGCTAAGAGTTCCAAACAACAATTGATCATGCCCCATGTTGGTCCAAGTTAGGGTACATATGCTGCATCAATGCATTGCATTGTAACAATCTGCAACAGATATACAGGACAGTAATCCAACTTGACATTTGATGAGTCATGACTCGTCCATGCATGGAATCACAATGCCCAACTTGGATTCGCCACGGCTCTCTGTGTGAAGATGAAGGCCTTCCAAATGCAATGGCTCCAAGATGTCTTGGATGGCTCCAACGAACTATGACAATCATTTTGGATTAGATTTGATTAGAATTATATATATATGATTATATATGGATATAGACAATGTAGAGTAATAATAATAATAATTAATAATATATAATAATATATAATAATGAGCCAATACAATTCAGCTCCAGCCATTAAAGCGTGATTCCAATAAGTGGCCACAACAAACCAAGACATATCCAAAATACAAAAATTTGAAGAAGTAGGCCTTAACTCTCCAAGATACAATTCAAAATCCAGTTACAAATCATGGCAGAACAATGCTCCCAAGTTTCAGGAAAATCATGGTTGAAATCGGGTGCACTCTAAAATGACTACATTTTGATAAGGGCTTGGATAACCCATCAACAGTTGCTTCGTTATGTTTTTTTGAGTTTTTTGTTGCGCTGGCCAACCAGATCATAAATTTGGTACCGAGTAGGGCCTCAAGACGATAAAGCCGTGCATCTTGATCATTGTCCCTTCAGGGTACAGCTGGTCAGCTGTCGACACTTGCAGGGCCAGTGGACGTCAAGAGATGTTCTGAAAACGTTGCTCTGCTTCGAAAATATCTACCCAAAAGATCCTTCAAGATCTCTTAGCTTTGACAATGAAGCTGTTTTGTCAAAAGAACGATGTTTCAGGATGACTGTACTTCAAATATTGCACGAGTCGCTGGAAACTGAACCAACTTCAAGCCAAACAACCCGCGGCACCTACGACACCAGGAGTAGCCCTCCTTCCGCATAGGGATGCGGCCACGCTGGTTGTCAATGGTAAAGGACCCAGTGGTCTTACTCACCTCCGCGGACAACTGGTCTTTTCTGGGGGTGGCAAGGAGAACAAAATCTCATGAAATGTTGAAATGTCATATTATATTATATTATATTATATTATATTATGTATATATATATATATTAAATATTATATATATTATATATATTATATATATAATATATATATTATATATATTATATATATATTATATTATATATATATATATTATATTATATATATATATTATTTTATTTTATATTATATTATATTATATTATATATATTATCATCTTCAACATCAAAGCATAAGTTTTCTGCATTCACACAGAAAGACATGATCGAGAGAACAAAAAAACAATGGAAATCCATTGAAATCCATGGAGGCCTTGCTACTCAAGGTGTCCCGCAGCGATTCCGCTGTAGCACCTCGCCAAGTTTGTGGATGTTGAACGTCTGGTCTTTATTTAGTTTGAAGACGTAAAGAAATTTCATTTCCGGCCTCAGGAAAGATGTTTCCAACACCAGAATTTCACAGTCAATATAATAGGATATTACGGTATATGATAATGATAATACTCATGATCTAGGATGATCTAGGGAGAAAATGAACAAAAATGCTGCTTTTCACGATGTTCAACATGGAAATGTCGTGAACTTCCGCCTTGGGCACATAGCTCCACCTTCAATTCTCTCAGCTGCGCTTGCTGCTTGCCGCTGAGCTGTGCCAAGGCCAAGGCTACCTGTGAGCCACGTGGCATCTGGGATTCTGTTTTTGGGATCATTCTGGAATGATTTGGGATCTGAAATCATCTGAAAATCATGTGAAAATCGATCAAAATAGGTCCCAGTCACATGGAGTGGGATGGTTCGTAATGTGGAATTGATATGAATTCACCACAATCTGTGGGTCTTCAGACCATGTTGACTCATAACATCCCATAACATCCCATAACCATGATTGACGTGTCTGAAAATAGGATACCCCAAAATACATACACTGGCGTGTCATTTTCCCCCATGAAAACGAAAACAGACAACATCATTTTCACCATGGGGATATCCCCCATTGACACATCTGGCTGCGTCCCATTGTAGCAAGGCACAGCACTCCACAGCGGTTGAGACATCAGGACTCGCTTCACTGTGGTGCCCATCTTCGTAACCATGGGCAAAGGCACCAGCCGCAGAGCTGGCAGCACCACATGGGGATATTATGAAGACATTACGAGTACCAAGATATTGGATATATTAATCCAAATAATATATACATATATATATATATATATTATATATACGTATATATACGTATATATACGTGTATATATATATATTAATTATGGAAATTTATATAATATATATGGGGATAAAGACATTTGACGGTATTCCCAAACCATGTATGGGCATATAATATAATTTGGTAATGCATCTGCGGCATCAATGATTTGGGATGCTCTGGGAATATTATGAAGATATAATAAATGAAGATATCATGGGGATATAATATGCATATTATGAAAATAGAATGGGGATTTATGATATATTATATGAATGGATGTTTGCGTGGGATTTGGGATCTGGGCTCCAAGGTCAGATCTAGAATCCAGGATCAGTGGTCTCAAAGTCAACAATTGGTGAGGCGTTTGGGTACACAGCTGTGTGTTTGGAGGTTCATGGTCAAATGTTTTTGTTTTGTTCATTTGGAACTCCAGCTCTTCAGGATGCAGTCAGGCCTGTTGTTTGTCAGGCTTTCGCTGCCAACTGAGATCGCTGTGAACTCGTATGAACTCCCTTGCTGCGTGCTGCACCTGTATATTTCCCATCCTGCAAGAAGGCTTCCAGTACTGCGCGGTAGGCCTCGGCTTTCGGTGCGTTCCAGCCGCTGATGGAACTCAACCCCAGTTGGATTTTCATGTTTTTCAAATTTTCAACACAAATGCAACATCATCAGAACTTTTATAGACTTTTCAGAAAACCCCGGAAGAAATCGCACGAAATCCACTTCCATCACACTCCGGAACCTCAGAGTCTGAAGGGATCTGATATGATCTGATTTTGTTGGTGCACTTGTTGCACAGCTCGCCTGGGCCAAAGCTGCCAGAAGGTCTGCAAGGCTATTGGCCTGGCCGTCGGAAAGGCCATTGGAGTCAAAATATGTTATAATATTCTGGCCTATCAAACCATGTTTGCAACAGACGAGAAGAATCACAGACATTCACAGACTATCTATCCTTCATTTTGCTGGGCATTCTTTCTGTGGGAAAAGCCCCGCCCCTGGTGGTCCTGGTTGCACTCCCCTGGGCTCACTTCCTGGGCGGAGAAAGTCAGTGCAGCTCAGTGCTGTCAGCTGCTGTTGTCATAAACACTACTTTGTTATCAGAAAATCGCAAATATTTCCAAACATGACTGTGTTATATTTTGTAATACTATGCTTCATTTTGTAATTTGATGTTGCTGAAATTGTATGAAGTAAATAGGGCATGGATGGCAATGGGGCTGCAGTTTCGGACAAATTAGCTTGATCCTGCTGGTTGTCATTGTCCTGGAAGCCCCGTCATTGCAAGACTGCCCCTTTGTTTGGTTGTTCAAGATATCCGAGGAATTGAAGCGCTTGTGCGAATCTGAAAGCCAAAGCGATGATACCAACACATAGCGTGACCCTGACAATACCCTTTGTTTCGGGTCTTCACAAAACCCCATAGACACCCCCGATGCTTGTTATTGTCCAGCAACTCACCAGGAGCGCGTTTTGCCAAGGGGCCAAAGCAGCACCCAGCATTTTGACTGTGCCTGGTGTCGTCAGACACCGTTGGGTAGATGAAATGGCATTGCTACCAAACTCTGAACAAATCCTGTTTGAGTGAGGAATACTTCCAACATACAGGAACGACATGGAACAACAACATAAGTCATGAAATGTCATGAATTCACAGATCAACAACCTCCAATGTCCCAACGTCCCGATCCCAGTACTGCCACCTTCTCTGCCTGATCCAAGCTTCACCTTGGCGCTTGAGTTCCAACATGTTCGTTACCGACGACTGGCTTTGTCTGAAAATAGGCTACCCATGGCTACCCCATTCCATCCCAAAACGTTTTTAAATGTTCACAAACAAAATTGTCCCCTTGGAAATAGTCATATATAGTCATATTCCCACCACTGAGCCAAACCATGTCTCTTCACTAGCTACTCAACTCACATTACTAGAGTCATCTTACATCCCTGTTCACTGTTACCCCTGGGTGAAATTTCACGGTCAAATCCTCGGGCTGTCCGGACTGGCAGCATGCCGGGCTCCAGAGGCTTATCATCCTGCGGTGAATCGCTCACCATTTGCTCCGACTTCACGGACTCCACAGACTCCACAGACTCCACGGAGTCCAGCCTTCTCAACACTGAACCGCTCCAGCAGTGGATGCACAAAGTCTTCCATGAGGATGTCATCTTCCTGGATCTGGTCACAGCAAGTGTAAAAAGATGTAGAAAGTTGTAAAAAAGGAGACCAAACTGCGCCCAAGACAACAAAGCGCCATCTCCAAGACGTGTTGCTCCCATTTCTAGCTCCCTGCATCAAAATGCAGACTTGGAGTTGTGAATATTCTGAATACCCATGAAGCACGAAAGCAAATGTACGAAGATGATCGAGGACTCTTCCGCTATGGCCCTTTCATGCTTCTTTTCATGCCCTTTCATGCCCTTTCCACCTCTTCTATGCTGGTCTTCTTCGGATCTTTGGCTGGAAGTGCGGACTCGGGACTTGCTAACCTTTGGCCAGGGGAGTTATGTCAAACTGCCAAACAATGTCAAACCAACATCAAATTGCATGGACTGTCCGAGAATTTATGGAACAAACTAGCCTCGTGTCTTGTCTCCAAGAAGGCTGAGCGCAAGATCATATTGGATCGCCCAAAATGCCATTCCCAGGATGGTCGATGGTCAGAGTACGATTTTTGTACGTCTTAAAATTGTCAGAAACCCCCAATCCATGGCGCGGAAATCCATGGAAATCCTCATGAGCCCATCAATGTCCATCCAAGAAACTCCACAGGTCCCTCTTCGATAATTCCATCGACCGTTCCACCACCACAGGAAGAACCACCACCCTGGAAGCGGCGAGCTTTTGGTGAGAGAACTTAGCCCTGCCATCCGTATGGCACAAAATTGATGAAGACTCGTCCATGTTCATGCAAAATACATTGAATTATTGAAATACAAGAAACATCCAGAAACATCCAGAAACTGAATGGGCTAGGTATGTCAGTTTGATGTCACTTTGAACTTTGATGAGCTTGCAAAGCAGCATCGACCATGGTGGAAGCTAAAATCTCAGTGTCGCATTCTCTGGCCACAGAGTCCGTGCCTCACCCACCATTCGATCCAATAGACCACTCTTCAAGGTGTCCTGGAAAGGAGACAAGACAAGACCCAGGTCACCAGGTCTCATGTGCCTCCCACGGCAAATTCAGGACAAATTAACAGAAAGCCCAGAGAAATTGATTCAGAGCCAAGAAAGGTGATCAAAGGTGGTCTTCCAGGGTCTTCCATGATTTTCCCTAAGTTTCTCCTCAAACCCATCAATCACTGGCATCCTTCTGTCCAAGATTTGCACTCCCAATCTCCTCGAAAGACATCTTGCCACTGGGAGAGGGCGGGAAGCGCAGCCTCGTGACACAGTAGATCCAAAGTGGCTGGGCAGATCTGCTCGGTCACGAGTCGAGCTTGGTGTCAGAAATTCTGAAAGCTTTTCATGTCACTATTTTGTGAAATCTCTGGAGTCTGGAGGCTGCCATGCAGCAAAGTTAAAACTGGCAGTATGACGCAGTATGAGCTGTGCGTAAACAAACTTTAAAAAAAATAATAAACTTGAAAAAATATGACTACGCCATCCCTTGCTGATGCTAAAAACTCAAAAACCGTCCATCAGCTGTATTAAATGCCCAGTGAAGCTTGGCAAGGCGAGAAAAAATGCTAAGATGTCACCTCCAGTGAAACAGACGTTGGCCGAGGCATCACAGTTGAGCTATGTTGAGCTCAAGACCAACGCAGAAACTCTTCATATTGCACTATGCCGTCTCCGTTGATGTCAACGCTACTGTCAGGGAATGCCGTGCTGCAGGAATATGGCCATGACACACAATGATCTGGTTTCTATTTACTCAACCTGACGCGGCAATGGGGCAGCACTTCATTAATGAAGAAATGATTTGAAATGACCCAAAGACGAGCTCAGCAAAAAATGCAGGTGATGAAATGGTGACCACATGATGATCCACGCGGTGCTTTGGCCTTACGAGGTGTGCAAGCTCCTCATCATCTGCTGCTGGACATGCCTGGCCAATTGACTTTCCATAACCCCTCTCTGACAGGTATGAATGTATCATGGAGGTATCTAATATACTATGCACACTATGCACACTATGCACACTATGCACACTATGCACACTAGACATTCACTAGACACTATCCACTGTGAGCGCGTCCAAGCATTTGTCACAGATCGACTTTGTCGGATTTTTCTCAAGTTCGAGCAAGTAAAAGCAAGTACAAGCAAGTATGTTTTCAGCCTAAATGTTGACCAAGGAATACCAAAGGCAATTCTCAGTATGAATGAATACCATATACAACATTATACAACTCGTTTCTACATGGCTGGATGCATGGGTTGCATGATTTAGATATGATTAGATATTATAGTCATAGTGTATAATTAGACAATATTAAACATTTCTGTGCACGTCTAAGGCATTCTGTGATTCATCTTTAACCTTGACAGAAGTACTTCTTGCGCTTCAATTGAACCTTGTAATGTCAAACAGAAAATTTATCAATAGTAGGTCCACGCTAAGCCGCTACGTCCGGTGCCTCCTTCAAGATGGCTTCCAGCTGTGAACGAGGTAAGCCGCCCTCACCTGTCGAAAATTGCTGCAGCTGTGACTGATGGTCCTGGTGAAATGACTGCAAAGAACAAGCGACCAAAGACCTGAAACATCAAGGGGAGTTGCCCAAAATTAGGGTAACCAAATTTCCAGCGGCCAAACATGGCTGATGAATGTTGATGATCATTTTCCCCCATAGAAATACCGTGAAATTACATGTTTATGGCTATTTTGGGGTATCCCGGTATCCCGCTATCCCAAATTTCAGGAGAAACCCAAGGGTCGTTCGCCGCTGTTTCATCCCGCAGGTGGTTGAGGCTGTGGTGATCTCATGTGATCTCACTAGCGCCCTTTCAGCACTTAGACTTAAACTTAAATAAACAATAGATATACTTAAACCAGGAACCCATGCACTGTGAACAGCAAAGTTCAGTGAGTCTCTCTGAGGGTTAGAACACTAGTTGTGGTATGTTCCGGTTTGTATATCTCTGAAAAAGTGCCCTTGATCCCCAGCACATTTCAAGCAAATCCAATGGAACAAAATTGGCAGCAGTTGAAAGCTCTGCAGCTCTGGAACATCTCGAACATGTCGAACCCTCACCAGTTGAAACTCGATTCCACATCGGTTGTGCGCCTTCGGTGTCTGACTGGCGGCAGAGCTGCATAGCCTTGTCCAAGACCTATGCAAGCTGTAAGGCGCCTCTGAACACTGCCCCAGAGTGAAACCGTAAGGACTGCCAGTGACAACAAACCAGCAAATCTTCAAAACTGTTGGAAAACTCATCTTAAAATTCATGGAACATATGGAAATATATGGAAATGAACTGGACTAGATGGATGAACTGGATTCCTGACCAAATCTTACCAAAAGCTACCAAGTATTGCCAGGTTATGCCAGGAACTTCTGTGCTCCACGCACCTCTGGATCCATGCGATCCATGGTGACTCCGCCAGGCCGCCTGGTGTCAGGAAAGGCTTATGATAAGCCATGGTTGCATCAACGCAACTGCCATGTTTGGAGTATATCAAATGTATAAAAATCTTAAACACACGTTAAACACATGCATGTTATAATATAATATATATATATATAATATATATTCATACACTGCTGTCAATTGATTTTAATACTGTTATAAAACACGAAACATCGAACAACAGTTCGATGACCCGGAAGTCACTGGGTTCTAGAGCTTGAATGGAAATGTGTGTCGAGTTTACAAGTCCCGGTGCTTTTGAAAAGGTTGGTATCAGGAAAGCTTCACCATACGAAGGAATGGGATGGAGTGAAACAATCCAGCAGCCAAGAAAGCCCTGAATTTTCCTGCTCCAGCAGCTCAAATTGTCATAACAATACCTTTTCCACACACATGGAAAAAATCCAAAATCATCCAATATCATCCAAAATCTACACTTCTCCTACTCGTCTTCTACAGGCAATCTTCAGATCGTTTTCTCACAAAAAGTCAAACCTAACAGACATGACGACCTATGACGACCTATGACGACCTATGACGACCTATGACGACCTATGACGACCTATGACGACCTATGACAACCTCAGCCATGGCCTCAACGTCTTCGACTGCTGGCTTCGCAGGGGCTCGGCTATGAACGCTAGAGTTGAAATGTCTACCAGCAAACTGCCAGCCTGATGGCTCAAAGTCTGATTTTGAAGGTATGATCTAGCGCGTTTGACTCTGACTTGCAAGATGATAAAAACACGTCTTGCACTGAGCTTGTGTCGGCTTCTCCTATAAGTTTCGTTGTCACAGGATGCTTGGGTATGGTAGAGGGATGATTGGTGGATGTGAGCTTGCTACTATATAGCTTATCAGGCTTATCATCCTGTTAAGCCGCTTCTTACTCATCAGGAAAATGGAGTGTCTTCCTGCTGCACTTGGTTATCGCATTCCCTCAATTGGAGCCCATCCGCAGTCCTCCTGGGGTGGCTAGGCTGAGATCAAAGCCGAGAAAACACAGGAAATTCATGACTTGAGATCTTGTAGCTCATGTCAATGCGGAACATAGCAATAACAACGCTTTGCCATTATTTTATATGATTTTTCTAATTCCCCATTCCGAAGCAAACGCATCGTACAGAAATGCCGTTTCTTGTCTTGCGGTTTTCTTGCTACTGGGATCATGGCTCACTTGTCCTTGCTGCATCCAGTATGTGCGCGTAGAAGAGACAACCGAATGCATCAAGAAAACAACGAGCTAGTCATCCAATCAGCATGTAATCCCAAAACACCAGTATGTACAAGATAGAACAGAGACCAGGTCAATCCGCAGGTGGATTCGTCCAGAGTACTTTGAGCGCGATGGACCAAAACCTGAAACGCACCACTTTTCCCCCCCTGTGGCCTCACAGCTTAGTGTGCCAACGGATCATTCCTTACCCTTCTTGGCCCGGGAAAAGCATCTGCCCAATGAACAAGATGAGAAACCATCATGCAGTGTGGATCCTAAGTTACTAGTTACCTCATGTTACCTCTACTACCCAAAAGTTCCATTATGGTGGTCACAACGAGCAATTCTCAAAATGAGCGTGGCTGCACTGCGAGCAAGAAGGGCAAGAAATGCTCACAGCCCACAGCAAAAATAGCAAATAATCGTGGCATTCAATTTGAATGTCCTCTGATTTTACGCCACCACCTTCAAGTCTGGTGGGCTACCATCAAAATACTGGTTGCCCTTTGCAGGTTTCATGACTAGACTATCATGACTGCTTTCAAAGAATTGTTGGATGCTTTGGATCAAAGCTGGAGGACGCATCCGCTGAAACATCGTCTGATTTGGTATAGAATCTGGTACAACTTGTCTTGACTGTACTCAATGACTCAACCAACCTAAAATGTTTTTGCAACACCTAATTTCTCCAAACTTGTATTCATTCAACCTTCTTCTTTTAAAACCAAACGTTGCACTCTGGAGCCAGCCAAACGTGCACACCTCAGGTCCATCCGTTGCCGGTAGACAGAGAGCAACGAAGCACCTGCACTGGGAATTCGGTCCTCTTTGGGATGGATATGTCAGAACCAAGGTCTCTTGGAACATCCAAATGTTGAATTATGTTTGGAGACATTTGGATATTCCTGATATTTCCTGATCCTGGTTTGTCCAATTCACTTTTCCTATCTTTTCCTATCTTTTCCTGCTTTCCCCATGACCCATAGCACCGGTGGCACCGGCACCGAAATCAGATTGGAAGCCTCAGCTGGGGCATGCTGCACCAGTTGGTAGGGTTGCAATGGTATCATTTGGGACATGATTTTCTTCATTCTGCTATCAAGTTGTTTAGATTGATGTCATGCTAATTTGATCCCGCAAGCCCAAAAAAAGTCTGTAAAGGCTCACCCGTATGATATACAGCTTTGTTTTATCAAGTTGAAACTGTTCTCACGGGCAAGAATCGGCCAAGCAACGGAAAGCGCGCTTGGGCATTCATTGCGACAGTTTGAGCCATGCTGTGGCCTTGATTCCCGACCAGGAACACGGCCGGCAAAACCAAAGTCGTCATAGAATCATATAGAGCACAGCCAAATGGGCCAAATGGAAGTCAATTAGTTTTCTGTCCTTCTCTCTGTCAGACTGTCTTGCATACGTATGGACCCATATGCTAATATCAGTGTATATATGTATATATATATGTATTGTATATTTACACATATCGTATATATACATATGACTAGTTATTAGCATTTATTAGCTATATTTCATCATTAGTTCATCATCCTGTTACAGTAATTCCCATTGATCGAGGGTGATCGGGGTGTGCCGGGCGCCTTGGCTGGGAGACCTCACCTCGCAATTTCTGACGCAGGCACTTGACCCGGAGAAACGTGACATGTTTAGTGATAATGTTTAGTGATAATGGGTTTACTAATGGGTATAGAATAATTACATATATTCAATAATTTATATACAATGTCAATACTTATATATATATATATTTATTGTACATTATACTATCAATAAAATACATATAATGTGTAGTGAGTCGATGATGTTTCCAATTCATAAGTACAGGTTATTCCCATGAAGTTCCCATTTTCAGTGTACGTCCTCTCAAAAATCTGAAAGTGACTGTGTAGTGACTCTACAGTGACCCATCACTCTCTGCAAGTCCAGTTTGGTTGGCTGATGTGTCAACATCCTGACAGTTCGTCGAGGGAGCTGCCGTTTCTTGTTTGATGCAACGGGGCTTGACCAAACTCTGCACAAATGTCATTGGTTGTGGGATGTTGTGCGATGTCCAATGATTCAATGATGATCAAAGTCGCATTGAGGTACAAATGCTGGGTCTCCGAACAGGTGGCATAACTATCGCGCCCGGCGAGGGACAGGGGACGCCGAATCTGATGGTGCGGCACTACGGTTTGGTAGCCATCACAAATAGAGATGCAAAAGAAGGCTAAAAACATCTAAAAACATAAAAGGAATATAAAAGGACCGTAAAGGAACCAATTCAACACATGACGAGATATCTCTTAGACTTACTCGTTCCGAGCCGTAGAGTCATTGTAGAGTGACCGAGTAGAAAGTCATGTGTGTTTGGTGATTTGCAGTGAGTTTCAACGGTTTGGATAAAGTCGTCCATGACAATACAATATGCTACAAAATAAACATCACAACCACATCCAAGAACATCCAAGAACGGTTTACTTTCCTGTTTTTGAATGGTTCTGTACCTTGTGACCAATTTCTACGTGGCAAGAGTAGGATAGGCCAAGAAAGTTGTATGTGATCATCCCGCAAACAGCAAAGTATCTCTATTGCGCTTGACCTGCTGAAGCATTGATTCAAGCATCACCAGGTGTCTAACAAACCCATTTCCCAACATTTTCCCAAGATTTCAGGCCCAGTCGACCAGCTGCATGCTGCGTCATGCTGCGCCATGCTGCGCCTCTGTGGAGTCGCCAGAGGCATGGCTGTCCGCCTTGGAGTGACAGGTCATGTTTTTTTTTGGTGTGTTGTCGTTTCCCTGGTTTAAACTCGTTACAATGGTTACATATATCTTATCAATTATTATATAATATATAGATATATATATATATATATCATGTTCTAAAGTCTTGTGACCATGTAGTGCTTTTGGGGGTTATGATAGTGCATGATATCGTTTTTTCAACTTAATGCTCCACAAAATGACATCTCGGACAAGTGTGTCTCGCATACACTTTGTCGGATTGCAGCGCTGCACACACCTACAACATCCTACAACATTGTCCAAAAGTCAACATCATACTGTCTAGGTTTATGAAGCTCAACAAAAACAAACCAAACGGACGCAACATGATACAATATGATGTACATACCAGACATCACGGTAACATACTTGTCATTTATTGTTCATCAAACCTATTGGTGGCCCCTGAGTTTCACCATGGCTCGGGCCGAGGCCCGAGCCCATCGAACGGCATGGCCATGGGCCATGGCTGGGGTGCCGTTGCCGCTGGTCCCGCTGGTCGTAGCGGCCATGGCGCCGTTGGCGCCGTGCGCGCCGGTAGAAGCATCGATACCTTGCCGCCAATGGCCATGGGATACCCCAAAAATATCCAAAAATCACTTCCTAAAAATGGGTCCTGTCTCTACTCTGACTGGAAAAATATGGATGGGAAACATTGGGAAACCACATTTCTCAACCATGAGATTCTACCAAAAGTTTCGGAGAAAACCACATGGATCATTCTAGTGATCAATGTGCTTTGATGTGCTTTGTAAGGCTGTTGCTGAACCAATTATAGCTCGACTTTTAGATGATTTTAGATGTTGACACTGGATCTGCTGATAAGATATGATAAAATGCTTCGAACGCCCGAGGTTCATCGAGGTTCTAGATTGCAGGAGGGCTCAAGGCCGTTTAATACAGCTCCAGGTCTCTGTAGAATCCCTCTTGCCATGCGACTGTCGGACGTGGAGCGACGGTGGTTTGCAGCGGATATGCAGCGTTCGAAGCTATTCTGGTCACTGCAAAGGCACCTGCATGGCGTGAAGTGGTGGAGTCAAAATGAATCAGATTGGCAGTTTAACCTCCACAATATTCCAATGGATTAGCCAGCCATATTCCAATTCAATTCAATTTATCGTATGTCAAGGAAAGCAATACCTTCTGTGAGTCAGATGAAATTTGGCTCTCGATGCATGATTCCTTTCCAGCCGCACCCCGCTTCAATCCTGTTCACATGGAGCCCAAACCAGCCTGGACTAGCAGCCCATTGGCTGGGCTGGCTGGGCTGGCTGGGCCGGCTGGGCCTTACCTGGACACTGCCAGTGATCCTGCTACTTGTCGCAGGGGACCTGAGCGGATCACTTCTCCTCCATCCCAATTTCCGGCAGTGGAACGGATGGATGCTGCCTATTGCGGTCAAGGAACCTGACCGGTAGTGCCATGGAAGCTTGAGCCGGGGGTGTGACGACCACCTGTCCAGAAACGTCTAGACCAACGAATCAATCGCTGGAGGGTGGTGGATATGTAGACTGAAATGGATGCCAATGGCGAAAGGTAAGTGAATATTTCATGGTATTCAAAAGCAGTCGCAAGAACAGAAGCTGCTTTGATCTGCTTTGTGTTGTCGAATTTTGACAACAGGATGCATTGAGATGCATTGAGATGCAGCATTTTTGGGCCATCGGATCCTGGCAAGTGGTGGCTCCTCATAAGTGGAAAAAAATGCAAGTAGGACCCGGCCGGTGAAACCCACCTACACTTCGCAGCATCTATCCAAGAATGAACAAAAGGAACAAACAGTAATCACTTATCCTAGTTATCTTACAATAGTAGACGCTCATATGGCACGCTGTCTTGCAGGAATGTCTTGGACATCAACACTCAGTTCCAGCCTGTGTCGTATAAGTTCGACCTCAGATCATAACCAGACACCGATCCAAACCCAAGCATCTCATCCAAATCATCCAAATACATGGATTGGACGTGCACGCTGAAGAATTCTGGCTTTCGGCAATCTTCCGAAGTCGTATGTTAAATTTCTGCATGTGAGTGATATCCCGAAGTGTTGCATGACGCATCCTTTTCTTGGGATGTTGGTAGGCCTGTAGACCTTTCCTCCTGTTGGCAAAGGTGTTGTTCGGGGTTCATCAATGGTGCTTCTCAAAGATGCACACACCCTGGTCATGCGACCTTTTCAAATTCCCAAGATGTCGTAAAGGAAGTGAAGCATAGAATACGTCGTCAATTCATCGCAAAGATTGCTGCCGGTGCATCAACTCAAACCCAATCCCGTTGGGCACTCGGGCTTGGCAGCGATTTGGTTTGGTTCACCGATTGCACTCCCGCTGCTCCGTCCTTGTGTTCAATTTGCGATTCGGCGTTCGGATTCCGTCCGGATCTTTCGGATTCTTGTTTTGGAACGTTTTGGACAAGAGACGACAAGAGCTCGAACCATTCGGTCCTATGAGTCCTGTGAAGGTTGAATTGCTGTGGGGGAGTGCATGACAAGCCATGCCATGAGAAGCCATGCCATGAGAAGCCGGGATTCCCGACAGCTACTGCTCCCTGCACACTGGGTTGGCCTTGGCTGAGAAATGGAAGCTGGCGCACCTGGTTCTGGTTGAACTTGAATGAAAGTGAATAGGCTCTTGGATGTTCTTGGTAAGTTGAGTCAACTAGCCACAACTAGCCCATCTGCAACCATCTTCTTGAAGGAAAACCGGTAGTTACTCCTGTACACGCCGTCTGCAAGATCAGTGCAGAGCAAGCACTACATGCATCATCACTTTATGCATAATTATGTGTTACGGAATTTGTAACAACGTGATGATATTGTGATGTGTAGGAATTTGTATGGCTGATAATATTCCATGATATTCCTACATACAAACATATAATATACAAACCGTATTGTAGGAACTTTTAAGAAATCCTTTTTGGGACAAAGCTGCTGTAAGACGAAGTAGTGGCTGCAAGCGCCTCCGCCGTCACCGACAGTTCACCAGAGTTGGAGCGAATTTGGGACCTTTCCTCAAGTTCAAAATCAGAAGGTGCCTAGCAGCACTAGCAGTGCCTGGCCAATCTTGAATCGTCTTGAATCTTGAACAGGATCTATATCTATTCGGAATTCCAAGTGCATAGTTCTCCTTCTTAATTACATCTTCTTACTGATTCCATACTAAACACGTTCACTTGGGTCAACCCGAGAAAATCTCACCTGAGCTATAGAAGCTCAATTTCCTACGAGACACAGGTACAGCACTTGAGCACACCTACAATGATCATGCAAACATCTGATCAATGGATAATTACACTGTGACGTCACTGTGACTTGATTGAGACTTTTGGAATTACACGGCTACATCACGGCTACATCTTTGCAGGTCAATTAAGACTGCTTTCCTGACATCAACGCTTTGTCATGAGGATTTATGAGGATTTATATGAATATTTATGAGGATTCTGAGGTTTCAGAGTTCCACAGACCAGACCGTGGAATCCAATGGAATCCAACCCTCTGATGGCCATGATCCGCGGCCTTTGAATACAGTGGCTGCGCAGGTGGCAATTGTGTGGACTGCGACATCTGCACCTTGTGACGTGCCCCACTTAAAGCATCTTTAATCATCTTTAAAAATCATTTCTTTAATCATCTTTAGTCCATTTGAATCCTAAAATGTCCTAAAACATCTCAAAGTATCTTGCAGCATCCTCAGAGCTCAAAATGTTGCCGCATGTTGCCGCTAAGACAGCTGTTTTCTGATTCGAATCAAAAATCAACTTACGTAATTCATCCCAATGTCCGAAACGTGTGAAGTGGCCAAGATATTACTTCGACACCACTAAGGAAGCCAAATGAACCCAAGTGAACTGACTTCCAACTAAGTGCTGGAATGGCACGACGTTATACTGTGGACGCATAGAGAATTCCCTGCAGCCGGGAGCCGTGTAGAACGGCTGCAAGCCGAGAAGTTCTGATCTACAGTCGGTTTCTCATACAGAAAACTCTGGTTCAGATGCTCCTTGTTGCGTGAGAATTCCTACTCTTGACATAAGTAATTGACCATTCAAATCAAATGTAGTTCAGTGCAAAGAGGGAGTATGACGGAAGAATCTAAGCACTTGATGAGCGAATCTTGCTTGTCATTTCCAGCAAGTAGACTCAAGAACACACCTCCAGACTTAGGAACCCTAATTGTGTCTGCCACTACATGCCTGGACAAACCTGCTTGATTAGCAATGTCCAAATGTTGGGACGACATGGGACATAAGTGAGTTGTGGCTCAATTCTGCCTCCCATTTACCACCATGGTGTAGCCATAGCCACCTGTGGCTGAGAATCAAAGAAGTGCCATCTGCTCTAGCAGCGGAAGCGTCAAAAATGCCAAGGTTCGTCGGCAAGAAATTTATTTTAGTGCTGCCCTGCTGACCCTTAAGGCCAGGTAATGCTGAACTACGAAATTTGAACCGGCGAAGTGAAAAAAGAAACGAAACAAAATGTCATGCTTCCACAGCGCCTGAGACAACAGGTGCAGGAGATATCCTGCAAGACTGGCATCAATAGGAAGAACTAAGGTAGCTTGTGGATTTCAGTCATGCAGAAAAACGGTGTTGGTCCTGCTTTGAATCACTTTAGAAAATAACATCAGGATATACATCGGGAACAATGATCATGGATGTTCCTAATGCCTTCTCATCCTTTGTCAAAGTTCTTGCTGCAGCGTGCTCATGACGCTGTCATCCCACAAGCAGACTACTTGACTACTTCCATTCCCAGCACCCTTTCGCACCATGCAGCTTTGCGTCTGTCTTTTCCGCAGCCGAATGCCAACAAATCGCAAGACGGGGTACTTGCCCAGGTTATTGAATCATCTTTCAAGCTGTCTTGGGACCAAGGTTGCGCAGCACGCAAACCTTTTCTTTGGTGCCTGCGCTCGCATTTGGAACCACCAGCTTTCACCACTGTCACCACACAACTTCCACCATCAAGCTGGAGATCATCCAAACACAAAGGTCGCGTTGGGACTTTGCCTATGGCACGTGCTGATCTTCACGCGCCCTTGCGACACCTTGGCCCATGGTCTCTTGAAGAATCTCATGTCCTGGTGAAAAGAAGGCAACGACATAAATCGTTTTGGCTACGCGACAAAAATGTTTGGTGGGCACGAGGCAAAGCCGACAAGAATGAACCACACGTTCACAGAAAACCGTGATGATAAAATCCTGATTCAATTGACGTTGTTTAGACGCCTACTTCGAACCGAATATGTACTTTGCCAATAGGAGTTCTGGTCTTGAATGTATCAAGTTCCAACAAGGTGTCCGGCATCAAAGTGACACCACATGGACCTAGCTCACAGCAGAGTCTTGCACTTACTCTGCAGTGTGCCACGACCAACTCACAACCACTCCCCACAACGACAAACTGATTATGGAAGTATCTTCCAAGGTAATTATGCTTTTGCACTGGCATTATTTCAGGAAAGCTACAGCCAAGCGGCTGTCGATGTGGCAAACCATCAATCCGAAGGCTATGCAGCAAAGACTGCCAACAATTAAAACCTAAAGCGACAATCCAACTCTGCTTTGGCAGCAGTGGATGGACCCCATTGTCAGCTTTGCATGGTGACCACATATCAAAGTTTATCAAAGTTATCCGGCTTCAATCGATTCTTGGAGTCACAGCCCGCTCTGGTAGCTGTGCTCAAGTATTCGAATATGCCAAACATGCCAACCACAGGGTTGCAAATCTCGCTTTGTGTGCGGATGTTCCTTCTACAAAATATAAAACAAACAGATTGGTAGACAAAGAGTAGAGAAAGGAGTACTCCTGGTCTGCAAATGTACATATAAATAGAGATATGGAGACGACAATAACATTCAGAATATATTTGCATATATATCTGCGTTAATTATCGTATATCGATTTGTTGATAGGCCAAGAAAATGTTTCTGGAATATAGAAAGATATATGGGGTCTTGTAAAAAAAAAACGAGCCCTCTCAAATGTTTTTTTCACACGTTATTGTTTTTGTTCCTCTTATCGTTTTTCCAAGCGCTGGCTTCACACCTTGACCAAAGGATTCACATGAGCGAGGAATGGGAAAAGGAAAAGGAAGAATAAAGGAAGGGAAAGGAAAGAATAGGAAAGGGATGGAAAGGGAGAGGAAAAGGAAAGGGAAAAGGAAAGAAAAAGGAAAAGGAAACCAAAACGAAAACGAAAGAAAAAGAAAAGGAAAGGAATAGGAAAGGAAAAGGGGAAAGGAAAGAAAAAAATTAGGGACCCAAAAATCATCATCCAAAATTGGTAATGATTCATGTTTGATGGGAAGACTGCCCGCTTTAGGATACCACAATGTTGAGAAACATCCATGATATTGATAGAGAAAATACTCAGAAAACTTCATCAGAACGCCTGGAGCATCTGGCGTTCTTGACTTTGTGGAGTGGAGCCCGATGAAATTAAGCACAAAAATAGCAGTATCAGTATTTTTGACATATCAAGCGGATCCGTATCAGTATCAATTTGACCCTATCGACGTCTTGGAGTCTCAACCCTGTTGCCAACCGTTGCCAATGGTTGCCAACGGTTGCCAACGTCAGGGTGTCACATAGATCTGCATCCCTGGCGCCGTGTCAGTACCGGTGACCAACACATGCGCTCAAAAATAACGATCTGACCGCTGAAGGTTGACCGCAAATCACGAAGCTAATGGTCGGAGCGGGCCCAGAGCTGACTGATCATGGGACGGAAAAGCTCCAACTTCAAACAAAGAGACGAGTCGAGCTCGTTCCACTGCGCCTGAGACTGCAGCAATCTGGAAAAGTGTGCATTTTCCATCATTTTCCAATCCCCGAGAAAACTTGTCAGAGCTTGTCGAATTTTCGGAATAATGTAATCTGAAAGACACTGAAAGACACTGAATCTCCAAGTCTGCCAAGCCCTGTTTACAAGTGTAGATCTGAGGAAAACCATCCGCTGCCGCTGCCCTAACCTGCCCCATCGCGCCTTGCGCGTCGCGCACAACTTTGAGGCACGGAAACGCCCACTTAGGAGCGCGTGCCACGCAGGCGCCGACCGGACCTCACAGGTGACGCTCTTGAGATACGGCCCACGAAATGGAACTTGTCCAATTTCCAAGGAAGTTCAGCATCAAAATGAAAAGTGATGAATATGTAATACAGCGATATACAGTGTACATATATGACAAGTGCTACATCATGCTACATCTTGCGGTAATATGGAAGCAAAAGACGCCAGGCTGAGAGCAGTTTCACAACTGTGTTCCTTTTCTGCAAATTTCTACAAGGCTACAAGGTACCATTTCGCCATTTCGCATGTGCGCATGAACCCAAAGACTTTCATGGGTCATCCTCTAGGCTTCAACCGAACACCCAATAAGCCAAGCCACATCAGGCGCCTCTCGTTGTCATCCTGTGCTCGCTGAAACAAGATCTGATCCCACGGTGGTGATTTCTGACGTATGTCAGTGCATAAAACAAAGGGACTTGCATTTCTCAGGCTTGACTTTTGTGCACTTGCAGCTCAGGCGGGATGAATCATGAATCATCATGAATCCATGTGATGATGTAAATCTCAATTCAACTCTGGTGAAGTATTTTACAAATCTCGGTATAATGAATATCTTCAACTTGACAACATCCAGAAATATCCAGGATCACAGGCCTCATTCACCACACGGCACTGCGTGCGGTTGCTTCGGCACTTGTATTCCCGCCACCTTCGCACTGGTGCGGAGCACCTCAGCTGAAGTTGATATGAAGTTGAGTTGGAAGCAAATTGGAAACAAATGAGGTGGACAATGGTGGAAATCTTGAAGTGGATAATCTGGAAAGATCTGGAAAGATCTGGAAAGTTGATTTTGTTGCGAAAATTGCTGTCTCATGTTGTCGCCCGTGTGCGAACTGTAAGAGTCCACCATCCTGAAATATCCAGCTGGCAGCTCCACCAAGCTCCTGGCTTTTTGCCGTTCCTGGTTTCCTTTACACAAAGGAATTCGTAGCCTTCGACGGCTGCAAAGCTACTGGAATTGTGATGTTGGGGATGGCCAAAGTACCCACGGCACATCTACAATATTCGAAGCTATAAATAGAATATTTCATGTGCAGAATTTCCATGAATTTCACTCCATGCTATCAGATCATTCACAGACATCAATTGTGACTTGGCCTTTCATGCGCAGTGCTGAGTGCTGCCCCACAAGCAGCTCCAGGGACCCCCGCCGCTGCTGGAAGACGTACGTCCTGTGTACTTGTCGCAAACGTCGCTACCTCAGCGAGGTCTTGGGTGCAGTGTGCTAACGATCTTATATGTCTTGTAGATGTTACATCCTATGTGGTAATATTATTGGTAGGTGTATATATTCATAACATTATTATTTATCTTATTATAATGTATATCATATATACATATAACTATAACATAGATTGTAAACCATCTATATTCAGAATTCTTCTGAGATCACAGAAATCACATCAGTTCACATACTATTTCACCCAACACACAGAATATGCTGCATGCGCAAGCAGAACGAGCAGAATGTGCCTTAATAGTCGCGGCTTTCAAGAGGATGCAAAACACCTAGGCGGCGCATGTTTTCATCCTTGGTGCGCTGCGAAACTTAGCCAAGCTGCAGAGTGGCATTTCTGGCGCTTCTGTACTGGCTGTTGTCGTTGTAGTTGTGGTGGTCGTGGTGGTGGAGGAACAATGATCACAGCCGGCACAACCGCGCCAGGCCTAGACTCGAAGACACTTGGCAAATCTTGGCAGGTGGATGAAGTAACCGTTTCCTGCTGTGAAGGGTACTTTAGGTTCTATAATACTATACGTCAAATTACGTCAACAGGATTGTCTGTCCTAGTGGGCTCAAAGAAGTGGTGTTTATCCTGCTTCCATTGGCACTTCATGGCCTGCCTCCTACTATTGTATGTCTTCCCTTTTGTTGGTCTGATCTCCACTGTTCAAGCAGAGTTCAACACCAAAAGAAACAATGACTCTGCGCCTGTGGTCAGTGAAACATGTGCAACTTACCACAACGACGTAGAGGCTTTTTACATCTTTTTGCCATTTCGGCCATTTAGAGGCTTTGAAAGGAACCTGGAGCCTCTCTCTCAAATAGGTTTTGAACGGTTTTGATGTCCCAGAGAACAAAAAAGAAACCTGACCCCATTGACCCCATCAGATCCATCAGGGACCCCATCGACACATCGACCCCATCAGCCGAGCATCACAGGCTTTCTGAGGCCTCCATCCTGAACCAGAGCTGGCGACCGGGTGCACATAAAATACGGATACCCGACTGATACCCGACTGATACCCGGGTTTCCCTATACATCCCTATACTAATGAAACATGGCTGGCCGAAAAAAACCTTATACCATCGCATTTCGATGGGAAAATCATTTATGGGATGTTCCGTTGCCATGTTTGACTAAAGAAGAATATGAATGTTATTCAATCTGTTATTCGTTGTTTCTGGGCTTGAGAATCCACCACCTTCTTGCAGTTTGGCATCCAATAAACCAGGAGCAATACCACTTGCATTCGCCATTGCCTAAACGTCGGCAGCAAAGGCTGGCTTTGGAAGCTTGTTCTTCAATTGACACAGCATGCCCTCATTCACATCATGTCCTCATATTTATGTATGTTTATCCTAAACTCAGAAATTCTTTCAATATCCTCCCTGTCAAGGAACTGGCTGCGGTAGTGGTTGGGGGCAGAGTAGTGGCACGGTCTACGGGGGCTGGAGTAGTGTCAGTGGCAGTCTGGGAAGTGGCTGTGCTTGTGGCAGACACTGTGGTATCTGTCCAAGTGGTAGCTGTTGCGGTGGTTGTCACAGATGTTCCTGTTGCAGTGTTCGTGGCGGACACTGTAGTTGTCACTGTATAGGAAGTGGCAGTTGCCGACGTCGTAGCGGTCACAGTCGTCTCAGTGACCGTAGTTTGCGTCATGGTCACAGTGTTGGTCACAGTTGTTGCAGTCACTGTGGATGTGACTGTGACAGTGGTCGGCGTTGTGGTCACAGTGCTGGTCGCAGTTGTTGCAGTCACTGTGGATGTGACTGTGACAGTGGTCGGCGTT
>Ga0126342_10003830_pt1 | contig 25228 bp, 32 predicted proteins | sample Cyp1metagenome_FD_92528 | JGI IMG/M metagenome (GOLD analysis project Ga0126342, IMG submission 92528) | Coral microbial communities from Lord Howe Island, Old Settlement Bay, Australia - Cyphastrea 1 metagenome | ecosystem: Host-associated > Invertebrates > Cnidaria > Coral ... | reverse complement strand
GATGATTCATGATGATTCATGATGATTCATGATGATTCATGATGATTCATGATGATTCATGATGATTCATGATGATTCATGATGATTCATGATGATTCATGATGATTCATGATGATTCATGATACTTTTCTATTTTGTTAGGGGCAAACAAGGATTTTTGGAGGGTTCAAGATTGTATGTTTCAAGAACACCTTTCCATTCCTGAATGGGACGATTTTTGGCCGCAACCCATGATGAATAGGACGCGTTGTGACCGCTCTGGTGGGAATGATGACAATTACCGTCAATTAGCCTCGAAACCAAGGTCATTTATCAGGGGTGCCCAATTTGTGGCAATTACAATGAGGAAACACTGCGATTTTGTCCCATCCCCATTTGAGAATTTTGTTTGGTAACAAGGAAAATAATGATGTGTATATATATATATATATATTATACTATATTATATTATATTATATTATATTATATTATATTCCTATTACAACCTACAAAAAATGCTTTCACCATTGTATGCCCATCCCATCCCAGCCATCACCCCCATCCTCAGGTCGCGATGTCACAGGCTTCGCTGAGACCAGGAGAAAACTCTTGCAGGTGTGGGTGAGATCCATTGTATTGTCTGTCTAAAGGGTTAACCAACATGTTCTGCAGGGAAATGAAATGGTTAGTAAAGCAATATTCAATAATCAAAACACCCATATGAATTGATGGTTGAGAAGCCAGCCAAAAGTAAAAACAATGGGGATGGTGGATCCTATTGCTTTACTAGCATTGGGTTTGGGTTTTTCCAGACTTTAGATGCTGAGATCGTGTGGTTAGGTGAAGCCGAACAATCGGCTGAACTGGGCCTGCGCCTTAAGGGGTGGGGAGGCGTTGATGCGAAGATTTTGGTGATGCGTAGGGTAGTTTTTCCTGCGAAGATTTTGGTGATTTCAACCTAGAAGAAATGGGAAATTTCACCACAAAATGCGAAGTCAAAATGCGAAGCTTGGCTTACAATCAGGCTGTGATCAGCAGGTTTTACCAACCAGTATGGTGATACAACTGTCCAACCCATGGCCGAAAAAGCCCAAGGTAGATGCTTCAAATCAAACGTCCAACCCGTTCCAGATCCATACCTGTCCACAATTCCGCACCTTTTTCGGAAATCGTCCAGGTGGGCTATGCAATCGCAGAGCACCTGTGTAAGAGCTATGAATTCGCGTGGACCTGCATCGACAACTACGAGAATTCTTTTAAGGACGCCAAGATGTGATGGTGAGATGTGATCGGGATTCAGGCCCGTCACCCCCAAAAAAAACATGACAGCTCATTTGATGATAGAAGAAACTCCCAAAAAAGGTGGTTCTAGTTTTTTTTAAAGCTCCATCGTGAACCATTGTTGGGGACAGGATCGATCAAATATTGTGGTTTCAGACGCCAGTTGGTTGCGACCTACAAATTTCAGGCCTGTTGCTATTGTCCACATTGTTTGGGTTGGGTTTAATCCCATTTTTTCCCATGTTTGTGGCTTCAATTCCCATTCCTTTAGGTCCTGAGTTTTAGTGGCTTAAATCCGATGTAGACATGTTTTTCCTGCTTTAATTGCAGAAACCGACCTATTTCAAACAGTTCCCCCGTTTGGTTTCTGACCATGGCTCATACCCAGGAGCAAGACCAAGTCTCGAACTATGAGAATTCGGAGCTCCACTTGTACAAGGTCAACTCATGTAGCCGTTGGGATGAAGCGGTTGGGAGCTGTTGGGATGGCCATGAGCCACAAACATGGCATGGTCCAAAATAGCTGCGGATTTCTATTGGGTTTCTTCAAGATCCGATCATCCAATGCTGCTTATTGTGTTCCCTGAAATTCTTCACCCTCAAACCACCGGGGGAACTCCGGCACGTGGCCGGGGACATGCATGGCCGGAGCATCTTGGGGGAGTTAGGGCTGGAAAATGTATGCACAAAATCGGTTGATGAATCGACTTGAAAAATTCAAAACTGACCCGAACAACACTCAAAACACTGCGGTATCTCGACTCAAAATTTTCATGAATGTGCCACAAACCATCAAAAACCAAACTGTCGACTTGGTGAATTTTTCCAGGAGCCCTCCCCGGCTTGAACCGTTTCCAGTACTATTTCTGACATCCACAGCTAGGCCTCCATCATGGAAGAGGCCGGCAAGTTCGAGGACCGCAGAGATGTGAGGGTTTTCTTGGGCGATCTGATGGGTGATGTGGGGCTGGCTTTAGGTCCAAAACTAGACCTGAAACGAGATGATTCCCTACTCAACCTGCTCCATTTTTGTGGTTTCCTGATCCTGATCGAAAAACTGCGCCGAAGGTGAGTTGGGTCAATGATGTATACTCTGCCAAATTTGGATGGGTTTTAAGGTCCTAAGCATGTGGGAAAGTCTGAAAATATCCCCGATTCCAATGGATCACCTTTTTATTTGATGGCCTTTGGGGGGGATCCCCTATCTAAAACCGACCAGCTTTATGTGGATCGAGTGGCAGCAGGAAGCTTTAGCCTGCCTGAAGCAGAACGAGTCGCAAATCGTCGACAAGTCCCCTGGCCTTTCATGAGACCATGGGTAAAACGGAACGAAAGAACCACACAAGAAGGACCCAAGCAAGAGATATATCATGATATATTGACCACAAATCCTAGCTTCTTGGGCCTAGTCATGAACCAACTTACCAATCAATAGATCCCCTTTCTGCATTGAATTTATGGCTGTGAAATCCCCAAGGGCCAAAAAAAAACATCCACAGGTCATGGAATTTTCCACCTTTTTGGGGAATTTGAAAACAAGACATATTTGTAATTGGAATTGGTTATCCTCATGAAATATACCCAGCAATGCTTCGTTGAATCCCCATCTGAGGATTTCCCAGGAAACACTCATGACATGTTCCATTGTTGTTGGTATACCCGGGATATCCCATTTAAAAACGCGCTCGGTCAACATATGATGAATTCCCATAAGATATTCCGTAAGCTAAGTATCCTTATCTTTGTAACCAGGGCTTCCACTCCTATAGATCATATTGTTACAATGAAATAACCATTAGATAGTCCCCATTTACTGCAAAAAATAGATGACTTTCCCATGTCCAAATTAAATAAATCTTAGATCTTTTCAGAACCAACAAAAATATGCTGGGTGATATATTCCCAACAAATCTCCCCATTTTTCAGTGGGTTTTGCCTCGGCCCCTTTCTAAGGCTCAGCCTCTGGGAGGCCAAGGGCCGTATTTCGATGTTCCTGGGACGACATGAGGAAGCCCAGGAGCAGTTCAAGAAGCCGCGGCCTCGGATGGCTCGGATGGGGATGATGGCTATTCTTATGGGGAAAAATGGGGTGAAATGAGGAGATAAAATGGGGAGATATGATTTTCAGAGAAAGCCGGATAGGATGTATAGGATGGGATGGGGACCTGAGGATCGTTCAAAGGTTTGGGAGATACTTTTTCCAGTGCCAGGCTTCCCCCCTGCTTGTTTTTCTCCCCAAACTTCTGGTGAAAGAGAGCTCGATTTTTGTTCCGAAGTTTCGAGCCGTTTCCATATTTTCCGCATTTTTTTTCAATTTTTCAAAGTGCCAGGGCGGGGTTTCACCAGGCCCTTGCTGCCCTTGGTGCCAGGTTGGTGAAGATCAACCCAGAACATCAGGTCTACGCCCTTGCATACATGGCAGGGCTCACCCAGAGCCGCTTTAAACTGCTTCCTGTGGCAGTTTTTTCGGTAGTTCTGCTGGCTAAGGATCTTGGAAAACACAGACTTCAGCAAGAGATGTAGATTCTATACTTGGTGGTTCATCCCACTTAGTAAGTGGGTTATAACCCCAGTTATAAGTGGAATAACCCTACTTATCCCATTTATAACTGGGGTTATAACCCACTTACTAAGTGGGATGAGCCACCAAGTAGGGGACTGGACTTCCGAGGGGGAAATGGCTACCAGGTCGAGTTGGGAAAGATCAGTTTTTCACCCCTCAAAACCCTCAGATGGACAACCCTGATTGGCTTCGCAACTTCCGTTGATTCTGTAAGGCCTCGCAGTCCGAGTTTGCGAGTTTCTGGCCTCCTTTGCCAGCGCCGCAGAATGGCGAGGACCATGTGGGCCCAAAGCCGTTTGCTCCAGCCCCAACATCACTATTTTCATGGGTGGGATTGAAACCATCCCTAAAGGTAGGTTTAGGGGTTAGGGTTTCCCACATTACTTGATGTCAAAAATGGATCAAATTGGACGAACATATTATATCCAACATCTGTGGCCTCCCGCGTCTGAATTTTGGATCGCTCGGACAAAATGGCAGGCAAAGCTGTTGAAGCTGTAGAACAAGTTGAAGCTGTAGGAAAATCAGGTCCAATTGTTTGTGTTTCGGCTGTGTAATGACCTAAGGGGGACATCAACCAACAATCCCTTTCTATCTATAGTAGTCATACGTGGGAATCCCAATTCATGATTCCCAACCATCATAGAAATTCTTAGAACCAATATGAACCAACCTATTTTGTTTTGAAACTATATAGTTAAGTTAAATCATGTTAAATCCATTTCTATCTACTTGCGGGTCTTCTCAATGCAGTGTTTTGAGCACAGCGCCATCACTGTTTCCCTCGTTTTGGTGCAAGGCAGTAAACACTTGAACACCTTTCCTGATCCCAAGTGCGGCCCAAAGACAAAAACATCGATGTTTGCATTCCACTTAGATCGTCACGAGTCAAACTACCCAAGGCTTTGTAGTGCACATTTCCCGGCAAAACCAAGCGATTCAGTATGATTTGGCGATCTTGTTACATCTTTTCATGCATCACCCCGCCATCTCACCTATCTATCTATCTTCCCAGGAGAACCCTGCGGCTGTTCCCAAGTCGGTGCTCTCCTTTCCCAACACTCTGCATCCGCAAGGCGAAATTGGACGAGAAGTCGAGAAATGCTGTTTTGTTTTACGAGCATCCCAGATTTTGCTGGTGATATCCCAGATTTTGCTAGTAAGATTCAGTAAGATCCAACATTTTCCTGGTTATATGATGTTATATGCATATATATATATATGCATATATATATGTATATATATATATATATGTATATATATATGTATATATATAATATATATATGTATATATATATATGCCACATTCATCCACACTTTTCCTGGTGAGATCACCTTTTCTGCCAGTCTCTCGGAGGTATGCCCGTCTTCGGCTGGCTGCCTCCCCGGCACGCCCTGAAGCCGCAGCGGCGGCTGGTCATCGGCCGGAAGCAGTCGGGGCTCCTGGTGACATCTCCAAAATTTTGGGATCCAGCAAAATTGGGAGACATTCCAATGTGGGGATGGGTCATTTTTGTTTGTGTCTTGGGCATGGCTTCAGATTTTTTTGAGCACACCCAGTTTGGTGTTTTTCTTGGCAACAAAAGTTGTGGGAGGCTCCTTCTGGGAGCTTTTGAATTGTGTAATGAATCCATTCTTGCAGAGATTTTGAACACTCCTTGAAAACCGGGCCCTCCACAAGCCTTGCCTTTTTTTGGAGCAGCTGAGTCCTGGAATCCGCCCAAAACTTGGATGAATTCCATGAAAGTGGGTGTAGTAAATCATGGTTCCACTGTGCTATAGCCCCCTTCTTGGGTTGTAACAACTGATAGTTTTCGCAGTTGCCAACTGGGATGATTTGGGTCATCTGGAGTCGAGGCACAAGCGACGGATTGACACCCTCGAGACAGAGGTTGGGGGCGAGTTGACGTGTGAAGAAAAAAACTGGGCAATTGGAGTTTTTGCATGGGTTTTTGCGGCACAACTCCTAATTTTCCCCAGAAAATAACATCACTCACACACACACATATAATATATATATATATATAAATTATCAAAGAATCCCTATAAATTCCTAGAGTTCATGGGTAAATTTGCAGGGTTTACCCGCTGGGAAAAGCCATGGTCCGAAGGTGCCCCTGAACGACGAGCAGCAGGAAGCTGTTTGGGGCACCCAGAGGCGGAAGCGTTTAGAGGTCGAATCATCAGGATCACCATGCTTTCATGGTCGAAATCCTGCAGTTTGGGTTTCAACAGGCGCCTTTTGGTTGGTGATTTCGCTGGCCCATCCACAGTATACTTTTAAGGAGAAATGAAGCACATGGGGACTCATGACAATTGGAAAGACTATTGGGAACTAATATTAGGACTAATGAGGACTAACAATCAATGTTGTTAATAATCAATGATTGGGAATAATCAATGATTGGTAATCAATGTCAATCAACATTAGTCCCACGAAAAACTCATATTGATTAACGTTGATGATTCCCACTTGTTTATTCACTAATGATTTCATTGGGACTACGAAAAAAATTGGCTCTTTGTTGGTGAAGTGTTTCCCTCAGGTTGTGAAACTCTTCGAGGAGCTTCGGGAAGAGTTCCCCAAGTCCGACTCGTTGAAGAGGCGACTAACCGTGGGGCCGGCGTGAACTGTTCAGCGGTCCAACATGGTGCTAAAAAAGCAGGCAATTTCAATAGGGGATTTCTGAAGTTATGGAACTATTTCTTAGTGGGCTTTGATGCGGTCTTAACACGAAAACATGTTTTTTTTTCAGCCACACCTTTTGAGGAAGTCGGCATTGCTCTTGAGCTCCAGTTTTTTTTTAACGTGTTGTACGACCAAGAACAGCACCGAACTCACCATTCACCATATATATATATATAGATAGCCCGTGTGGCGACCGGTATCGTGTCGGCACCGCCGTCGGGAGGCTTCCGCTGTTTTTCATCACTGGGCAGCTCTTCAAGGCCAAGTTGGACGAGTACCTCCGGAACCGGCTCCGCAAAGGCGACGACTCCGGACAGGTTCCCACGGTGGCAACCCCAGATTTTTCGGGAAAACATTGGTTTTAAATGGGGTTTTTACCTCATTTTTGACCATCCACATTTTCGTTCTATTGATGTTGGGAAGATTGGGTTCATAGCAGCAACCTCACCTAAAATAGGTGTAACTTGGCTTTTGGAGTGCTGGATGACAGGCGTGCCGTCGTTGTTTCGGACCATCCGCTCGTACTACTTCTCGTCCGGGGCCATGGGGCCCCTGCCATGCTGGTCGTTGCCGCGTTGATGACAGGTCTCCAAAGTGTCTGAAAAGTATTCTTTCCCTTTTTTAAAAAATCTTAGGGCAAAATAGCCCTGCGTACTACGTACTTTTTTTTTTGGCAGCAGTCCTAATATGTTTTGGTTTTGCAAGATTTGCAAGTGCTTCTACTGATCCGAAGTGGCATGTCCCCTTTTCCTGCGGTTGCCCTTGATTGGACTTGGCAAAACTGCCTATGGCTATTGATGTGGAAACATCAGGAATCAGGAACCCAAAAAAGCATCCATACCCAATTTGAGCATTCCATATTTTTACATCAGCCCGTTGTTTTATACTGTATGTTACCTCATTTACCTGTAGGACTTTACCAACAGCAGGGTTTACCCCTTTACCCAGTTGTAGGGATGCAGGATATCCCAGCAAAAACAGCAGCTTGCTGAGGCCCGAAAAACCCGAGTTGCCGTGCCGGCATGTTGGGAGTGCTCCAATGTACTGTATCTCTGGGCTTTCAGCCAGAAATGAATGGTGATTTTACCACCTGAAGTGACTGAAGTGTTGGAATTCACCTGCAGAAGATATCAAAAGATTGAGATTTTAAGTGAAATAAATAAAGGGTTTTGCCTCTGAAGCTTCTCTAAGTTCCAGACACTCTTGAGATCTGAAATGCGCCCATCATTGGGTGACTTGCACGTGACCATTTCAGGAGTTTTCGCATTTTGTGTCCTGCGGGAAGTCACTGGAAGTCACCCCCAATGGCCTAATTTCTGTAGAACACTAACGCATCCCCAATATGACCCAGCTAAGTGGCTAGGATATCGAATCCCACCCCAGCTAAGTGGTTGAAAATCGCCAGGGTCCAGGAGCTGCTCCTGCAGTACGTGAAATGTCTGAAGGAGGAGCCCCGAAGATGCTGTGAAACATGGTGACCAATGGGCCAAAAGCTCCGAAGAAACCTGGCGTCTTGGAGTTTTTTCTCCAACTTTTCATGGGAAGGGTTGTTATTTAGAAATGGTCCCAGTTGATAACCTTGGTTTGGGAGCTCTTCAAATGATGTGGACTGAGACAACCTTCCCAGTTGCTGGTGAAGTGGTGTACACCAGCTTGGAGACTAGCGAATGGGTTGATACTAATACCAGATCAATCCTTAGAACTGTTTCAACCAATGCTTTTTGGTTGGACCATTGCCGTAGCACTGCCACAACATATCAACAATATGAAAATATGCCACATCCAAATCAATATTGATACCAACATCCATACCCATCACTCCATGTCATACCATCTCATGGCATACATTACCATCTCTATAGCCAGAGAAATTCCCACAGGACATTTCTTGGTTTGGACCTCCTGTTGGAGGGACTGCAGAGCCTCCTAAGGCCCTAGTGGAGTTTTGGGTGCTTTTTGATGCTTATTTGATGGGGTATGAAGCATACATATTTCTAAAAGCTCGCGGGACCAAAAGCCAGGATCCAGTTCATATAATCCTCAAATGATACTTTGTTGAACTTCATGCCAACCACCTGCAATCCGTAGAAGTCGAAGACGTCAAACCCAAAGAGCCACGGAAAACCAACATGCGAAGATGTCAAACCCCAAGAACAAGTCATTGGACCCAAAAAACATCGAATATCCAATTGGACCCCCCAAGTTCAACATAGTTCAACCCGTCTCCTTTGATGTGCCCTGCAGATGTGCGATGAAGAGCCGCCCACCGCCCTGCTGTTCACCTTGATGGTCTGAGCTGCTCAGATCCGGGGCAGGTTTTCTTTCCCAGATCATTGGATATTGACCTACATTGGACCTACATTGGACCTACACTATACCCCAAGAATCAATCGTTTCCACGTAAATCGCAGTACAATGGGGTATGTACTCCTTTTTTGGAAGCCAAGGCGCACGTCTACGATTATTTGCGTCGTTTTTTCCTTCTCCTTCTCCTTCCTTTTTCCTTCTTCTTCTTCTGCTTCTTCTGTTCTTCTGCTTCTGCTTCTTCTTCTTCTTCTCCTCACTCCTTCGTTCCCAACATGCACATGAGCATCTCTTTACTTAGGTAACAAGGACCAGTTGCCCTATGGGTGTGGCGTTGTCTCGCGATGTCAGCTGACATTCAAGTAAATTTTGGGGGTTCGACTCCTCCCTGGTCCGCCTTTCTTTCTTTCTTTCGTTCTTTCGTTCTTTCGTTCTTTCTTTCTTTCTATGCTTCTTTATTTCTTTGTTTCTTTGTTTGTCTCTGTTTCTTTCATTTTGTTTCTACATTCATGGGGCGGGCAGAATCTTCATCCCCCTTCCTTTGCGCTGCGAGACTCTGGCGGAGCACTTCGACTTTATGGGCGAGACCCACAAGGCGAATGGGCCGCCCCACTGAGAAATCATCAGCTGGGGTTTTATCGCCATAGATTGGGGGTATACGCCATTTTCAGATACCCTCTGGTAATTTAACATAGCTCTTGAAAATGACCATTTATAGTGGATTTTCCCATTAAAAATGTTGATTTTCCATAGTTATGTTAGTTTACCAGAGGGTACATATTCTAACATTATCAAACTAAAGAGCGTCCACCCGAAGTTCTGCTTAGGCGGGATGTGAACCAAGTTGCCTACCATAAATCGACTATACAGATCCACTGTTTTCGTTGGTTACATCTGCCACTTCCAGCATCCATCGCCAAGAGGTGGGGTGTCTATTCCCCCATGTTGGTGCTGATCCCATGGTTTCCTTTTTTGTGCATAGAATCGTTGATGTTATCAATGACCAATATCATCATTTATCCATAACAATGATATATATATATATAGATACATATAGTATACTGTATATTACATATATAATATATATATATATACATTTATATATATCTATAAATATCAATCATATCACACATACATCGTTTAAGAACCATCTAAACTCCCCAAGGGAGTAGCCTGAGGCCTTGGAGCACGTGGACGAGGCCATCGCTCACACGCCCACCTTGGTGGAGCTCTACGCCTGCAAGGCGCGGATCTTCAAACACGTCCGGGGCGCCCAGGGACGAAGAACTTAGGGCCTGGGGATGGCATTGGGGAGAGATTTTGTTGGGAAAACCCATGGGAAAACCGAATTTGGATGGTTTTTTTTGGGATGATTTTCTGGAAATGATGAATCTGGTAATGTTTTAAGCCATGAAGCGATTTATAAATGGAGGTTTTTCAGATCATGGGTTTTGATCTTCCCAGGGATGGTTGGGATGGATGCTTTCTGAGTGTTTTTCCGCAAAATTGTCTGGTGGAGCGTTTGGATGGTGGGAGGGAATCGCGCGTAAATGAGATGATTTCACCATGTTCATGGGAATTGTCATGCATATACATGAAACAGTGGGATAAATGGATGGTTTCCAATGGACGGGGATGGAAGACGATGTTTGCTTAGGCTTAGAGAATTGAGCCAACTTTGGTGTTAGAACTTGTTGGAACGGCAGAGCTGTGATGTTCTGGTCGATTACAGGGGTTATCAAATCCTGGGAAGGAAAGGTCCAGAGCCCCCAGCATTTCAAGCGGTTGGCCAAACTCACACTGAGGCTGGCGATCTTGAGAAATCTGCCAAGTGCTATGAGGAGGTGACTGTCCGTCGATCCCTCTGGGACTGTCCTTGGCCTCTGAGAGTAGGGACACTCACAGTTTTTGGGTCTTCAACTACTTTAGGGCCTGTCCATATCACTGGGTTGCAACCAAGGTTATTTTCACCTCTGATTTGGGAGTTCCAGTTGAAAAGTGGGTAGCCAGCCAGTTGCAGAGGTTAGATTCGAACTTATAGCAACCACCAGAAAAAAAACATATGGAACACTGATTGATCAGAATTTTAGTCGGTTTTTTTTCTGTTCTACCCTTTTGGGGGTTTGCTCAACACCTCGTGATTTGATCCATGGTGATTTTTTGGGTCTCGCCAGGTGAGAGAAATGGACTTGGCGGATAGATACCTTAACACGCAGTGTGTGAGGCGGTCGCCTGGGGATGCAGTGACATCGATGCCATGGACGATGAGTTTTAACCAAACATGTTGGATGGTAAGCACAATTCTAATCTGACTGTGGTAAACCGAATGCCATACACTTACCTCTCATTTTGTGGATGACTACAAGCCCAGCGATTTATTTGGTTTGTCCTTGGGGATGGAGATGGCTGAGGGCGATGCTGAGAGTGGATGATACGCAAGGTGGCATGGAGAAGGCCTGGGTGGATGTCAGGTCCGAAAAATGGGGGACCCCAGCATTTTTTTTTGGAACATGATATAACATGATCAATAAAAAACAGTGTTTTCTTTTTGGTGTGTACCCCATTTTCAGTCACATTATAGAAGGTTTCTCAAACTTTTTTTTCAAAAACTATACCATACTGTAAAGGCTCCCAACAAAAGGACAGCATTGTTTGATATGTCTTGGTGTTTTGCAGCATGGTTTCCCATGCATGTCTTGGGGTTGGGGATTCTGCAGTGGAGCTGGTGACCGTATCAGCATTGAATCCAAGATTGAATCGTGTACTTATCAATCTGCAAGAATAATCAATACATCCACTTTGATGATGTACTCATAAATCTGCAGGAACATCAAAAAAAAATATAGACTTCCAACATCTTCCAACAGCCTCCAACCAGCAACATCCACTAAGATTGGTTTCTCAAACAGCCTTCCAACCTGCAGGCCTTGCTCTTTAGCAAGGAGCCAGACTCGCATGAGGCCGGGGATCCATGGCCCATGGGTCGACAGATTTTTTCCCCATATTTTCCCCCAACCCAGGCGGCTAACCTTCACGACATGCAGTGCATGTGGTACGAATCTGCCGTGGCTCGGTGAGAAAAAATTGATCCCTGGTGATGAAAATGGCAGGAGAAAGAACTGACTTTGACCCATGGGTTTTTGTTTCAATAGTCAAATAGACCTTGAAACAATGAGTTTTGATATGTTTTGATAGAATAAAACCCTGAAAGATGTTTGAATTATACTGGTAGAATGAAGCTTGTAAAGCAAATTGGGGTTTATCGGAGCTTATCGTTTGGAGTTGATACGTAACGCATCTAATCTCTAGAATGATTTATAGATCTTATATAAAGGTGTAAGCAGCAAGTTTTTGAATCCAAATTTCCATCTACGTCCTCCTGTTTTCATGGAACTGGAATTTGGGCCAAAAAAATATACTTCATCTACTTCCACCAAAGAACCAGCTATTCTGAAGAATGCATGGAACCTTCAAGGCCAAAAGGATCCCGTGGGAACCGAGGTGGGGCGGAGCTACTACAGGCAGAAGAAGTATGGCAAAGCCTTGAAACAGCCTGGGACCCTAAGAGGTCTGCGATACTGGAGATGAACTTACCAAGGGATCCTTGAAGGATAGCAATGTCTAGAATTATGGGGAGTAGGCCAAAGTGAGTTGGGTACCACCAATCTCTTCAACTTTGGATCCTTGGATTTCAACCAGGCAGCTACTTGGGGAGTCTTTGGCTCAATGACTCAATGTGTATCCCATCTTAAACCAGCTTGGTCCTTTTCATGAGGAATCATCTCCAGAACCACTTTTTCTCACTGTTGAATCAAGACATATCGTTTTGGGCGAGCGACTTGCGTGAACTCCCAAGCTCCAAGCTTTCAGGGGTCAAGAGGCAATATGAACCCCGATCTGAAACCATCCAATTCTTGGTACATCAACGGTTCAGATTTTCTTCATTAAAGGTTCTACATCATTGGTTCAGATTTTCTCCATTAAAGGTGTATATACCCCAGTTTTTTGAGATCACCGGCAATTTTTTCTGGGTGTCCACCCTTTTTTTCCTCCACCCCTCGCGCTTGCGCCGCGCCTCCGGATGGCATGGCCTCCAAAGCCGCCGATGTCGACGCGCCGGGGCCGCTGATCGATCTGGGCATGGCGCCGGCCAACGGCAACGGCGCGATTTATCCCAAGTTCTCCAAGAGAAGTTGGAAGGAGATGGGTATGAATCAAAACCTTGGTACCCTTCTGTTCACCCCAAATAACTGGATGGATGTTCATCCCCCCAAATAGAGCAAGATTGGTTTTGATACATCCCCAGATGGTTTCTTTTTTCTGTTGGATGGTTTTGGGGGAAATGGATCAGGATGATTTTGAAAGCGGTTGAAACAGATGTGAAGGGCTGGAAATTTGGGTTTCATCAAGTCGTTTTGATCGATATTGATGGGCTTGCGATTTGGGTGAAATGGACCTGGCCAACATCTATGGCTTTGATCATTTCCAGCCAGGAAGATCCCAAAATCCTAGGGCCCAAAAGGGGTGGAGGGTCCAGAAACGCCAGGAATGGGTGAAGTTTCTCCATTACGGCCTTGGCATTTTGGTGACTATAGGTGCCTACAGCTCCTGAGCTGCGGTAAATATCACTGGTGGTTTGGGAAGGGGGGGAATGGGATATCACCCCCGAAGATGTTGTTATGTGAGCTATGGTCAATACTCATGGTTAATAACCATTAATAGGGGCTAGTCATCCAATGATTCATAGGGATTTATAACCATTATAAGGATCCTTATTATGGATGGGATGACCATCAACCATATAGTGAGTATTGACCATGGCTCATGTAATTATTGAGCACTTTTGGTTGAAGCGAATAGTAAATAGGATTATTTCAGGTTTGTGAGCCACGATAAATTACCGGACAGATGGTGGCTTGATTGGGAATCAATATATAAATGTTGGAATATCACCCACGTATTCGGATCTATATAGGGTTTTTTGTTTAACAATGGGGATTGCATGACCGCAAAAGTGGATTTTCACTTAATTGCACTTGCAAGAAAAGGATTCTCCGGCTTTCGCTGGACTCAGCAACTATGGAGGTGATTAAAATCCATCTTGTTCAATAGGAACATCATTGACAAATGGGGATCAGGACCATAGATGTCCTTTTCCCATTGGTTAGTTGATTAATAGAGGGGTTTGAAGAAACCCCTTTAACAGGTTTCTATGATGATAGATGGGATTAACCAGCTCCCGGCCCCAACCTATTTTTACCCAACGGAGCATGGGTTGAGGCTTTCTACAAGAACGCATCGTGTCCAAGAGATACGAGGGAGAAATCTTCAAAGCCACCATGTTCTTGGTCTTGTGCAATCGATTGGTCTCCATTGCTTCTCGACTCTTGCGAAAGCCTGCGACTGGTGGTTGTACAATGGGGGTAGGAATCTTCGATAATGTCTGGATCGATTTGATTTCGCCGATGATGTCTTGAAAAATCCCAAACCTCAACCGTTTTCCAGAAAAGTCTGCAGAACATTTTTGAATTTTCAATTTCCCATCTGCCAGTTCTTGCTGCAAGTCCTCTCCCAACTCTCATGTCCTTTTTTTCGGCCACCCTGCCAGATCGAGCCAGGTTTATGCGCTGATCATGATCATGGTGAAGGGTGAGAGTTGGAGAATGCAGGCGATCGTCTGGAAATATCTGGTGGTGTCCTTCTCCAACATGTGCCGTGGCAGTTGAAGGGGCAAACCGAACAAAGGATGGGGAGAAGCAGGGTCCAGGTGGACGGTTGTGTGGGGCATGGTAGACAGTGTTTTACCGAGAAATTCAGAAGGAGCTAAAATGGTGAAAGTGGCTGACGCTGACGCTCCTCGCAGAAGCAAGCTGAAACCAACACCTGGAAGGTTTTGGATGGCAAAGGTAAAATGACTCATTGAAATACCAAGGTTGTCAACCTGGTGTCAATATGAATCGCTGCGCCCCTCGGTCGCATTTCGCGTGGGCTGATGAGAAAAATCAGCAACCAATGCCCCATAAAATCTCTTGGAACCGCCAAGGTTTTAGGAGTTTTCCATGCTTTCGGGAATTTGGACAGGTAGGAACAGTCACCAGGTATTGGATTGTTTGGGATCTTGGAACCACCCAGCACCAGCCATGAGCATGATGGGCCATGGCTCATGGCATTGCTTAGGCTATGTGTCGCTGATTTTGCAGACCATGGCGAAGACCTTCAAGATGCTGCCAGTGATGTTGGTTGGCATGGTCATCAGCAGGAAGAGACACTCCCTACGAGAAGTTTGTGTGGCCACTGGGCATTGAAGTTAAAAAGATATTCATCTTGGCCTGCGGGGAGCTCAATAGCTCAATTCTCCCTTTTGATAGGACTCTAACTGCAGGGTAGGGAATTGCGATCTTGAATAGCTTGATCTTCAGGATTTTCTATCATCTTTTTTCTGTATACTCCTGAGGTCCCTTTTTTTCTTGTAGCCACAAACTTCTGCCGCCCTGGCCCTACGGGTTCCAACCTTCGCGGCGTGGCCAGGTGACTCTGCTGACGTTGGGCCTGTCGCTCTTCGTGGCCGGTGGCAATGTGAGTTCCGAAAATGCCGAAGGCTCCAGCTTCTATGGCGTCTTGGCCCTGGGATGGAGGTGTTTTTTTTTGTTGTCAAGATTTCAGATCTGGGGATATCTGGGGAACCAAATATCTATGGTCATTTTTTCCAGATCTGGGGAGCCTTTCGAACCACAATAGCTTGGAGAACTTTGAGTTCTAGTGGCCAACATTGTAGTCATCCGCATCCGCAAAACCCCAGGATTTTTCTGACTGCAGAGCCATCTTGTTGGCCTGGCAGTTTCTGACGAAAGGTATCTGTTTGCTGATGGCCTTCCTGGTGTTCGACAGCTTCACCTCCAACTTCCAAGAGAAGTTGTTCAAAGAAGTTGCTGGGTTTGATCGGTTGGGTGGAGACGGTGGGGATTGGTTTCAAGGGCCAAAAAGCCATGGGGGATAAGACATTTTCGCAAAAACTGGGGGGTTCAATGGTGGATTAGGGCTATGACTATAGTCCAAACATTGGGGTTCAAACTTTTGTTCAGACAGTTTGAAGAGTGGGGGTTTGATGGTCACGAACTATGGGGGGAAAGGAATGGAAGGAATGGCAAGGAATGACCAGCAGTTTCTTCGATTTCCTGAACATCCCCGGGGGATGGCCGATGGCCAAGGATAACATGTCCAAGTACAACCAGATGCTCTATATGAACTTGAGCTCTGCGTTAGTCTCCACGCCGCTTGATTGATCTTGATTGCAGATGTGGACTGACCAAACTATCAGCGAAGAAATTCTGAAAGTCCGTGCAATCACCTCCAAACCTCTCTTGAGAAGGGAATGGTCAAGGAATGTTGATTGAGGCATTTGGATCTGGACAGTTATGTGGGCAACTGGTGTTAGATGGGTCTTGCTGCTTCAGACATTCCTGTTTCTATCTTGGACCATTTTCATCCATGTTAACCTCCATTTTCGTCAAAATTGTGCAGATTTTTCATTTCCAAGAATCTAAGAATCCAGGGATCACGGATAAAAGGATCACCTTTCTTGGCAATTCTTGGCATGATTGGCATCCATTTTTCCAAGCCTCCAACCAGATGCCTTTTGGTCTTCGGCGGCATGCTGCCCTACAGCTTGGCTTTCCTGGACCATCCCGGCTTCGCCAGCCACGTGCTGATGTCGCTCCGGCAGCGTAATCTGTTGGATCATCTTTGATGGAGGGTTGGAGCCAACTTTTTTGGAGGGTTGGACTCTTTGATGCTTAGACCATTTTTTTTGGAGGGTTAGAACCAACTGTTTCCAACTTGACTGTTGGACCATCTTCGAACCCATCCTTTCCCCCTTTTTTGGGGTCAAATCCATGGTATCTCCACCCCAGTGCCCCAGGTTGTCGCTCAGCGCCGCAGCTGGGCAGTACTACATCTTCTCCATGGTGCAGAGCTTCGGGGCTCTGGCGCTGGCGGCGGCCATGAATGCGCGGCAGGTGAGCACCATCTTCCTGTCCTATCTGAGACTTGGAAAACATGGGGGGAGTTGTGGGATAGATGATGCGAGTATATGGATGTATATGGTTCTAAGAGTTTTTGGCAACATGAAATGAAGTGTAGGTAATTACGTCTAAATTATGAGGTTTAGGTGTCGAATACGGTTTAATTCCAAGTTTCATGTGCAAACAATGCAATGAATAGCAATGACTTTGCCCAGGGCCAAATGATTCATTCAGTGGTAATGCCTGGAAGCCTGTTTTGGAGATACTAGCCAGCGTCAATCTGCAGCTGTAGCTCTCACTTAACGACGCTCTAGGTAGGTGCACGTAGATACCACCTGTTACAAGGATAGGCCCCTGCCAGCTGCTGCCGTGTACCAACAGGGGTTTCAATTCGTACTGTATCATTTGAGTAAAGCAGGACTGATCTAGCAATTCTGAAACCTACTTTCTGCTAGCCGGGGTGCAAACCTAAACCTCCAACTCCAAGCTGGTTCCACCACGGGGTGCTTCTGGCGAGGACGCAGACGCAGCCGCTGACGTGGATCCAGAGAATGGGGCTCTTCATCCTGTGTTTTTCGCTAATGATGAAGGCGTCCTGTAGCTTGGCCCAGGTCCGACCGGCTTTGGCAGAGTTTCCCAGCATTCACGTTGGCTGGTCAGTTCCGTGTTTCCTAAGTCCAACCTACTTGGGATGTCATCTGAAAATACCCCGAGTTATCAGATATTTCAACCCCACCTTCAGCTGGATTTGTTCCATTCCCCGCAGTGCTCCTTTACCGAAGCCCATTGAGGCAGCTTCATCTTGGAGCCCGACGTCAAGCAGCTCAGCGGCCAGGACCCGCCCAAGGAGGTGGAACTGGAAGATGCCGAGGAAGGGGAGCTCGAATCCTTGGTGCGCGGAGGCCGGGATGATGGGATGATGGGATTTGATGGGATTTTATGGTGATTTACCCTCTGGTGAACTAACATAGCAATGGAAAATGGCTATTTTTTGTGGATTTTCCCATGAAAAATGGTGATTTTCCATTGCTATGTTAGTTCCACCAGAGGGTAGGTGTTTTCATTTCTGGAACTTGTTGGGTTGTTTGAAGTTGTAGTGTCCTTCGTTGTTTAGATGATGGGACAGATGGGACAGTTGATTGGATGGCACAGGTGTTTTGGTTTTTGTCTGTCTCGGAGAAAAAACGTCGGAATGAAGGTGAAACACATCATTCGTTTATTTTGGATGGGGGGAAGGACTGCATGTGGTTTTGACTTCGGTTCACCATCCATGGTCACTCCAGCTGAGCAGTTCCACATCAAGGGCTGTAGGGCTTGCCGCAAGCTTCCAGGTTCCCAGTCCAAGATGGAACTGGCTCACGTACTGGGCGCCAAGAGTCGCCTGGAGAGCGAATTTTTCAGAGAATCCGCTCAACAACAAGTTTGATTCCAGTTGAATGGTACCATCTGGTTGTGACTAACATAGCCATGGTATAGATGGCCCATAGAAATAGATGGTTTACCTATTAATAGCATGGTGGATCTTTCCATGGCTATGTTAAATAACCAGATGGTAAATGGTAGCAGATTCCTAGAATGACCACATCAGCATCACCTCATTTTCCCAAGGTCTTTCTTGACACATTGTCTTCAACATCCATCTTCCACCAGCCGAGGTAGCGCGACGGAGGGATGACTGGAAACCCTGCAGTTTTTCAGCCGCAGTCCGACCTCCCACTGGGCCAAACGAGGCGATCTCCGACATCTTCGAGGGCCGAAATCTGCTGACCCCACCGATCTTCGAGGTTCGAGATGGTGAAGGAGAGATCCCAAAAGGAGAAGTGGCAGCGTGCCGCAGTGGGACCGGTGAATCGACTTTGGGTCGAGTGGAGAAGTATGAGAGTTCCTTCAGGTTTGTCTCCCAGGGTCCCAACCTGAAGCCCTGAAGCCATGGCAACTGGGTGGGCGGGAAACGAAGCCCACCAAGCGTTGATTCGTTTCACCTGATGGTGGCACCAAAAGGTGCTCGCTATGAGAGCATACCGCTGGCCTTGGCCGTGCGAACTTGGAAAAGTTCTGAGGGATGAACTGAGTGAATTTTCTGGATTGGTCATATGAGTCATATGCCCAACTTGGTTCTGGCTTTGAAAGCAGACAAGTCTTTGGAGGCTGTACTTACAAGCTGCAAGCTTGTGCTGACTCTGGGCATTTTGTGATTTAGGCCGACTCGACTCTAGGTGTTGCATGGTGTTGCCACTTCAAAGAGTTTGGAAGAACATTTTAGGAAGTTGGCCAAGCTGAATCTTTACGTCATACTCCATATGGGTATGGGTCAATACCTATAGATACATTTTTAGTGGGATGAACATCCATTTACCAGCTATTTTGGGGTTCACTAGGTACCAGGGTTTTGACCCATCCCCATATATTCCTGCTAGGGCTAGGAAGCCGGCAATCATGTGGCTATCGATCCCAACCAAACCCACGGCATTTTCCATCCCATGTCCTCCAGGGGGCTGTGGATCCGGCTGCTGCAGATCCCAGGTTCCACGAGACCTTCAAGCATTTCAGCGACATCGCGGAGGATCAGTTTGACTTCCACAATTATTGCCTGCGGAAAACCACGCTGAAGGCGCCCTGATGCTGAGGGATGGTGAGGGCTGGTTGGTCTGTGAGTTGGTGAGTTGGGTGGCATCTCTGGTCCGGGCTGTACTTCCGTCGTGTTTTTGGGGGACTGAAGAGACACTGACTGACATACACCGTGGTAAACCCAAGAATGAACTATCCCCAATATTACCATCAATGGGTTGTAAACCGCATCCCAAAATGTTCGGTTTATTCTCAAGCTCCGGTGGCTGTGCTAACAGCAGGCGTATGTGGCGATGTTGAGGATGCAAGAGAGGCAGCCGGGAGCTGTCAGGGAACTGGTCATGGGCGAAATCCTTCTTTCCGATGCTGATCCACGTGATTCATCCCTGTCGTTGTTGGTTTTGGATCTTTTTGTAAATTTCAATCCTGTTTGGTGGCATGACTCATGACAGTTTTCGTTGAGTGAACAGCAACAAATGACCAGCCCTTTCAGTATCAGCATGGTGTGTGAGATTTTGGGTCGTACCCCTTGTCGTATGGCTGGGTACCTAATCATCATTAAAGGCAAACTTGAAGGGACACCCTTGATCTTGTACTGATTATACCAATTAGATAGATCCATGGCATGGGGATGGCCCGGGTTCCATGGCGTTTCACCAGGCTCTACTCGCACAAATTCTACCGCCGCGCCGCCAAGGACAGGGTGGGAAGATGGTGATTTTTTTTTTCTGAATTTTCCATAGAAAATGGCTTTGTTTAAAGTTTGAGGTTGAGCAAATTCAGAAAGCTGAAACTGGTATGGGGCACTTTGCAGGGGAACGTGGACTATGATCTTTTGCTTTTTGCATGATCGACCAAGAAGATTCATCGTTGCAGCGACAAAATGGTTTCTGGATGGTCCTCGTATCTTCATCAAAATCCCATCCCATCCCTTTCACCGCACTGGACCTTGTACCTGGCGTCGTTTCGCAGGACGCAGTCAAGATCTATCTTGAACTCTACGTGGCTGCACCCAGCTGGGCGGTTGATGCCTTGAACTTGAAGCCGTGACCTGCAGGAAGGTAGGGAACTATAGGAGTCCAGCTTAGGATCACAATGGGAAACACCTGATTTGATCTTCGCTGAAAACCCCAGAGAGACTTGAAACTACACCAGCGATTGGAAGAACCATGGTAGCGGCCTTTGTAGTGACGAATGCTTCGCACGTAAAAACATGTCCATGGACAAGATTTTGACCATGGATCCAGTCATATTTTCTCCTGGAAAGGGGCCTGGAGCTACTCAAATGCCTCTTGGGAAAGTCGCTGGTGCCTTGACATTGACTTGGGCAGTTCTGCAACGAATCGGCGGGGGATTCATCCAGCTAACACAGCTGGATGGCTAGGAAATCTGCCAAGGGATCTAAGATTCATTCCGATCTATGTGCAAGCCCGAAAAGGTTCCTAAAAAATCCTGAAGATTACGACCATTTCCATCTGGAAGTCTTCAGTGAGACTATGTTGTTGTTCCAAATAGTTCCGGACTTGTCGCGTGGCAGGTGTGGATGGTCCGGATCTTAGATCGGAAGGTGGGGACGTATCCAAGCTTCCCATGGAAGATTTCATGGGTTTGCCCACTGGATTAAGATAGAGCTGAAGGCTTGAAGGTCACTTTTGAAACCCACCGGTTTTGCCGATCTAAATACGTGGCAAAACCATGCAACACGCTGGTGGATTGTGACTTCGCAGCACCCAATGCTTCGGCCCTGAATCCACCTGAGGTGTGGCCGGAGGCGGGTCCTCTACTGGGGACTTTGGGGGTGGAAGATGGCCAAAGGGATGCAGGGACCACCAGGATTTCGAAAAGGATTGAATTTCCCAAAATCCCTGGAGTTAGAAAAGGGGTTTGTCTCCAAGTTGGTCCCCATTTCCAAGCTCCATTTTGAGGTGAAAGAAACTCAACATGTTGTTTCAGACCCCCAACTTCGAGCATGATGCTGCAGGCGACAAGGCGGATGGATACCCCCAGGCTGCTGGTTCCAAGCTTAGTGAGTCAAAAAACGAAACGAGGGGCACGTCCAACGGGAACAGAGAAATCTCACCATTCAAACCTAGACCATGAAATATGATGGATGATCACAGCGGCCCCAAGCAGCTCAATCATTCACTAAAACATAATTTTCCAAACATTATGCCAATGAGGAGTGAGTTGATTATGAGATATTGAGACCTAGTCAAAATCTGGTTGACGGGTGAAATTCCCCAAGGTTGGGCAGGCGATGGGGCTGCAAAGACAGGTGCGGAAGGGGTTTTGGTCGCCTACAAGCTGGGATGGATGGAGGAAACTTGCGAATGTTTGATCACTTGCCGCCAACACGGCTGCCGATGCTCAGGCAATGAAGATGAGCTGAGTGCGGAGGAAAAGAAAAAGCTGAAGCATAAGAAAAAGAGAGAGGTGCCCCACAGATGGGATCCAGACAAAGGGAGCTATCGAATTAATGATTGAATGACATCCCGACCACTATCTGAAGTCTCTACATGTTCACCTATTTGAGAACCGACTCCAAGGGCCTTTAGTGGCTGCTCCGACACCGTGGTGAGGCACAAAAGCAAGAACAAAAAGCCACGTGCCTCTGGCTGGTTGACTGTTGAAGTGTGTCTGAAGATGGGGTATCACCCCAAAGCGTATTTTTATGGGAACCAATGAGCATTATAGAACAGTGGAATTGTGGGACACAGACAAACAGAAACCAGTATAAATGGACCTTTGTTTCCTGTTCGGCCGACCATGGAGCAGGAAACAACGGTTCTCAGCAAAACAATTAAAGAATGACAGATCGTTTCTCCAAAAGTTGTGCATCCGAAATTTTCCCAAATCAGGGTGTCCTTAGTGATCTGCTTTGTGGTAGGGTCAAAGACACATCACCTGGGGCCTTGGTGGTATCGCCAGGACGACGGCCCAGAATGCCACGGCCACCACGGGGAAGCCGAAGAAGGTGGATGATGATCCAGATGGTGAGAAACTCCTGCGGGGGAACACAGCGTGCCATGTGGCTTTGGGATATGTTGGGGCCACGGGGAAGTGGTGGAAACTTCTGTTGGTGAGTCGAAGTTCTGGAGTTCAACAATGATGATTGATGGTACAAGTGTTTCAAAAGTTGACATGTTTGACTTCATCTCTGAAATTGACCAACTACTTCTGACATTCCAATTTTCTTCGCCCTTTTGCCAAACCTGAGGCAACAAGACTTCATGGAGCAGGCCAGTAAAATTGTTTGGGAAGCCCAGAGAGCTCAGCTTTGACAAGTTGGGACGCAGAATTCTTCGAATTTTGGGCTTTTCGAACTTGCGCAGCACCACATGAGCCCACATCACTAAGCAAGTAAGCAAGCAAGCAAGCAAGTATAGGAAGACAGCAGGATGCCGAAGTGCTGCCAAAGGCACCTAAGCTGGAGTCACATCCAGGACATAGAACGTAGCCACACGGGCCACCATCATACTTCGGGAGCATCCGAATGGTTTGTGATGTTGCTGACGGGAGATGATTGATTTACAGCAGTATCTTTCACTTGGAAGTTGCACGGCTCACAGTCACCTCTTGATTTCCTCCTCCCAGCGGTCTCCACTCTGTGCAATGGGAAACCGGTTGATGCTACTACTGGTCTGGCTGTGTGGTGTGGCGAGTGAACCGTGCCTCGGCAGTTGAAACGTATTTAATCCCCAACTGGGTATAGTTGTATAACGACAAAATTCGTCTTTAACCCCCAACTGGGTATGGTTTAAAAGAACAAAATTGGATAAGGTTTTTTGGCTTTACCCGGTAACCCCCACTCCCAGATTGGCCAATTCCTCAGTAAGTGGGGCTGCCAGCCATCCAGATCTGACTCCAAATATCAGGGCTGTAGTTGGCATTGGGAAATGGTAAAGTGGTAAAGCCACTCTGGAATTCTGGCCAGGTTTGCAATGGATGCCACTCTTCATCGTCCCTTCTTTTGGAGATCTATCTGCATATCAATATCCAGCGTATCTATCTATCCGTCTATCTATCTAATCTAATCTAATCCATTCGAATCCAATCCGACTAATGTAATCCAAGCCAAAACTCAAACTAAATCTAAATCTAATCTGATCCAATGCAATCGAACATCAATCTAATCTAATCCAATCTTGCAAAATCTGTCTACTCACCAATTCTCAACCACACACTCAGCATGCTATGAAACACTTCGCCTGTCACTATTTGAGCTGCCCCGTAAGGTCGGTGTGTCCCGCCGGAGCTTTTTGCAAAGCGCAGAGCGGTGCGCCGGAGCCGTGCCCCGATGGCCATTTTTGTCCGCGCGGCAGCACCGAGCCTCACGCTTGCCCTGGGAAGCACTTCTGCTGCTTGTGATTTGGGGAAGAAGTGGTGAGCGGTGTTCGGGCGTTAACTTGAAATTGGCAGCTTCACGTGTGCAATATCCACATTTTTGTTATTGTACATCGCATCATCGGGCTCTAGAGGTTGGATGTTTTTTGGGGCGAACTTAAATGTTGGGGTCTGCAGTGAGTTTCTGCTTCTGGTTGGAATTTTAAGTTCGATCAAATCAACGAGCTGCTGGCTGGGAGATCACGGAGGTAGCTTGATTTCGGCAAGCAGAGAAACATCTGTCAACTTCCAACAAACTCGTGAAGGGATGATTGCCGGGCCGGATTCTATTCATTTGCCCTTCATTCATCCAAAACCTCCATATAGCATTCCTGATTCCGCGGTGGTTCTTTCTTGCAGGCCACATCCAAAATGATGGTTGATCACACATCTACCGAGCACTTGCCAAATCAGAGCGAACTTTCCTGGTAAAGCATTCCTAAAGATGTCGCCTGGCAACCTGTCGGCCCAGGTTCCAATCAAACCGCCACGCCGCAGAGATGCCCGGCGGGCTACTTCTGCCCGGCCAAGAGTGGCAAGCCGACGCTGTGTCCCCCGCACCACTACTGCCCTGAGCAGAGCTCCGAGCCCCGTGTTTGTCCGGAGGGATTTCGATCCTTGGCTGCCAAAGAATGGAAAATATCGGAAGGCGCAGTGCTTAGATCATAAGAATTTGGACTTGGATCATGCAAGTGTTGACTTCTGCCTCTCAACATGAGACGACCAGGAAGGCAAGACGAGCGGCACACTAATTCTGTTGGATAAGCAAACCGCACGATCACAAAAGGAAGGTTGTGAAGGAAACCTGATATCCGCACTTGGGAGTGCGGGCCATAAATGATAGAATTGAATGGGTATTATATTGGCATTTGTTAGTATTTGTATGTATTTGTTATATTTGTTTGTTTGGTCCACCAACCACGTGCTGCAGACTGAGGATGCGAGGGCCAGGACTTGCAGAAGGTGCTGCGCGGGTCGCTGGCCGAAGCCTTGCCGTGGTGGAAGCAGCTGACGGCCTCCACCGAGAAGTTTGCGCTCGCCGGGGGTTGGTTGCACAGCCTGGTCGTGGTGAAGGGTCAGTTGTGGGCATGGGGTCGGAATTACGAGGGGCAGCTGGGGCTCGGCAACACGGAGAAGCAGTGGCGCCCGGTCAAAGTACCCTCCAGCAAAAACTTTGTGGCCATTGCTGCTGGTGATGACCACAGCTTGGCTTTGTCGGAAGATGGCACATTGTGGACATGGGGATACAACAGCCATGGTCAGCTGGGGATTGGAAACAAAAACGACCAGCTGAACCCAGTCCAAGTGGCAGTTGGCAAGAAATTTGTGGCAATTGCTAATGGTGATTACCACAGTTTGGCTTTGTCTGAGGATGGCACCTTGTGGACATGGGGACATAATGAAGATGGTCAGCTGGGGATTGGAAACAGAAACGGCCAG
>Ga0126342_10003829_pt1 | contig 25228 bp, 21 predicted proteins | sample Cyp1metagenome_FD_92528 | JGI IMG/M metagenome (GOLD analysis project Ga0126342, IMG submission 92528) | Coral microbial communities from Lord Howe Island, Old Settlement Bay, Australia - Cyphastrea 1 metagenome | ecosystem: Host-associated > Invertebrates > Cnidaria > Coral ... | reverse complement strand
TTATTGTCATGTATTGTTATGTGATCTACCACCCTGCAATGTATTGTTATGGGATCACCACCCTTCATCATTTTCTATTTGTCCGTAACACGGAAGTATTGCTTCCCAACTTCCTTTGATTATAGATTGTATATGTATATATTATAGATTGAATATATATATATATATATGTTATAGATTGAATATATATATATATTATAGATTGAATATATATATATATATATATATTATAGATTGAATATATATATATTATAGATTGAATATTTATATATATATGATATTATATGTAATTACATGTATGTATTGTATCTATATATATATTATTGTATATATACACACTATAAAATTATATTATATACATTGGGAAATATCATATCTATATGGACCCATTTAATTTGAAAATATGCATTGGGAAATATTCATCGATTCCCCAAGTGGTGGATTTCCATTGAAAAATCACCCACTGTGCAAACCCAGGAAACCTGCAAACTCTGAAGACCTGGTAAGAGATAGACTCCCTCGCTCGTCACCGACTGAACTTCATGAACGCCATCATTGTCAACAATCAGAGCATCGTTGACGTAGAGTTGGCTGCCATCGTTTGAGGAAAGCCTTGAATTTGCGACAAATTGAGTCCCCTCCCAAACTCCCAGGCAAACAAAAAAATCTATGATGCCCTCTTCCTCATTGGGAAAATAAAACCTATATAGCTTAGCCAAACCCAGGAAACGTGAAGGAATAAGTGCCTGAAGTCGCGATATCAATAAAGCCTGTCCAGCGGGCAGCAAAGAGCTCTGAGCTGGTCAAGCCGGGCCAAGTGGTCGTCGTCTCTGCTACATCCAATTGCACTTCAACCTGAACCACATCTGGTGAAGAGGGGAAGGTTGGCATACTGAAAGGAAGATTGGACAAATAGAAGTACTCGCCCAAAAGACCAGGATTGCCCATGGCAATCGTGTTGTTGCTGTCCCTCCCCCAGTAGACGTTGTAGCCCGTGATCTCTGACGATCCGGCCGCAATGGTAACGCTACCACTGATGACTCCAGCTGCATGGTTGGTGTCAACGAAAGTTACCTCACCAACAGTCACCACGGGGGGTGCCAAATCCACAACTTCAATCGCCACCGAATTATCACTCTCTGTGGAGTCGTAGGCCGTTTTGACAATGAAGTGCGTTCCAGCCATCGCTTGTTGCTCGATCAAGACAGCAAGGGCTTGAGCAGTCGAAGGCTTTGGGATCATGGCAACGAGTCCTGGCGAATTGGATGCAGAGCCTAAGTATCTGTAGACAAAGCTCCAGCCATTGCCTTGAATGCTGTAATCAGAGTACCACTCAATGGAATGCACCCCATCTCGTAAGCTGATGAGAGAAGGTGTTGTGTAGCCGCTGACGGGTGATGTGGGATTTGGGAAGAAGAGCTTGTCACAGCAGGTCTCTGTGGAAAGCATCGTAAATTCAACTTCCGCAGGACCCGTCAAAGTGATGAAGGCTTGCTCATTGTTTCCGTATGTCCCACGTGACACTATCCATTCATTGGCATTCGTGCCAGCATCGATAGCAATCTGTGGGCAAGTAACCCCACTGCACGAGGGTACCAGACCTAGGCCGCTTGCCTGAAGACGCCGTGTGGTACTGTCGACGATTTGGGTTTCGCTGGATCCCCAGTAGACCTTGTAGAAGTTCAGATTTGTTTCATCTTGCGCACGACCAATGGTAAGGACCCCTTGAATCATGTTGTAGGAGGGATCGGCATCACTGAAGTGCAAGGTGCCCGCTGTGACACTTGGCTTCACAAGATCCACCAAGTCAGTTCCGATGGAGAAAACGGAGTCGAGACCACCTGCTGCACGGGCAAAGGCAACGAGATAAGTTGCCCCCACAGGAATCGCAGTTCCTGGGATTGTTGCAGCCACAGTCGATCCCGTCTTGGGCGCAGTTGCCACTGGAGCTTGTTCTCTCACACCAGTTCGTGCAAAGCTCCACAAGCTTTTGTACATGTAGTTAGTATCAGGACCAGACACAAGGGCAGATAGGTATGAGCTGCCAAAACACTGGAAATACTGAAGCTCTATCTCATGGAAACCTGAGGTGAGATGCACAGAATACTCAGAAAACATTCCTGTTGCTTCAACACCATCCACAAAAAGCTTGCTTTGATCATCCGCCACCACTTCTATCCAGTAGCTTGCTGCCGAAATGACTTGAATCCAACCAGTCCATCGAGCCGCAAAGAGCTCACTTCCACTAAGGCCTGGCCATGTGGAGAAACTTCCGCCAGGTCTGGATGAGCTGTACTGGGACACATTATCATGTCGCGTCAAGTAGGGACTGCCCAAGGTGGAGAAATCCACAAAGGAGGAAGTGGCTGGACATGAAGTGATGGTGAAGAACTCAGCATTCAAACCGGGACTTCCACCTGGCATCTTCACGGTGGAGGTGAGACCCCAGTAGACCGCATAGTCCACCACTGAGGATTCATCTGAAGCCGCACCAATTGTCGCCACTCCACCGATGCTTCCAAGCAAAACATCCGTATCCAGAAACTCAAAACTGGAGGGTATGACCGTGACCGTGGCGTAGTCCACTGGTAAGACTCCACTGCCTGTAGACATGGAATAAGCTCCATTGGCACTGACAACCACCAGGTGAGTCATCCCAGCAGGTGCTTCAGTGCTATTGATCTGGATGGCAGAAACATCGGAAACTGCTACACTTCCCAAAACGGCGAAGCGGAAATCTGGAGCGGACGAGCTGGAGCCCCAGTAGCAGCGATAATCCGTGATGGCTGCCTCATCCTGCGCGCGGCTGAACGAAACCAGTCCTGCATAGCTATTTTCGACTGGATCAATGTCGGTAAAGATGACGTTCGATGGAGGACTGGTTGGTCGCTGTAGATCACTAATCTCTAGGAAAGCCATCTGAGGATTCTCGCCGCTCGAAGAAGAGCTGAATGCCAAGAGGTAGCTGGCACCCGTGGGCACTGTGGTGGCAGGCAAGGTTGCAACCAAGGGATCAACTGAGGTGCTGATGCTTGCGATGGCTTGGGCAGATGGCACTTTGCTGGAAGAACTTGTACCAAAATAGATCTTGTACTCCGAAATTCCAGTCTCATCTGTGGCCCGGCCAACCGTGATCTGCCCAGCAATGATTCCAACCCCTCCATCTGTGTCTGAGAAGGCCAGCGAAGTGGGATACCCAGAAGGTGGTGACCAGTCCACCAAAGGTGTGGTGGCCGCCAAAGACGCCCCACCTTCAAAAGCGCAGAAGGCCAGCAAGGTATCAGCACCAGCAGGTGCAGTCGTGCCAGCTGCAATCTCCACTTCAAAGGGGCGACTACCGGTGCCAGTGCCACCCGTGCTACCACTGATTGTGAATTCAAAGTTAACAGGGAAGGTTCCTTGGGAGCCATCAGAGCTCAAGACTATCCCACCACTCTCATATTTCAGAATCCAAGAGACCTCGCTTGGCCAAGAGCCCTCTGTAATTGTGATGCTCAGCGTTTCAGCCGCCGGGACATCTGTGATGCTTGCTGAACCCTCAGAACCTGCTGAGAGCGTACCGCTTGCAAGGAGCGTTCCACTTGCTCCATAGATGTTGTAGTCGGCACCATTCCAACCATCTCCAAATGAATCGTACATTTCCATGACCAGAGTCACTGGGAGGGAGCTCAATGGAAGAGATTGTAGCAGCTGGAGCTGGCTGCTGCCCTGTGCCCAGTAGACTTCATAGCTTTGGACGTTGACCTGCCATCAAAGTGGCGCTTGGTAAGGCAACAGCTGTGACTTTCTTGTTTCAGCCCAAATAGCAGGTGATTGGACAGCTAATTTGGAAAAGAGTACAGCACAAGAGATGGATCTGCTATCACACTGATATTACCCTCTGGTAAACCAACATAACTATGGAAAATCACCATTTTTAATGGGAAAATCCACTATAAATGGCCATTTTTAATAGCTATGTTAAATTACCAGAGGGTATCTGAAAATTATTCGACTCGATGCCATGCAAAGCAACGAGGAATCGCCAGCAAGAAAATAAGCGCTTCGCTGGGCTCTAGATGTCTCCTTTCAACTTTCCAGCCGCGCTTTCTCGGCGGTGGAACTGCTCCACAGCAATTTGCGCAAAATGGTTCTATGTATTTTCTCCTTTCTGCTCAGCTTTGTATTTTTACTCTATATCAGAATTCTGATGAATTCTGCGTAGTAATCTTGATAATCTTGATAATCTTGCTGGGTCACGCTGTCTTGCGGCTTCATCCTGTTTCCACTGTTGCTGTGTGCACTTTTGATGGCTTCAGCACTGAAAAGTCCAAGAGTGGACATTGCACTTGCGGGGGTCGAAAGCCAGGAACCTCCTTTCTCATGTTTTATAATCTTGGGTTAGGGGGATTTCCCACACGGCTTTGCACAGTCTGCATCTTGTCAAGCTCCCAGCCTCCAAGACTGCTCGTTGTATCGTAACCACGCCTTCAGTTCTTGTCAATTCAAGCTGTTGCATCTGACCAAGAATCAGTTAAACTGAAAACAACGAAATGGAACTAATCCCATCCCCCGTTGACATCAAACATCCTCTAAATGGCCCCTGCTAAACCATGCTTTCCGGGCCGTGTTTAAGGGCTGAGGGCCTGAGGGGGATGGAAATTCAAAAAAAATGAATCTTCCACATGAAGATAGCAGATATCATATCACCAAAAATCGCAGGGCCTTGTATGGTGCCCGCAAGTGGATCGAGATCTTGGAATTCAATGCCACTTGGAGCATCAAGAGCATCAAGGCTCGTAGACGACACCTTGGTCGAACTGCTCTGGAGAAGCGTCCCGGAAAAAAAAAAACTCGACCATCCAAATGTTGGTTTTCCCCATTCACAATTGCCATAGTTTTCGGGTATACCACGGTATACCCATGTAATCATACCCCATTTATGGGAAAAAAATTAAAGAACCCGCACCAGCTCGAGGACCGCACGCCAGTTGCCGCCTCTCCTGCAGTTCCCTCGAGCAGGACAAGAATGCTGTTCGCATTGGCAGGAATGGTCACGTCGGTCAACGTATGAGACTCAGATGAGCATTTCAAGCAGCAAAAGGTCTGAGTACCCTCTGGTAATTTAACATAACTATGGAAAATCACAATTTTTTATGGGAAAACTCACTATAAATTGCCATTTTCAATAGCTATGTTAGTTTACCAGAGGGTATGTCTGAGTCAACTGCGAAATCAGAAACTGTTCGAAGTGAAAAGTGAGCCAAAAATAGCCAAAAGGTCTGCAACTTTGGATCTGCGCCAGCATTCCGAGCAGCAAGCGTCCCGGAGGCCACCGGCAATTTCACGATGAGTTCCAAGGGTGTTGTGCTGTCAGCAAAGTAAAGATTGTAGGAGACCTGAAAATCGGGCCCCGCGTCACTTTGGTGGCGGGAAGGAGGGCAAAGTGCCGAATTTACTCTATGATCCCGAGCTATAATCCTGAAGTGCAGAGACAATATCTAAATCATTGTTTTAATACTAATGATAAAAGTAACAATTAATGATGATAAAAATAAAAGTAATAAGTAGTTAGTCATGAAAACCTATGATTCTATCTGTTCCATGATGATTCTCCAATTTTATCACCTCATCTAAAATATCTAAAAACACCACAGCGCTAACTGGGGTCCTCGCAATCCCGTTCTCATTGCTGGCCTGGGTACCGGGCATAGTTCAGGTCACCGGCCCCAAAAAATTGATGGTATGTGGAGTAAATGATGTGCTTAAAATGACCCGTCACTCATGACGAAAAAACATGAACAATCAACTCATCCGCGGTCCCATCCAACATCATTCAATCTGACATGTCAGCCCACTTGTGTCAGAAGAAAAAAGCCTGAGACGTTGACTCCTGTGACGAGGACATTCCCGGAGACCGTCCCGATCACTGGATTGGTATCTGAAAAGCTGACCGCCTGCGCCGTGACCTTGGTAATGGAGTCATCCTCTGGGGGCCACCGGGTGACTGGTCCTGTCACCGATCATCCCATTTTTTTCGGGGGAAGATTGGGGATATATGATACATCTTGAGGAACCATGCATTCAAATCACTCAAGTGCTGAAATCTTCCAAAAATGGTGAATGGTTGGAAAATGTTCCGAAAAAAAAAAATGATTGCCAACCCCTCACGGTTGCGGTGAAGGCACACTGGGAGGTGCATAGTCACTTAGAAGAACTCCCACACCCTGCGAGCTTTCCTTGGCACTAGAGGCACTTGAGAGGCCATCAAATGCCACATGAAATGTCATCAATCAGAAGTTGTACATCACATATGGATGTGTCTGAAAACGGAGAAAACCCCAATATTGGTTGTTTTAATGGGGGACTATGATTATTCACCTAGGTAATTAGGGGTCTTCCCCTGAATTGTCACAAGACCACATCATCACGTCGAGAAAACGCACTCTCTCAGCTGTCAAGTCTCACCAGTTGCAGGAGGAATGTCAATGGAGGACACCACAAGAATATGGTTTGCTCCTCCTGGAGGAATCAATCCAGCGGGCCTCAGTTTCTCAACAAGGGGTAAAACCACTGTTGATCTACCATTGCTTGGCTATGTTTGATAGTATGATTGATACTCCAAAGAAAACCTTATAGTAAATTGGATTCATTAAAAAGATTGGAGTACAGATCTGTAAACCTTACAGCATTCTAAATCCCTGTGGGAATTTTGACATAAATCTTGGCCGAGAGACAGATGAATGGAGACTTCAGAGCTTGATTCATTCGCCACATCCACATCCCCCAGTTCGAGGGAATCCGTCAGTTTCGTGGTGGCGCTGGAACCTTAAGGCCAAATCGACGAGGGGCCCATCTTAGATTCTTAGGTATCAAAGTTTTGCATATTATATAGTGGTGCCTTTTACTTTTATTACGCTATTTTGTATCAGATTATAGCTCGGACGGTCTCTGTCAACTGTGCACAGCAGCATGCGGCGCAGCAGCCAACAGTCAATTCACAATACACAATATAATATATATATATATAATATTGCAATTCATGCCTTACAAGTTAAATATCTGTCCAATTATCATATATATATATATGTGTGTGTGTGTGTCTTCCTGCTGGTCTTTTGATGTGGAATGGGAATTTATGTGGAGGAGAGTCGTGTTGGGAGCATCAGGCGACCTTAACTGGGTGCAATGGACACAGTTCCAGCAGCGTGTTCCTTTGGTTTGAATCCAGATATGGCAATTTGCGCTTCATCCATGCTTGACAAACTGCAGTTAGCTGCTTAGTTTGCTGCTCCCCACAACTGCCATGCCCATGTCACGGGGTCACCTATCATCACCTGAATGTTTCAGCATGATGTTTTGGCACCCAAGGCACCCCAGTATGCTACATACCTTGAGAGGTCTGACTCGTCGCTGGCTCGGGTGACCAGGACCTAGGCGTGTCTGAAAATGCTGGAATCATCTGGAATCACATAAACTGCAAATGGCAATTTAGCAGCAAAAACTCTGATTAACATTGATTCAAAATTGATTCACCATCAAATTTGGGGGGTACCCTATTTTCAGACAAACCCAAATCAAAGATCCGCTGGTTTTAGTATGTCTTAGTCATCAGTTGACTCTATCTTTTTTCCCCAGCTAGCCTTGGGATATGCCGGAGAAATTGGGTACAGAATCACCTGCTGCCAGCCCTTGTATTCAGGGGAAATCCATAGAAAAACACAGAAAGCCGATCAACATCAAGGGGTTCGCTATGGTTCGCTCCACTCAAAGCACGATTTGTGACGACCAACTCTCCTTGCAGCCCAGGTCACAACCCCACCATAGCTGCCAGCTGTTGGATCTGTATCGGTGAAGCTCACGGCCAGTGGAAGATTCACCGGTGTTGCAAGGTCCTGGGAGCTGGAGCTTTGGAGAAATCCAACGGCAACTGACAACACAAAAGGCACAATTGAGCCGAAGATCCACCAGAGGAATCACCAGCGGCTCACTTTCCACAAATTCCCCAACCTTGGTCAGGTTGACTTTGCAATACTTTGCAATCAGATGTTGTTTTTCAGTGTACAGCACTGAGCGCTCTCAACATCCTGCAAGTTTCTTTAGATCTGGGTCAGAAAATAGATCAGCTCAAGATCCAGTCATTAATCACCATGTTCCCTACCCATAAAACTTGCCATTTGAAACCCATCTGATCACTGAGGTCTCAACGGAAACAGCCACCAAAGTTGTTGCGCCAGGTCGGGGTGCTGTATTCAACTGCATGCTGGTCGTCTCTCCGGGAAGCCAAGTGCTGAGACCTCCAGAAAAAATCAGGGGGAAAGTCCTCTTCATCAACTGGTTCATCATCACTTTCACTCTAAAAATTGCCATAATTGTGGGGTATATACCACATGTTCAGGCACGCCCATATTGCTTACAGTATAGATGCTTATAGTATACTCTGTGACTATACGTATGTCATAGTCATCATTCAGTTCAGGGGATCCATCATCGTCCAAGTTTCGGTCACCGTTATACAGAAGACTGACTTCGGCTGCTGTCAAGCTGTACTCGAAGATGGCAACTTCGTCCAGCAATCCATCAAAGAAAGTATCATCTGCTTGTCCCTGGAGTCTTGGGATGAAATCCAAAGGTTATCATCACTTTTTCTTTACAAAAATCATAAATTGGGGTATACCATGGTATACCGCATTTCTCCATGAACCCATACGGCTATAACCATTGTAACTTTCTCTTGTTTGGGTCTCTACACCATTGGTGAGCTTTTTTACAAATTGCAAGGATCATGGTACACACATTGGAAAGCCCATGCAGCAGTCCGACAGCCACGTCCAGACTCAGTCCATGCTGGTTCACTCGAATTGGATTGGATTGGATCCTTGCAAGTCAGAGTAAGCTCCGAACAGGCAGTCCACCGCCAATGACCAATTTACCGTAGGTCCTGGCAGACTCAGCCCGGATTTTTTTTGGGCCAAGAGAACACCAAACCACACCAGGCCCGCTGTCAAGAGAACACCTCCAGGTCGTTGCTAGTTGGCTTGTGCAGCTCATCGATAGTGCTCCATTCAAGTAAAGCCTGTGACCACAGTACCACCAGGCGCCAAGGCCATGGTGACGTAAACACGACTCGACTCCAGTGGGGTGTTGATCCCTTCCAGTGGGTTTTTGTCCCCGTTAGGGGATGTCTTTTCACTTATTGACCATACACTGAGGCTGTTTGATATTAGGTGATGGGAATACGATAGGATTGATAGGATACAATTGCCAATGGCTTCATCATTTTTTCCAACCGCAGGACCACGCCTCAGTTCTGTCACCGAGCCAGCAGTTTCCCGGGTACACAGCGCATGTGTCCACGTGTTCCGAGTCAATGCCTGCGTTGAAGTGCAAGAGACACCTCAGGTGGTTGGCTCACTGACATCGCTGGTTCATGCTGCACAACTGTGCGCTTCGTCTGGGGCTCCCTGGCTCTCAGACTCGAAGAAGCCACAAGATAGCGTGAAGTCGCTGTTCAGAAACAGTGAGAACTCGACCTCGCTCCGAAAATGAGAAACTCTCGACTGGTGGCTTGCAAACACACTCAAGAAAACTGGAACTCAGTAACTCGATGATATCTGAGCTATGAACTGACAATTGGGTATTGATCAAACTTGGATGGTCCAACTTGCCATTATTGGGATTTACTGAGTCTGAGTTACTACTACTGTACCAAAAATCACCAGTCTTGTGCCTGTGGTTTGAATGCCGATCCTTTCAGCTGACATTTGGAGACGTATCAAAACCGATCAACAAATATCAAAAACCCCTATGTTGGGGGGGATGAACATTCATAATCACCACCTATTGCTGTTTCCATTTTTTTTTCAAAACATGAAAAAAAATATGGCAGGTTTAATCACTTTGATCACTGAGCCATCCCCAATCATATCAATCATCCCCATTTAACAGCAATTAAACAACCATTTAAAGGGTCCCCAATCATCTCCATTTAAAGGCCATTTAAGCCAAGCAACAAAAAGGCCATAGTCAGTGGAGCCTTTGTACAGGAGATAAGATCCGCTTTGCGCTGGTTGCACGCTCGGGTTGATCCAGGCCGCAATGCTCCAGTCTGCCTGCGGATTAGGCCCAGGTTCCATATATTTTCCATAGCCATAAAGCAATGGCTTGTGGTTTTTTTTGGGGGAAATGATAGGAAATGATATCAGATGATATCAGATGATACAGGGTACATAAGTGCAGGGTAAGCAGATGTAACCAGTGTTTTTAAAGCTACATTTATGGTATGATTGGATATGATTGGTATGTTCCGGGCAAGTTTCCCACCAATTCTGGGAATCAATCATATCCCCATCGTATACTGAATGGTACTGATATGCCCATTGCTTGTGGTTATCAAATCTCAGAATGATATGCTTTGATAGTCAGATAGTATTTTGGGTCTGACCATACAAAACCAGGTGACCTTTGTCAAGCCAAAAAGAGGAATCGATGCTCGTTTGATGCGGAAAAACCTATTCACAAAGATGCATACCATGGACATCCATGAACCAAGGTCGAGAAATATCGCCGTTTGGTTGGGAAAAGTGACCAATTTAACAAATCTGCTTTCAGAGGTTTGGGAGAAGAATTCAAAAGTCACTCAATGTCAGACTGTGACGGGGCAAAGTCGCCGTTTTACCCAAAAAGTAAAACCTAAAAAAAACAAAGAAATGACAAGCCAGGAAGACGCTCCGAAGGTACTAAGCCATCCAATGTTTGGGGCAATCATTTCAATGGTTCACAACAAGCCACTAATGAGCTGTGATTACGAATACCATCCTGAATACTCAGCAATACTTCAGCACTTCACCCACCTGAGACCTGAGATATCCTGAGATCAGGTGATGATGTGGGGCTTCACTGGTTGGGTGTTAGGAAAAATCGCACAGACCTCCCGGACCAGTCCAGGCCACAGTGTCGTCATAGCAGGCGTGATGCAGACAGACCATGAAGCCGATCGTCTCTGCTGAGAACGAACCTCGATCCACAAAGGAAGAGCAAGCAAGATGTGAGAGGAAGGACCTTGCAAGAAAGTAGCAACATGGGAACAATACTTTGGGACCCCTACCAGTTCAAAGTGGGTTAAAACTTAAGTTAAAACCCCATCAACCCCAACATCCCCAATCACTTTACAACTGGTAGTGGCCCCATTCCACCATATATTCACCAAGCTGCCGTCGAATCGAAGCCCGAAACCACCCACCTGCTCTGGCCCTGCAACTGATTCTGCCGCGATGGGAAGCAACGACAAAAAGTTGCTCCCCCAATTGCCGGAACCTGGAAAAGACATGAAAAGACATGAAAAGACATTAAAAGACATTAAACTGATATGCTCTTGGTCTTGCAGGGTCTGGCATGTACTATTCCAAGACTGTAGCAACCTGATGTAAATAATATAAATTCTGCAAATGGTCCTGGGGCGCACACATTCTCTTGTCAGGTTTGGCCCTGCCAGTCCAAGCAATGGCAATACGTCTGTCAACATGGCAGGCTTTCTCTGTCCCAATGGCCCTGTGCAGCCCCGTCCTGGTTCGAACCTGTAGCCTATGGTGGCGGAGCAAGCTCCCCAACGGCCATCATGGTTCCCCCAGTAAACGTCGTAGCCTTGGTTCCAACAATGATTCTATCACCTTTTGTGAAATGTTCAACCCAAATGAACTCAGAGCTTCTCTCCAGGGCCTCTCATAGCTCACTGAGCTCACAAGTCAAGGAACGCAGGATGTCGCTGACATCAGATGGCTCCCCAAGCTGCAGCAAGCCAGACACAAAGTGTGTGGTGCTGGAGCTATCAGTAAAGCTTAATGACAATGGGCTGGGCAAGACCTGATTCGCCAAGGACGTTTCAAAAGTTAGGATTTCACCTGTTGAAAATGTGAATATGTGACGAATGGATGTGAATGGCGTATTTCACGGGACTTCGATCGATTTCGTAAGTTCCAGGCATACATGTCACGGATGGGCGCAGAAAGGGGTGATGCCATCTCGCCATTGGCGTTTCCGGAATAGACCAAGAAATGGGATGCACCTGCTGGAATTGTCGTGCTGCTGATGTTGACTTGTTGCATTGCAGCCTTGGTCAGCGTATCACTCGTCAAAAGGAACTGCTGGTGACAGCCTGCACCAGTCGTTAACCCTTTGTGATTGCAGCTTCAAATCAGGTTCGAAACATGTGAAAGTACAGCTTCACTGCATAGTATATGCATAATATGCATCAATATGCAATATGTTTGCATACAAGCTTCGACGTGACTCTGGAACGTCAGGGTCCATCCATTTCCTGTTACGCTGTAATCCGAGTCCCATATAATCATGCTCCTTAGTGTCTCCAGGGCAGGAACTTCACAGAACGTCGCCGAACTTCACAACTTTGGCGGACCAATGGACTCCAAGACCAAGGAACCCTGCAGAGACTTCAATGATTTCTCCAGCCGCAGAGCTCCTTGGCTGCAAATCCAGCCCTAGGCCATAGGGATGTGGCTGCATGTGGGAACAAAGAACTCAGTCCAGCAAAAACTCCCAGACCAAATCGTTCCAAATGCAATAAAGAGACCCTGAGAACACTTGGCCGCCAATTGTCAGGGTGTCATAGTAAGATTCTGTATCAAAGAAAGTCCTGAGCATAGCATCAGCAGAGCACAGACCCTGCTCGCAATCAGCACCTGGAGGATACTGGAGGAGTATCTGATCTTTTACTCATATTGGCTGTGTCTGAAAATGTTGTGTACCCCATTTACCCAATGGTTTTGCTGATCATTATCCCGTTTTTAAATGGCTATTTCATTGGGAAGATTAACCCTATTTTCAGACAAACCCATATCCATGTTCACCATATCAGGTGCATGAGTTGCAAGTTCAGACAGGTGGCAGCGTCACTGTACCACCGCCTGAGCTGTTCAAATTACCTGTCTTGCTTTTTTGTCAATCAAAGTGCATTTTCAAGTAAGGCCTACGTAAGGTAAACCAGGTGAACCCAACTCAACACTTCTGGCTATCACAGCTCTTCATCTTTCCAGCACCCTCTTCTCAAACAAAAACTGCCGCTTTGTCCCCTGAGCGGCGGGCGGACCAGGAGAATCTCCGCTCTTTCCTGGTTGCTGTATCCGTTCTCCCCGCGGGAAATGATGAACGTTGTAGGCGTTGTCGAATCCGGCGTGAAGGTGATCCTCGGCATGCGAATCGGATCGGAAATTGAGAATTGCAAGAGAACAACAGGGAAAGGTGGAAACTATCCTTTTCATTACTTTTCCATACTCAACGCGCTGTCTGGATTGGGACAAGGGTCGATGAGCAAGCTGTTCCGCTGCAAAGTGGAGTGTCTGAGACGACATTCACGGAGACCTGAAATGTTCAAGAAAACTATATGAAAATTCAACTGACGATGCGTGAACCCTTTTCAACCTTACCCTAAAAGACTCTACAGCCCTTTTCAAACCATGGACCCGCCATGATCATCGCCATGGATTTATTGTCCAAAGCCCAGCAACGAGTGCTTGTGAGACCAGCTTGGTGCTCGCATCGGAACCCCAATAGACCTCAAGCTGCAAGGCAAATTGAAAGATATTGAAGCTCGAACAATATAAATTAAAATCATCAAAGTCAAATTGCATAAAAAGATGGACAAATCAATGCTCTTCGTCAAAAGCCTCCTCGTTGCATCTTCAAGTTCTACGCCTAGAACCAAATATTGTACACATCGTTTGAAGTTGAACTTGCGGTTGACAAGATGCACTGAAATAAGATATTGTCGGACTGCCGGAGAAGTCTGTCGGTGAGCGGATGTACATTGGTCCAGCAATGACACCCTGCGCCAAGTCCACAATCTGTTGAAGACAACACTCGCCCACGCGCTTCAAAGCTGCCATGTGTGGGTTTGTCAAAAAAATGGGGTCTGCGGTATATACCGATATACCCCAAAAAAAGAACCATGTTCATGAGAAAAACAGACCAGCCTTCTGCAGATCTTCATCTGCAAGACGAATGCCAAGCGCCGGGAGCACTGGCACATCCTGTCCAAGCGCCTCCTTGGGTCGAAAATTCTTGGACGACTCTCCAATTCCGGAAGATTATCCATGGATTTTTCCACTATGAAACGGGCTTTTTGGATCCATTTGGGGATATTCCGCCCATTTTTTGACAGCCCCATGTCTAAATTGTCTAATGTGTTTGAAGTGGAACAAATTCGCTCTTAAGAATGCAGCTTCGAACACAAGTTCCACGACAAAGGCATAGCCGGCGTAGCAACAACTACCTAAGGACCAAGTGCTGGCCAAGACTCCTTCAGCTGTGTGCTTGCCTAAGGCAAACCAAAAATAACAGCTGAAGCATTTCCACATACGCTACCAGCCTCCAAAGTTGGTTTTCATCATGACTTCCCATACCTTTCCCATCATTTTCCCATAGAAAATAGCCATCTCTCCATCCAAGAAGCCACGAGAAGGCCGAGCCATGATGCCCAGAGCATCGATGGCCAGCTCACCTCGTGGACTCCGCCGTGAGGACCGGTCAATGCCAAATCTATGCCATTCTTAGAGGGGAAACCTACGGGAACATGATCAAACCATGGAAGAATTGAATCTCAGAATGAAAATCATTTAGTTTTTTTGATAAAACTCTGAAGAGATCTGGTTATGGATCAAAACCCTGGTACGCTTATCTTCACATCTTGACATCAAAATAGTTGGTAAATGGATACCCATCCTGGAAAACCATGGTATTAGAGGTCTTGACGAATCCCCATCTTTGAAACCAACAATAAGTCTTAAAATCACGACCCAATGACAGGCAACTTGGGATGGCACCTCCGCACGCTATCAGCCGCAATGGAGAACAAGGGACGATTTTTCCAATATTTGAACCATACTCTCTGCAGAATGTCATTGGAATTTTGCTGGCAAGTCATGCAAGTCAAACTTTCCCCTCACCATACTCAAGCTGCGGAATGCTGTAGTTTTTGTGTGTGCCCTTGGTCAAAAATGCAGGACGAAGCAATGAGCAACCTTTTTTACATTGCACATCATCGCACATCACCCACGGATCACCTCATCTCGGCCCAAGCATGACATAGACGACTGCAGCTGCATCAAAACAAGTATCCGGCCAACATCAACAAGCGGTTGGGCTAAGTTCAGCAGCTTCATGCCCCATCGTTGCAATGTTCAGTTCTTAATAGATTTTTCATGCTTTTTCACTATCTGAAGTCTGTCGTTCCAGTAAAATGGACCTGACAGAGAGTGGATGTCTGCCTAGCCATGGCCTTGTACTACTTTGTATGGTCGATCATGCTACTCCAAGGAATAGGGCCAATGCGGTTGCTGAGAGATGGAGATTATGACTTCGTCAAAGCTCGCTGTGCATGGCGAGACGGATCCTGCTGCACCAGCCCCAAAGTCTCTATCCAAGCTTAGCTTGGGACAGGGAAATTGGGCTATGCAAGCAGGTCTCAAGAGGCTCGGAATGTGTGAAAAACACTGCTGAAGATCTTGGTTCAATTCGTTCCTTTCAAGACATTCGAAGATTACGGTCCGTCATGGATAAGCTTCCAAAACACAATGAAAAAGACATTGCAGCGTCACAAACCGCGTTGTGCGAACAGGACACACAAGGGTATCCAGGGTAATAAGAGAGTTCTCATGAACCTTGGGAACTCATGAACTCTCATGCGTTAGATTTGCAGAAGCAGTGGAATGAGCAAGAGACCCAGTGCCAGCATGAAACAGTTTAAGAATTTTGTTGAGAGAGTGAAATGAAGGTGTGATCGGTCTGTGTGGAGCATACAAGTGAAAGATGCTGGACCTGTCTAGGCCTCCCTGGGCACATGTTCGAGGTCGCGCCGTGAAAAGCACTGCCTTCTGTGCACACCATTGCAGCGGTTTGCAGCCGTGGCAACGCCAACTGCAGATTCCACTGCAGTACTATGCTGCCGCAGAGTTTCCATGTGGAGCTTCTCAAAGCTTCGAGCTAACTAGGCATATCTAGACAGAACTAGGCAGAACTTGGCACGAACGAGGAACCAACATCACTTGTGGTGAGATAGATGGCTGAGCAAAGATGGCAATTTTGTCTGTCTTAAACTGAAACATTTGATCGAAGGTCCACTCTGTGTTGTCAAGCACTCCAGCCCCTACAGTCCAAGCTCTTTACCTTTACGCGAATCGGAGGGAAATGTAGGAGCCAAAACATATGTCTCTCTCTCTCTCTCTCGTGTATGTACATACGTACATGTGTGTATGGAATTTACATGCCTATATGCAATTTACATGTGCAAATGCATATGAAATACTCCACGCATGCGTATATGGGACTGGGATTTTTGTCTTGCTCTCGCACTTCAATACTCACTCCGCGGAGTCAAAAACCTGTCAGTTTCTCTCGTTGCGCCAAATGGATCAGCACGAGCGCTGGATCTACAACAAGAGTAAAGATATTGCAGATATGGAAAAGGGGATTGCGCATCCCCATGCCTTAGTTTGCAACAATATCGAGGATTGACATCTGGAAATCAAACATGGCTTGCTAAAAAATCCACAAATATAGATGATATTCCTGGTTTCAATCGCGATTTTTCAAACTGGGAATTTCGGGCCATCTTTTGGACAAAAACAAGTTGAGCCAAGCGGCCATCAGCCCAATAGTGTCACTACTGATGGGTTGCCTCGGCAGTGAATCGGAGGCTGCCTCCAAACCTACCATGACTGGAAATGATAGAAATTCCACCCATAAAATTTATGATTTTGGGGATGATTTATGGCATTGGGTTTACCGCATTACAATGAATACAGTGAGCAAAGTTGAGAAAAATGATGGAGCTGCGTGTGTTTGAAGGGTCTAAACTTTAGAATGTTCGAAGCACATGGATATCAATGGCTGGGCCCAGTTGTTCGCATCAAGATCACACCCACGGCACACAGCTTGGAGCCAAGTTGCGTGGTGCTCTCGGCCTAATCACTGGAAAGGTGAAAAACAATGGTTTCCGAAGTCATAGTATGGTACCCCCAAATCATCCCTGTTTTAGATGGGCATGTTCCATAAACCATCCAGCTATTGGGATACCCATGGCTACCCCCATGACTATGGAAACCCCCAAATGTCTTCAGTTTGGAATGGCCAGTGATGGCCTCTCTGCTCTGAGATGTAGACACTTTGGGAAGTGGGCTCCGCGAAGACGGTGTAGGACAAAACTGCCTTTCTTGAAGAACAATTGACGGTACCTGGCGGTACCGCCACGATGGGAGATCTCTCAGATCTCGCGGGCGTGTTTGATGCTGTTTAAGGATCCTCCTGGAAAGCAAGGGATCATCGAAGAATCCCGGGCCTTTCCAATTTTTGGAAGGTAATATCCGGTAATCACCCTGCAACGTCCGCACCCTGTAATCATCCCACCTGCACTGGCATCAATCCCTGTTGTTACCTTGGCGACACACGATACGATGATCAAGATGCCAAGTTCTGCCAAAGTCTCACGCTGCACCGAAATTCTCTGAGCGAAAGTAAGTCCGGCACATCAGTCGTGACCCACATGTCCAATTGCTCATCAAATCGAGCACATGTAGGGATCGAATCTGCAAAGGTTGGATGCAATTTGAAACAGAAAGATGCGAAACATGGCTTCATAGAGCACACCCACCCTGTGCCTGCTGAAGAAGTGCCAAAGTCTGGGATTGGGAAAGTCACCTAGGACTCCCAACTCGGATCTCCATCCCATCGAAATTGCCACAATTGATTGTGGATTTCAGTACTTAGCCAGACTTAACCATACTTAGCCGCTTAGCCACCCAAAATGGGGCCAATAATTTTGCGCCATACACATGGTCACATGGTCCATGTTTACAAAGGTGAACCCCACTAAGTCTCCGGCCGTCACTGGCTGTGTGAGTTCCTGCAGTTCTCCCACATCAGGTGACATCGTTCATTTCCCATTGAGACATGCACAAAACCATAAGTCAAGCCACTGCGCGCTTGCAGAAGTCAACCTCCACGGCGAAAACATCCTCAGAAATCAGCCACAACCCCCGGTTCCCCGCCAGCTGTGGCCGACCTGCCCCAATTTTCCACCAAGTTTCTGCTTTGGAGCTGACTATACCATTGCTTCCCTGCACGCTCTGCGTGTAGCTATACGGGTTGCTCTTCCTCAGCTACTTTCATCATAATTTTCAGAAAAATCATCTCAGATAGCACTTCTCACATCCCAAAGCCATCAATAGATCTTTTCTGCGCACCAGTCACCAGGCCATCTCTAAGATCATCCAAGTCACAGCCACTCCGTCACTCGGACGGCCAAAGCGTTGCAAAAATCCAATCTTCGGCCCGAGAACGCCGCTGCAGCAATGGACAACTGCTTCCTCAGTGGAGATCCGGATGCGGAGATCATGGGTCGGGCTTTCCCGAATGCAGTTAGGTTTGCAGTACATCAAAAGATATCAAAATCAAACAGGAAGGACCTGATTTTTGTTGCTTTCATGGAAAACGTTCGAGATTGAACGCACGGAAAACGCAACAGGACTAGGATGGCCATCGGGCTGTGAGCCAATGATCACTCCACTCTTATAGCAACATCCATCCATGTCTGAAAATGGTGGCCATTGTGAGTGCAATACAATCGATTCTCTTCATGTCTCCACTCAAAACTATTTTTGGGGGGTATAGGTATGCCATGGTTACTCCATGGTTTGCCCCGTTCTTGGACAAACCCAAGTAGAGTAAGGACCTCTAGACTTTGTTTGTGGAAAAGAGGCACAACAAGGACGTTGGGATCTGTTCTGGGACGCCTTCAACAGCTACAAACCAAGAGGCAATGATAGGATGTTTATGGATTTGTTCTATCCTGCGATAGAGACAGCCCAAGAGCATGCCAAGTTGCAACTGCAGACCAGATGTGGCAACCTCCCATCCACGGATGTTGATTGGAATTTGTCCTCTAAGCTGGGTTGTTTGCATATGGGCTTTTGTCTGAAAATGGGGCACCCCCAAAAGCCCATGGTTTTCCATAATGTACACGGTCATTCCCATGAAAACTGCCATGTTTTTCCATAGTCTTCCTACTAAATGACCATGTTTTTCAGGTAAATGAGCTAAATTCCCCATTTCCAGACACAGCCATGGCCGTTGAGTTCTGCACCTCTGAAGTGGATGGCTTTGACACAGCCATCTTAATGCCCTCACCACTCTCATCCAGCGAGTTGATCTCCTGCAGACAAACCCAAACGGCCTGATTTGCTAAGAACCGGCTTTTGAGTCCATGGATGATCATCCCCAATATAGGGATAATTCGGGATAATATAAAAATGTATAAGACTATCGATATCTATCAATCATCAACCAACATCTGTTTTGAACACTGCTCAAATGTCCTGCGTTGCACCCGTTTGCAGGGAAATCAGTGTAGCTGCTCCCAGATTGGAAATCAAGGACACCATCTGTGCAGACACCGACTTCACCTGTCGCAGGATCGGGTAAACTTCATCTGACTTTCCCGAAAGAATGGCCAAGGGGGCCTCGCCAGCATCCAGTGAGGTTGAAGTCTCACCAATGGTGGCAATACCCTCGAGAACGGAAGTTCCCACTGCCGCTGACAAGCCACCCTCAGAAGTCCTGAGATGTCTGAAGATACCTCTATACATAGAGTTTTTTCTGTGTATAGAGTATACACATCACATAAACACAAGATGCATTGCATGTAAACAGAGGCAGATGGCTGCATTGTTGCATCTTCAACTGTCTGCTGCCCAAGGCTCGTGGCCAGGTCAAGGCCTTGGAGTTGTTGTGGTTTTCACACAACATCGGGCTGTGCATCTCCCCAGTTTGAAGTTCCCATAGGGATTGACAAATTGACCCATTCCCATTAAAAGAGCGCGATCAAGTCTTGGGAGGGGCATCTGAGGCTCAAACAAGATTGCAGAATGTTTCCAGCCTTTGACAAGGACTCTGCATTGGTAGTCCCAGTGGCAACAACCTGCATCGCTCAAAAATCGCGGGCTCTATCCATAGGTTGCAAGGATTCACAAGTTGCTGAGCCTGAGTGACTCTTGCTCCCAGCTGTTGCAGGGTCTCGTCATCAGCACTATCCTTAGACTGAAATGGTTAGAAAACGCCCAAGGGGCTTTTTAGTGAGCCAGGCGTTCCAACGTATTCAACGTGTTCAACGCGTTCAACAAGACGTCTGAGGGTGGCACCATCTGGGTAACACTCACCAAAGCATCCAAGGCAGCAGTGGTCACAGATTCGGAATTGCCTTCACCAACCTGACCTCCAGAGGCAAGAAAAAAACAGGTAAACAAATACGATAGATTCGATAGATTTACAGTATATACTTGTAGCAGCCAGCACCATTTGGGATCCTCAAACCGAAGGACTTTGGAGAAAAACCATAGGAAAACTGATCCTACGAGTGCGCATCGCGCCTGACAAGCTCATCACTACCTGAACGGAGGCCAGAACTTGGCTCGGATCCCCGGAGTTCTGGGACTCTGCCTCAGGGAGACAAAGAGGCACGTCCATCCACATAAACCCATGTGAATCTTGCTTGCTTCATCTTGCTTCCCTGTTGATAGCTGATCAGCGCATAGAAAATGGGACTAATACATGTGTCAATACATTGGCCACGTTCTGATGGGACTAGCTGGCCTGTTGAGACACCTGATTCCTTCCTAAGTCTTCCTAGGTCTTTGAAGCCTCCTGAGAGATCATTAGAGTCCAGAACAGAAGCCTAAATGCACATCTACTTTGCAAAAACTTAGGAAATCAACACTGACCTTGGCCAACCTCAGACCCCCTGCACGTTTTTAGCCGGCTGGACATCCGTATAGACATCCAAGGCTGATGCAGGAGATCTTGTTTTTCTGGTGCGTCTGAGAAGCCAAGGCATTAGTCAAGTCCTCTTGAGACACATCTGCTGGAGGGGTCACCACTGGTCCCAGGACCGTTGTTTCAGCCACTCCCCCAGAAGCATCTCTGGCTCCTTGGCACGTTGAACACACTGATCATGCCCTTTCATCCCTTTAGGTGTTCGTTCACCCCGGGATATCCATTGAAACCATGAGATGGGGCTGTCTGAAAATAGCACGCCCACAAATTCGATGATTAATCGTCATTAATCGTCAATTTCCCTCGTAAAATTGCATTTTTTAATATTTTTTTTTGATATCCCAAGGTCCTGTTTTCGACCCAAAATTGATGTCCACCTCAACGCCAAGCCGGCCAAGCCGCGAACCACCGTGAAGAAGGCATAGGAGGAGCTGCTGGAGCCACTGGAGAGTTTGCTGATCACATTGGGTGAGGTCCCAAAGGAGCGAATCATCAGGGCATCCATCTTGCCCCAGAACCTGCAGTCCCAGCTCGATCCGAAACTCATGGGATGGCAAATGGGATCTCGCCTGGCGCTTGTGGCGTCGTTCCAATCGATCTCCGGAGGCCTCTGTGGCAGAAAGCTCTCAATGTCACGGTTTTTGTCATGATTTTATGTGGTTTTATCATATTATCTCAGCCTTCTGATGTTATGTCAGATATGGACAAGCAATTCCACGAAGGTAGCTCATCAATGCTGTACTTGTCTGATGCACCTGAAACAGAAGAAAGCTTGGTCACTCCAAAGGCTGGGGATGTTGCTGGAAGGCCGGGCTTGACTCCAGTCCATTGGCACCTGGATGATCAAACACAAGACTAAGTCAGCGAGGCTATGCCCTTGCACTGAGCAACCGACCCACGCTGACGGTGTAGCCGTCGCCCAGCGGGAAAACGAAGAACGCAAACTGCAACGAACTAGTGTCCTCTGATTCAAACGTTCAACCGCCACATCAAAAGCTCATAAAAGCTCCAAGGAATCCGAAGGCTCCAAGCATAGCTTCCGACGTTTTGAGACCTTGTGAATTTGAGACCTGCTATGCACCAGCAGCCTGCAACCCGGCAACCCACAGTCATCCTCGTCGGACCAGCCGTTGGTGCCGAAGGAGAAGCTCGTCTTCAGAGCCTCGCCTTGCAATGGAAGGATCTGCACTTGTCCCGGAGATGGCGCAGCGTCCACAAGGAACGGAAGTGACCTGTGCAATCTGCGGATTTCGTCAAGCAGGCCATCGTTCTTAGGCATTTCGACCGAATCAAACAGACTCTTCACGAAGTTGAAATGTGACTGGTTGCCATTGGTTTCAATATGATTTCACCCCATCCAAATATCCCAAAATCATCCAAACATGGAAATTATAATCACGATCAATTTAGTAGTTTCACATAAATCTTGATATAATCTGCCATCAACGGCGCCCAACAGCCGCAGTTCTCCAACCTGGAAACGCTGATGCCCAGAGTGGCCGCAGCTTCCAAGGTGTCGGCACTGCTTCCGGCCGCCAGCGTCTCAGCATTCTCAGCACCTGAGAGTAGCACAAACCCACAGATGTCATCAACAGCAACTGGGGCCACTGGGGATTGAGAACCAATGGGAGATGTGATGTGGATAAAGAAATATAAAATGGAATACAAGTTTTCTCTGTGTCTGAAAGTTGAAGATTTATGAAAAGTGGCCATGTTAATGGGAAACATTGGGAAACATTGGGAAACATTGGGAAACATTGGGAAACATGATAAACCATGGAATCTTGGGTTCCCTACTTTTCAGACACCATTTAAGCGCACGCAACACCATCCCAGCTGTAGGCGGTAGAGCCTATATATATATATTATTTTTTCTTATTATATATAATATATATATATAGTTAATTACATGTTTATTTATCATAAATATGAGTTGACATTGTATGATCAATAAGTTGTCATTTATGTCAGGAAAAGTGGCAATTCCAATTCTAGGGATCCTCAGTATGGGAGGATCTTCAAGCGGTGCTGAAGCCTGGTACCCAAGCTTCGCTATGGGTCAAGCCATTGGAGTACTGTACCGACCCTTCGAGATAGGTCATCTTCAGTCCTTCTAAATCCATTTTGGAATGGGGATATGTTCAACCCCCTCCCCATTTTTTCAGGCTTCAAGTCGAACATGGAACTTATGGAGCGCGTGGAAGACCCGGCGCAAAACAAGCGGACTTCCTGAGGGCCGTACGCAACAAAGCATAGACATAGTTCGTTGAAGATGAAAGGCTGCTTCCGTCGAAGGAAGACGTTCTCACAGAAGCCACCCCGGGGCCTGGCCACGACACCCACACAGCCGATCTGCTTCAAAAAATGGCCCAACTATTGGCTGCAGCTGTCAAGACAACTATGAGAAAATATCCTGCCATAGAAAAAAACGCAGAAACTTTCGAGAAATCCATCCAGATTCGATGGTGACTGAGCTAGGCCAAGATGCTCGGGAAGGAAACCTGGGTGTCAATGACCTTCAGGATCTGACCATTGGCCTGAAAGTGAAGCAACTCTCACCGTACCAACCAAGACAGCCCTCTCCAATGTGGCTATGGTTTGAGGCCCAAAAACCGGATGGTTTATTTTTGATTATGTTTGTTTAATACGCATATGTATATTTATATAGAAAAAATTGTATAGTATGATCATTTTGATTTTAGGTTGAATAATTCATATGATGTTATATAGTTCTGCATATATATATAACTCCATATATACAACTATATATTCTGTATAGTTTATCTACAGCAATGGGTCCCTTAGCCATCTCCTGCCCAGCCCAGCTGAGCGCCAGACCTGCTTGGCCACCACCCACGCGAACATGGCGGAGCTGGGGACCTGTGTTTCTACAAAAAAGAACGCCTGCATGGCAAACAGCTATCTATTCGTCATTATAAAAGTATGTGTATACATATACACATAATATTTGTATATATATATATACATATAACTATTATATTATATATGTATATTATATTATCATCAAATCATCCTCAAATCATCAAATCATCAAATCGTCAATTACCAAAAATCATCAGAAATGTTTGCAACTGTTGGAGATTACATCGCCTCACACCCAGCACCAGCACTGCCAACTTGTGCCACGATGGGCACCGTCAAGCTTGTGGCCTCGCCAGTGCAGATATGGGTATGGTTCAAAACTCTTGGTTCTCATACCCACAAAACGGGTTGTTGTGTATGTTCATCTGCTCATCATATGGGAAAATCAATAAAAAAAACATAGATTTTGAATGCCAATCCCAACCTCAATTTGGATGGCAAGGCTGTTTCACCATGGTGTTAACAGTGTAACACCACATTCCAGCCTGCTGTGAGATAAGCTGTAAGCTTGTCCAAGGAGAGATCACCTCCACGGGGACAGACCCACAAGAAACTGGAGTCGTCTGTGACGGCGTCGTCACCGGCAATGGCGTGGTCGCCAAGGAAGGCGTGGTCACCAAGGACGGCGTGGTCACCAAGGAAGGCGTGGTCACTGGCAGAGGCGTCGTTGGAGAGGGCGTCTCCGGCGATGTCGACACTGCGGAGGCTTCCCATGCATCACTTGCTAGGGAGAGGTCACTGTTTGCATTTGGATTTGCACAGAGAACACCAACTGTAAATGTGTTGCTATGCAGCATATCCATTCCAGATGCCACGCAGTCCGTATGCGAGAGGTTCATGAGGTTTGTGCATCCAGACAAGGGAGTTGACAAGCCTCCAACATTCACAAGCACGTGCCACGCCAGGAATGAGCAATCACCCAAGGGCCGAGGGTTCCAGTGCAGCCGCAAGCGTCCATCACCCATGTCACTCCAGGTGATTTTCTCAGGAGCAATGGCCGGAGCCAAGGTTGATGTACCAGATACCGACAGGGTAGTTGTTGTACCCGTTTCGGCTGCAACGGTGCTGGCCACGCCAGCTACGACTTGGTTGGACGTTTCGCTCTCATCGGTGGCTCCTTCGACTGTGACGGTGAAAACCGTAGAGATGGCTGCCAGTCTACGGCCAGAGGCCGCCTCACCAGCCATAATTTCTACTTTCACCTTGGAAACATCGACACCAAGGGCGGTTGCCGTTTGGCTAGCAATGCTGGATTTGAAAGCCTCTGCATTGGAGACCACATCGTTGTAATCCACATCTGAAACGATGTCAATTGCTAGGAGTCTCCGCTGATTGGATTCCCATGCCTGGACAGTTGCCAAAGTCGATTCGGGAATGCTGGAGACACTCCAAGGGCTTGAGGATTGAGGATCTGCACAGCTCGTCTTCACACGGAACACGTACTGAGTGCCTGCTGTCAAAGCTTCTGCGGTGCAATGATAGGCGTTGAGCAGCGTCAAACCGGTGCAGCCTTGCGGTTGAAACCAGG
>Ga0126342_10003828_pt1 | contig 25229 bp, 26 predicted proteins | sample Cyp1metagenome_FD_92528 | JGI IMG/M metagenome (GOLD analysis project Ga0126342, IMG submission 92528) | Coral microbial communities from Lord Howe Island, Old Settlement Bay, Australia - Cyphastrea 1 metagenome | ecosystem: Host-associated > Invertebrates > Cnidaria > Coral ... | reverse complement strand
CCGTCCACCCTGTCGTCATTCCCGTATCGCTCCTTCCCACCCGAGCTCTCCCCAAGCTACTTCCCACGGTTTCCCTTCCGTCCACCCTCTCGTCGCTTCCGTATCGCTCCTTCCCCACGGAGCTCGCCCCATGCTATTTCCCACGGTTTCCACTCCGTCCACCCAATCGTCGCTTCCATCCGTTCCCTCCCAACGGAGCTCTCCCTAAGCTATTTCTGACGGTTTTCCCTCCGTCCACCCTCTAGTCAAATCCGTATCGCTCCCTCGCGGCAAGTGCAACTAAACGAGAACCCAAGCATGGGAGATGCTTTTGGGAAAAAATCTGCTCCACCTGACACATCTGAAACACATCGCCCTCTGCAAAATGTTTCTTGGTAAATGTGAATTCTACCAGAACCGTCTTTTCTTTACATTGCTAAGTCTCGGAAGAGCTGACAAGCAGCCAGTTTCAACTGCCTCTCGCAGTAAGAAGTTATGATGTTTCAGTCTTTGAACTTTCAAAACAGAAACCTGCGTTTTCTTGATGCTTCTCAGTCACCTAATCACATGTCGACACGTGCAGGACAGTGAAAACCTTGTTTTCCAACGTTTTCCGTCTGAAATTGCATTGTGATGGCTCATGATCACGCAATGGCTCAGTAGGAAGCGACAGCAACATGGAACGAACAGAACAAATGGAATGAACATGAAGAGGAAATGAGTGGAAGTGACAAGCAGTGACCCAAAGAGACCCTAGGTCTTGGTGAGCGAACATGGAAGTTGCTGAACCTGACATGAACCTCGCGGGAGATGGCTCGAGCCAGGAAATGGCCCGGATGCCGGGGAGCCTCCGGTGGAGCCTTTTGGGAACTTTCTGGGAATTTATGGGGGCTTTCTGGGAGCCTTCTGGGAGCCTTCTGGAAGCGTCTAGGAGCCTCTGGCAGCCTTCTGGGAGCGTTCTGGAAGCCTTCTGCGAAGTTTCTGGGAGCCTTTTGGGAGCTTCTTGGAAGCAGACAACAGATTCTTAGATGAAAACGCGTCAGAAAGGGAGCCACAATATTCAAAAAAAGGTGTTTTTATGGGGAGCAAACCGGGAAGACACCAAACCATAGGAACAAAGGCGGTTTTTTCGAGGAAAAATGCATCAAAACAGCAAAAAAAGCTAAAAAAAGCGGGTTTTAGCCTAATAGGCTTAGGGCCTTTGATTTTAATAGGCTTAGGGCGCGGGGTAACAAAAAGAAAATGTTCCTTCTTTTTATGCGGTGTTTTCTTTGGTTTTAAATGGAACTCGACTAGGACGACATAGGACGACCCTTCGTGTCGGACCCTAAACTAAGCGCGCACCTGGTGTGCGCCTGTCCGGACCAAGCCTTGGACGTCAGCACGCGGAGGAGGGCAAGGGGCCTCCATCTGCCGTCCGAGCCCAGTACTACCCTAGGTAGACCTTTCACGAGGGGTACAAAGGGTTACTCGGTGTGAGTTTACAAGCAACTCATAAACCCATTGTTCACATTATTGATGGAACTTATCGGCTCAGGTCCCCTGTCTTTAGCGGAAAACAAGGGTATCCGTACCTTGCGACCTGCATGGTAGCATAGAGCCTCCCACAGATCCCAGACGGAGTCAATACCACGGGAGCCAGATCCAGGGAGTCCGTATCGGACATTCTTTGTGTGGAAAGTGAGCACAGTAGTGAAACAGTATGACTGTCACAAACGGTAAAGACAACATACCAGGATGGGACGGAAACCCGTCATCCTGGAGTGAATATAGAAGGGCAGCCTACATGTATGAGGAAACGGTCAAATGGGAGAGTCGCTACCTCTGTGGTCCACGGCTTGCCGCGGAGTTGTCTGGAGCGGCGAAGGCCGCAATCAGCAGTAAGAAGCGAGGTTGGTTGTGCCACACCGACGGTGTGGAAAAGCTGTTGCGTTGCCTGCGTGCCAGCATGTCCGAGCCAGGTTTGCCAGAGATTGCAAACCAGTTGCAATCCTACTTCAAAGTCCTTCGTCGTCGGCGAGGCGAGTCCATGTCGGCCTTCTGCGTGTGGCATCGAGAAGAGTATGCCAGCACGTGCAAGGCCATGACCAGAGTCATGAAAGACGAGGAAACACTTCAACATCAGTCCCAGGGTGCATGGCATTCCGACCGAAGGTCGTCAAGATCGACGCTGGAGCAGCACTCCTCAGCAAGGTCATCAGGACAGGGGGGGCCAAGTGACCTTGCCACGGAAGCCCAAGATGAAGATCCAACGCAAGGTGGTGACACCGAAGATGGAACCCAAGACGAAGAAGCTTGGACCGATGAGGACTGGTGCTGGCGGTGGAGCACAGTGGATGTACCCATGGCACTATGACATGGAGCAGGCCTCAAGCTGGGAGACGGAGGAGGATGACACAATTGATCCGGAGGAGGATGATGAAGACTTCGTGGAAATCTTGCCAGATGTGATCAAGGGATGGTTGCTCCTCGAAAAGGCCAACGTAGACCACATGGAGCGTAGCCTTATCCAGTCAGAAGTGCGAAGTAACTTCAGTCTTCAAGCAGTGGAGACGGCCATGAGGAGTCACTTCACGGATGACATGATCCGTAAGAAGGATGGTGAGGCGAAGCATGCCTTGTTTGGCGAAGATGAAGTTGAAGAGGACGAGGGAGTCTTCTTTGAAGAGGAGGACGGCCAGGTTCTCTTTGAAGATTTGTCTCCAGAGGACCGGGACTACTACCAGCAGGCCAGGTCTGAAGCAGAAGCAGCATGAATGCAGATCCAGCAGGGCCGACAGACCCTGAGGGCCGCCAGGGCCAAGCAGCATGAGGTGCGAATGGGACGAAAGTTCTATAGTCCTGGCGTGCGACAAGGGAGCCGTGCCGCGCTTTCCGACAAGGGCAAGTCACGCGGAAAAGGAGATCCTCCAGGTCAAGCTGCAAGTCTTTGTGCTCGCTGCGGCAAGAACCATGAGACCAGGTTCTTCCCCAACAAGCCAGACCGACCAGCAGGTGAAGCCAAGAACTATGAGGTGACCACCGAGGAGGTTTCTGAGTTCATCTATGGTCTGGGAGCAGGACCCTCAGTGCCTGACTGGCACCCATCTGACAACAGGTCACGTCGTCCAAGAGGGATACGGCGTACTGGATGGGGGAGCAACAAAGACGATGGCATCAATCAGAGCCCTGGAACAGCTGGAAGCCAAGTGTGGTCATCAGCCTGGCGTGGGGATCCACAAGCTTGATGTGCAGGAGACTCCCACCTTCGGCTTTGGAAACTCTCACAAGAGCCGTTGCGTCTCCACATGTTACTACAAGATGCCCATCAAAGAGAAGTCCATGAGCCTGAAGATCCATGCGCTGGATGAAGGAGACGCGCCAGTTTTGATTTCAGTCGATTCACTTAGGAAATTAGGTGCAATCGTAGACTTTCGTAGTGATCAAGCCGTGTTCTGCGACATCAACACAAACAAGCTGGTTGATTTGAAGCGTACCTCTGCGGGACACCAGTTGATCCCTCTCACAGAGGATTTCTTGCAGCAGGGAAAGACATTTCCCAGGGCAGCCACTAGCTTGGCCCAACTGGTAGAATAGGAAACCCGGCGCAGCTCAGGCCGGCCTGAACCTGAGTGTGAGGACAAAGAAACGACAGGCAATCTGCACGGTACCCGGATGGATTCACCGAGCACTAGGAGAGGTCATGAGGTGCATGAGGTCCACGGTAGATGTGCACATGAGCCACATGGTAAGTACATGTCTAAGAAAACATGTTTGAGAAGAGGCAAGAAAACCAGTTGGGTTCCACAGGGTCATGCCACATACAACCGGCCGAAAATCAGCAGCCGTCAGGTAGTTCCAACATAGTCGTGACTAAGGCCCCTGCAGCTCAGTCCTTTCACTTGAGCAATGGCATCTCACGTGAGTGTGTGGGAGAACCGGGCGATGAAGCCACACCATCTCACTATCTCACCGGGCTAGAAGCCTTTCAGCAGCGTGGGGTGAATCCCAAGGACTACACGCTTGCGGAGGTGCGCATTTTGGTGCGCGAGAAACGTGTGGCAGCAGGCTTGATCAAGGCGTCCAAGACCGAGCACGATCTGATGGATCAGATCAACCATGCCAAACTTTCCACTCTTCTGGACACGGCTCAAGTGCATCGGCCTCGAGCAAGGGGTCCAAGATGGAGGAGATGATGTCAGCTCTCGTCCCCACTGTTTCAGATTTGAAGCAGGAGATTTAGCAGATCAAAGAGGAGCAGCCTCGGAAGACACGCAGTGTGGCACCCTCAGAGCAGAGCTTCGAGAAGCTCGAGAATCCGAATCTGATGTTCCCACTGCATGGCAAGCGCTTTTGGCCAGTGACCCTGATCGTTTGTTTCTTGTAGAGATTGCTTGCTCACCGCAGTCTGTTCTCGCAGAGGAGGCACAAAAGAAAGGATTCAAAGCCGAGCGGCTGTCTATTTGGAATGACCATGATCTGACCACCGGAGAGGGAGTGCGTAGATGTGTGAAGTTTTTGGAGAAACACAGACCTCGTTTTGTTTGGTCGTCGACGGAGTGTGGCCCCTTTTGACCCGTTCAGAATTGCAATCAAAGAACCCCCGAACAAAGGGATTCCTTAGCTCTCAAACAAAAAGAAGCTAGGAAACAACATATCGGGGGTCTCATTGTTGCTGAAGCCGCTGCTCATTTGGGGTGTGATGTGTGCTGGGAATGGAGTCGCCGATGCAGGGCTTGGAAATGGGAACCCATGGACCGTTGGCGTAATAAATTTCAAACTCAAACGGCCATCATGTCTGCTTGTCAGGTTGATTTTCGGGACCCCAAAGCCCAGATTTTTTTGGGGAACCCCAAAGCCCAGATTTTTTTGGGGAAGGAGTGGCGTATTGAGTGCACAAATCACACGTTGGCTGAGAAGATCCATTCTGTTTGCAATTGTGTGCCAGGGTATCAGCATTCCACATGTGAAGGGTTCATGGCTAGGAACTCTGCCAGAAAGGTGATTCACCACATGAAACGATTGGATGACCATGTGACTTTGGGGAAAGAGCTTTGCGGGGATCATGAATGTTGGGAAGATAAGCCCCTGAAAGATGAAAAGGCAGGTCGGTCATGTGAGTGCCGGAAGATCCATGTTTGGAACCAAGGGTTGTCGTGTTTTGGGTGCATGTTAAACCAACAAGGGGAATTTTTTGTCGGGAACCATCAACTTGGGGATGATGATGTTAAGGGAGAAAAACAGGAAAGTAAAACCCCGATGAGCGTTCTTAAACATGTTTATAAAACTCATTCGAAAGAAGAGAAAGACAAAGCGCTTCGCGACATTTCTCTCATTCATGCATCCACGGGTCACGGCAGTTATCACCTCCTGGTTCAAGCATTGAAGCGCCGACGTGTGCACCCAGAGGTGCTTCAGTTGGCAGAAGGTTTTAGGTGCAGCTCTTGTGAAGAGCGGAAGAGGCCTGACCCCAGACAGCAGCCTTACATGTCAGCACTGACCGGTGGAGAAGCGTTCAAATGGACGCAGCTCACTGGACACATCCCACCACCAAACCGCAGTGCCAGTTTGTAGTCATGTTAGATGAAGCTAGTAGGTTCATGTTAGATGAGACAAGACGGGAGAGGCATTAAGGCTACTGAATACATCCAAGTTTTTGAGGAAAAAATGGAAGCCTTATTTTGGAGTTCCGGATTTAGTGCGAACGGATCCGGAAGGCGCTCTCAGGTCTCATGAAATTCAAAGCTACTTTGATCAACAGGGCACGCAGGTAGACCAAGCTTTCCATGGATGGTGAGCATGAACTTCAAGAACTGTTGAACCAAGCAACTTACGTTTGGAATCAGCGAGAGAACGCCCGAGGATACAGTCCATATCAACATGCTCTGGGTAGAATGCCGGACACTGATGGTAGGTTGTTTGAAGCACGCACACATGACATGCCTCTGGGCCTCATGTTTGATCCAGAGGGAGAAATAGAGGTGGCTCAACAGTTGAGAAATCAGGCTGAAAAGGTCTTTATTGACTGGCAGCTGCAAGAGAAATTACAAAAACCTTTCCTTCCTGGTGACTTAGTGTTTTACTGGCCTATGCAGATTTCAGGCGCTGACAAGCCCTCATGGAATCGTGGGGGCTATGTGGGCCCACCTAGAGTCCTAGCTATCGAGACCAAGCTTGATGAGGACCAAAGACTTCATCCATCGAGTGTGATGTGGTTGGTGAGAGGAACAAAGCTGGTGAAAGTAGCAGCAGAGCAAGTGCGGCATGCGTCAGCTCGGGAAACATGTTTGCATGAACTGGAGCGACCACCCAGATTGCCATGGACTTTCTCTGGCATTGCGAGAGACTTGAAGAAAGGGGAATTTTTTGACCATACTGGCAAAGGACCACCTCTTTCAAAAAGGTCTTCTGTTGAACCCTGTGAACAAGAGCATCCTACAGCGAAGCGTCGCTATAGTTCAAAAATGCCATCAACAAGCGAAGAGAACAAGAATAACCCTCGGCATCATCGGAGTCGCAGTCCTCCGAATCCTGACAAACTCCTCTTCACTGGCCCAGCATGGCAAGACACCAGAGTCAAGTTTCTGGAACTCAGCAGAGTCAGCCTTCTGGAACCATGAGACGGCCTGCGTGGAAGTGGCTGTAGACATGCCAGGCACTATGCGAGGATGGCAGCGTTTTTGCAGAGATGGTCACTTCTTTTTCATTAGTGCATTGAGACGGAAGAGCATAGAAGTTTCTGAAAGAAGAATGAGCGCTGAGGAACATGACCAGTTCAAAGAAGCCAAGAAAGTAGAGGTGGATCGTTTTATAGCGGCGAAAGCTCTACAGGCACTGCCACCTGAACTGAGACCTGACCGTCAACAAGCACTTCGCATGCGTTGGGTCCTTACCTGGAAGAAAAAGGAGGACGGGTCGTTGAAACCAAAAGCACGGGCAGTGGTACTCGGATACTTAGATCCGGAGTGTGCCCATCGACCAACTTTTGCACCTACTATGACTAGACATAGTCGCCAACTGCTGCTACAGTGGGCAGCCAACAGAAGAGCCAGAGTGCAAAAAGGAGATGTGAGTGCTGCATTTTTGCAAGGACGCGAATTTTCAAGAGAGTTGCACCTGATCCCAGCAGATGAGATCTGTGAAGCCATGGGTCTTCCAAGATCTGTGAAAGCTTGCTATGGCTTAGTAGAAGCACCAATTGAGTGGTTTCAGACTATGAACAGTTTTTTGCTTTCCATAGGTTTTTCTCAGCTGAAGAGCGACCCTTGTTTTTGGGTGCTCAAAGAGGCAGGAGAGACCATAGCCCTCATATCGGGGCACGTAGATGACTTCCTGTTTTGTGGTTTGGGATCTAGTGAGGTCTGAAAGAAGTGCAGATCTCAGATCCAGTCCCGTTTTCAATGGCAAGAATGGGGGCAGGATGATTTTATTCAGTGTGGCGTCAGAGTACGGCAAGATTCGTCTGGCGAGTTTTTGGTAGACCAAGTGAAATACCCCTCTGATGTCCAAGACATCCACCAAATCAGCCGTGAGCACAAACAGACTCCTAAGGAGCCCACAACGGACAAATAAAAGACCGAACTGCGAGGCCTGCTGGGGGCGCTTAGTTGGCACACGAGCCAGGTAGGATACCGATTTTCGGCATATGTCAGCTTGCACCTCTCTGAAGTGAAAAAGAGTACTGTTCAAGATTTGTTGGATGTGAACCAGTTACTTCATAAAATCGGGTCGGTTTCCCATGAACCCATGAAAATCATTTCCTTTTCTGATCATGAAGAACCGCAAGTGTACTGTTGGACTGATGCTAGTTCCCAAAATCGACATGATGGTAGTAGCACGAACGGAATCTTCATTGGGATGTCTGGTAAAAAGTTGAAACAGGGTGACGTGGACAGAGTCTCACCCTGGTACTGGCAGAGTGGTGAGATTGAGGGTTTGTAGGCCACTGGGGGCGGCCGAAGCCAGGGCAATTGTTGATGGAGAAGACATTTTGTTTCTCCTGCGTTTTCAATGGAGTGAAATTCTGGGTTTTGTTCCTGATTTGCATGACATCGGCAACCATGTTGCGGAAGTTGGAGGGGGATCACCGATTCTAGGAATGTTTATGACCATTTGGAGAAGCCGTATATTACCCCCAAAAGGTGCGGAAAGGAGAGTGGATCTTGAGTTGTTGACACTGAAGGAATCTCAGAATAGAACCCAACTTCGAGTGCGTTGGGTCAACTCACAAGCGATGTTAGCTAACACGTTGACTAAGCGAGGTGAGGATGTACAGTTATCTAGATTTGTTCAATTAGGCCAAACTTGGAGGATTGTGCATGATATCCACATGTTCTCTGGGAAGCGTAGGGTTCGAAATGGCATGGATGTGCTTGAGTGAATCCAGAAGGGTAACGTGTGGTCCCCCCTCCTGTCTTTTGGGTATAGTCCTCACACTAGCCAACCTAGTGGAGTATCGGGGTATGTGAGTTTACAAGCAACTCATAAACCCATTGTTCACATTATTGATGGAACTTATGGGCTCAGGCCCCCTGTCTTTAGCGGAAAACAAAGGTGTCCCTACCTTGCGACCTGCACCCGGTAACCCTAAAAGAACATTACCCTAAACCCCCGGCTCTGTGCTCTGACCGCTCCACCTTGGGAAGTTTGGTCAAAAAAGGGCCGTTTTAAAGCTTATTTAGTCTGCAGGGCCTGTTTTTGGGTAAGGGACCCCCCTTTGGGCTAGAGCTGGTTTTGGCAAAATTTGGCACTTTTTGACACTTTTGGGCGGCGCAGCCTGTTTTAGGAGCTCTTTTTTGCAACTTTAGGGCGGCACAGCCTGTTTTAGGAGCTGTTTTTAAACACTTTAGGGCGGCACGGCTTGTTTTAGGAGCTTCTTTTTTGCAACTTTAGGGTGGCACAGCCTGTTTTCGGAGCTGCTTTTTTGACGCTTGAGGGCGGCACAGCCTGTTCTAGGAGCTGCTTTTTTGATACGCCTCGCTTTCACACCGGCCCCTGGTAGCGTCGCTCTCTCCTTTGTTGTGCTTTTTCTCCTTTGCGGGGCAATTGTTTTCAAGTACAGCCCCGTTCTCGTCGCTGTCAGCATCCTTAACATACCGTACCATCCAACACCTATTCATGCTTTTATGACTTTGGAGGAAGGCGAAAAATTTGGAGGAAGGCATCGAAAAAGAAAAAGCTCTCCTAGATAGGGGGTTTGGGGGGGGGTGAAAACCCTAAACCTGTGAAAAGGTGTGAGTTTGGGTGGTTTGGGGTGGGCCCTCGATACCAAGAACGGCAGCGCCCCCTTCCGTTACATCTTGGCGGGCGCTGCCGTGGCACTGCAGATGCCCCAAACCTTAAACTCCTAAATCTATATATCATATGTATATTTAATCCCTAATGGGGTCGTGGCTCCGATTTCGCCGCTACAGGGTTCAAAACCTGCATTTTTCCAGGGTTTAGGGTCAAAACCTTTGAATTTAGCTGCTAAATCCACCATGTTGGAAGGGTTTAGGGTCTAAAACTTGCATTTTTCAAGGGTTTAGGGTCAAAACCCTGGGTTTTAGCTGCTCAATCCATCATGTTGCAAGGGTTGTAGGGCCCACAGCTTGCATGTGTAGCAGGGTTTAAGGTCAAAACCCTTGGTTCCAGCTGCCAAGTGTACACATGGAAAGAGAAAAACATAAAAATCCGAAATTTCAAGGCACCAAATCGGAGCTGATTTCAATACTAAAAAATGCTCGTTTTACACGCCGGACCCGTGAACATCGCAATTTTCCCTCAGTTTTTGGCGATCGAACCTCGTTTCGTGCGAAAGGGTTGTCGCGGCACACTCAAAATCGCAATGTAACTTCAGCTTTTGCGATCGAAGCTCGTTTCTTGCGAAAGGGTTGCGGCCGACACTCCAAAACCGCAGTTTTACCTCAGTTTTTTCCGGCAATCGAACCTCCCTTCGTGCGAAAGAATTATGTTTCGTGCCGTCTCATTGGCACTGCCCCGCACCTTAAGAGAGAAATAGAAAAGAAGGAAAAAGAAGAGGGCAAGAGAGCAAGAGGGCAAGAGAGAATGTGTCAAGATGTGAAGATGTGAAGATGTGAGGATGTGAGGATGTGAAGATGAGAAGATGTGAAGATGTGAAAATGTTTGACAGACCCCCACTATTAGAAGAACCCTTCGCTCAGAGGCTCTCGGGAAAAAACCTGGGAAAATACCGTAGCCGGAATCAATTCGGAATTTTGATAACGCCAGGAACTGAAAACGGACCAAACCTATAATCAATGCCTGCAGAGGTCAAGTTCCACGTACCACGCCTGACAAACACACTCCTTCAGTGAACCTGCCTGCATCAGGTCTGCTTGGCTGAGCTGTTGGAAGCTGCGATCATCCAGCATGGTTGCTGTCGCCATCACCAGCCAGCTGCTGATATGGGTGTTTCATGTCGGCGTGTTCCGACTTAAGTTGAGTTGTGTGCTTGGAACGTGCGTAGGTGTACTGCGCGCAAACAAACTTGAACATCCAGAATGGATGAAGTTGAGTCGAGCTTGTACATCATGACAATTCCATCTGCCTCTTGACGGACATGTAGGCAGATGCCTGTTTTCAAGACGCATCAATGTTTGATGTGCAATTCCTTGTTGCTATTTACAATACGACACTGCAAGAAATAGCTTGAGCATTAAATCTGGCAGTATAAGTGTATACGGGGCCGGATTGATCATAGCAAATTCTTTCACGCCGGCCTCAAAGGATGAATTGTAACTTACGTGGAACAAATTCAACCGTATCAGGACCCACTTGCGATTGTCGAACAACCAAGCATCTCTCAAGACCCCCTATGATTCTTCATGATTCTGCAGGGGAACCAACGCTGTCCACTGCTTGTTGATAGATTGAAAGGATCTTGTTGATAGATTGATAGGATTCTTATCTCCTCTTTATCCGCTTCCTCCCCGCTTCTTCTCGCATCTTTTCTGCAGCAGCTACCAATCGATCCGCAAGGTAGATCCTGCTGCGTGTAAAGGTGGAAGTGCGAAATGCCACACCTGTCGATGGTGATAGCATGGGCAATGACAAAATTTGGAGGATGAGCAAAATAGGCTGAGAATGTAGGATGAGGACGAGATTATGGCGGGCGCCAAAAAACATCAGAAAAATCTGCAGCAAAGCGACTGGAACTTGACCTCTGGTGGCAGCAAAGCGACTGGAACTTGAAACAACAGCCATTTTAGAATTCCCCCGCCCTCCCAAGGCCCTCCCCTGCCCGGAAAAGGTTCTTATGGTTAACACCCTTAAAACGTCGCCTGCGGATGCACCTCAACTGCCTGGCGTCACTGGCTTGCATTCAAAACATCTTGCCTAAGTGCAATCAAAATAATCAACGTATATCAATATGTTTTTCACTTTTTCAAACCCTGGCTTGTCGCCTTTATGGAAGAAAGCTTACCGTGCATTGCACCTCCAAGCTGGTCCCTTCAAGGCGCGGCTTGGAGGCTTTCGGCAAAAAGATCCACACCTGACATGCGGATATGCGCTAATGTCAAGAGGAGCCAAGAAACTCTCCGACCCAGCGCGAAACGGAACCCTAATGTCGATGACGCGAGTGTGGAGATCTTCTCCCGGCTTCGTATCAATATTCATTGGCTTGTCCATATTATATATATATACAAATGAATATATATATATATATATATATATGTAAATATGTGTGTATCTACTATGACGACTGCACGCAAGCCACAGAATGACACCCAGTTCCGTTTTTGGATGCCTCTGGCGCAGCTACCAGTCTCTTCACATGTAAAGAGAAACACACGCTTTGGTCAGCCTGCGCCGCCAAGTGTGCAGGGGATCAACACAATAGGCATCCAAGACAGAGGAGCACGTATCAAATGTGTCAAGGCTTCTAAGATTCTAGGAAGGAAAAGACGAAAACACAGCGTGTAATTGCATGCTACTGTGCTTCTCATAAAACGTGAGACCAAATAGTTTTCCTGTTCAGCGTCTTGGGAACCAATTTGTTGCGTGAGTTTTCGTGATTCGTTGCTAGACCGCTGCTGCCCATCGCAAACTGCAACTTTAAACCTCAAGTCGATCAGTTACTCTGCTCGGATTTGTTTCGCCTCTTCCCAATTGCACACTTCAAAACCGCACGATGCCTTGGCTGCAAGAGGGCAAAGCAAAGCAAAGCAACCTTCTAGACTTCTGAAACATTGCTGGCCGTCTGCGCGGAATGTTGGCATTACATCGTTGCCAATGCCAAGGCAGCCAAGCCACATGGATGTTGGAACCCAGGTATTGAGCCTTGTCTGGCTCCAGAGGCCGAAGTGCGTAAAGGTGACCCGTGCGAGGCTTTAACTCGCCAGTGGACAACACCTCGCCTAGCATTTTATGAATGCCAATGCATGTCATGCATTTGTAATATGCCGTCCACGCATGCCCTATGCAAACAACAAAGCCGTCGCGTCACTGGTTGTGTGCTTGCTTGCTTAAACACATACGCACATCATCAGCACCTGCTCTGCATCTCTGATAGGTGTGGCTCCAAAATTCAAAGGCGTGGTACTCCTGTGGCAAAAAGGCTCAAGAGTTTGAGCAGAGCTGCGCGCTGGAGGAAGAAAATTTTCCCTGCCTGGTCCATAGCCAATTGGACCTCACCACCTTGCCACGCAAAAAGGCCACACAACCTCCAGGATCCAACTGCAGCAGTCAGGCGCGTCACCACCTGGTCCCACTGCGGGACACTGTGAAGCTATGAGGTGGGGGGATCTATATAGGACGATGGGACGTTCCTGTTGAAAGATGTTTATATTCTGTGAACTTCTGTAATACTTATGTTTTTTGACAGGCATTCTTCTATGCTAACAACTTCTTGATTAAAAGATACTTCCATGACACAGCTCATGCGCCTCGATGGATCTTGGAACAGTGATGACCAACTGACCAACACATTAAAAATATTGGCAGAAAGGAAGTACCGTGGTAGTGTCATGTTCCTTGGGCTCACTGTGATCAACGTGTGGCGTGAGGAAGCAGAATTCAAATGTTCCTTCACCGACATCGCCTTGGAAGGAATCTCTTCGTGGGTGAAGTGCACCTCTGCTGCAGGTATTTCCATTGGTGGAAGCAAAGCCTTGAGAATCTCCAGCCGATCCTGCAGCCACCCCTGAGAAGTACCACGAGAATGCAAGTTTGCCCGCTGCCCGCTATTTTTTGATGACCTTGATCTGTCTCAGTTCCGCCGATCTTGAGTCTGCCCCAAAAAACACCCTGGAAGTCGGAATACTTCAATTAGAAAATAACCTTTCAACTCATAAGAAATCTGTATTATAAAGATTATAAAGCTTTGTATAGTGCGCTGGCCGTCCAGCGTTCCTTGGATTACCATGGCATCTGGTCCTTGGGTAAACTCTTCAAATCGTCTGAGAAGATAACGGATCCACCGCTAAACGCCACGACGCTCGCAAGCGTCTGGGCTTCGGCCAAGTCCACCTGGCAATGACTGCAAGCCAAGTTGCCGTCAATTTCAGGCAATGAGGGCACGTCTGGTCACGTCTAATCATGCCATCCATGCGAGCAAGGTAGTGTGTGACGTGCTTGTTTGAACTAGACTAGGACAATTACAGCGGCCATTGGGAATCACAATCGCACTTGCGACCAGCTGCGACTAGCCTAGTTAGTTTCATCTGCTTCGGCCGCCCTTGCGCACCTCCTTGCGGATGATGAGGCAATCAGGGTCGTTCACCCATAGCCGGCTATTCATGTGGAGCCGTGCCAAGGTGCTGCACACCATGTTCCTCGCCATGACGCTGCCCAAGCCACTGCTTTCACATTGTAGAACTTGGGCCTACAGTACCGGTTATTTATCTATATATTTAATTCATTCTTTTTGAGGAGATTTCCAATATTTAAGGTCAGGCTGCCGGAATATGCAGCAATATTGTTTGGTTCTCGCTTTAAGATGTTTGAGGTTTGTATGTGTTCAGTTCTCCTGGCTGCAGGCAAGTTGGTGCGATCCGACTTAAAGTACCATCTGGTACCCCAAATGTCAGGCCTCAGATCGCATGGTCTTTTCCCAGGTTCGGGCTCAAAGGGCCCGTTGGTTCAACGGGCCCGACAGGCCCAACCGGCCATCCAACAAACTTGCTGCCAAGCTCTTGATGCTGTGTTGCAACTACGTTTTGCACAGCCCTGCGATTTTTTACTAGCACGTTGCAAGCATGCCTTGCATGCTTAGTGAACTTGCTGCCGCGCGCTTGATGCCACTCTGCAAGCACATTTTGGACGCTTCTACAAAACCGACGTTCAACGAGGTTCCGGGGAAGGTCCCGGAAAAGGTCTGGGAGGCTTTGGTGCAGGCGCCAGGTCAAGGTCAACAAGGCTCCGGAGAAGGGAGACTCTGGTGCAGGCGCCGGGTCAGGTTCAACAAGGTTCCGGAGAAGGTTCCGGAGAAGGTTCCGGGAAGCCTTGGTGCAAAGCCAAGTCAAATTCCACAGGAAAAGGTTCCGAAGGTTCCGGAGAAGGTCTGGGAGGCTTTGGTGCAGAGCCAGGTCCGGTTCAACAGGGTTCCGAAGAAGGTTCCGGAGAAGGTTCCGGGAGGCAAGCTTTGGTGCAGAGCCGGGTCAGGTTCAACAGGGTTCCGAAGAAGGTTCCGGGGTCAGGTTCAACAGGGTTCCGCAGAAGGTTCCGGAGAAGGTGTGGGAGGCTTTGGTGCAGAGCGAGGTCACGTTCAACAGGGTTCCGGAGGAGGTTCCGGACAAGGTTCCGGAGAAGGTCTGGGAGGCTCTGGTGCAGAGCCAGGTCAGGTTCAACAGGGTTCGGAGAAGGTTCTGGAGAAGGTGTGGGAAACTTTGGTGCAGAGCCAGGTCAGGTTCAACAGGATTTGCGGCCATTTAATTCACGGAAACCCAGCTGAGGTGTTTCCAGCGCTTGGCTTCGCACGCTTCAGAAAGGTTTGTAAAAATAAAATGTTGCGGCTGTTGGGGAAACCACCGAAGCTTATTTCAAGCATGGGATATCTCTGGGGGGAGGCCTTGCTCGACTAGTGTAAGTTTCAGATAAAGCTTCCAAGACATTAAAGAACAACTAGACGACGGATGGCCCGAGAGCGTAGAGGGAGCAGGGTCTTCTCTTGTTAGTATGGAGACACCATATTACAAAACAATAAATTAAAGATGTGTTATAGGCAGACGAGAAGAGTAGTATCAAGACAATATAGCACAAGTACAAGACAATAGTTTGCATCATATCTTTCAAATAGCTTTTCACACACAGAACTTTTTACAGAGAGACGCTTTTACACACAGAAGCTTTTAGACACCGACACTTTTACATGCGGAAGCTTTTGCGCACAGAAATTTTTACACACGGAAGCTTTTACACACAGACGCTTTTACACACAGACGCTTTTACACACAGACTCCTTTACACACAGACGCTTTACACGCAGACACTTTTACAAGCAAACACTTTTACATACAGACACTTTTACATACAGACGCTTTTACACACAGAAGCTTTTACACGCAGAAGCTTTTACACACAGAAGCTTTTACACACAGAAGCTTTTACACGCAGAAGCTTTTACACGCAGACGCTTTTACACGCAGACGCCTTTACACACAGAAGCTTTTACACACAGATGCTTTTACACACAGAAGCTTTTACACACAGACGCTTTTACACACAGACGCCTTTACACACAGACGCTTTACACGCTGACGCTTTACACGCAGACACTTTTACAAGCAAACACTTTTACATACAGACACTTTTACATACAGACGCTTTTACACACCGAAGCTTTTACACACAAAAGCTTTTACACACAGAAGCTTTTACACACAGAAGCTTTTACACACAGACAGTTTTACACACAGACGCTTTTACACACAGAAGCTTTTACACAGACGCTTTTACACACAAAAGCTTTTACCCACAGAAGCTTTTACACACAGAAGCTTTTACACACAGACGCTTTTAAACACAGAAGCTTTTACACACAGAAGCTTTTACACGCAGACGCTTTTACACACAGAAGCTTTTACACACAGATGCTTTTGCACACAGAAGCTTTTACACACAGACGCTTTTACACACAGACGCTTTTACACACAGGCACTTTTACACACAGACACTTTTACACACAGGCGCTTTTACACGCAGACAGTTTTACACACAGACGCTTTTACACACAGAAGCTTTTACACAGACGCTTTTACACACAAAAGCTTTTACCCACAGAAGCTTTTACACACAGAAGCTTTTACACACAGACGCTTTTACACACAGACGCTTTTACACACAGAAGCTTTTACAACCTTTTACACACACACACAGAGACTTTTACATGCAGACCCTTTTACGCACAGGAGCTTTTACACACAGAAGCGTTTACACGCAGACGCTTTTACACACAGAAGCTTTTACACACAGATGCTTTTACACACAGAGGCTTTTACACACAGAGGCTTTTACACACAGACGCTTTTACACACAGACGCTTTTACACACAGACACTTTTACACACAGACGCTTTTACACACAGGCGCTCTTACACACAGACAGTTTTACACACAGACACCTTTACACAGAGACACTTTTCACACAGACGGTTTTACACACAGACGCTTTTACACACAGACGCTAGGACACGCAGACGCTTTTACACCACAGACGCTTTTACACACAGACGGTTTTAGGCACAGGCGCAAATAAACACACAGACGCTTTGACACACAGATGCTTTTACACACAGAACCTTTTACACACAGCACACAGAAGCTTTTACACAGAAGCTCTTACACACAATAGCTTTTACACACAGAAGCTTTTACCTCATTTTGTGCGAAAAGGTTGCGCGGGATGACTTGAACTCGCAATTTTACTCCAGTTTTTGGCGATCGAACGTCATTTCGTGCGAAAGGGTTGCGCGGGACAAGTTGAAATCGCAATTTTACCTCAGGTTTTGACGATCGAACCTCATTTCGTGCGAAAAGGTTGCGCCGGACAAGTTGAAATCGCAATTTTACCTTAGTTTTTGGCGATCGAACCTCATTTCGTGCGAAAGGGTTGCATTTCGTGCCGTCTCGTTGGCAGTGCCCCGTGCCTTCAAGAGAGAAATAGAAAAGAAGGAGAGGGCAAGAGGGCAAGAGGGCAAGAGGGCAAGAGGAGAAGATGTGAAGATGTGAGGATGTGAAGATGTGAGGATGAGAAGATGTGAGGATGAGCAGATGTGAAGATGTGAAGATGAGCAGATGTGAAGATGAGAAGATGTGAAGATGAGAAGATGTGAAGATAAGAAGATGCGAGGATGAGAAGATGTGAATATGTGAAGATGTGAACATGTGAAGATGAGCAGATGAGAAGATGTGAAGATGTGAAGATGAGAAGATGCGAGGATGAGAAGATGTGAAGATGTGAAGATGAGAAGATGTGAGGATGAGAAGATGTGAAGATGAGAAGATGTTTTACAGACCCCCACTATTGGAAGAACCTTGCGCTCAGACGCTCTCGGGAAAAAATTGCACTTGCCCTACACGCCAAGTAAGGCGGACTCAACTTGCACCCAAGAGACCCCACAGGGTACCAGTGATGCGCTGTGTCGGCAGAGATCCGTGCTGCATCCGCCACCCCAATACAGGGGCCCAATGGAGCACCACAAGCTGCAGGGCATGGCAGGGCCGAGTCCATGGGCTCACTCTGACATCAATATGATTTGACATTATTAGTATTATTATTATTAAACTTATTATTATTGTTATTATAATAAAAATGGATATCTCTCGCTACTTCCAAAGTGAGAGTGGAGATGATCCCTCAACCGTGATGACTTGGTGCCCCTCTGGCAAATAAGCAGAGTCTTTCCCTAAAGGTTACGCAAATGCACCAAACAAGCAATCCTTCCTGCGCAATGCTTCTACAACGTCAAGTAAATACCGACCAAGCCTAAAATAAAAACATCGTCGCCAGCAGCTTCTCGTATGGCTTCCATCAACATTCGCAACGCTTTGGCACGGCTGACCTGGCGAAAGCGCTTTCCAGGCATTGCCGCGCAATGGAGGAAGTCACACCTCAGGGCCGATGCAAATTAAAACGGTTCAAACATGCAATGTGATGTAACATGATGTAACATGATGTACTGTAACATGTCCAATAGAAGAGGCCCCGGACTCACTTGCAGCTCGAAGCATCGTGAAACGACAGGTTCAACCAAGTAGCTTTAAATAGCGAAACCCCCATTCGTGCACAATAGTGCGGATTGTTTTCTTCACATGTTCCTGAGCTTTGCTGACCAATCAACTAGCTGCAGAAGAGCACTGGTCCCGCTCTTCATCGAAACACATCAAAACTACTTTGTCTCATTCGCTTGACACCACAATACTTAAGTTACTTCAGCCATCAAGATGCAAGGACCTCTGGCATGGTTGTATCCAGGGCTCTCATCCATAGCCTCAGGGCAAGACGGCAAAACGCGCAAAATATTCACTGGTATCGGACATATGCGTGGGATCTAACATTATGTGAAATGATTGAACTAGTCCTATCTAGTCCTAGGCTTCTTGGCACGTAAATTCACTCTCTGCACAGCGTGCATTTCTGTAGCAGTTTGATGAAGAGTATGTAACTGTTTCTGTGCTGCCAAGAATCCCTGGTGCCGTAAAGCCACAAGAGACTTCACCTCCGCGGTCATCACGGAGGATCCACTCTGGATGCTCCTGTGCAATGCGGAGCATTTTGGCTTATAAGGCTCATGTTGTATTTACAAAAACGGTGTCTTGCATTGTTGCACCTTTGCCAGAAGAAAGCTTTCGGGCCTTGCACATTCAAGTGAAAGTGACCTACCACTAAGTCATGATTTCCTGGGTATTAAGCTGCTGAGCAGGGATTTACAAGAACCCTGGAGCTCTTGGCTCGCAGGATTTGTGATTAACTGAACACGCACATGCTCCAGGTTGTCCGACAAAACCCTTTATCAAAAGGCCTAAGAAAAGCGAAGTGAACTCTATATTGAGCTTTGTGCTGTGTACATGCAGGTAGGTGGACATAATGCATGCTGTGTCGCGGGGGCCAATTGTACGGACAGTCCAACATTGACTGGTTTAGCTAGTGTTTGCATCCATTGCCTTCAAACATTAATCCACCAGGTCCCCTAGGCAGCTTGCTACCGGCTAGCCATGTCCTTCTGTGAGACCTTCTTCCCAATCCCATCATGTCTCTCCTTCGCCACACGCGAACCTGTTGTCAGGGCAGCAGGTGCCAGCCAAATGCCAGGCACCAAGCCATCCGCCTTCACTGCATCGGTCAAAGGCTTCAGCCCATTCCTCCGAACAACGTCCACTTGCGAAGCAGAACTTGAGATTGTAAGATATTGTAAGTACATGTACGTAAGATATTGTAAGAACATATTTGCAGAAGCCAAGTGACGGGAACTTTGGGTTTGGTCGTAGCCAATCCCCCCAGGCACTTTGCCACCCATCGTCCAGCTGGAACAGTTGTAACGGCAGTTCGCCTCATTTTTGGGTAATGCGCAATGAATGCAGTAACCGCCCTTTATTCTATCTCTCCATCCTCTCCATAGCCCAACTCCATGCCCGCTGCTGCCGGGCTGCCGCTGTCCATGCCCAATGTCTTTAACTCTTTCAATGATTGCCTGCAATGCCAACTGGGTTTCTGCAACTTGTCTGTCCTATGGCCCCAGCAAATGCTGGTCCTAGGACTCATGCGCATGTGTGGGTGCTTGGTGGTGCTGGCCCTGATCATACAGTAGGAGTCCAAGAGCTGAGTTGCATCATCAGCAGTTCATCCACTTGAGGTCCATGGCAGTACCAGGAGCACCAACCTGGATTAGTGGTTGCGGTGGTTGCGCAAGCCGGGTAGGCTACGTAGATCGAGAAATGGTCTCATTGGTAGCATGGCCGTGCACTTCCTCTCTGTGGCGCTGGCAAGTTCACAGGAAAGTGTTGCTGACTGTTCCAGCCTACTGGTTGTGGCTTGGTTCTTTGCAGTCTGTGGTACTTTGCCGACCTTAGCCATGCGATGAGCCGCTGTTAACCATGTACAAAAACAAGCGTTTGAACCTGAAGCTGACATGCTGAACATACTGACAGAAACAGAACAATTCAATCTCAGAGTTCTTGCAGGATAGCTTTAAACTGGCCAAACGTGCAAAGATGACCGCTGCAGGTGATGTCAGCGGTCATGTTCGGGAACCCTCTCAAAAGGATATGAGGGTTTTAGAGGTACCTTCCCAAAACATGTAAGGGATGGCTTCCATGCCTATTTTCGAGGGTGTAGGGGCAAAAGTACGTGTGCTCTGAATTGTCTTCTGTTGCAATGGTTTCCCCTTGGCCTCTACAAATTTGAATCAGCGATATACCCCCTCTGCATTGAAAATGACCAAGAGGCATCTCCAGGTACTTCTGGACGGCAACATCATGTTCAGAACCAGACTGAATGCTCAAGTAGCACCAGTCCGAAGCCCTGGAGGTTGATCGTGGAAGGATTGAAGTTGTGTTGATATGTGCTGATTACCTTGCGATGATTCGTGGTAGCTCTTAATGCTGCTAATGGCATGCGAATGTTTGTTGCGGTAGCAATGGTAGGGAGCAATCCGTTCCAACAACTGAGATGTGAACTGCTGGAATCTATCTAATCGATTGGGAAATGTCCTCAACGCAAGAGGAATGATCAAAGTCCAACGTTCGGACTGCAAATGTCTTTTCTCGCTATGGCTCGAGCTCTGCAGCGGTTGATGCACACATGAATCTGCTTAAGTCTCATCGTTGAACCGCGGTGGAATGACCTCAGTTGAAATGTGACATGGCTGTTCAGTAATCGCATCACCCATACTCCTGAGACTTAAGTGATCCATCGGCCAGTGATTCTCTTCGGCCATCTTTTCTACCTCTTCTACAATTGCGTTTTGCATCTGACTGAGTTTCTCAAGAGCAGCTCTCTCTTTCGGACCTTTCGAATCGTTCATCGTGAACCAGCTTCCAGAATTGTCCACCTGCCAGAAATTGGTGGATAACATGCCTCGAGCAGGATTTTGTGAGGGAATCTGCTAACATGGAGTTTTGTTCACCCATCTCATCACTGTGTGAACCCGCAATGCTTGAGCAACAGGTAGGGTAAGTTCGTACCCACTGCGACCACTACGAAGTCCATGAAGGCGTGATGTGTTTCTAGTCATAGAGTCTTAAATGCCCCTAGAGTCCATCACAATGGCGCCCTTGGTCAAGTCACGCACCTGATCATACAACTTGTACCTGTTAGGGGTCATGCCATGGGTGGCTCAGAGTGCACGAATGCGAAGACTTGGAGAATGCTGGCTGGAGCCATGCCTGCGTAAAAAATGGTAGATGAACCATCGTGTCTGTTCTTCTGTGACGCATCAGCCCAAACGATTGTGGCCTAAGACGGAGCAAAAGTGATTGTGATGATTCTCTCCTCATTTCTCGCGCTATCTTATTTGCATTCACCAAAGTCTGCGCTGTTGCCCGGGGAATCTCTGAAAGAAGACACCCGGCATCTGCCATGTAGTGTGGCGATGTTTGCGAAGCTCGCCATGGCATGGTACCTATCACCCCTCGCAACTGTGATATCTCCTCTGGTGTTGCAGCTGCCTTCAATTGGTTCTTTCGCTGTGCATTTATGTTGATCTCTTCCAACCACTGGCCTGTATAGTTCTCTTGGGTAATCCGGATGGAAAAATCTGAACCTGGAGAAATTTCACAACCAGCAAACGTGGAAAAGCCTTCATCCCAGGGACCCCAACGAAAGGACTGCTCGAGTGCGGTCTTAGCTTGGAGGTATGTTGGGTTGTTCTCCAATCTTCCGATGAGGAAATCATCCACATGTATCCCGCAAATGGCATTGAGCTTTTCACCCTCATGCAATGTGAAAACACATCTGTCGGCAGTCAGCCGTCTCCAACCAAGTCCAGTAAGTGTGGTGACGACTTGCTCGTACCAACGGCGTGGTGCATGGGACAAACCGTAAAAGGTCTTAACTACCTTGAGGGGAAGGACTGGGTATTCTGGACTAGCTCCAACAAAACTGCCAATTCGGCTGGTGCCCAAACGTAGAGCTCCTCATTGGACATGTCGGCCTGCGTCTGGAGGAAGGCGCTTGTTCACGTCTCCCGACCTCGATCGGAGTTTGTGATTGGCACATGATGTTAATACCAGGTTTCTTGACAACCTCGACATTATCGGTGCCGATGATTGTACCTCCACTTCCATGCCTGGTGCCCAAGGATAACCAACCTCGCTTTCGAAGCACATCCAGATTTGGCCGTTAAGACCCAACGCAATTGTCAACTCTGGCCCTCTCCTCGTTTGTCAAACCTCTCAGCGCCTCTTCCATGAGTGCTCTTTGCTTTTGGCTTCCATGCGCGTTGAGAGCCAGATTGACGCCTTTCTTGGATGTGATGCCAAATACTTGGCATCTTCTGGATTGACCTTGATCTCTGAGGCGACCATATAGTCCTTCTATTTGCGCTTCTTTGCCTTTCCTGTCTTTGAAGGTGATGCTGCATCTTTTCTCACCTTGGCCTTCTGGTGCATCACAATCATCTCCTCAGATGATATCTCACTGGTGGTTGAGCTCGAACTTGAGCTGGACGGGGTCTCCTCAAGATTGATCCGCCCGCCATAGGGAGTCCATGAAAAAGGATTGCCCTCTGCATCCTCATGGTGGTGCGCATGCCCTCCTGGCAAAACGGGACAACGCGCTGATTTCCAGTCGCTGTCATTGGCTTGGATGAAGACCTGGGACTCTATCCGCAGCTTCAACTCTTCTTTCGCGGAGTGCAGTGGTGAGAGGATGGATGTTTGGAACTTCTGGCAGTGCTCTGCCTTCTGTCTTTCTGTCTTCTGTTTCTTCTCTTCTTGTTCCTCTCTGTCTTCTTCATCCTCCTCTCTCTGTGTATCTTCTGCATGTTCTTCTGTCGTCTCTCTCTCTCTCCTGCCCTCTCTTGGGCGTCTTCTTGCTCATCTTTGGCGGTCTGTCCATTGGCTTGATCTCAAGCCTGGTCTCTCCTCTCCATCTCTCTTGGAATGATCTGTTGGGATCTTGTGACTGGCTGAAGTCATCTTCTAAGACCGATTAAGGCATTAAGACCGTCTCCTAAGATCCTTGGAGGACAGGGCGTATGATGGTCTTTCTTCTGCCGGTGAGGCCTTCAAGGTCAATGGGAACGCTTGTAATCCTCTCTGGATTGAACAGCGTCAGTCGTGGGGCTTCATGCGCTCTAACATGCCACCGCCAGGCCCTTCATCAAGTCTCCAAGTGTCTGGCCTTGTCGTTGGAGGTTTGGACTCCATCGTGACTTCTGCTCCTTGAACATCTTGAACATCTTCTTGCATTTGATGAAGTGATGGAGCTTCACCCGTCACGTTCAGGAAGTTGCGTCTTGTGAAGGACTGGAGAAGAGTCTCCAGCGTGACTGGTGTGCGATAGATTGTGGTGTCCTCAACGCGGCTTGAAGTTCCCCTCTTTTGGTGCATGCTCGCAACTGGGTTGTTCTTGCTTTGATAATTGTGGTTTGTGTATCTGCCCACACTGTATTGCCTTTTCGGACCAGCGCTCTCACTGGACCGACCCATTGGCCACTCACCTTTTTGGGTCTGACTTTCTGCCTCCACAGCATCAGAAGTGTCCCAGCCTTGAAGGAGACTGGAGGCCTTGTCACGGCATTGCTCAACTTGCTGAACTTGTACTTGGCATTCTCCGCTTCATAGGCTATTCTCGCCTTCTCACGCATCTTCATAGTTCCTCCAAACGCAGGTGCATCTAGCCTCGTGGACATGAACCGCCTCTTGTCCATTGAAATGGTTTGATTGTGGCCGTGCCACCAGCTCAAATGCCTGACCAACCGTCAGCTCCTCCTCACCCTTGAGAAAAAAAAGATTGGCTGCCATCTTCAACACTGATATCGCTCCCTCTTCTGCTGCAAGCATCCAGTGTGATTCCGCAGGGATCGTCAGAACCACAACACCTGAAGTGTCCATGAACTGGAGGAATTCCTGTGAGGTGTAGTATGTGGCAGGATCGCTGATGATCCAAGCTGGTGCTGGATTGTGCAAGAGCCATTTGGTGAAGGACTTGATGATGTCCTTGGTTGTTGGTTCCCATAAGTGGTATTCGTGGCAAATGGGGCTTTTTCATGGCAGTTGGGGGTTTTCCTTCTTGGTATTTGGGGTCAACCTGATCAACCAAAACCATCAATGCAACCTTGGAAAACAAACGTTCTTTGGAGGACTTTTTTGGTCATAAATTAAATCTTGCCGGAAAAAACACAGAAGGACTTGTGTTTCACAAAAAAGAGGTGATGTTTTTTATGGATGAATACTTGGCCCGGCATTTTGCCGGGGCATTTTGCCGGGGCATTTTGCCGGGGCATTTTGCCGGGCATTTTGCCGGGCATTTTGCCGGGGCATTTTGCCGGGGCATTTTGCCGGGCATTTTGCCGGGCATTTTGCCGGGCATTTTGCCGGGTATTTTGCCAGGCATTTTGCCGGGTAACTACATCAATTTTCCGGTCATTTTTTTTTGATCGCCAAAACGGGAAAGTTAAAAATTGTTCATCTACACCTAACAGGGTGCTTCCAAACTTAAAGGAGAATTCCAGGATAGGCTTTAAAGGTTTTAGGTTCTTGGGTACTCTTAGGCTTAGGAAACATAGGGTTTACAACATGGATACTGCAGGAAATTTGATTTTGTTTATGAACCTTGTCCTGTAGTGCACTTGTGGAAAACTCCAAGGACTCCTCCTAGTTCGACCTGGACCCTCCAATATTTCAAATTATGAGTTAGCTGATGGGAAACCTCAAAGGACTTGGACCAACTACGACCCTTTATTGACACTGGTTGGAACCTCCATTTTTTGGGAGCCCCCCCATTCAAGCGAAAATTATATTTGAGTTTCTTTCAAATAGTTATTTTTCTGAAACGTTTTTGGTTAATTTCAAACGGTGAGGAATGGGAAAGCAGAACAGTAATCGGCAGTCTTCACTTCAAGTCATGAACCTGTTCATTTAGGGAAACCTCAAAGGACTTGGGCCCACCAAGTCTTCACTTCAGTATTATTTTGAACCTGTCAAGTGAAGGGATAAACCTTGAAGGACTTGCGCCAATCAAGTCATCACTTCAACTTCTTAACTTAGGGGAACTTAAAAGGACTTAGGCCCACCAAGTCTTCACTAATGCACAAACCTGGTAGGTGAGGGGTAACCTCAACGGACTTGGAGCCACCAAGTTAGTTGACAAACTTTGACCCGATCAATGGT
>Ga0126342_10003827_pt1 | contig 25231 bp, 21 predicted proteins | sample Cyp1metagenome_FD_92528 | JGI IMG/M metagenome (GOLD analysis project Ga0126342, IMG submission 92528) | Coral microbial communities from Lord Howe Island, Old Settlement Bay, Australia - Cyphastrea 1 metagenome | ecosystem: Host-associated > Invertebrates > Cnidaria > Coral ... | reverse complement strand
TAATATATATATAATAAAATAATAATATAATATAATGAAAAAAATAATATAGCATATATAATATAATATTTAAAATATAATATAATATAATACAATACAATATAATGAAACATAATATTAAATAATATTACATTATATAATATAATACAATACAATATAATTTAATATAATACAATACAATATAATACAATAAAAGAAAATATAATATAATACAATAAAATAAAATATAATATGATACAATAAAAAATAAAATAATATATATAATATGTATATAATAATATATATATATATATCAGGCCTATTTGTATCTATTTGTTAGGCATAAATTTCAGGGGATGTACCCCCAATTGCTATGGCTTTATATGGTACAGTACCTCCATGTTGTCCTGAAATTTACCATGGACACCCTGCAAGGTGAGGTCCCCGTTTACGAAATCGCGCTCGGTTGACGCACATGACTTGGTGAACTGGGTTTATGGGGGAATATAATCATAGTTGCGGAAATTCGAAGTTATTTATCAAATAAATTATGAACATCCCTTATAGTTTAATTAATGGGGATAGAACATGATATGACAAACAATTTTTGGGGAATGTTAATGGGGTTCATAAACCAACTAACATCACTTGGGCGCACCGTGTAAGGTTTATGTTTTACGCGGCTTTGTGGGTGTTGGTCATCCTTGTTCGGATCAATAATATCGTATCACTCTCAGCCTGCCCAGTTGGATGTTTGCTGGATGTATCACCTCATTAACTAGTTCATTAAATAGGGGTTTCCATAGGTTGGGATACCCTAAAATGGATGGTTTATAGATGTTTATAGTGGAAAAACTTATATATTGAAATGGATGGTTTATAGTGGTACCCCATTTTAGGAAACATCCAAATAGCTACCGCACAGTAGCCAGGAACATGTTAGCTATCGGCATCCCAGCAAGAACTGTGCCACGTGATCCGACCGGATCAACAGAGGGACGATATGTCGGATGGGGGGAATCCAAAGAAATCTGCCTAGATAGTTCCTATATATACCTATCAAACATCACATATATATATATATATGAATACCATTTTATGGTGATAGGTTATAAGCAAATGAGCTCCCGCCAAAATCATTTTCTGAGTAGTTGCTATTAAGTTATGGTTATCGCTTTTCGCGGGCCTATCGCTTGAAAAAGGGTTTTGTGGAAAGAAGGCATATTGGAGATCCAACATGAAGCCAAATCCATTCCTTAACAGGCTCGGAAATGGATCGAGCAGTTGTTTTGTTGGTTTCAGGTGCTTCGGCAACACTTCATGTTCCTTTCGTGTTGCATTTATTTGGATGCATTTCCCTTCATATGCCTTTCATTTGCATGCATCTTCCTTTCATTGTGCATTCATTTCCTTTCATTGTCCTTCCATGTTTATTTCATTGGTATTCATTTCCATTCATGTTCCTTTCATATTCATTCCAATATGCATTCATGTCCTCTCATCTTCCTTTCATTTGCACACATGTTCCTTTCATTTTGCATTCATGTCCTTTCATGTCCTTTCTAAAGTTATGGAAATGGCTCCAGCTTGGCCAGGGAACCGAGAGCAACAAATGGTTCTGGCTAAGTTATTGCTAATGTTATCGCTAAATAACCCCTCCAACATATGACATTGTTCGAAGGACATTTGCCACAAAACGACAGAGAGAGAGAGAGAGAAAGAAAGAAAGAAAGAAAGAAAGAAAGAGAGAGAGAGAGAGAGAGCGAGCGAGTTGGATGCCAAATGCTATGCTAACTGCAGGAAACCGGGCACCACAGGTTGAATTTCCCTCATCGGTTTTGCCTGGCCCGTTCTGAATGTGCACAACAGTATTTGCTGGGTTTACGCCAACTTTAATGGACTGTCGTGTATGGTCCCAGGTTATCGCTTTTTGGGGGCCCTATCGCTTTACAGTGTTTCGTGCACATCTCTGACAAAAAACTCCTGCAATACTAAAGTAGTCTTCAACCATTTTGACCGTGGCTCATATGAAAGCATCATAGCGATATATCTTTAGGCAACTCCTAGAAACTTCGCATATGATTGATCTTTAGGTGTTCATTTCGTCCCGAAATCTACTGTTTCTTCACCCCATTTTCAGAGTCATCAGAGTCTTCCCATGGCTCCAAGTTGCTGCTCCAAGATCCGCAAATGCAGGCAAGCTGCAATTGCACACGGGTGAAATTCGAGAGATAATTCAGATCATATTGCGCCACCTATCACATGGCTGAATCCTCCCACCGATCCTACTAATGTCATTGGATTGGTTTAAGGGTAAAATTACAGGAAACCCCAGGTTTAATGGTAAAAACAAAACCATGGTTTCCGGTTAATTTTCCCAACAAAACCAATCCAATGATAATAGTAATTAATAGTGATTGTCACATACTAGCTCATTCTACTGGTAGCAGAATAGATCTCGAACCCACTGATAATACGGTAAATGGCAAAAGGTTTGAACATCCTGTGGCAGTTGAAAGCAAGCTGTCAGGCGGGAAACCTGAAACTTCAGTATTCAAATATAAATGGGGGTACCCCAAAATGGATGGTTTATAAGGTAAAATCCGATTAAAATGAATGATTTGGGGGTACCCCTATTTCAGGAAACCCCCAAATGTCTAGAAAATTGAGTCCACAGCACTTGTACGCCCAAGTTCTCATTCTAGACTTACATATCGTAATTCCTCAATTCTCAACGTCTGTCTTGCAAGGATCAGTGTTCACTGTTCAATTATTGCAACGAAAAATTGTCTCCGAAACAAGAATTGCCTCATCTATTTCTCACCAGAATATCAACGGATTACGGCAACATTTGCAGGAACCCAATATCTTTACACGAAGCCCCCATGTGAAACATGGGAAATTTCAGAAATTGCGATTTTCCCCAACCCCATTGAAAGTACCGTTGCACATACCGTTGGGCTTCCCCATTCACGCCAACGGACAGGAGAAAGAAGCTGGTTTGGCCAACCGCAATATCCTGGCCCAAAGGGTGGATGAAGGGTACGATGACGAAATTTCATATAGTTATGTTTGATATTATCTGGTTGGTGGTTTTAAGCATCTTGAAACATATTAGTCAATGGGAATGATTATCCCATATATTATGGAAAATGAAAAATGTGTGAAACCACCAACTGATGGTATAATGGTGGTAATGCTGGCATAATGCTGGTATACTGATGGTATCGTGGTGGTACAATGGTGTAATCGTGGCATAATATGGTGGCATAATGGTGGTTTAATGGTGGTACAATGGGAATAATTATCATGGGATACCAACCAGGAATAGTGGTTGCAGTTGCCATATTGAAGTTGGAGTTTCCAGTATCCTTTCAATTGTTTTTGAGGGCATATGATGGATCCGGATGTCATGAACATATATCAAAATAATCCCTTCCCCCGTTCATATTAAACACGCCCAAGAAACTCAAAAAACCATGCTTTAATAGGGAATCTATACATATTGGGACCATTTAGGGGGTGTTTAATAATATTAGGGGGGATGAATTAATCATCGGCAAGACTGAGATCCATTTTGTTCCATAACAAAATCATGTGAGCACTGTTCGAATCCCGGTCCCCGTATACTGCTTGGTTAATAGGATTTCCCAGTTTATTGATCGTGACAATCATGGATATAGAGGATACTATGAGCTTCAACCCTGAACCAATCATCAACCAACAGGGGCTTCGCAGCTACTGCGATGCCCTGTGAATCCCAAAAAAAACCATCCGCCGACCGCTGAAGTTCCAGATTGAAGGACTTGAACACACGAAATTCGCAGGGCTCATCATCCCTTTCTGCAAATCTTTCAGCACGCCCCATGTCCTGGTATCCCATGTTTCGAGGTGAATCAACTCACCCAGTTACTCACCAGTTACGATAGGGATGATCTTCCATGATCTTCCATAACCATTGATCCATGGAATGTTAAATGCCTATAAAGTCACCATTTATCCCTATAAAATCCCTTTAAATCCCCATGAATTAGTTATAAATCCCATTGAATCACATTGTTTCTTAGTGAAATCACATGTTTTTTCTTGGTGAAATCAGCATTTGTCTTGGTGTTAAATCACCATTTTCCTATGGTTTTCCTATGGTTTTCCTATGGGTTTCCTATGGTTTTCCTATGGTTTTCCAGGAACCATCCAGAAAACTGAATGTCCACATCGCATCTTTGTCCTGGCACCGCAGCATAGACCAGGGGGAAATTCTCCATCCCGCCGAGCACCTGAAAAATCGGCCACTCGTTTGCTGATCAGACCCGGCTATATAACCAAGTGGGATATTTAGGAAGGTATACCTATATACATATTTCATATAGATATATACATATTTCATATATCTATGAAATGTGCATATATACATATAAATATATATATAGATATATATATATATATATGATCCTGTCTTCCGCCCGCGAGGTCTCCCCCCCCCGAATGGGATGGGTCTCCAGGTAGCACCCCCCCTTCCCTTTTATTCGCAAGCTATTGGCAGCATTTCTGAGGTCCAGCCTCGTATTTGCTAGGTTTCTGCAGCGATTCTGACTACCAGCCTCCCATTTACTAGGTACATGCTACCCTTTAGACGACCTACGTAGCATACTCCCTCAAAGTACCTACGTGCTACCTGTAGTCATATATACATGTGCTATGTATCTACTTATATATATATATATGTTATAGATATATATATATATATATATTCATATTCGTATTTAAATACATATATATATACATACACATACATATATTCACATATATATAACACATACATACATAAGCATATACATATAAATATAAATAAATATAAATATATAAATAAATATATATATATATATACACATACATGTTTACACATATATATAAATATTATACGCAGTACCACACCCCCACCACACCACAGGGGGGGGCGGGGAACATAGCTCCTGTATATCCATACCCATTCCTACTAATTACCAACTACTACTCCTAACTGCTACTAACCCCCCGCACCCCCCTACCCACCCACAGGGGGGCGGGGAACATAGCTCCTGTATATCCATACCCATTCCTACTACTAACTACTACTACTACTACTACTACTACTCCTACTACTACTACTACTACTGCTACTACTACTGCTACTACTACTACTACTACGACTACTACTACGACTACTACTACTACTACTACTAACCCACAGGGGGGGCGGGGAACATAGCTCCTGTATACCCATACCCATTGGGGGGGAGGGGGGGGGACCTGGGAGGCTGCATCATATATACATGATATGTTAGCAATGTTCAAAACCGGCCGGCGTCATTTCATGTATAGTGGTAGGTCAAGAATGGGACTCCCAGTTCATCGATGATGATCATGCCCAATATATAAAGGCCTGTGCAACAATCTATTTACAGCACCCGAACTAGTCATCAACCAACAGGGGTTTTCAATGCTCATGGATGGATCGATACACACCTAGATGCAGGGATGGATAGATACAAAGTCGATACCGAAAGTAAATTGCATTGTTTGATATTGTTTGTACATGTGGAGATTTCTTGAAACACGGGTACCCCCCAAACCATCCAAGTCATAAACGACCATCTTAGTATTGAAACCTATGGTGACGACTGGGGATTCCCCATGACTTCAGAAAATCATTTCTGGTTGGTGGTTGAGCCTACCCCTCTGAAAAATATGAGTTCGTCAATTGGGATGATGATGATTCCCAACTGAATGGACAAATAAAAATCATGTTCCAAACCACCAACCAGATTTCATGTTTGGTGCTTTTTATGGCTCAGCAGCAGGAGCAGTAAGAGCAAGACAAGAGAACTCATGTGTTTCCGGCGATACTCTTTCGATACCCCGAGACCCTAAAAAAGAACAACAATAAATAACCCTCACCACCAACCCCACCAAGTTTCAAAAGGGCAAAACCCATCACAATCCAATTCCCAATAGAACTGACACAATAACAATAGGTAAATTCCGGACCTACAAAAACGCAGGTAAAAATACCAGTGATCAAAAACATGTCTTCGCAAACACCACCTGGACATACCTGGACACAACACGCACCTACTTCCAGAAATCTTTCCCCCACCTGAACGTATTGAGTTTCCAAATGGAGTGTACTTATGAAAATGGGGATTATTCAAACTACTTCAACACACCCAAATCTCTATGTTTGTCTTCACACCCCCTAACCCTGGGATGTATTGGTGGCCACGTATCCCAAGTTATGGTTAAAATCCCACGTTTATCCCCCAAAAAATCACCCAACCATGCACTCCCAAGCAGGTTTGTCAAGCTACTGGGTGACCATCCTTCAGTTGATAGGAAGCATGAAAACCTCGGAGATCACTCTATCAATGGGAATTTCAGGATCCTAAAATGGAGGTACTGTACCATATAAGACCATATTTTCAAGGGATATTCCCTTACATAGGCCTTATAGGCCTTATATATGGTAGGTACCTCCAATTTAGGTTCATGAAAAGGACTGCTTGATAAATAGGTGTCCCCATTCATTCTGGGTTATCGTTTGTGCAATCCCCAGTAAACCAGTTGGTATAGGTATAAGAACCCACTTCCATGACCAAAATGTATGTACATATATTCTATGTATAACTAACTATTATATGTAGACAAATCTCTAGCCGGGCATGATGCTCCCTAATACTTGGAAGGGACAAAAATACAGTGGCCTACCTGAGCGAGGTTCACTCAGAAGCTACGAGCATCTTTGCGGCAGAATCTCTGTTTTGCAAACTTTACATCATATTCACTCTTGTTGTTTGAACCCATTCTCAGTTTGGAAGCTCCATCATGTATATCCATATATACATCTACATATTATGCTGTATATATATATAAATATGTCATGTGTACAATATATATATATATAATATACACAGTATATATATATACACATAATATCATAATCCTTTTTTTATGTATAGATTTATGTACTGTAATGCAACGCAATACTGCAGCCTCCATGGAATGCTGAGCTGAGATGCTAATGTTGGAGGCTGTGACCTGGTGAGTCGCGAGGCTGTGTCGCGTGTCGCGTCTGAGTCAGTGCAGCCATGGTATGGATCAATGGATTGGTTTAAGGGAAAATCTACAGGAAACCATAGATTTTCCCATTAAGATCATGGGGCTTTCCTGTAAATTTTCCCTTAAACCAATCCATTGAATGGAAGTAAAAACATGATATGGAAACGCCATAAGAAAACCACGGTGAATATACGGTTAATATACTGTTAACATATGGTTAATATATGGTTATTGTATATGGTTAATGATGGTTAATAATCTGGTTGGTGGTAAAACAACCCCTCTGAAAAATATTAGTCAATGGAAAGGATTATCCCATATATTATGGAAAGTAGAAAATGTTTGAAACCACCAACCAGAATTATATAGTAATGTGTAACCCAAGATATGGAAGTTTCCAAAAATATGTCTAACCCAAAATGGATGGTTTATCGAAGGAAGATCCTAAGATCCTATTCAAATGGATGATTTTTGGTGAGGTACCACCATGTAAGGAAACCTCCATATGTGGATCATGATATGTTCGTAACCACATAATACAACCTTTTTGACATGGTAACATTTTAGCTTCCTACAATGGATATAGTTTTCATAGAAAAGAACAGCAACAATCTATATTACGTATGATATGTTGTATTGATGTGTAATTTACCCTCTGGTTATTTAACATAGCCATGGAAAATCGCCCATTTGTAGATGGTTTACCTATTAAAAATGGTGATTTTCCATGGCTATGTTAAATTACCAGAGGGTAACACATGTCATTCAATATTTTCATGTATGGAGGTTTCCAGAGTCATAGTTGGTGTAACCCCAGTCATCATCCAAGTCATGAAAGATCATCTTAGTATTGAAAGCCATGGTGACGACTGGAGATACCACATTTTTTTCGAACCCCCATAAGGATATAAGAATATTAAATAGTAAGTATGATGATATGGCAACATATGACAATAGAACATATTAAGCATTGTTAAATGTAATCATCTAGGATAATATTGTCTATAACATTTCATATCATCCCTTTTTATACAATGCATCATGGAGTGTACAATATGGTATGATGATATGTAAATTGTATCACCATCTATAGGGTGTGTATTAGGTGTATAATAATATGTAATCTATGTAGTTCACCATTCTAATTGGGATTATATTATATAATGGGATAAGGTATCATGGGTGTATGTTGATATGTAACTTATGTGGTTTACCCTAGTTTAACATTTTGTAATTGGGATATAAGGGGACGAACTGATATGATGTATGTATGTCATTTACATAATTCATGTACCATCTATAAATATCTATAATTGAAATCTGTTCGGGATTATGTTGATTTATATATAATTTATGTAGTTTACCAATCGTGAAAAATTGCATGGGATATATTGGGAGATGGTTGACCAACAATATGCTCTGGGTTTGAACCATATTCAATCTTAATGGATATGAATGGGGGTATATGCCCATTTTTTGGGCCATTTTGATAGGAAAAATAATCCAGAAATGACCAAAGAAAAACGAGAAGCCATGGCAGCCATGGTGAATAGCCGCTGTAGCTTAGAATCCCATATCATACTTTTTTTCTCACTTCTGCGAAAAGAATAGACTCTTGTAAAAAGCATGTAAAAACTCAGCACACGGATTGTTCTATCTTGATAGAGCCACGACCACCTTGAACCACCCCATTGTTCCCACCTCTCCCAGGATATGAAGTGGATTGTCCAGGGCCTCCGTTGTGCCCCGTTGGATCTCATGTTCGATTCGCCACTATTTTCTGGGGCAACGTGATGAAACAAAAGGCAGACTTGAAGAAAGTTGAGACTCCTGTGGATCTGTCTGACTCGTGCTCCCTTTGTATATATTTGTGTATATGATTGTATATACATTCAAAGAGGCAAAGTTTTCACCCGTTGGGCCAGACCAAGTGCTCAAAACATGGCAAAATGCCTGTCATCCCAGGTGAATCCTGAAAATGTGCCAATGATATAACACATATTCTTGGAGCTATAACCATCTCCGAAGAATAGCATATAATTCAACGCTTGACCTTGGCATCTAGATTCGTTCAAAATGCACCGGTCATAATCCCGCCGAAGGTGCAGAGAGCATCTCCTGCACTTCTTTCAACCACCAATGCCTGTTACAACGGACCAATTCGAAATTCGAGGATGATTCGGTTTGGATCCGTTTGGGTCTAAAAATTGGAATACCCTCATCCCAATCCCTGAAATGATTCAAATGGCTATGTATGCAGAAAATAACCGTCAACCACAGGATTCTGGGGTACCTTATCTTTGGACAACACAATTTATCTTCCTGCGTATGTGTGACATGGAAGGCACATGATCATGCCATACCACCAGCCTGTTTAACATATGTAAATTGTGCGAGGAAAGTGTTCTTCCACCCCCATTTGGCAGAGTGTGTGTTTGAGAAATGTCCTGCTTTGAAATGCACAAATCGGCACATAATAACAGCAACATACACCAACCGAAGGTGCAACATCAAGCATCTTGAGCACATGGATGGAAAAAAAAAACACAGCAGAAACAGAAACACAAACTACATCCACTCAGTCACTTTGAAGGCTATCTGCGATATAGTTCACACTTCCACTTAGTGATGTTCATCATTCCTGGCTCCTTGGCTCCAAAACGGATGGTCGAATAAGCCTTCAATCATCACCCACACCCCTATGACCCATGAGCCCTGAAAAATACTCCTATCCCATCTCACTACATTGGTTGGATATATAACATACCAATAATATAGGAATATTCTGAATTATGGGTTCAAAATGGTTGAAGTAAAGTAAAGTGGTAGAAGCCCCAACAATGACATAATTATAACAACCAACTAAAAGATACTTAAAATACGAAAAACATCTAAAAGTTTGGTATTTTCAATGGCTCAAATGATCCTCGATATTCCTTAATACGCCCTTCTGAACTCCCTTCGTGTCGTGCGGCGGCATGTAGGGAGTGGTGTCCAAACGAAAGCCATCGACATCAAATTCCTGCAGAGTCTGCAGGTACCGGGTAGGTGGTTGTCGCTATCTATATGGGTATGGATCAATACCTATTAATACCATTTTTAGGGGGTTATTCACATCCATTTACCAGCTACTTTGATGTTCACCAGGGGTACTATTGGTTTTGACACACTGCCATATGGGGGTTTCTTAAGATGGGGGATCCTCAAAACCATGGGTTTCACTCCTAAAAATGGTCCAGATGGTCCAATGACTTGGGTGATTTGAAGCTTGCCCTAAAATATAGGAACCCCTGGTAACAACACCAGGCCACGACGTTAGGCCGTCTTGAAAGGGGGCTGTCCCGGTCATATCTCTGAGTCAAACATGGATTGATGGCGCATACCTGAGGGCCGCACGTCCACCAACCACATCACATATTTTTTCAACTGTTCTCTGACCTCGCTCGAGCCACCATCGAGCTGGTTTTTGGTGAAAATTGGGCTCGTGTTTTTTTTTCCCCAGATTCAAACCCGATTGATGGCATTTTTTGTTGGGAAAGTAAATTGTCTGAACCATCAAATCCTATACCCTCTGGTAAACTAACATAACTATCGAAAATCACCGTGTTTCATGGGTAAATGAACATATAAATGGCAATTTTCAAGTTCGCAAACTGTAAACGTTTACCAGGCCGGGTAATTCTGGGGTAGCCCATTTCCCAAAACGCATCACCATTTCCCAAAGCTGCAACTTCTTCGGAAGTTTGTTGATACAACCGTGGGTTTTTGCCGGTAGAAATGCGAATCCCAACTATCCTCAAGCACCAGGATGCATTGCCCCCCATGGAGACTAAGATGACATTTTATGACAATGCGCAGGAATCGACAACATGTTGAGTTGCAAATTCCGCAGCATCAAACATCGCCAGTTTGTAGATAACAGATTCTTCAATCACACCCTCAGTTTTATATAGGGAGTCTTGAAAGTATGTTTTACAATTCATACTTAGTTCTTCACAACATGGGCGTGGGTCCAAAACTGGGCAATCCCCCCAGTTTGCTCCAGATTTCCTTCGTATTTTCCCATCAGATGCTCCGGGTTTCCTTCGTAGACTCAGGTGGCTTGTTATCGGATCTCAACTGGTTTTGCTAACCCCAGAACTAAGTCCCAAGTCGTCCTGGGTAAACTCACCCCAGTAACTCACCGCAGTTACGATCTGTGGGATGATCCTCTAGGAAAGTATTCCGGGACGCCCCTGGCGGTTTCATATGGGACTGTCCAAACATGGGGATGTCCAAACAAAATGGCAATTCTCATGGGGAAAATGATGATAAACCATGAGAAACCATGATAAACCTTCGAAATGTAGGGTACCTTTTTTCAGACAACCCTGGGACCGGTGGCTTGCCAAACTCCACAACTCTGCTCCGATCTCCAAGGTGCAAAGGGCACACTTTGATTCAGATCGGCCAGGTCATAAAACCAGCCCTGCTGCGACATCACTTCGTTGTATCCTGAGAGATCGCCAGGTCGGTATTGCATGGGATTCTCCTGTCGATTCTATATGATTCTAATGGTAAATGATGCTTATGGTTTATGATAAACTATGGTTTATGATGAAAACGATGGTTTATGAAAACTATGGTTTCATATATAATAAAACACATGAAAACTATGGTTTATGATGCTGATCACTATGTAGAGGTATCTTTTTGTAAACCCAATCACAAACCATCCAATTAACATCAATTGACCGTGGGGGTCATCATAAACATCCCATTTCATTTGGGGTACCCTCTGGTAATTTAACATAGCTATGGAAAATCACAATTTTTAATGGAAAAACTCACTATAAATGGCCATTTTCAATAGCTATGTTAAATTACCAGAGGGTAACCAACAAAAAACAGCCCCAGTCATTGGGGATGGTTTCTGGGATATGGCAGTCCGACGGTGATCGGGGATCACCAGCCGGATCCCAGTGGTTTATGACCTATAAATGGGTATAGCCATGGTAAACCCCATATTATATATATATATGTTATATTGTTATATTACCTATATATACATACATATACATATATATATATATAACTATAATATATATATACATAATACATACAATATAATTATAATATGACCAGGGGATGATAAATCATATGTTTACTAGCCACTTACTGGGACAGTATCCCCATAAATGGAGCTGTTAAAACTCATTATGGCTGAAAAGCCACTGGATTCATGCCGTTGATGTTTGGGGATGGGTCAAAACCCAACCCCTTTTGTTCACATCAAAATAGCTGGTAGTTATGGATGTTCATCTCCCTGAAATGTGGTATTTCATATGGTCATGACGAGTCATGACTGGTCTTTCATAGCTTTTCACCCCCAAAAATGATTCAAGATCATCCGATAATCCCAGTGCTACCGCAACTGGAAAGGGGTCTTTTAATGATGACTGTTGGAAAATGAACCACTCAGCATGGCTAAGCCGAACGTGAAGCATGAATTCTTTGTGATGGCGATCATGTGACTCATGAATGACTGTCAATCCCCTGTTGTCTTAGTTGTTTTTGTGGTGAATAACATCGATTCACATCCTTGTATATAGCCCGTTACACTGGAGGAATATCAGCAAAAAACAGCATGTTTTATCCTGTTTTATATCAGGTGTCTATTTCGTTAGATGGATCTTCAAAAACTGTATGAGCGGCTCACACACATGGAGAAAACACTGTGCCACTTGGAAATGCCCGAATTTCGACTTTCAATCACACTGTCTCAAACTAAACATGTGACGTGAGACATGATACCACATCTGGTTGGTGGTTGACCTACCCCTCTGAAAAAATATGCTCGTCAGTTGGGATGATTATTCCCAATATATGGAAAGTCATAAAATTCATGTTCCAAACCACCAACCAGACATAGTATGTCATCCAAATCATATCTATTCACCTTCAGCACAGGATTCACCTACCAGAGCTGTGATGATCCCAGTCCATCGCAGACCCGCTGCCAAGCAGTGAACAATTCATAGCAATTCATCGACATTGAATTTACCCTCTGGTAATTTAACATAGCTATAGAAAATGGCCATAGAAATAGTGGATTTACCCATTAAAAATGGTGATGTTCCATAGTTATGTAAACGTTTACCAGAGGGTAATGGAAATTCCATGAAAATCCTAATGGATTCCAGTGACTACCTTGAGATCAATATTTGGGCCCCAGAAAAAAAAAAAAACTGCGACCCCAGAAACCATCCGTTGTGTTAAAAACACCAGTTTCATCATCACCGTTGTTTTGAGACTTCCATAAAGTGGGCGTTAAATTCCCCATGTTCAGGTCCAAAGCAAAACAACACATGTTGATTATATCTACCAAAAAAAAAGGTACCATAAAATATCCCATGATTTCCCGCCGTAGTAAAATGGTTGGTTAGACCCTCCAGTAATCAACCCAATGTAGGACTCTACCCATCAGCTTGTCCTCCACAAGAATACCCCCCATCTCATTACCCTTTGGTAAACTAACATAGCTATTGAAAATGGCCATTTATAGTTGATATAGTTGATTTACCCATATAAATGGGTGAATTTCCATAGTTATGTTAGTTTACCAGAGGGTATACTACTTGGTTAATAAGGTTTCACCATTTTCAGGATCCCATCCGGTCCGCCTTCCGCCTTCTGCCCAGTCACCGGAACACTCGTAGTTGCCAACACCTCGCTGAGCACCGGGCAGGAAACCGAAAATAGCTGTTTCGGAATCCAACGGGCTTTTCTGCAGGATCCGTGACCAACAATAATGGGGATATATATATATATATATTGTAATATTGTAAAGGATAGAATTGCCACAACGGAATACAATGGGGATGTATTTGGGACAGAATAGGGATGTATTGGGGATATGTATATATACATATATATATATAGATGTACACATGCTGTAATACATATATATATATATATATAGGGAATATATATATATATAGGGAATATAATGAATATGTGTTGAGAAACACTGGGACACATTATATAATAACTATAACATACTATAACCAACCTGAGATGTTGCTCACTGTTGGGTTTTGCTCGGCTCAAGCCCAAGCATCCGAAAGGCGCCGCGCGGTGGTTGCCGTATGTGCTCTATGGATCTCTATGGATAGTTAACTTCCGGTCATCAAACGTGGCAATTTAAATGAATTTATCGATGATTTTGCAAGCTATAAATTTTCATTTATAGAACATGTCCTAGCTTGCCATGTTTGGTGACACCGGAGGGTACCTACATGACTAGGTGATTTTGGAACTCATTGTTGGAGCATATTCCCAGGCACTGGTCATACAGGCCATGCAATTCATGTCAACTCAAGCCGCCTGGTCGATTTTTTTTTGATCCAGGGATAGGATTGGCAATTAGAACCATTGATCCTCGTTATATCCTGATCATAGCCCATGTTTGCCTCTTACATACCTATTCAATGTTGAACAAAGAAAAATGACGGACCCCAACGTGATCCACCAAGAGACTGCAATACTTCAAATACGGAGGTCCATGAGCTCGGTCTCCAAAGTAATTTTCCTGCTGGAGGTTGGTTATCCCCTTTGCAAGTGGCAAAAAACACATGGGCAAATGTCAACCCCGTCTTCAAAAAAACTCTGGTCATGAGGTTGAAAGCTCAAGGGGACATCTACAAGAAACCATTGGTTTTGCCGGGCAGGTTTTGCCTTCACCCTATTCAGAGGTCTACAAACTGCGGGGTACCAGTTTTCTTGGCACTTGATCACTTTGGCTGATACCCGAGTCAATCAACCGGAGGGGTTCCACCAGCCAGCGGCCAGCGTTGACAAATCCAAGGTTGAGATTAAGCAATCATGAGCTCGAAATTGGGTAAGTATATCTACACGATGCCCAAGGGTGAATGAATGGGTTGTGGTTGAAAAACGATCTGGGAAATCAATGGATATGGCTTTGTTATAGTTGCTTCTATCCCCGTTCAATCCCATTAAATCCCCATTGATGGTTAAATTAAATCCCATTAATACCATTATATCTATATCCCATCAAATTCCCATGAAATCCCTATAAATCCCTATAAATCCTGTTAATTCCCATTAAATTCCAAATTCCCATTGAAATCCCCCAAAAAAACCATGAAAAATCCCATCAAAGTCCCACAACGAAACCCCTTTAATAATCCCAATCCCATCAAATTCACATTGAAATCCCATCAAATCCCATTAAATCCCATTAAATTCCCATTGAAATCACATAAATTATGGTATGAGAATCTTGAGCTTGTTGGCATGATGCCAACCCCGCGGCCTTGGAGTAGTTGTTGCCCGGATAGTTGTTGCCTCATGGAAATCGCGGGCTCAGGGCTGGGGATTTCTGGAAGGGAATTTCATCGGAATCTGATGGGACCTAATGGGATTTAACCATCAATCATGGGGATTTAATGGGATTTAATGGGATTTAATGGGATTTAATGGGATTTAATGCCATCTTAACCCAAGAATTCTGACAGACCAAAGAATTGAGCAAAAACCACATGTCCCAAGGTTATAGGGGTATGCTCCAAAGGCATGTTCAGCTGTTCTTAGACATAAGGAGTTTGGGGCAAACAATTTTTGAGACCCACGTCAAGAATGCTTCGAAACGCAAGTCCCGCTGTAACTGCTTCCTCCATAGATGACTGGGTCGGTCCCAACCAGTTTTACCTTTGTGGTTTTCACGTAACAAGGGTCGAATTGGATCATGCGAAGCAGCTGCGCAGCATAGATGCATGTATAGGTAAATACACATAAACTGGTACGTATTACACCAATATATATATATATATATACTATACATATATACACATACATATGTATAGGATCATGTATGCATGCATGCATGTATGTATATGTGTATGTGTATTTGTATGTGTATGTGTATGTGTATGTGTATGTATGTATATATATAGTATTATGTATTATGTATGTGTATATATATATACATTTTATTTATATGCATATGCATAAATGGATCAATATAATATATATATATATATATATATATATGTATCTATGTATATATACACATATACATGTCTATTCGTATATATGTACATACATGTAGAAATAGAAAATGACCCATAGAAATAGTTGATTTTCCTATGAACAAATAGTTTACCAGGGTACCAGGGGGTAGGAAAAAAACATGAACCACCTTTTGTTGTGTTTTTTCCATGGTTTCTTGCCTCTTTGCGCGGCGCGTTTGCCGCAGTTTTTTTTCTGCCACCCCTCCTGCACCACAAATCAGAGGGTTTGATACCGGTTTGCTCTTCCAGAGCTTTAGCATTCATTATATATGTAGCAGCCAAAAAAAAAACGTGTTTACAGGATGTATATCATAGATTATGATTTTCCAATATGTGTCAGGTTTCCAACTTTTCTATCTGGGAGTTGCTATTTACGTATCATGTACGGTGCCTTCATGTGCCTTCCAAATGATCAAATCTACGGAGAAGATCTACAAGCAAAATACCTTTCATTTTGTTGCCACCGTTGGTTAAATGAATTCCTGGTGGTGAAGCTTATGTGTTTTTTTGGTTGGTGAAATGAGTTACAGTACATCCCATGTGTTTGTTGTATACGTAGGTAAATCGTTTTAAATCTCCATTTTTAATGCTCGTAACATCTCCAAAATGGTGGTTATACCTTGTGATAATTCAACATAGCTTTGGAAGCCATGGCCCATTTAGTTCGATGATTTACCTATGATCAATCTCAATGGTGATTTTCGCATTCCCAAAGAAAACAGAACATCAAAGTCCAGCTTTGACGCCTCCAATTTTCAAACCAAGCGGCAATAGGTACCTGAGAGGACAGGTGTGGGCCTGGGCCCCTAGGTCTTGCACTTCATAGCGGAGAAATGATGGCAATTGAACATTTCCGATAAAACATCGGAAAATCATCGGAAAATCGAGTTCTAAATGGAGGTTTCGAGGGTTTAACTTGGGATTTTCCATGCGGAATGGATGGTGGATGCTTCGAACATGATGAACCAGCAAATTTTGGGGTAACCTATACCTAAAGTACATACACGCAAAATAAACAATACACGCCTATATATATACATATATATATTATACATACGCATATATATAATTATATACAATTATGTCACATGTGTGTATATATATGTATATATAGACATTGTATCCCACAAATGTAAAACCACCGACTCTATTGGCTGACATAAGTATTTCATAGTATTTCCACAAGCAAATCCAAGGGCAGTTTCCATTTCCAATCTCCACGTCATAAACCATCCCCAAGCCATCACTTTTTCATGAGGATTCAACCTGGTTGAGGTGACTTTCCCTAAGAAAAAAATCCGGGTCGATTCATGGTTCCAAGCCATAAAAATAAGGGACTTGGGCATTTTTTATAGCTGGGTGACTCCTACATTAGATACTATTATACATAACATTATAGATACAGTAACAGTAGCCTGATTAACACCAACAGTAATAACATATACAAATATAGATCTTTAGAACAGAGATAACAGATACATAACATAAATCAATAGTAACACCAACAGCTGATTCAACACCAACAGCCACAAAACCTTCAGGGGTCTTTTGCCGGGCCGCCAGCTGGGGTGTTATCTTTAATTCGACGAGACCTGGTGAGTTGTTCCCCCCATAAATCCATGTGATTTAGATGTGTATATATATATATGTTAAATGTATGTATATATTTAAATTATATTTAATGGATGTGTAAGATCCATATCACATGTATATCAATAGTTTTAAAGACACACATAAACATGATGTACTCTCTATGTCGCTGTATATTATATATATAAGTAGCATACATCCAAGATATAACTGAGGTCATCACCCACACTAGCGCTTGATTTCAGTCTTCCATTTGTTTTTGTGCCGGTTGTATACTAATGCGTTGAACCTAGAATCCAATAACTCCAGTTGACGAAGTTGGGGCCCAACCTTCTGTCATCCTCTGCTTCATTGATAAGGATTCCCCGATTAGATTACCAGATAATAAGCGCTATTAATTAGGTAGGGGTGACATGGAATAACTTAACGAATTGCCAGCAAAAATAGTTTGGGATGTTTTGGGTAGTGCTCACTGGCATCGTTGGCCCAATTGAGGCTGGTTTCCTTCCAGCTCTCATCATTTATGGGGGTTCCGCCAGCGAGTTTGCTATAACTTGCCTCCAAAAAATAATTCCTAGCTTCAAAGCATAGTTAGGTATGAACTATACAGGCTGAGGCACCCCAGTTATAAGTTGGCTGGCTTATAAACCGGTTAACTAGCTGTAGTTCGATATATGTTATCAATTGGTTTACACACCTATTAACTAGTTCGATATATCTACCATTATCTGCCATAAACCATAGTTAACCGCATATATCCACCATTCAAGAACCCCTTATCAGTGGGTGTATAAACCCCATGAATACTATAGTTTAAAGCATCATAACCCATACTGAAAGTGGAGTTATTTGCACGAACTTAGCTATAATAAGTCAGCTCTAAATCCCATGAAATCCCCATGTTTGTTGCTTAAACATGGTTTTCCACCACCATGTTCTGATCGTTTCTGTCGTTTTACATGTGTTAAATCCCTGAAATCTCAATAATTCCCATGAAAATCCCAGCAAATCACCGTTTCCTTATGAATTTCCTACAGGATGGTGCCCCCCAGTTATAAGTTGGTTTATAAACCCCATTAACTATAGTTATATCTGCCATAAACCATAGTTATGGGAGTTATAAACCAATTTAGCTAACTATGGGGCACCACCTTGTATGGTTTTCCACCTGTTTACACAGCTCCATTGCCGTCTCGCAGCCGTTGTTGGTTCCATCTGGTTCGCCATTGGCGAAGAACTGCAGGTAGCATTGGGCGCCAGGGCCGATTCCTTGCGTTGGGTACCTGGGTATAAGCTAGGTTGCATTGCAGATGATTATATATATATATGATAATATATGATTATATGCTAGCCCCTATATTATATGGAAAAACGGGGGTTCATATATGGATTAAAAAAATCTGGGATGTTATGGATTGGTAAATTATAATAATTCACTAACCTGAATAGTTTGGCCATATTGGAATGATTTCCCTTACTAACCATGATTCCAGTGAGGTCGCAGTGAGGTCGTTATAATTTACCCATAATTATATGATAATATATGATAATATATGATAATATATGATAATATATGATAATATATGATAATATATGATAATATATGATAATATATGATAATATATTATGATAAGTCAATGGATTGGTTTGAGGGAAATCTTAACCGGAAACCGGTAGGTTTTTACTATCAAATATAGGGGTTTCCTGTAAAATTGTCCCATCATCCAATTCTGTGAATATTATATGATACTGTATCTAATGTTACAAGATTATCGATATATATATATACATACATATTAATGCATTTTGCTAATTATGTGATGATATAGGATAATATGTAATTCTATGATAATGTATGATAATATGTATGCTGTGTGTCAATTTGTTGTAAGACAAACATACCTGCTATACGATAAAATATGATAACATCTATATTGAATGCATGTTCCAATACAATGTATATTGAATGTATATTCTATAGTATGAAAATCATAGATAACATGTCAAACATATGGAATCCAGATGCGTAACATTGTGTAACGACTATACTAGTAACTGCTAAACCCCAGTTGGTTGATGTAGGGCATTATACCAACCAATATTTGGGGGAATATCAGTGGATGCAGGGCATTATACCAACATATACCAACCAATATTTGGGTGAATATCAATGAGTCAATGAGCAATTTTGTGAGACATGGTTATACCCTGCTTTTGATCGGTACCCACGTAGATGATTGCAAATGAATAAACCTCCGATTTTGGATGGGTTGCTAGACCCATCTCTGGTGAAATTGTGGATGGTTTATGATTGGGTGTACCACATAAAACACATTCGATAATTTCTGGCTTCTTCGCCCATCATGTTTCGTCAGCACAAAAACACTGCTGGCTTCAGCGACCCACAGCGCTAAAAACAGCATGGACGAAGCAACCAGAACTTATCCAATGTGCTTAATGTGGTAAACTCAATCATTACCATACATATTATATATCAGTCTTACTATTGACCTCTGTTGTCATATGTTGAAACACACAAATATGGTGTGCTCAATACAGTTCAAATATTGCATCATAACTCCAGATTCTCTGGCTGGACGCTGTCACCAGGACCCAGGTGGTTTTCCATTCCAAGTGGCGGCCAACCGGACATCTTTTCGGTATATTCGTCAAAAGTCATGTTGGAAATGTTGCGCAAGTGAAAGTATTCTGTTTCCTGAGAGCAGAGCTGGATGCCATTTTTATGATGCCATGTTCAACACGGGCGAATTTGCAGGAGCCCCGAATGGAGCCAGGCTCCTCATGGCTAATCATGCTAATCTTAGGTCATCTTATATACCCGGCAAAAAAACAACATGACTTAAGAATTACAGGAACTTGTCAGTGTATGACACACTATGAATCATCTTTTGAGAAACAAACCATGCTGCCTTAACCACTAGGTCGACTTTTTTGTCTACATGGGTTCACCCAGAGCAGTGCCAAGATGCTCCCATGGTGATTGATGAAGACCATGGAAAATCTACATGAGTACTGCACCCTACTGTAGCCTAACATAGATATAGAAATCACCAAGGGGAAACCCCGTTCGGAACATGATCTACGAATGGTGGCATTTCAATCTATGTTTACTGGACTGTAGCTATTTGATCATGATGCCGTTGCGAACTATGGCTCTGTCTGTTGGCCTCTAGGCAGGCTAATCTCTAAATTCAAAAAAAAAGAGCAAAAGCACCTAATAAGAGACTCAACTACTCAGTCAAGGTGAATTGCCTAACTTTTTGGTGTGATTTCCCCGCGCAAAAAGACTTGTCAATAGGACCCCCATCATCCCAGCATGAGATAGAAAAGTAACGCGAATACATATATATATATATGTATATTTGCATTGATTGGATCCTACCTACCCCATACATAGATGGTGCCATTCCCGAGAGCTTTCCCAAAATTGGGAACAAAAAAACAAAAACAGGTTGATCATCACCTTCCCAGCCCCAGCAAAACGGGGTATTCCCCATTTGGAGACAGATCGAAAATAATCCAAAACATCATGCTGAAGTCATATTATATTGCTGGGTGTAGATACCCGATTCTTTCCCTAGTACTTACCGTCTGAGAATTCAGAATATGTATGGCAAAACACTTTTTTTGAGTAGGTGAATCAGTAAATCATCTAAAGATGGACGGTTTTTCCACGGCTACTTCAACTTACAATATACATTGGATGTGTTGAAAATTACATAGAAACGAATCAGAGGGTATAGAGTGGCCCCCCCCAGTTGTAAGTTGGTTTATAAACCCCATTAGCTATATAGTTGCAAGATGCTACAAGTATCATAAACCATAGTGAACCTGGAGTTCTGTTCACTTGGTTTTTTTTAGCTCCAAATCCCAAGAACTGCATGAAAAACCATGGTTTTCCTATGGGTTTTGCTGGTGAAATCCCCATGTTCCTATGGGTTTTATCCCATGGATTTTCCAACACCAGAGCCAACCAAGGGACATTGAAGGGATTCACCAGAGCCAGCTCCGCCAGACTATGGATCGGACGAACCTGGTCAATCTGGTCACTGAATTGGTTTATAACTGGTTCCTAATAATGGTTAATATATAGTGGTTAATATTAATATATATATAATGGTTAATATAATATAATGGTTAATATATCATGGTTCCTAATAGTGCCTTGGATGGTTTTATCATAATGGTTTTTCATCATGGTTAATAATATAGTTTATTGTGGTAACAACGATGCCATAAACCACCCATGACTGGGAATGGTAACCCTACCACCCATTTATGGTGAAATTGTGGATGGTTTATTGTGTTTATTGTTGTTTTACCAACAGTAATAGTCGTGAAGTACTGGTGAATACTGATTTATGAGCTTAAGAATGGTTGACGATAATAGTTGGTTAGCTGGTTAGCCTCTGGTGTCAAACATGGCAAGGAAATCCCCGCGCTAAATGGATCTAAATGGAGGTTTTTTGTTGCTGGGAGAATCATCGGACGATAGCTGGGTAATTTTCCCCGTATCCATGGAGCTGATTCCCGTTCATTTTTGGAATCCTCCAGAAACCATGGAGTTTAGGTCTGGGACTTTCACATATTGAGGGCCATTTGTTTTTTGGGGTGTTTTATATATTTGGGGGGATGAAATTACTCATGATTCATGATTCATCATTCATAGATGTGTTTGTTTGCCTATGCCTTTGCCTTACAGACCATTTTCTGCGACTGGTGTCGTCACAAAACTGGAAAACAACTGAGTTATCGCTTCGGATCATCCCAAAATCTTCCAAACATGGAGAAAAAATGAGAAAAATCGCGGCACCAACCAGTTAACTAACATAGCTATGGAAATCCATGATTTTGAATTGAAAATGATGTACAAATGGTGGATTGGCCCAGAGACAAACTAAACAGCATCAATTCTTCCAATCCGCCAGATCTAGCAAATGCACAATGCATTTGCGTGTTCAGGGAAGAAAGTCCTACTGATCTACCCTTCAACAAGATTTACAAAAATGTGCGGCGATATCAATTTTCATGGCTTATCTCCCTAATTATAGGGGATGGTCTATGTCTCCATTTCCTTTCCGTTGATCATCGTTGATCCATGGGATCCCATGAAAGAAGCCAGGTAAAGCCAGGCTTTCCATGGGATGAACAGTGATGACCTACCAACATAGCATACCCTCCGGTCAGCTCCATCGCTGGAAAATCTCTGATTTACTTCGATGATCTTCGATGATTTTCCCGAACTAAACCTCCAAGGATGCACAGTTAGGGTTTTTCCAGGTTTTTCCAGCCACATTTGAGGCATCCGGAGGCTACCATCTGACACCAGACATGGCTACCAGTATCAAGCGAGGCGCGTGGTTTAACACAATGTCCAAAATGAAGCACATGCCTCACATGCTGCGGTGACTGCGGTGACCTGGAAAAAATATGGAGTCAGTACGAAGTAGCGGGAAAACGTTGATCAATTGATCCTTGACTCAAAAAGGTGGGATGGAAAGATTTGAGAAAGTTAGATTGTTAAATTAAATTAATTTAATGGAAAAAAATGATGTGGGAAAGTTTGATTGAGAAAGTTGGATGGTCTCTTCACCACCAGCCATCCTATACCAGTCGTTTTCCGAACGTTGTAAGACTCCAACATGGAACAGCTACCGCGCGCGCAGCTGCCAGAATATCCATATCATAAAATCCACTACATTCCCACATTTTGCTGATGAACTATCCATAAATATCCACACCTTGGTTGTCGGTCAACGTGTTTAATGAGTATATTCTGTATACAAATACCATCATCAATGCATGGCCAACTTTGGATGCCACTAAAACACATTTATGTTGAAAACGAAACTCATCATCTACCATTCACCTGTCGATTTACTCAGCAGATACCGGTATATTCTTGGTCATTCTTGGTCATCTCATTGTTTTGGGGCTGCTACCCGGTTCTTCAAGATCTCGTACCTTCACAAACCTGTCATTTTCCAAGAACTGTCCTAAAATCCCAGGAACATTTAAAGAAACATGAAACCAACTTCCGGATGAACATCACCTTCAAGTATCCGTTGGAGATTATAATATATGTACAATTATGTAAGTGTGTATATATATATATATACACACACATTTATCCCCTCTAGTTGGGTGATGTTTGATCATGGTAAATCTAAGATATCTGCAAAAAAACACGATCTTTCAGCTGGTTAGTACATGTTACATCATTTTACCCTTGATAGCAGCATTTGTTTAAAGCACTAGTGGCTACTAAGATTTACTAAGTATCTTATAATCTAACCATATCTAACCAGTTGACCGCCATGTCACCGAGCTCGTGGGTCTTGTTCACCAAGCGTTTCATGTCCTCCGTGGTACCGAAGTTGGGATCGATCCGGAACCAGTCCTGCCGTGGAGTGCCACGTATCCACACCCCTGGGGGATGCCCGGAGATTTTTAAGTGATTCCCGGGTGATTTAAACACCACAAAAATGGGGTTGTTATTCCAAAAGAATCAGAGTGGAGTCACGTTTTCCTGGGTTTTTCATGGTTTTTCATGGTTTTTCTGCGAGATCTTTATCCATCAAACGGAGGTCTAACATGGTCTAACCGAGTCGTGGTTTCGATCTTTGTCATGTTCGGTCGAACCATCGTCAATTCACCTTGCTGGATGGAAATGTGGTGAAACGACCCAGTCATGGCAGGTTTAGGACACAAAATCCCAATTTCATCTGGTTGGTGGTTGACCTACCCCTCTGAAAAAATATTAAAGTCAGTTGGGATGATTATTCCCAATATATGGAAAGTCATAAAATTCATGTTCCAAACCACCAACCAGTCATAGGATGAGGACCCTATTTACTGTGGGGAAATACTAGGAAGGACTCAATGACCCTAAATTGCTGCGCCGTTACGGCCAACGTCATGGTTGAAATCCAGCACACTGGGATGGGTCCTGAGGTCCCGTAGTTTACCATGGTTGTCCGTGAACCAAGCGGACACATTTTTTTACACAGAAGAAATGGACATGTCTGATCCACTGGAGGTACTTTGTTGTCATATGAAGTCATATTTTGGGGTATATCATGGTATATCATGGCATATCCCCTTACATTGCCTTTGAAAATAAGCTTATATATGGTAGGTACCTCCAATCAATCGGTACCTGAAATATCCTGAAATGGCCATTAATTTTCAAGGGGCACCTTCTTGAGCCTTTCACATTTTCACTAGCCATTTTCCAAGAGATCACCATCTGCGTCTGGGTCAAAGTTGGTGTCTCCTCAAAAGAACAACATGGGAGGCGTTCCTAGGGCCATGTTCGACCCATATCCAGTCTACATTAACGAAATGCATGGCTACAGGCACCCGTGGAAGTCAGGACTAAACACCGCGGGGTTGGTACAACTGCATGGAACGCACCGGTTACGTCGAAGTCAGAAAAGGCGGGACCTGGATCAGAAATCCTATTGGTAACGCTT
>Ga0126342_10003826_pt1 | contig 25237 bp, 29 predicted proteins | sample Cyp1metagenome_FD_92528 | JGI IMG/M metagenome (GOLD analysis project Ga0126342, IMG submission 92528) | Coral microbial communities from Lord Howe Island, Old Settlement Bay, Australia - Cyphastrea 1 metagenome | ecosystem: Host-associated > Invertebrates > Cnidaria > Coral ... | reverse complement strand
TTAATTAAATATATATTTATATATATTATTAAATTATTATATTATTTATTATTATAAAATTCAATAATTTTAATTAATTAAATTAAATAAAATTATTTTTTTTAATATTAAAATTTAAAAATATTTTCAATATTTCGATTTTATATTTTTAAATTTATTATTATTATATTAAATTTATAATTTTTTAATATAAATAATAAGAAAATTAAATAAAAAAAATACATAATTCTTTAAAAAAAAATATTTGAAAAAAAAAAAAATATCTGGATAAATAATATATTTAAGAATAAATATATTTATAAATAACATCTATTTTGAATTAAAAAAAATCTGGGGAAAAAAATCTATAATTAAATATATGGATTTTTTTCGTAAATAAAATATATTTTATATTTTTTATATTTTTAGATTTATTTATTTTATATAATATTGGATGGATTCTTAACCCAGGCAACCAGAAATTACCCATCCCAATGGCACACAGGCTTACCCCAATCCAACCGGAAATTACCCCAGGGATCAAATCCTATTGGCACACTGATACCACGCCATCATTGATTTGACAAAGAAAATATAAAGAATATATCCGTGTTATTGCGATCCATATATTTAATACCATCTCCTTTTGTGATAAAATCATATTGAAAGTGGGCAATCGCAATTGGCACACACGCATTGACAGCAAAGTAACTACCTTCCATCCAAATGAAAAAAATAACCAATTTTGCAATATACACCCCGTTTCCTTCTCATGATTCTGGACATGGATTCGTCAGATTTCGGTACTTTAACTATCTATTTCCTAATGGCATACCTAGTGCCAAATAAATCGTGCAAAACATCCCTGACCCGAGCCCCGGCGTGATCCTATACCATTTGCTAGAACTTGCGCCAACAACATGGTACACCGCTTACGCCAAAAATCAATAATCTTTCCCCAGATAGAAATTCTATTGGCACACCACGATTTGGCACACGATTTTATCATTGGCACTTATTATAAGATTCCCAAACTTGAACCCACTGGCACCAAACGGCAGACACCGATGTTAGCACAAGATCTGTTGTACTGTATAAAATCATTGAAATTCCCAGGGCCAGATATTTTCTTTAATCGAGCATGCCACTGCATTTACATATTACAAATATTAAATTAAATAATAAATAAATATATTTATGATACCCAATATATCCCAACGTTAAGGTTTATAAGTATAAATGGTAAATTCATGTTGGTAAAATTCAATGTGCCTATATATTTTTAATTTTATAATAAGCAATAATCCAATAAAATAATAATATCACATATATTTTATATATATATTTTCCCCCAATATATCGACCTAAAACAACTTCAAGAAAAAAAAACAAAAAACAACATAAACCCAATAAATAATATATAGAAAAAAATATTAATCTTCAAAAAAATATATTTATATTTATATATATAATTATTATTAAATAAATACTAATTATATATGTATATTTGTGTATTAATAAATTATATATATTTATAAATTAATAAATTATATATATTTAGATAATAATTATTTTATTTTTTATTATTTTATTTCCAATATATAATAAATAAATATATTTTTTTTATAATTTTTATAATTATATATTAATTATTTATATTTTTTAATTATTAATAAATATTAATAATATACTAATATTATTAATTATTATTATATATATTATAAAAATAAATATATATAATATATATATATTTTTCAATTTATAAAATATATTAAATTTTAATTAATATTTAATTTAATTTATTTTTATATATTTTCCTTATATTATATTAAATTAATAATTAATTATTTTTTGTTTTTTTATTTATTTTTATTTTCTTGTTCCAATTTACGCTACTCTACGTTGCTCTTAGCCCTCTACTAACTTTAATTTGTCGTTCTCTATTGTAGTTCTCTATTGTATCCTACTCTTCTCTTCTCTATTCGGCCCTACTCTTCTCTTCCATTCTATGTGCTCTACCCTACCTTACTTTACTCTTCCCTACTCCACCCACCTCTACCATACTCTTCTCTACTATGCTCTTCCCTACTATCTGTTCTTTACTCTTCTCTACTATGTTCTTCTCTATCTACTCTACCCTATTTGAATCTTCTCAATTCTTGCTCTTCTCTAGACTACTCCATCCTACTTTTGTTTACTCTACTCTACTTCACCTTATTCTACTTATCGCTTCTCTACTCTGCTCTACCCCACCCTACTCTTCCCTACTCCACTTTGCCCTAACTATATTTATCTTTTTTCCACTCTACTCTGCCATCCCACTCTACTCGGCTCTTCTCAACTCTACTCTACGCTACTTTACCCTTCCATACTGTGCCCTACTCTGCTCTTCTCCACTCTACTCTACCCTGCTCTTCCCTTCCCCACTCCACCCTACTCTACTCTTCTCTTCTCCACTCTACTCTACCCTACTCTATTCTTCTCTATTCTACCCTACTCTACTGTTCTCACGCCGACGACGACGATGATGATGATGACGATGAGGATGATGATGATTATGATGATTAATCAATTCTTGATTCAGTATATACTATATAAATCAAATATAAAAGTTCATGTACTCATTAAATATAACATCTACTTACGTATTTTTCTGGTATCATTTTTACATTTGAGATGCCTTACATTTGATTGATCATTTAGAAATAATTGAGACACTTACATGTATATGATTATATGATATATGTATTGAACTTATATCATTGCAAAATCTTAGATCTGGCTTGTTTAAAAGACTACATGCACAGAGCATACATGAAAACCAAGGTGAACTAAGTAAGGTTGTTTCCCATCGTCCATTGACATCCTTTGTTTTGCAAGGGTCCCTGAACAAGTCCTATAAAGCATGCTCAAACAATCACCAAATTACTTTACTTTATGATCATGCCCTAGCTTCTTTGTAAGCACAATACTGTATTTGGCCATTGCTGGTTCAACTGATCAATGTGCCTGAACCAAAACATCTAACATGGAAGCACGTTTGTTTGCGTTTTAATCTTTTGTTTTTTCTCGCAAAGTGCAAGGTTGTCTACTTCCATCTTGAAATGGGTTTGTCCAAAAATGAGGAATGCCTCAAACCCACTAGTAATCACTGGTGTATCAAGAGAACTCACTGGTGATCACTGGCGTGCAAAGAGAACCCGCTTTGATGGATTCTAAGGTCCCTCACCTTTGAACATTCCCAAATCTTTTCAGAGACGGTCAACCCCGCAAAACTGTGCAGCAGGATATTGGACATTCTTTGTCAGGCTGTCACCAACGGTCTCACCTAAAATGGTTAAATGGGTGGTAAATGGATAAATGGGTGGCTTTTTAACCATCCCCAAATGGTAGGTGTATGGCATTGGGTTGCCCTTTGGATAATTTTGGACCATATCCAAATCTTCATGGGACAGCCATTCTGTCCTTGTCCTGGTCACAAATCTAAGATACCATGGGAGGAGAAAGCTCTCAATGAAAGTCACCGTCTGCTTGGAAAATAGCAGGTAAGACCTCAGAAAACCCAGCACTCCGATGCGGCAAGATGTCACACACACTTGAAACACAGCAAAGATTGCGGCAGAATGACCCCCCAATCCTGAAGATATTTTCAGGGCCTAACGCAACAAGACATCAGACCATTTTAAACCAATTGTGGGTTACTATTGACTGTATAGCCCATACCCAATCTTGCTGAATACTCACACCACCCAAACACACAATTTGGTTATCAGAATGAACCAAACCCAAGTCACTACAATCCATGGAGGGCCATTATGAACCATACCCAATGGGAGCCTGTGAATGCGGTGTTTACCCAATGCCACAAGACATTCCCCATCTACCCAATTTTTACAATGTGGATAAATTTGGTAGATATAATAAATAAAACTAAATATCATCCAATCAGTGTCAATTTCTACACACTGATTGCAACATATTACTCATGTGTAAGTATGTCAAGGTATCTAGCGAGCAGGGGCCCACCATATGGGTTTGTCGGAAAACATTGATATCAGTTCATGATCGTTTTCCCCATGAAATAATTTCAAACTTTCCATATTTTGGAGTATACAACTATTTCTGGGCAAACCCATAGATTTGGCAGGTCAAGATTAGGATCTAGAAACATCTAAAAACAACTGTATCCTCAACAAACATGGGACTTGATCAAGTTGGAGGCCTGCAGTTCCCAAGTTTCGCCACATTCTTTTCCCAAGTCTATCATATACCTTATCTGAATTAAAACATTTCACTACCCTGAATTCAGGTCATTTTGGGCTACTTCTCCTTATGCAGGGATCAGGTGAAATTTATCACGTGTCACGTGGTGAAATAGATGGTCATTGCCCACTTATAAAACATTGTAACCCAACTTGCAAGGTTTGCAACTAGACTCATTGGGGTTTGTAGTTCACTGTCCAGATCATGGCCAACCTGAGACACCCTGCAAGAACATCATATTCTTAGCTTCTTAGTATGTATGTATGTATGGATGGATGCATGCACGTATGTATGTATGTATGTATGTATGTATGTACATATATATATATATATGTATATACATATGTATGTGTATATAGCATTACTGTTCCCATTTACAATCATATACTGGCAAAGAAAAGGTAGTAAACTATCTCTATATATATATATTATATTACTGTGGGCTGGCCAGATGACCATCACCCCGGCGCTTGCCTCCTGCAGCAAGTGGTCCCTGAATGCGGAGGCTCCTGCGGAGGGCACTTGACCTGGGAAGCAGCTGAGATCATCCAGGAAGGGCAGCTGAGTTTCCCATATTTGAAACCACCAACTCCTGGGGGCTTTATGGGAAACTTATAGAAACTTTTTCACCAACAAAACTAGGGTGTCTAGGACTTATAGAAACTTATAGAAACTTATAGAAACTTTATGGGAAACTTATAGAAACTTGTCATCAGAATTTTTCTGTCATGGGGAGATCTTGACTTTTGACCATGTGAAAACAAGGGGGTTGTCAACATGACCAACAAAAAACATCTGGATCTTCGAGTCACCAACATAACGACAACAAACATTCCTGATGAACATGGGTATGAAATCTACAAAAAAAAAGTAACTGGTTTAACGAACCTCAAAAGACATTTTGTAAACAGTTATATGATGTGATTAGGTTTAGAACATCATTTAGCCTCTGTCTCAGAGTGGGGATCGGCCCCAAACCATGGGATTCCCCAATTTTTCAGACAGACCAATTTATTGGGGGTCCACCCAATAGTCCACCCAATACCCACTGACCAGGGATCATTTTTCATTCTAACACGGCCCCGTGATGAGGACTCTCCCGTTCGTGGATGCCGAATTTATATTCTAAGTCTAAGTTTGAACAGAAGTTCCGCATTGCTATGTTGATCTATGTTGGATTAGCAAAGGGCACCCCTAAAACCGAACTGAATCGTTGCGGTAACAGTCATCCAAATAGTAGGGAAACCCCACATCCAAATCAGCATGGCGCATCTCCCAGAGGTCCAAAGGAAATTTGCAAGAACCCCTCCGAACAGGGAGGGTGTTGGCTCAAAAAAATCCAAGGTAAGCTTTGCCGATTGTCATCAATTTTCCCTGAAAAATCCTTCGAACCCCAAATTACGCCAAAGGAGCCCAAATTCCCAAGCATGCGTGCCATTTTTCCTGCCCAAAAGGATGCCACCGCATGGTATCCGGCCTGGATGAACTCACAGCCGGGAAGCACATGATGTACATGGTAAATCATTCCAAGTCACTATATAAATCTATATATATATATATCTATATAATATTATAATATATAATATCACATAAATGATTATACATCATTGTAAATGATTATAACTTGCTATAAATCACTGTAACACATCAATATACAGCAAGAAAGAGAAATCCAATGACGGAACACATGTAAATCACTTGTGCAAAAGTTCATATAACACAGCGACAAAAACATCTGCACCCGCCCTGCCTGGCTCTGAAGCAATCTTGCTCGCTGCAAGTACTTGATGTCGAGGAACCTGACTCTGCCAGCAGATATGAGGTGTACAAAATGTTTGCATTCTATTTCATGGCATTTGGCATCAGTTTGTATACAGCCATCCTGAGGTATATCAAGATGATATAGCAACCAATGAGACTTCGTCGGATTCCGGGCCCAGGGACAGTCGCTCCCGACAAACGGATGCTCCAGTAGGATCGTAGGCAAAGCCAATCTGTCTGGGATGGATTCCAAAATGTCTGCACAGAGAAAGCCTGTGGCTGGACGAAGATAGGAACTTTCTGCGCCGAAATTTCACAAAACACTCCAACTTGATATCTTTCTCCAACTTCATATTAGCAGCAAATCCTTCCAATGTATCTGGACGCTTATTTAGACACCATCAATCTGGATTAACTCCCAGATCAGACCCAGATCAGATTTAAGGCCATGAATCGGGAATGACTCCCCTTGTATACTGCAGCACGTCGCTGCTGCTGTGTTGTAGTTGGGGTGGGGTGAGTGGGGTGGGCTACAACTTTCATGTTTACTTGTACACGCAACTGCTACAGGTGACCCTCCCAATGTTGAGGCCTGTTAGGGCCAGGGATGGCCAGGGTTCATGTTTGGGCAGATCTTAACCAGCTATCAGCTCTTGTTGGCAGCCAGGCAGCACCAGCATCAGCTCTTGCTGGCTCATGGTCACTGGTGGAGGCTCTGCACCATTGGCCGTGAAGAAAGGGATACCTTCAAAAACGGCTTTTCAATGCAGCTCTGGGGGCTAAAGATCGATATGTTCTTCACACAATATGGATATCCAAAACGACCGATAAAGATGAATTAAAACGAGATGATCAATCTAAAATAGAACATTTTTTTTTTGGTTGGTGGTTTTAATATGTTTTAATCATCTTGAAACATATGAGTCAATGGGAAGGATTATCCCACAAGGTGGTGCCCCATAGTTAGCTAAGTTGGTTTATAACTCCCATAACTATGGTTTATGGTAGATATAACTATAGTATTCATGGGGTTTATAAACCAACAAACATCACTGGGGGGCACCATCCTGCATATATTATGGAAAATAAAAAATGCTCCAAACCACCAACCAGTACATGGATACAACATGACAGCCGGATGAACCATCGGCCATGGCCATCATGGCACCTCCGCCCAGCAAGCCGACGTAGCGCCAGGTCCGGCGGCCTACGGCCGTTGTTTTTGGATCTGGCTGGTGGATCTTGGAAGGGAGATTTCTGGAAGGGAATGGATTAATCATGGATTAATAATGGATTATTTCTGGAAGGGAATTGTTTTTCCACCTCTTTTTCAAGTTTTTGTTTTGAGAATGCTTGAAACATCTTGGGAATTGTTGATGGATTCGATGGATTCTGATGGATTCTGATGCGGACATTCAATATATGCACATGGATGTTGGTAACTTTAACAGGTTGCGAGAGCATGCATCCAACTACAGCTGGCCATTTCAATAGTATTCGACCATCATTGAATCCTCAAAAACCATCCAATTGTCTGTTGTCAGCCAATCCGAGCCAATTTTGCAGGGGGCAAAACTCTACCAAACAAATACCCAACATTTCCATGCCATATTCGTGTGAAACTTACCCGGCAACCCACCCGCGGTCTTCCGGGAGCGGTAACATTACCAGCGCCTGGAGTTGAGTCGCTTTGAGGTACTGTGCGCTCTGGCCCCTGGAGCTGATCTCTCTCTCTTTTTCTCTCTCTCTCTATGCAAGCGAATGTACCAGTGGGGATGGATCAAAACGCCTAGTTTTCACATCAAAATAGCGGGTAAATCGATCTTCATCCCAAAGAAAACTATTTATTGTTATTTATTGGTATTGATCCATGGGCATACCACATTATATGAAGTGTTGCTAACCATATCAACAAGAGTGAGGTGCGCTGAGACATGTTGCCGTAGAACAGCCAATCAGTGTTGATTTGGCTGGAACGCAAAACACACAAGGCACACTGTGCTGATTAAGCACACCAAATTTCTTGTGCCTCTACTCACAGATCCCGTGTTGCGAACAAACATATTTTATCACACACACACGTGTATATATACGTGTATATATATATACATAATTATATATATATATATACATATGTATGTATGTATGTAATGTAATGTAATGTAATGTAATGTAGTGTAGTGTAGTGTAATGTAATGTAATGTAATGTATGTATGTATGCAATTAATTACACACGTACATATGTATATATATATATACATATCTACATATACATATCTACCAATCTACCCATCTACCTGTCTATCTATCTATCTATCTGTCTATCTATCTATCTATCTATCGATCTATCTATCTATCTATCTATCTATTCATCTATCCATCTATCCCTCCATCCACTATACACTCTGAATGTACTGTACGTGTAGACTGTATCATCTTCAATGTATATGATCCTGCATACATTACCCTCTGGTAAACTAACATAGCTATGGAAAATCACGATTTTTAATGGGTAAATCCACTATAAATGGCCATTTTCAATAGCTATGTTAGTTTACCAGAGGGTAAATTACAGCTATAGAGATCCACACAAAACTGGTTTCCAAATGTCAAACCCTTCAGATGGCCTCCGTGGGTGCCGGCAAAAATCGCAACTTCTCATAGACAGAGTCAACCACGCTCTCGATATCCCAGGGGACATTGCCGCTGGAAGGTACCTGAGACTCCAATGATGATTAGGTTTATCATTGTTTTCCCCATCGAATTTGCCATGAATATGAGGTGAATCCGGCCACTTTTGGGCAACAACCAAATATCATAACAGTTGGTTTTATATATGTATATATGTATATATGTATATATGTATATATGTATATATGTCTATATGTATATATGTCTATATGTCTATATGTATATATGTATATGTCTATATGTATATATGTCTATATGTCTATATGTATATATGTATATATGTATATATGTATATATGTATGTATGTATGTGTATATATGTATATATGTATATATGTATATATAAATATATATATATATGTATATGTCTATATGTATATATATATATATGTATATGTCTATATGTATATATGTATATATGTATATATATATATATGTATATGTCTATATGTATATGTATATATGTCTATATGTCTATATGTATATATGTATATATGTATATAATCATATAATTATATAATCCCCACCTCCTTTTACTAAACGTACCCCAAATACTAAAAACTAGGGTCCGCGTTAAATTTCGGAAATTTCAGACTGGCCATTTTGTTTTTAATTGATCCCCTTTCGAAAACAAATTAAACATGAAGGTCCCATTTCAGGGTTTCACCCTCTAATAATGAAAACTAGTCAACCCTGGGGTGTTATTCAGGTCCGTCTTTTAAAGTCGAAAAAAACAGTATTTTATATCAAGGTGTTTAATTTAATATTAGGGGAAAGCTTTGACATCCAATTTTTGGCAATTTTTAAATTAGATTTTAAAGGAAATCTAACCGATTTTGAAATAGAAAAAGATCGTGTTTTTTATATTGGTGTTTTGATTTAGTATTAGGGGGAAGCTTCGCGCCCTAATACAAAATACCCCCTAATACTAAAAACTCCTCCAGGTGTTTACTATTTTGGGATATTTTGGGGGGGACGGTTTAGTAATAGGGGGACGGGATTAGTGTATTCCCTTTTATATCCCACTATCTCCTTATTATATCCCATGAAAGAGCTGATTTTTGTTATCAATGGTAGATGCCATCCATTCAGATTCAGTAACACATCAGTAAAATCCCCAGATTCAACGGTTGAATCGTGTTGAATCACTTGAATCCATTTCAACTCTCATATTTACAATATTTTAGAATCATAGCCCCATTCAACCTCCATTAAATCCCCATGTTTGATGATTGTTTGACAATAACCAGACCATTTCACTGATTCGACTGCCATCGAATACCATCGCCTGAAAGAGCTTGAGACCCTCCTCGATGTTGCCGTTTGAGTCGCTGTTTGGCACGAAGTGCAACGCGGTCTGAGAGGACCGTCATAGGATTCATGTGATATTTCACACACATATTTGTAGCATGTATAATTAACACGTATATCATGTTAATATGTTAGTTATATCAGTATTTCATGAGATGTACAAATATACATGTAGATATATTTGCAGACATACAGGTTTTTCAAAGGTGATTGGGTCACGAGTCAGCTGAAGCTGATTCTTGCAACTGTTGCTAGCGCATTGACATTGCTAGCGCGGAATTTTGTCAAAAGGAAGGTGGAGAATAGTGCTAGCACAAAACTAGCGGACTTACTAGCGCTGCCTTGCCCAATTGCCGAAATTAGTTGCGTGCCGCTCCAATTAATTACAGTACATCCACATGAGTTGTCAACCCTTGATGCACAACTCCTGATAACTAGTCGCGGAACATGATGATATAGATCGATGCAGATCAAGAACATATGACATGGTTTTGCTTGAAACATAATTGGACCCCCCGAATTTTGTGCGATTACCCTGTCATTCTACGTCATTTAAGGAACAAGTTTGAGCTACAAGTAAAAATAGTAAAAAACCAAAGTTAAACACCTAGGGCATCCTAGGGCATATGGGGGAAGTTCCTCCAAGTTTTCCCGTTTTCCACTTTTTGGGCAATGTCATCCATGGCGATGGTCATCCCCTGCCAACAAAAGACCATTGTCTCGTTGTGTCTCCCCACGGTGACCCGCAAGATCCAGCAACTTTCTCTCAACTGTGACATCTTGCGTAAACCTCCATGATGGAAAATCATGGAACATCATGGAAACATATGAAAGTTATTGAAAGTTATTGAAAGTTCTAGCTGTGGATTTTGGGGGCGCGCCTGGCAGATCACTGTCCAGTCATCCAATGTCAAGAAGGGCTTGACATGCAAGACCTCCGTGAAGAATATGATCGTCGCCTGCACAAAGAGCCATGACCGATCAGTCCCAAGGGAACATCCAACTGATCCAACTGCCAATGAACCAATAATGTCCTTTTGGTAAAAATATCATCATTTACCTGTTGTTAAAGGGGTAAACAAGCCCCTCTATTAATCAACCAATGCAATGAACTGCCATGCAAAGTGTTGGACCTGATCCATCCATATCCATCTGACGCATTTTGACACCGACTTGAAAAAGGCTTCCGACTTCCACCTCCTCGTTTCCACCCACACCGTAGTGGGTCTTCAGTGCCACATCTTGTGCTGGAGTGCCCGCCAATTCGGGCACCACATCCCAATAGGCTTCGCCCATGGACAGAATCCTGGCAATCCGCTGTCCAACCGGCCAAAAGATGGTGGGACAACGTTGGAAAACACCCAATTCCCCACTGGAAACACACCTTTTAATCATGTTTATGTTCATTTATTGTCTATACATTTTCTATACATTTCTTGGTTTCATGATGTTAGCTTTCATGGAGGGAACCTCATGAAGTAATATGAGTTGATGGAGTTGTGACTGGAACTGGCCCCATCACTTGACAAATGCAAACCGTCCTGCATTGACAGTCACCTTCACCCACGCCAGGCACCACGATCATGCGTTGCTGGACAAAGTGGTTAAAAACCACGCCATCTGGACCTTTGCTGTCAAAGAATTCAATGTTCCAGGTTGACACACTCACTTATGTATATATATATATATTATACACACACACGTATATATATATATACATATGTGTACATTATACATAACTACATGTATGAACATCTATCTATCTATCTATCTATATCTATCTATCTATCTCTATCTGTCTGTCTGTCTGTCTGTCTGTCGGTCCGTCCATCCGTCCGTCCGTCCATCCATCCATATTATGGATCGATCGATAGACATATAGATAAACAGACAGACAAACAAACAAGCAAATAGATAGATAGGTAGATAGATAGCTAGATAAATAAATGCATACACATATATTGACTTGGGATCATCATGTTAGGTCAGGACGAGAAATACATATTTGGAACCAGGAAAACATCACAAGCAAAGGACGGTATGTGTTCCATGTATCTGCCCATTTCAGGGCCGAAGAGATGCCCATTTATCATCATTTATCTGTATGGCCTTGCATTTCTTTAACTGATTTCCAGATAAATGTTGGATGATTGGATGATGGTATTCTCAACGATCTTCTGATACCAGCTAGTACCCGGTAGATTCATCTTTTCCGCGATGCCCAGTCAGAGACCAGCTATTGATATTCCGTATATTGATATTCCATACATGAACATTAATAGATGGATTTCCATGTTTTTCAAAAAAAGATATTTACGAGTATATCATTATATCTAAACATTTCTGCTATATTATGGATTCCATTTTGTTCCCTTATCTTTTAGTATTCTATATCAAAAATGGAATCCATAAAACTATAGTATATCTATTCAATTATAGAATATATAGTATATCTTTCTAATATTTATATCAAACTTTCCAGCCTGTCCGAGCAAAAACCGCCCAGCCGCGTTTGTCTTCCACGCGCTGCGATGGCTCTGGCGGGATCAGGTCCATGCCCAGGCAGGTGCCAACGCAAAGCTTCACCAAGTCCTCGCGCCGAAAGCCGTTGAACCATCGAATGATCCGAAAAAATATCCGACTATAACAACTATGGGACATTCGATATAATCCATAGTAATTACTATTTTTTTTTATAACAACTATGGGACTATAGTTGTAATGATCCGATCAATAAATATGAATAACAACTATGGGACTTGCATTACTTACATGTTCCAACATGTTCCAACATGTTCAAAACTATGAAACATGATCTTAAAACCCATGGTCTTTTTGGATCCGAACATCTCCAGTTCCGCTCCTCGATAGCAGCCTTGGATGCGGGGAAGAGCTTTGCTGCCGCCTCCTGCGGTGGAATCGACGGCTTGCCGGGCAGGTGCCGCGAGCTATCGACCTCGGGCGGCGAGCGGTGCGAACGGTGCGCATTTAAAAGTGAAGAGAGTGGAGAAAAGCATCATTTTCGTGGGGATATACACACACTCTATTACAATCTATGACATACTTACCTACATGTATATTTTTGAAATGTATATTCTATATTTCAGTAGGTCGGAAGAATCATGACAACATGCCCAACCAGGATTGAGTACCAAAAACAAACCAGCGTAGTGGAACATCGATTCACACATCCATAAATTATCGTGTTAAAATCCTTGGATCCGCGTATCAGTTTTAACATATTTCAACCGGGCAAACTCCTCAAACCAGAAGCTCTTGATTTCCCCGTACAGTATCCGATGAGGGGAAAAAAGTGCATCATCTTCCTATCACTTTTGCAGTGAGAGGTGTCAACTCAACCCAGGTCAACTCACTTTTCGTAGCAGGTGACTCGAGCACATTCGATGGCCATGATGAGGGACTCACACAATGCTTTTGCAGAGGTCTCAGGGCATTCACGGATCCAGGATGTGCATAAAGCTGTCCTGGTAGGCTTCAAGATTGGCACTCAATGGTACTCACATCTGCTTCAAGCAACCGCGATAGCAATCGAGGGAAATCAATCTAGATTACACATGATGACACCTCCAAAAAACTAAAACACTTGGCCGAAGTCTTGCATCACAAGCTGAAGCGCATCATGCCGCAGGTCCTCACATCTGCTCCGAAACGGCTGTAATGATCCTGCAAGACCTCCAGCTGACAACATCTTCTGAGCCTCGTGGCAACATGCTGAGACTGTCTGAGACTCACCAACTTTCATGATTTGACACCCTCGCAATCTGTCCTGATCTGGCGGACATTCCCTGGATGGGATGACTTTCTACAAAATGATATTAACATGGAATTGTCAATTGTCAACTTAGATTGCCAGTTCAAGTGCCATGGGAAGCCATGGGAAGCCTTGGGGTTCTGGGCCTTTGGGCGGCGACCGGCTCGCGGTTTAAGCTGAAACATATTAGGCACTTCTTCACGCAGACTACGGGCATCGAAGAGACGAAACTCGCATTGGAGTCAAAACAGGAGAAAAACACAGAGTGATCAGATGATCGAATAAACATGAAACTTCCAGTTAGACAGGACATGGTTACGACCCTCGAAAGCAACCCCAAGCATGCGATTGGCAGGGAAAGGCATGGCAATCTTCCCGCCCTTTATGTAGCCTGAAGTATGGATTTTCCCATTGCTCTTGCATTTTTCGGAAACATTGCCAGGCATGGCAGGAGTGTCAGGGAATTTCTTAGTGATGATGTTGAAGGCTTTCCAAATATAGTGGCATAGCAAGCTGGAGTGAAATCTTTGGCCTAAAGGGTTGCGAGCCACTGAAGAATTTCTTCCAGTTAGTTTTTGACAAGCTGGCGGGCAGTTCGCAGTTGGCACCATCATGGGCATCAAGCCAGGTGGTCCAAGATGTCCAAGTGTAGTTTGCATGGATTCGGGACAAATCCCACGAAGGATACACAGCTTACATTCTTGCAGGTTAGAGGAGAGGGAAAGTTTGGGATCCACTTCCTTCAAGTAGGAACGGACAGGAACCAACATTTGAAACCACCACTTATCTCTGAGTATCCCCTAAGTCTGTGACTAATCATTGTATCCCATTCTTGGTGGCTCAACTCTTGCCCCAGAATTGATTTTGGGATACCGTAAACCAACCCACAAAGTGGTGACTGAGGCCCCAAACAATTCAGACTTGAAGGGTCTCCAAACACACTGCGATTTGGACACGAAGCCTGAGTCAAGCACTTGGATGTGAAGACTCAAAAGGACAAATAGGGAGGATTGCCCAGATGGGGCTTGTAATTATGGAACGTAAGATAACATAACATAATGCAATACAATCATTTGTACTCTGACAGTCTTCGTGAAATGGAAGAATCGAACGGACAAAATCAACACCATGGGTTAAATACATTTAAATACCGAATTTCCTCCCGCAATCAAAACAACGTGACTCGGATTAAATAGATGGCGGACACGAAGCCTCTCTTCTACACACGGGTGCAAGATAGGCTATGGTCCAAAATCCGGCACCCACAAATTCGGCTGGACTATATTGACAACGCTCCATGGTCGTGTCTTAAACTTTGACATATCTTCAAAGATTGCAGTACAACACTTCGTACAACAGTGACTTCTGTCATCTATCATCTCCCAGCCTTTTCCAGGCACCAGAAAGATCTTTTCCTCGTCCGGATTGAAGCCACAGTTGTAGAGTCTGCGATAGATCTCAGAGACTAATCCAAGGTCCTGGATGTCCGACTCACGGACAAACCTGAGCGTCGAAAAACAGTCCCACTATGTCCCGATGGCCTGGTGACATGTCGTGACATGTCGTGACAATCCGTGGCAATCTCAGGCCCCGGCCTCAAAGCCTTCAGTAAGGAGAACTCATCGATCTCTGTGGACACGCCGCACCATCGCAGCAAGGAATGGACTCGCCTTGGTTGGTTTTGCCACTGGAAATCGGCTGGATTTTCGACCCATTTCTGGGATCATTGGACAAGGCGCACCTAAGACCCATGCGATTGCTAGAAATTGGCTTGCGCCAAAATCATTTCTTGGATCACTCTGAGTCCCCCCTTCCCACCACTATATCCCATGATATCCTATGATATCCCTACAAACAGCCTAGCTTCAAAAAATCATCCTCGCTTTTCGTTGCTTAAACCATCTTAAACATCATTAAACACCCACAGAATTCTCCAATTCTCCAAGGGACGGATTGGATGGTACACCGCTGATGTAAGGCAAATAGCAGCCCGCAAGGCTTTGGAAGACCTGGTCGGGTCCGCAGACCGATGGTCACCGGAGGTCACCGGAGGTCACCGGTACCAGTGGATTTAGGTTTGAGCCATCTCTAATTGATTGGAATCCAATGGGTCTGAATGGCGGGATAGCGGATAGCGGTTCTGAAAATCAATGCATATCACGTCTTGTGCCTCTTGAAGAAACAGATCTTGCATCGTCCCATGCGGTGCGGCCTTGCTCCTGGGAAAGCAGTTTGGGGAATCTGGGGGTGGACTCACATGCACCTGGCCAGCAGTTACAAAAACTCTTTGGGATCATCCCGGCAAGCAATCTTTCAAACCAACCAGATGAATGCTTTTGAGTCAAAGCTACCCCATTGGCCCATTCATGTCCCGACCTCGCAGAGAGTTTCCGCAGGAAGTTTCGACGCGCGAAGGCACTTTCACTGCGACGATTGAGATGCATCACTCTGCTCAAATAGTCCAGGGTCATTGGAGAACCTTCCAAAACTTGCGGCAGGATCCCATTCTGCGCACAACCAAACGATGCTTCAACTGAATATCACAGTGAAAACCACACGGAGATAGACTACAAGGACTCCACCCACGACAGTCCTACATCTGAGCGTCTGTATGATAGTCGTTGTGCATGGTTGATCAAAGAAGGCCACAAACTCAAGGCTATTTCAATGATCAATTTGCCCAACAGGTAATTCAGGTCTCACCGATTCTCACTTTCTTAAACTGGACAAGTGGGTATGAGTACTCCAAACACGGTATGGTTATGTAGTTATGTATGGTTTTTCAAATCGGACATTTCTGGGGAAGTCATTTTCTGCGTGTCGCCATATTTTTCGACCTGCTCGCCCTAGGATGCCCTGCCGGGCTGCCTGCTGCTTTCTGCCAGAATTGCCCGGTGGTGAGGATCTGCCCCAAGCGCAGGAAGGACTCAAGAAATCCTGCCAACACTCTGAAAGGTATGCTTGCAGACTTGCAGATGGCGAGGCACTTGTGAACTCTTCCACTGGATCAGTTGAAATCAACTGATATCAATTGGCCTAGGTCATCCAAGTCAGGATGGAACATCGCTCTGAAATACCGAACGCCTCCGGACTCCCCCCAAACTGTTGCCTTCAGGTAAGGGTGGCCCACCAATCGAAGTTGAAAGCGGATCAGCGGGCTGACAGTTGAAGACGTTGCACATAAAGACCTTCCGTGGGAACCATGGGCCCAACCATCATAGCCGTCATAGCCACCATCTGTGATTAAAATTATCAAACATGGGGAGGGAGGGCCGAACGCTCCAATATTAAGACCCCAACAGCACAGAGAATAGAGGGTTTCATAGTTTTTTTTACAAAACAAAACCAGAGCAAACAAAAAACAAACCAGAAAACCAAAAAAAGAAAAAAACAAAAACACAACAATAAAAAACAAAAAACAAAACACCAACAAAAAAACACAGAAAAAACAAAAACTGAGGAAAATTCAGTTTTTTTTTTTTTTTCTGGTGATTCTTCCTGTCGGGTTGTTTTCTTGGTGATTCTGTTCTTGATTGTGTTTTTTTTTCCAAATATTTTTCCGCTAAAATCAACTTTCTCTGTTGAAGCCGGGGTCTTAACTCCAATGGTTCATCTTTGGAGCCTGGAAACGGAGTTTCGAAACCTGCCCCTATCTGGAGGAATTGAACACAGCATAAACATTTTGCAATCCACATGACCAGACAAATACCAGAAGATGTGTCCGTATTTCATGGCACCAGTACAGGTGAATAAGCAGTTTCCAAGCGACTTTCCAGTCTTTAACAGGAACATCGAAACATAATCCACAAATTAAATCTAGCTCAATTACCACACATAATCACATATATCATATATTTATAATATCTTATCAATTCTTATTATCCATCCAGATTAAATGGACGATTCTCTGTCAGATTTCTTCACCGTCGATTTCGCCTCCCATCCCAGGTTCGACTCCAAGGAAGGAACGTCGGATTCGCGTGAAGGATCTGCGTGCGTGGCATGGGGGTCACGGTGAAACGACTTTGGTTTCAGGCAGATCAAATCCTTAAGTTGGAACATGTTGGAACCATTCTCAACCTCATTTCTGGATATTTCTGGCATGTCTTGGAACGTGAAAATTTGGACTGGTGACCGCAACATGTTGGAGCCACTTTGACCCAGGCACACATTTCACACATTTTCACACCATCTCTTGGCACCTCCCGCCGTCCCCCACCGTCCCGCCTAATGAAGGAGCTGATGCAGCTCTTTCAACGTAGTGTCGGCTGGGTGCTTCTTCCGATTCAATGCCGGCGATGGAACAAATGTTGCCTGAAATCTCTGGAGCATTCTGGAGCATTCTGGTCACCGGGATTCACCGGGCCTGACCTGGATATTTCTTGAGCGAAAAACGACAGAGAACGACTTCAAGTGATATCGATTGGATTAGGCTTTACTGCGTGATGTTCATGTCCCATTATTTTGCTTTTCATTTAAGGAGACATACCTTCTATATCTCCCTTCAAAGCATCAGACTCTTGTGCTGCCGCGATGCTGATGAGAGCAGGAGGTAATCGCCTTGAAACCAAAGCATGTAGAGAACACATTTATTGAATGTTTGGTGGACACTGCGCCTCTAAAATCTATATATGTATAACCTAGAACCCGAATTTTCAGAACGTTTTTCTAGCACCTGAGCAGACATGAGAGAATTGCTTCCGCATTTCAAGCTAGTGAAATTGACATGTATGGCTTGTGTGCATCTGACACCGGAGAGGTCAAAGTTTGGAGCCTCTGTCAAGGGCATTCTGGGGTGCCATGCTCTGTGCAGAAACCCACAATCAAAATTCCTTTCTTCGAATGATCCCCACCAACTGACATTCTGTGTGACAAATATACTGACATTCTATCTGACACTTTAGTTGGCACTCTGTCTGAAATATATTCTGATCATTTCTGACATATATTTTGACATCTTATCCAACATAATCATATTCTGACATTCCATATGACGTTTTATCTGGCATTCTATCTGGCACTTTACCTGGCATTTTGTCTGACAGCCTATCTGACAGACTATCTGACGTTTGACCTGACACACATTCTGCAATTTTATCTGGCATCTTTTCTGGCATTTTTGGGCCCAGAGAGCTTTGGCGCTCACCATTTCTGTTGGGGTTCAGGTCAGGCTGGGCCCACAGAGCTGGCACGCCCAAAGAGCTGGTGAGGAAGGAGATGGAGGACAATTGTCATGAAAATAGGGTACCCCTAATCCAATCAGATTTCTACTCTTTAATCCTTATTTTACCATTCAAATCGCCATAAGTAACTCCGTAATTTTCAGACGTATCGCCCACATTTGAATTTCCATGATGTAGCCATTACCCTCTGGTTACTTAACATAGCCATGGTATAGATGGCCCATTTATAGATGGTTTACCTATTATAAATGGTGATTTTCAATAGCTATGTCAGCTATGTTAAATTACCAGAGGGTAAATCTCCCAGCAACTTCCTCCCAAGATTTGGTGAAATCCCAAAAACATCCAGCCATATCAGCCGCATATCAGCCGCGGGGCAACTCAACTCCCAGGAAGGACCAAAGACGGAGCCGGGAAGCAGGAACCAACTGCTGGGAATGCGACAGCCTTGGTGACAGTCACCCAGATTTAGCCCTGGTTTATGGGGGATAGAATTCTTAAAAATGAGATATTGATGGGGAACAAAACATTCAGACATCTTGGACATATGATCTTATGGTGGGATTATATTGGGAATATACTGGGGTGGTTATAGTGGGGATAAGATGGTATTCATAACCATGCTGAATAATTGGAATACCCTTCAGAATCAAACGTGGCTAACTGGGGAATCCCCTATAAATGGAGGTGTGAATGAGAAATTCATGCAACTACATGCGGGATTTTCCAAGCGTCATGTTTGATTACCGGAGGGTATGATAAGATGAGGATTCGAAATATCAACAAAAACATGGTTTATCGCCAAACATGTTTTCATAGAGTCATGTCTTACCCAGAGAAATAAACACACAACCTAGGCTTGACACATCTGGAGCTGTTGCATGTTCTGGCCAAATTTCCTCTTCGGCTGCCCGAATATTTTGATTCTGGAAAGTAGGGTAGGTTTTGCAGACACTCTCCCAAAACAGCAGCAAACTCAATGATTCTCAATGGCTCCCCAAACCCAAGCGCTCCCCATCTCGAGTTTAGAGCTTGATTCATCAATTTGTTTGGAGCTGAACTGAAAGAAACCACAGTATACACAATTCAATGGTCTATGTTCTCTTATCTAATCTGTACTTGCCCTTGAAGTGGAACTTGGAAAACAGCTCTGTGTGGTTGGTGCACAGGGTTCACATTCTATCGTTGAGTTATTAGCATGCCCCTCAAGCAGAATGCAATGTGAACCCAGGAAAAATAAACCCGAGGTTGCCGAGGTTCCCCAAAAATAGTAATCCGTCCAATTGTAAACAGCACTGCGAGGTATAAACCAACTGCTTTTTTGTGAGCGAAGCGACAGGTTGGCTGCACCTTTCAGTGCATCCCATCCAGCTTCCGGTTGCCGCCCCTTCAAATAGCTGGTCTTCAAAACCTCGAAGGTTGAAATGGGTTGAATCGCTCGTGGAATGCAGTCAAAAATACTCAAAACATCTCACTTCACTGAGTCAAACTTCCCACAGGTTCATTGTATTCTTGTGGGGCAAATTCTCCAATGTGTCCCTGTCACCTGGACCACAAATCAAACTTTTGATCACTGAACTGAAACGGTCACACGAATTGAATAAGCTTCTGGCGGTCATCGCACACCAATAGCTTTTGTGATCGAAGTTTGTGTCAATCTCTGATTGGCGAGTTCTCTTCGTTGTGTCGGCCTCTGTTTGGCAATGAGGCTGCAGAACAAATCTCGGCTGATCAATGCGTTCTTTATGTTCTTTGGATTCCTGCCAAAGAAGTAATCCAGTTGCTCAGTTTTCCGTGTTTTTCCCAAGATTTGTTCATAACCTCCCCCAGTTCGCTGCCCTTCTCATGCTCATGAACATCTTGGTGCTCATTTTATTGGAATGAGGCTGCACGAAAGGGCACAGAGGAAAACATGTATATTAAAAAGAAAGACCTGCGCGAGAAACGTGGCAGTTAAACAGTTAAACCATGTTAAACCAGTAATCAATGAAACAAGGATACAACCACTGAAGCTTGAGGATCTTGAGGCTTTGACCTGATTCATCTGTGACATCTATGACAATAAGTTGAAAATAAGGAATGAATTTAACAATATGTCGATGGAGCATCTTCCCCCATCCTTTGGCAACCTCCTCAGCGCTGGGGTCAAATTGCACTTCTTCAAAAAACGTGGGATGGACAAGTCATTCCTCTCCTGCTTCAAATATCTTCAAATCGACCATGTAAAATTTGGGCTTCAAGTTTTCCCGCAATTCTGGATAGTGTCCATTAGTCCCACATTTACGGCTAACAACGGGTCATGTTTATTCTTACTAAATTCTTTTCTGGTACGTCAAATCACAACCAAGAATCAAGTGGAACACTTCTCCACAAACGTTGCCGGGCCTTAACTTCTCCCGGCTTGCGAATCTGTAACAAGGTCCGGAATGCGGAAGCCTGCCGCACACCGATGAAGGCCACCCTTTAAAGGGACCCCAAAACAAAGCCGAAACCCGCCAATTATGTGGTATAGCACCCCCCCCAAAAAGATAGAAGCATCAAATCCTAGTAGATTTTGAGGCAAAATACTTTTCATTTTTTTTTGGACTGCTAAGAGCGCTATGGTTAAAATGGAGCCACTGGCTCGGAATAGCACCCCAGTCATGCCACAGCGCTGGTATGGGAGTAAAAACAATGGTTTCCTTTCAATCAATGGGTTCATGATTCAGGGGTTGGTAAGTGTACTAATATTAAACATCACCCAACTATACCCAACTATTGGGGATAGAATCTCAATCAAATACATGAAGGTGTTGTTCAAGATCCCCAAACAAGGGACACTTACTAACTCCTGTGATTACTAGCGTTACAGTATTAGCATGTATTAGCTATCAAAATGGGTGTCTAGGGGCCCACTCTCAGCGGCCTCAAGCTCTGCCTCGCTCACCGGCTCAACACCTCGACATCTGCTGAGCTAATCCCTGTTGAAGGTCTATGTAGGTTTAGCATTCACCAAGCACGCATGTAATAATACAATATGTGTATAATATAGATATATGATGATATATGATGATATATGTCTTTAGAGTTGCCACAATATCTATGGATCCATCCATCCATCCATCCATCCGAGTGTTAATTAGGTTTAGATCTTCCTTGTGATATCCAAATCAAGTTTCAAAGACAGTCGATGGGATGACTTGAAGGTCCAGTTTTGGTCACAATACCCGGGTTCAACCCCAGGAGAACATCGAGCTTGTCTACTGTATGAATCTAGCCTCAACCCGGAAATGGCTTGGTTCTATCCCAAATGTCTCGGTTCTTTTTACATTTGCATACGGATGTACCCAAATTCCTTACATACTTTTACATGAAAAAAACTCTGACTAGATGACATTCAGTATGGCTATCACATGACATTCCCACATTTCCTCATGTTTCTCAGAAGTTTCTCAGAAGTTTCTCATATTCGGCACCATCCGTTGCCAATCCCCTGCCGCAATTGCAATAAGAGTCCCAGGAGATGAAGCAAACGCAAACTTTGCGAGGACATCTCCAGAGAAGGTTCCAGACATCGCACCAGGTGGGTTTGAACACCTCGGCACGAACCAAGCCTTTCGGGAAAATATGGGAACATCATTCAGTAGTTGAACATCAGTGAGCTCTGACAAGTGTCCTAATTGCTTGTGTTATCCTACATCATATATATATATAGCTGATTGTTTATATCCATAGTTCATGGATCAATAGCCAATTCTAGTGGGTCTAGCATTTGAATAACTGGGTTACGGATGGATCCACGGTGGGATGATGTGGGATGCGAAGCCCCCCATGGCCACAGCACCCTTTTTTTTGCAAAGCAGCTTTGTGAAACAGTGCCGCAAGGGGCTGTGTGCAGGCCGATGCTGTTGCACCTGAAACAAGCAACCAATCATGGGGTAATCATCCGTTGACGTCATCAGTCTGTGGGATATGGAAAACATTAGAAAACAAGTGGAAAAAAACAATGATGAAAATGATAAGGTGATGATGATGATGACGACGACGACGACAATGATGATGACGAGATCATGATGATGATGATGATGATGATGAGGATGAGCCTGAAAATAGAGTACATTATCATACTTTATCCCTAAATCCAGTGCTTAATGAATCATTGTCTCTCGTGAAATTACACATTAGAGTAATTTCAAACCATAGTAGACCAGCAGAGTCTGCAGCCAAGCTACAAATCGACTTCATTGAACAAAGCACCCCGAAGTGTCTTTGAAGCAGAGGAGACGACCTTGGACTGATCACTAGGGATCAGTTGCCCCGGGGATTTCTCTTGGAATGGGGTACCATGGGGTACCGGTAGCCCCAAATAGTTTTGGGGACCCAAAGAACTACGGGTGTGGTATGGTGTAGTTGGCATTTTGAGAACCAAACCTCCATCCCCATCTCTGGGGTGCCGACAGGAAAAATCGACAGATTCTGCACTGCCGAAAGTCGCGCTGGGTCCTGTCGGGGCTTGAAATCCTTCGAGCCCAGTTTCCATGGATTTCCAAGGGTTTTTGACCCAGAAAATGAGCGGAAACGATTTGGAAACGATCTGGTTTTTACCCAGTTTCTCCTCGAATCTCGGGGTTTTCCTGGAGATTTTCACCAACAATTCATTCTGAGACCTAACAGCTCAAGTGACAGCGCCTCCAAAATCGAATCTAAAAGGGATTTGTAAAGGTCATTGAAGGCAGCCGAGCGCCTGAGACAGGCCCAGTGAACAACTGAGATTTGGAATTGATGGTTAAAACAGCACCATAGACAAGCGACTATTGACCACAAAACTGATGTAAGTGATTCCATGGCTATTCATAATGATTCCATGGTGTATATGGTGTTCACCTTTGCATGAATGTTCTCATACAGTAGATCGGATACGGACCTGGAAAAAAAAAGCTGCGGCTGCATTGTTCTTTTAGAACTATGATGAACTATGGCCTGTTCTGCTCCCGCCACAAAGATTGCAGCCACCGGCAGTTGCAGTACTGGATGCATGCTACAAGCTCCTCACAGTCCAGTGGCGGTTGAGGGGCTAAAGGTTGGCTTACAAAAGTGCGAACAGATACTTCAGTACAACATCTGTGTTTAACAATTCGCACAGGTTGCATCAGGTTCCTCATAATTCCAATGGTCCGAAAATAGGTTGAAACCTGACGCCAACCTCGCATAGCTGTGAAGCATAGTGAAAACCACTTCTATTATTTTCTATCTATTTGGACACCGCTCTAGTAAGCCGACGCATTGGGTCAGATACAGCCACAAGTGTCTGTTGATTCACACAGCATCCGTGACTCCTCGTGACCAAACTCACGAACTCCCAATTCATGCAAGGTATCGATGCCGGCAGATTTGTCAACCTCCACAAGAAGGTACCATTGAAGGAATTGAAGGCAACAACCAGAACCTTCACAATCACCTGGGGGCTATCTATTTCTACACATTTACTGTCCCCTGTGCAGAAGCTTTCCGGGGGCGACATGAAGCTTCAAGCGTATCTTGGGTCATTTTTTTACGATGTCCAGCATGGCGCGGCAAATTGGGCTTGTCTGAAAATACGGTATCCCCAAATTTGATGCATATCGTCATTGCCCCATAAAGTTGCCATGCAATTGGGCAAATCATTAGTGTATATCCATCATTTCTGCCAAACTCAGCTAACATATCCTTGGTTATATATTTGATTATATTATATATGAATATATCCTATATGATTATACACCGCTATAATCATCAACTATGGACAGTTGCGCCCCATTTGTTGCATAAACAGAAGCCAACTTTGATCCAAGCAACAAAGCTGAGCCCAGAGGCTTCTTGTAACAAATCGTTGGGGATCCATTGTGCTGCTGGCAAGCTGCCACCTGACGCAAAAAAATGCTGGAAGCTGGGAACGGAACAGGAAAAAAAGTCCTGTGACTAATGTTGGATACCCATGGATACCCTGTTTTTCTTTACTTCATTCGTATCATTCCGCAAAAACAGCTGGTTAGTATGTATTCCTTGTGGCAGCATCGAATCCACCTGTTCTCATGAAGTATATACTTCAATGGCAAATCGTAGATGCCCTGCAAAAATAATAAGTTGCTAGCTTGTTAGTAAGTATATATATATAGATACATACCCCATTATACAGCTGTATGTATGTATGTATGTATGTATGTATGTATGTATGTATGTATGTATGTATGTATGTAATGTATGTAATGTATGTAATGTATGTAATGTATGTAATGTATGTAATGTATGTAATGTATGTA
>Ga0126342_10003825_pt1:5000-25239 | contig 25239 bp, 8 predicted proteins | sample Cyp1metagenome_FD_92528 | JGI IMG/M metagenome (GOLD analysis project Ga0126342, IMG submission 92528) | Coral microbial communities from Lord Howe Island, Old Settlement Bay, Australia - Cyphastrea 1 metagenome | ecosystem: Host-associated > Invertebrates > Cnidaria > Coral ... | reverse complement strand
TAGATAGATAGATAGATAGATTAGATTAATTAGATAGATAGATAGATAGATAGATCGATAGATGGATAGATAGATAGATATATAAATTGATAGATATACTTACAACTTACTACGGTTATAAACCAGCAAACGTAACTGTGGGGGCACCATCTTGTAAGCAAAATCTTTTACCTGGAAATCGATGGTTTTTGCTTTCGATGCTGCGAGTTTTGATAGTCATATAGTCATCGATGTTGTCAACTGGGCCGAGAAAGAAGCACTAGAAAAACAGCAATCTGATTAGCATTTCAATGAACTTCATATGACTTCATGATATTTCATGGGATTTCAATGATATGGGGCTTGTAGATACCTTGCGATTTGTGATGATTTATGGCACTTGTAGATACCGACAAGTGATCATTGTGCATTGAACACGACGTGTCATTCCATTGAATTCTGGCCGATTGAGAACGGAATTCCCACAAATGAATATAAATGATGCTACTCCCCAATAGTTTAATTGACTGGATACCCCGAAATGGCAATTTGTTACTTTACAAAACTCTGGAAAATCATCATGTCGAATAGAAAATCATCGAACTATATGGGCCATCATTTTCCATATCTATATGTAACAAATCACCGTTTTTTCGGCTAGGTTTTTTATCACTTCTACCGGGAGTTACAAGGTTTTGGCTCGGGCTTAGGGTTTTGGATTGGTTTAACGATCCCCTTTCCCGACTTTCGATTTTGCCATACCTTAGCGGGCTTGCTTTGCTGTGCGCTGGCTGCTCGCGGGCTTTTGGTGCCTTCGGAACGTGCTCTGCCTCTGTCCTGTGCTGACATTGGCATCACCTCTGGCTGGTCTTCGTGGTCATTCACGGGACTTTTTGCTGGACATTTTCTTCATGCGATTGGTGCTCTTCTCCGTCCTGGCTCTGGTGGTGAACTGCGGCTTCCTCTTGGACTTTGAGGCGGCGATCCAGAAGGCGGAGGGCTACGGCAAGAGCGATTTGGGGCAAGATCCGGAAAGGATTTTTGCAACCTTCCACACATCTTTTGTGGACAATACATCGGACCTTGGCCACACATCATTCCAAGGATCCCTCTTTTCTTCGAGCTATTGCAGCTCGTGCCCATTCCATTGCCAAGATGAACTCCTCAACTTGGACATGCAAGCGTTGCTATGCGGACAACAACGAGGAGGCGAATTACTGCCATCGATGCGGGGAATATTGGGAGTCCTCGTATCAGAATGGCGGTGGTGGATATCGGAAGCAAGATGGAGCGCAACAGTGGCCAACCTTGCCGAACAATGGCAATCGGAGACGCTCTCACAGAGCGAACCGAGCAGGCTATGGACATGGTGGACAAGGACAAGCACCCAAGTCTCCCAGGAGGCAGAAAGGTGGTGGAGGCAAAGGCGAGAAGAATGCCCCCAAGAGCCCCAGGAGTCATTCCAAGGGCCGAGGGAAGGGCAACAGCTCCTACAACGAGCAAAGCGGGAAGGGCAAAGGTCAGGCAGAAGAACCTCCCTGGGTGCCATTGCCGCCGCCCCCAGCCCCGCCGCCGGCACCTGTGGTCAATGCCGATCCCCAGACTGTGCAAGCCGAAGCGCAGTTGAAATCTATGGTCAAGATTATCTCCAAGGATTTGGACTCCTACCCTGTGGAACTTCAAGAAGAAGCCAAAAAGATCTTGAAACAGCAGGAGCAGTGGACCAACAAGAAACTGCACAAAACGGTGAACGAGCTTGGCAAAGCCAAGAAGGCATTGCACGAAGCATCGGTGGCTCGTCTTCAACACCATCAGGCTTGGAAGAACTATCTGATAGAGGCAGTTGCGAGATGGGAAACATTCACAAAGCAGTTTGCAGAAGAGGAGAAAGAGCTGTCGGACAAGGTGAATGCGGCCAAAGAGGCGGTGGAGGCCGCCAAGAAAGCTCATTTGGCGGCAGCCAAGGTGGAGCGAATCACCGACGACGAGGCAGTGACCATCTCCGACGACGAATTGATGGAGCCGAAGCCAGATGCGGCTCGGAACATTCAAGAGGGGATCGAGCAGATGACTCACAGCTTGCACCAGGTCAAGACCAAGGCAGACGAAATCGTGACAGCAGACGAGCAGGCCTACAAAAAGGCTCGCATCAGGGAGCCGGAAGAAGGCTTTGCTGGGCCCTCTGCGTCTACGCCGCATTTTGCGATGGCCGACAAGTGAGGACGTTTTCGTGTCCTTGTCAGAGGCCGCAAGATCCGATCATTATGAAATGGTCGCACTCAATACTTCATGATCCTGGTTTTCTCAGTGAATGGGCCGCTTCATGGAACGCCTTTTTGGACGACAGCATGTGGGATTCTGCTGATGTTCATCGGAGGGAAGTTGCCATGAATTCTACGCGGCTGAAGGTGCCACGCACTGCGAAGTCGGTGACTTTTGCATCTGAGTTTACGCTTCATTTTGGATATGAATCTTCTTTTCACTGGAGCACTACCCATCATTCTGAGGCTGCACGCCACACCTTGCCTGGGAAGCCTTGGGCATTGCGACCTGCTGGATGGATCTCAGATGATGAGGACAATGACCTGAGTGATCCGCTGTTTCCTAGTGAGGCCGCGTCGATCTCGGTTATTGAAGCTCGCACTACTGACCAACATGGACGTCCTGACGGCCTTGAAAGTGGCAATGCTGCTGATGGTGTCACGCCCATTGATATTCCACATGGCCAGGGACAAGATGGTGATCTACCTTACTTTGTCCACACCATGTTGCGCATCACTGCGGATGACGTGCTTGCTAGGGCTGAGAACCGTGAGTGGGGCTTCACGGTTCGTACCTGGTATTTGCACCACAGAAATCACAGACGTTGTGCTGTCTCCCGCAATGTTCAGCTTACTGGTCCTCCACATGGTTGGTTTGGGCTTCTTTTGGCTACATGGCAAGATTTGGTGCAGCATTTTGAAGAGGTCGATGTTACCTTTGCTCAACCGGCGCCTCCACGCACTTGGTATGAACAATATGTGGTACATGATCTCATATTGACTCAAGGAACTCAAGAAGCTAGACTTCCTTGTCTGATCACTGTTGCACCTACCGTGGCTGAAATTGGTCTTCAAATGCATGCTGTTGCACTCTCCTTTGAATATGTCATCAGTAGCTTTGATTTGTTGGAGAAAGCCAACCTACAAGAGTGGTGTGAGCAGCGCCACTTTCAAATTGTGCTCGGCCATGATGTCATTGACAATGATGAGCCCTACATTGAGGTTGAGGCTGGTGACTCATTTGTCATATATGTTGGCAAAGAGAAAAGCAGCGCATCTGATGCTCCAAACAATGGCAATGCTGCACCGTCTCATGCTGAGAATGATGCTACGGCACTTTCCGATCATGACATTGACATGGCTGAAACTTCCCAAGTTGCCGACTCATCTGATGGCTACAGCCCAAGTGTTGATGAAGGTGACCGCCATCAAGAAGATGTCCACACTGATGAAGAGGATCGTCAGCGAGTCATCATCTATCGGCTCAGCCACCTATCGACTGCAGCCTTTTTGAGATGGCGATCATTTGAGCAAATCTATTTTGACACGGCTAGGGCACTGCAGATCGATCCGGCTCAGCTTGCGACTGTCCACTTCCTTGCTGCCAAGCCTGTTGGAGAGCAGGCCAATGAGGAAAGCATCATTGCGCAGCATGTTGAAGACATCCCAGCAGGGTCTGGAGAACAATTAGTCTTGGTCGATGTCGTTTTTCATGTCCAGCCGACTCTTGACGTGACGCAGCCGGCGACCTTGCATGACCGCCGAGTCCTCAAGATTCAGCCCCTTGTTGGACGCCTTCATTTTCTGCAGTATTTCCAACTTGAGCACTATTCCAGTGCGCATGGAGATCGATGTGTCGTTCAAATCAACCATCAAGTTTGGAATTTTCAAGATGCTGGCCTACGTCACCTGGCGCATGGCACATACGTTCGTATTGAAGTTCCGCCATTGATTGGAGAAAGCAAGCACCTCCTTGAAGTGATTGCGGACATCGAGGAGTCAGTTGGCATGAGACATCGATTTGAACTCCTTTTTGGGTCTCTCTGCCCAAATGTCATCCAACAGTTTGATCATGATCTTGAAGGAATGCAGAAAACCAGCCCGGACTTTGATGCCATGGACTGCTTGTGGGCTGAATGTAAGCTGGCAGACTCTCATCGAGTGACTGGGCCGAATCTTGTTCGCAGTCGTCATGAACCTGTACAGCAAGCCAACATGCCACCTGTTACCAATGCCGGGTCTTTTGGAGAGACGCTTGAGACTTCATTTATCAATGGTGCCTGCATTGAAGTTGAAGAGGAAGGACCCGTTGGTTACTACATCACCTGGTTCGTGCATCATCAACTTCAACGCAAATGTTTGACATCACGTACTTTACGGCTGACTTCAAACCGAGCTACATGGCTCTTTGACCTGTATGATGCCTGGCGTGATGAAATGTCACCGACAGAGGCCTTTGCGGCTCACTTGGTTTGCCCTGACCCACCAAGAACCAGGCTACAGCACCATATTGGCCATATTATTCTTGAGCAGCATCTCTCGCCAGCACGAGTTGCAGTTTTGACCTCGGCCCTTTTTCAAGGTCTTCATGATGATGCTAGCATCCATGTGGCTTTGTCCATGCCATTGGAAGTCAGAGGGCAGGATGTCTTACGAGCTTTGGACGTCTTGCCATATTGCTGGCGTCGGCCCTGTTTTGTATGGTCTGGTAGGCAGAACTACAAACTGAACACTGCTAGAGCCCTACATTCAGGTCAGGGGTTATGTGTTCATGTGCAACCACGTCTCGCAGACGAACCGCCTGTGGATCACTCTGACGGTGAAGCCGATGAACATGGGACTAGCAGCATTTTCCAACCACTGCTTCCACGTGCAGACAGAGTGCCACCGCCCCGCGACCCGAACGCGTTTGTGGATGAGTTGTCGCTGAGGAGAGCTGCCTGGCGTATTGCAGTGGGACAACCTCCTGCCAGGTGCAGGATCATGACTTGGTATGTTGACCACCAGAGGCTTCCACGTAACCCAGATGGTCGAGCACTGGATCTGCCAGAGGATTTAGGTCATTGGGAACGTGCTTTGAGAGATCCGTGGCGTGACTGGATTCTTCCTGACATTGAACTTGTCATTGTGGTGGTTAATCCACAGCCACTAGGAGGTGACCAAGATGTGTGTGCACATGTCATTCTTTCACAACAAGAGCCTATCGGAGATGCATCGGTATTAGTTACCTTTGCAGGGCCGTTTGATGATCAATGGCACCCTCACCATGTTGCAGCAGCCGTGCCTGGAGTTGTGGATCATTGGCTTTTGACCACAGTAGCTGGTCTTCTTCCAGATTGCCCTCCTTTCCAACCAGGTAATATATGCCGCTCCTGGCATGGCGACATCGACTTGACACCGGGACAACTTCAACCAGCACAGACCGGCTTTGGCTTCCTTGTGCTTGCCTCGCGTCCTTTGACTCTGGCGACAGGTCTGTATGATTTGCACGATTGGCAAACTAGAGCGTCTGGGGCGATTGGAGGGCTGCAGGAGGCAATCACAACTGCTATCCGTGACCACCACACTATCATGTGTGACTTTGAAGCGTCCAATGCAGCTATTAGCAGTAGTGCTGTGCCCCCTTCAGCCAGGCAGAGCATTGATTTTGCGTCGGTGATCACGGCATTTGAGATTTTCATTGATGCGCACTTTCTCCTGCCTAAGTTTGACTTTGCCTTGAGTGACACCTGTCACCCAGTCTCCCCTTGGCTAGCAAAATGGTGGTCTGCAGAGATGGGTGGCCAGGAGTTGTGGATTTATTATGACGGGTCCTTCACTCCTGGAGATGAACAGACGCATCAAGATGCCTCAGCTGGTGCCGCAGTTGCAGCCTTTGTGAAAGTTTCAGAGGACTGGTACTTTGCTGGCGCGCTCAGTGCCCATTTGCCCAAGGGAGACTCCTATGTGGCGGAACTCAGCAGTGCTGCAGTCGCGCTCAAATTGACGCATGACCTGCTGAAGCTCTTTTTGGTGTGGAACCATGAAATGCCCATTGTCCATCATTGCTTTGATTCGCAGACTGTTGGGCGTCAAGCGGCAGGAGATTGGCAATTTAATTCAGAACCCACCAAAGGCAGTCTAGTCAGGAGCTTGCATCAACTGGTTGAATGCCGATTTGGGCTGAAGATACACAGCTGGCACATCCGAGGCCATTGTGGAGATCCTGGCAATGAGTTTGTTGACACGCTTGCACGAGAAGGTTCAGAAGGATCTGCTTGGGGCACTTTTGTTCCCTGGCTTGAGTCCGTCATGATGCCTGACTTTGTAGCGCTGGCTGAGTGGTTTTGGATACTGTTTGATTGGAACTATGCCCAATACTGGACGGGCCATCGACTTGCTTTGCCTTTGCCTGCTTCGCAACCATGTGATGCGGTCCTCGCTCATTTGCGAACTGAAGATGCCAGTCAGCGAGATGTTGAGACAGCAGATGTTCAAGTCCATATTCTTTCATGCAATGTCCTATCGCTGAAGAGTTCGCCAGGGTCAGTTGAGCAAGCTGCAGGGATTGAGGGCCCAGCACGTCAAGCTGCTTTGCTTCGGCAATTACATGATTTGCGGTGTGTGCTATTTGGCTTCCAAGAGACCCGCTTGAAGAAACTGCATGCGGCAGTTGATGAACGCTATTTGCTCTACAAGAGTGCAGCCAACTCCTCTGGCCAAGGAGGCATCATGGCAGGCCTCTCCAAGGTATTACCGTATGGAAAAATCAATTGCGGGAAGCAGAAGGGCCGCAAGCTTTACTTTCAGGATGACCATGTTGGGCTTGTCTTTGGAGATCATCGGACTTTGATACTGCGGATCAAAGCCCCATTCCTCAAGTGCCTGTTGGTCGTTGCCCACGCTCCACATTCAGGTCAACCTCTTGACACTGTTGAAGCATGGTGGCGTGAGTTATGGCAGCGGGTACCTGCTTGCTACCATACATGGCCTCATATCTTAGCAGCAGATGCCAATACTCTTGTGGGGCATGACATTGATTTGCATGTAGGAGGACATCAGGCGGGGAGCTTTGAAGAGCGCTCAGAAGCTTTCCATGATTACCTTCGTCAGGCCCAAATTTTCCTCCCTGCGACCTTTGAGCATTTCCATGAGGGCCCTGGAGAGACTTGGACCCACTCTGGTGGACGGCAACGCCGCATTGACTACATTGGTGTCTCTTTGCAATGGCCGCTTTCTCAATGCAACTCAAAAGTTGTCACTGATTTTGACCCAGCGATTCTTCGATCCGACCATGCTGCTGTCAGTGTTGAGATTGCTTGGCAAGCCTATGGCAACCATCAAAGTCGTGATCAGAACCGATCGTTGAAGGACATCCAGTTAGATGGTATTGATGAACTTCTGGGTCAAGTGTCCTCCACCGTGCCCTTTAGTGTGGATGTTCACACCCATGCTGACCATTTGCATCGAGCCTTCGAAATGACATTGAAGCAGGCTGCCCGCGCACCGCTATCCAGGCCTTTGAAGACTACGATGTCAGATGAGACTTGGACCATTGTCAAGGCCAAGCGTGCATGCAGGAGTCAGCTCGCGGAGGCCAATTGTCTTCAGCGGCGTGCCCTTCTTGAACTTGTCTTTACGGCATGGAGACATCGGCAAGCACACCATGTGCCCCTTTTTGCCCAGCTCCTTCGTCAGCAAGATCACACCATTGCGATTTTACTGCACAATTTTCGAAGTTTGGGTAGGGCCGCAACTTCCGCACTTCGGAATGATGACCGTGTCTTTTTTGACAATTTGCTCAAAGAAGGGGCTGATTTTCTCCACCCGAAGCAAGTCAAGCGACTTTGGCAAACTATTAGGCGGTCCATTCCCAAGTTCAAGAGTCGCCGCTCTGGATTTGCATCTCAGAAGTTGGTGACCTTGGAGCCTGACTGGATTCCCTACCTTGCAGATTTGGAAGTTGGTTCGTTGACAACGCCCGCTGAATTGCTGCAACATTGTGTGGCTGGTCAAGAGAGCCGACTGGCCACTGCACCGAATGAGGTAGATATTGGAGAGCTGCCATCCCTCCAGCTGTTCGAAACCGCCTTGCGTAAAACTCAACCTGGGCGTGCAACAGGCCTGGACGTGATCCCTTCGGCAATTTTTCATGCATTCCCCACGCAATGTGCAAGAATCTTCTTCCCACTGGCGCTCAAGATCTTCTTGTGGGGAACAGAACCAGCACAATATAAGGGGGGCCGCATGGCTATGATACCGAAGAAACAAGATCTTTCAACGGTGGCCAATTTTCGTGGAATTCTTCTCCTGCCTACATTGGCGAAACGCATCCATGCGCTGGTTCGGGAGAAGTTGATCAAAGCCTTCCTACCGGTCCGGGATGAAGGTCAGCTTGGAGGACTACCAGAACAGCAAGTCCTTTTTGGTTCGCAAGCGACACGTGTGGCCACCAGTATCTTGACGTCTTTTGGTTGGAGTGTGGGCGTTTTGTTCATTGACCTATCCAATGCCTTCCACCGGCTCGTGCGCGAATGGGTCACAGGAGTGCACGACCTGGCTGATTTCCAGGTTGTGATTGATGCTTTGCATACGGCTGGTTGTCCTGCGGACTTTGGCAAACATGTGGATGACCTCAAAGGCCTTATTAGGAAGATGCATTGCAGCCCAATCCTTTGTCGCCTTCTTGATGATATTCACATTGGCACCTGGCTCACGCTCTTTCAAGGTGAAGTTGTGCGAACTCGAAGGGGCACGAGACCTGGCTCGCCGTTGGCTGACGCGGTCTTTCATGTCCTCATGGGAGCTATTACATGCTCCTTGCGACAGTGGATCAGTGGGCACCAAGATTATCTCCAACTCCTTGCCACGGCTGGTATCGAGATTCCCATTGTTGTTTGGTCTGATGATCTTGCAGTTGTTTGGGCTACAGACACGGCCCAGGCTCTTCCAGCAGCACTTGAACAAGTCATGATTTTCATTGATGGCAAGTTCAGAGAGTATGGCTTTGAGGTCAATTACAGCAAGGGCAAGACAGAAGCAGTTGTCACTTTCCGTGGGTCTGGTGCTCCAGACATGAGGAAGCGTTATGTTCTCTGCAGCAAGCCAGGGATGCCTATGCAAATGGACACAACCCGAACGGAATGGTTGCACTTCTCACCATGCTACAAACATTTGGGCACGATGTATGCCACTACGCATTCCCTGGAACAAGAGCTTCGTCATCGCATTGGAGCTGCTAAAGGTGCATTTGGGCATTTAGCACGAGCTGTGGTTTGCAACCGCAATTTTCCTCGACCTCTACGTCTTCGACTTTTTCATGCGCTTGTGGGCTCACGCCTCTTCTTTGGTTTAGGCGCTTGGGCGACTCCACCGCCTCGCTTGATGCAGAAGCTCCGAATTGCGTACCTGAACATGCTGAAGAAGGTGCTGAAGTTCAATAAGGATGAATTTGCATCCCAGCGGAGGATCTTGGTTGAGGCAGACACTGGGGATGTACGTGCTCGCCTGGCTGTTGACCGCCTTGCCTATGCCAGACGTGTTTTTCAATGCGGGCCAGCCTTCCTTCAGACACTTCTTCTTCGAGAACATGATGCTTATGATGATTCTTGGGTGCATGGTTTGTTTGCAGACCTCCACTGGCTAGGCGCCCTGTTGCCTGGGGAACTGCCTGACAGCTGTACTTCTGATCTCACTGAGTTGATACAGCTTTGGCAGACGCCTTCATTCCCGTGGAAGAGAATGTTGAGAAGAGCCTGGCGCAAATACCTCATTCAGGAGCGCATGATGCTTGAGATTGAAGAGATGCACAAAGGTGTCTATCGCACGCTGACTGCTGCGGGTGCCCTTTTTTCTCCGGACCCAGAATGGCTCCAGCGAGACCGCCGTGAAGCAGTTTACAGTTGTCATTGTGGTCGGCAGTTTACCACGCCGCAAGGATTAGCCCTGCACAAGTGGAAGACCCATGATGAACATGCTCCTGAGCACCTTATGGTAGACGGCCCAGTTTGCCCAGCGTGTTTGCAATTTCTGTGGTCAAGCAATAGAGTTCGCATGCATCTCACCTATATGCCGCGTGATGGCTCTCCGAACCTATGCTATCAGTACCTTCAGAATATTGGCTACGCAACCACACCATGCAATGTGGCGATTCCACCGCACCTGCGAGGTGCGGTGCGCTTGGACGCCCTTCTAGCTGAAGGACCTTTGCCATTGGTTCCGCATCGGTTAGAAGCAGCCCTTCTTGAAGTTCAACGGCAGATTGAGGCTTGTGCTCAGGACCTTGTGCCTGGACCACGCCCACCGGATGAAATTAATGAAGGAGCTCAACTTGGAGAAGCTTTGACTAGATGCACAAGAATGTGGTGTGCGAGATTTTGCGTGCATCATGACCTTGAATGCATGCCTTCACTGATGGACTGGTGGTTTGCATTGCTCACCAGCTATGGTACTGAGCTCGATGATTGGGCGGAGATGGTGTTTTTGCTTTGGGGCAAGCATGAATTGGAGGGGATCGTTGAAGAGCAGATGGATGGAGAGGTTGAGTACATTCTTAATGAACTCTTTGCCGAGATGGTGGCGCTTCTTCCACGACCAACCGCAGAATCGCAGCTGGCTTTCTTGCAGGCTAAACAGAAGCGCTTGCGAGAAGAGCGCACCCAGCCGCAGGCGCCACATCGCCCTGTGCAGAGAGGTACGGCCAATGCCTCAGAGAGACGGCAGACTGGCCAGCAGGTGCCGCATGCCTTTGAGGAACAAGGCGATTGGCTTGCCTGTCTCCGTGACGTTCGCTGGCTGCACTTCCCTGAAGAGCCCAAAGTGCCTGTGTTTGTGGATGAGAGGGGCGAGAAGACCATCCTGGTGGCGCACTTATTTTCAGGCCGCCGCCGACCGGGAGACCTCCACTCCAATTTACATGAATGGGCCCAGCGCAGTGGCATCAAGGTGATCGTGTTGTCCCTCGACACGGCGGTCTCTACACATTACGGGAACCTCGACCACCGATCAGAAGCTTGGCGTTGGCTCAGTCGTGTCTATGAGGCGGGATGGATAGCGTGCACCCTTTTGGGTACACCCTGCGAGACGTTCTCAGAAGCGAGATTTCAGGAACCGCCACCGGGTCAACGGTGGCCCAGACCGCTTAGGTCTGCCAGCCGAATTTATGGGCTTCCCGACCTTACCAATCGGGAACTCCGTCAGGCTGGTGTGGGCAGTTGCTTTTATTTGCAGGGAATCCAGGTGCTTGCACACCATGTGGTTAAGGGTGGCTACTATATCTCCGAACATCCAGCTCCTCCGGCGCTACCTGAACGTCCTACGGTATGGAGAGCGCCGCTCACCACGCTCTACGTCAACACCCATCTACGAAGCTGAACATCATTAACCAATGGGAATGGCATGCCGAGGCTGTGAAGCCTACGGGGCTCCTTTGTCTGCGGCTCCCCCATTTGATTTGGTCGATGCGCTCGGTGCCAGATTTGGCTACGCAGCGCCCAACCACCCTTACTGTTGGTAAGGGGCCTGATGGACGCTTCAGAACCGCCTGTTTGAAGGAGTATCCGGCCAAGCTCTCCGAGGCACTGGCGCGCTCCTTCACGGATCAGCTCTCCAAGGACTTGCGCTGCGGGCTTTGGCGGCGAGTCGCTTTGACTGAGGCTGACGGGGCGATGTGGCGTTGGGTGAAGGACACCGCTGAAGCCGGCATGCAGAATAGTATGCTGTCCAGCTGGTTGCCTGATTTCCAAGGCTAATTTTCTTATTTTGGCTGACATGGGCCACCTTTTCACAATTAACTGCAAGCAAAGTCTGCAGGGGAAGAGACCCCTTCGTGACCGCAAAGTGCAAAGTGCAAAAACCGGGAGTTACAAGGTGGTGGCGCACGGGTTTCGAATCACAGATGTTGGCAAACATACGCTGTGGGAAATTTGACATATATGGAAAACCCATGAACGCATTTTTTAATGGGTAAATCATGCAATGGGCCATGTTCAATATAGCTATGTTAAATAAGCAGGTGACTTCAACAACTGTTTGGTTTATGGTAGCTCTATCAGGCTAGTTGTTATATGAGCAAAAACCACGTTACAACTCTGTAGACCACCTTGACGCGCCTCATCCGGACCAAACGATTAACACCACCTTTTCTCAACAGCGGTGGCGCTGTTCGTCTCAAATGCGGCTTATTCTTCTGTGAAACGGGACCGACATGCACTGGCAGGACAAATGGATTAACTGGTCACCTTGCTAGTGTCTGAGGAAAACGATGAAAAAAACCGGGGGGGCATCACAGAGATACCAAAGAAGCAGCAAGGTTTTTGACTGGTTGGTGGTTTCAACCCCTCTGAACAATATTAGTCAGTTGGGATTATTCTTCCCAATATATGGAGACATGAACACTGTTCCAAACCACCAAGCACTTGACCAACAAAGGCTTGAATCAAAGGCCACACACACATTCCACTGTCACATTCGAGTGAGTTACCAACTGATTGTTGCAGACGTCGCCCCGGTCTTTTCCTCTCGACACAGGTCAAAAGGTGCCATTGAAAGACCATTGTTTTTGGTCAGAACCATTCAGACCTAGTTCGTCTCGTTGAGACTGATCATAGCTTTCAAATGCTTCGGAGATCTTCGGAGTGTTTCTGACCAATCACCCTTGCATCGGTAACTTTCAAATGAGCAGTGTAACCTAAACCCGAGAGGCGGCGTCCGAAGGGAACATCTGCTTAAGGTTGAGAATGGGATTCCCCTAATGGATTGTGATACAATAGTGAGTCCTCAATTAATATGTTTGAGTCTTTTCTCCCCGAACTAATCATCAACCAACCATCATTTTATAGTTATGTCCACTTGTATCCCTATATTTTGGTGGTTAAAATCTCTATTACTAACTTATTAACTATTAAATGATTAGTCATAATCATCAAAGAACCGGGGTGTCGAAGGCAGCCGCCGCTCAGATGAAAAGTTGATTGCCGCCATCGCCAGAAGAATTGTTGGGTCTGAAAATGGGATTACCACTCACTATTTTTCACTGGGTTATCATCATGTTTCCCCTTGAATTGCAATTTTCTGGGTATACCATGGTACGGAAAAAAAACATTTCCAGACTCATTGTGCATCACAGCCTTCTTGAAGAATGGACAATAGTTCTTCGGCCTTGGTCATGATTTCATCGGAAAAATGTCGCCAGCTGGTTTTCCATGTCCCAAAAAGTGAAAACGTCACTTTATGTGGTGCCCCACTGAGCTAAATCGCTAAGTTGGTGTGTTCATAACTCCAATTTCACGAACTGGTTTATGCTAGATATATTGACATACTTACTAGGGGTTATAAACCAACGTTCACATAACTGGGGCACCACCTTGTGGACTTGATCAAAAGTCTCCTAGTCCTCAAGTCCTGGAAGCCCAGTCTCAACTAAACGGAGTCATGCTGCTTTCCCAGAGTTCCAGACTACAGACATGTCATGACTAGTTCAAAGTTGTCTGGGGTTCCAGTTTAGCATGAACATGCAATGCAAGTTGAAATCATGATAAAAAAATATGACATGGGGGTGCACTTGTAATCATGAATTATTTCAATTTACCACACGAAATGGACCGAAAATGGGAAGAAATGGTCACACTCTCATCCCCACACTCTGATCGACATTGTCTATTTTAGCAAAAGAGAGCAAGCCAAATGGACGGTTTCCATCGGTTTGTGGGGCCCCCGAATGTTATGTGAACGTTGGTTTCTAAACATCATGAAAACATTCATTAATTAACTAGTTAATGTATCAGGATTAATAAAAAGCCCCTATTAGCGAAACCCATTCTCTCCTCCGATTTTGGGGCAATACTAAAGTCAATTAGGTGCTGTTTTCCCCCTAATAATATTTTCCAACCCCCCAATTAGCGAAACCCATCCGGGATCCCCAAATTGTTGGTGGGACTAATTTGCTATTACTACCTTTTACTTTTTAATTCGGGTTACAATTTCCAGGGTTACTTAGTGATCCTTTCCTATGTTATTCCTATTTTGATTCGTCTCATGCTGCCAAAAATGAAAAAATATCATCTCCCAAATGATCGATTTCTAATTAAATTCTAATTGCAGTAAACAATGCTGTTTTTGGGAGCTCAGAAAGGCTACCCCCCTTGAGAGCTGTCCCCCCCCCCCACAAATAAAACGACGCTCCCCCCCTTTAGAAAACCCCACCCAGCCACGAAGAGTTTTTTCAGTATTATTTTCTTATGTGCAATTACTTTGATTTTTTGCAACAGCTACATCAGCATTGCATTGCCTGATGTTTCCTCCCAGGAATCTGATGGTTTACCATTGGTTTTCTAATCTTTTCCGACAGGAATCTGATGATGATCGTTTGTGGATGAATCAAAGCAACATTATTTCGGGGGAGGTGCTTTTTTGGGACCTTGTTGACCTTGTTGACCTATAGGGGCGGGGGGCCATTAATCCGGTGTTTACATTGTAAGTACATAAACCACAGTTATTGAAGTTATACACCCTCTTAGCTATTGTTTGGGGGGCCCACTTTGTACCTCTTGAATTTTATTTGTTTAAGTCTTCTTCTGCAGCTCACAATTTTTCCGAAGATCGTCAGCTTCTTTCAAGTTCTTGGTGGACTGAGACCTTAAAAACAATTTAAAACCGTATGACTCCTCTGAAATTGTTTTTTTGACAAGTATCTGAGATTCACAATGTGTTTAGGGTTATTTTTTGCCGGTGAATGGACTGATTTTACCATAGCAACAAGGTCTCTCCAGTAGGAATCGTATCTAACCAGTTGGTCGATCCATCCAACACAGAATGGGGCCCCCCCAGTTATGTTTGTTGTTTTATAAACCATAAATAGAAATACTATAGAATAGATACTATAGATACTATAAATACTATAAACTATAGAAATAGATATAGCCCCCCCAAAAAACTATAGTTACATCTACCATAAACCAGCGTTAATTCAGCCATTTTTTTGTTCGGCAACGCTTCACGCTATCGCTCGACCAAGTCTCCGATGGACGATCGTCCAAATCCACCTGGCTCAGCTGGGCTCAGCTGGTGGACCTGGTGATTAGTTTCTACCCATCGAGTCGGTTGGGTTTTAAAAATGTCCGAAATTTGGGCATGCTCAACACGGCCATGCTTGGGAAAATGATGTGTTTAACGATCAAACTTTTGTCTTTTTTTTCAGACAAACTATCATGTGAATTCAAATAATAATTTCCGTCAAAAGCCCTGTACCCAAATGGTACCCCAAAAAGGTTAGTTGGTTAATGGATCTGCATTCTTCAAATGATGGGCCCAAAAGGGGATTTCTCTGATTTTTTTGCCTTTTTGGAACGATTCGTTCCTGCAAATCTGGCTAGAAAAGATGATGTGCAGAGGCTTTAAATGCCAAGATTCAACGTCCTATTTCACTAACTTCCTGGTTGGTGGTTGAGCCCTACCCCTCTGAAAAATATGACTTCGTCAGTTGGGATGATGACATTCCCAAATATTATGGAAAAATAATCCAAATGTTCCAAGCACCAAACAGTATTTCACTAACTTCAAATAAGACCATTTAAGGGGATGATTCCCTGAATCCATTCACCATAATTCCAGGCTTCGGTCACGAACGAATTTGCCCAGATTGATATGATGGGAAACAGTTGGATATGATGGGATCAAATGGCAACATATTGCAGGGATAGAATGCTATATACGTACAATGGTAGATAATGGACAGAACATCGGATGTACAGATTGTACAGTAATGGGACATTTATCAGCATGTAATGGAGATGTAATGACGATATATAATGGGGATATAATGGGGATACAATGGCATTAAAAACTCATGATGCAAAACTGATAATGCCCCGATCTGGCCGATTTTTTTTGGGGAACATGACGATCTCCAGAGGAACGGAGAGGTACAATAGCCTAATGTTTGGAGAATCGACACCGTTCGGGCTCCGCAAAGGGTGCAACCATGGCTGAGTAGTTGAGCAAAATAATGTGTTTCTGGCTGATGTTTGAGCCACCCCAAAAATGTAGAGCGAGTTGGTGTCTCGCTTCTTGAAACCGTTTGTAAATACCAGTTGAAACAGCCAATGAAACTAATGAAAAAACTGTGAATTGATTCAACATGAAACAGCCAAGCAACCATCTACCAATATGTTTTTTCGAGTACTGGAGCTTGGTACCATTTACCACCTGAAAAAAGCTCACCCAAATGGCCCCGAAAAGATACGATTGGATCATACGTGAAGATTTCTGTCTCCGGATCAAGCCGGAGTTGTTGAAAAGGGGCCCTGAAACTAGCGACAAATGACTATGAAAATTTGCTACTACCCCCCTATTCATGAACTGGGGGTTTACTAATCCTGGGTTAACATTAAGACGCTTAGAATGAGGAAAAAACTGAACTTATTATCCCCAATCATCACATCCCTTATTTAGCACCGAGAAATGCTGCCCATAATGCGAATCTTTGTCAATTGATCTGTCAACTTGGATGGATCATCATATAATTTTTTGGGCTGAAAATAATGGATATAACGCACTACAATGGATATATAACTATAGTGGATATATATATATATATAATGTATATATATATAATGTATATATATATATAATACTGGGTACTTAATCTATAGCATTTTATATTTAACGACACCAAAATACATGCAATGGGCATAGCATAAGGGGATATGTTTGGGGTACATGGAAATAACACATCTGCTGCATTGTCTTTGGACACCAACTTGTGAATGTCAGTTTTTCAAGATGCTACGAATACCTGCTGAGGTTTGTTCCTTGGACCAACACAAGATCCGATTCGTTCGACGGTTCCACGGACCATTCGTGGTAGCGAGCTTTGATGGTCCAGAGTGCAGATCCAGAGTCATTGAAAAATGCATGGTGATTGAATATTGAAAACATCGTGAAAACATCATGTTGAAGAGCATACGTATTATATCGTATTATACATTTTTTAATATTATTTCGCACATGTTCATACGGCTTTGCTGTAAAAGTCCCTTAAGATCATTCAACAGTGATGTCAACCTCCCATGTTTGTTCACCGTGGCCAAAGATACCCTCTGGTAATTTAACATATATAGCTATTGAAAATACCCCAGTTATAGTGAGTTTTCCCATCAAAAATGGTGATTTTCCATAGTTATGTAAACGTTTACCAGAGGCTATCCCTGTCAAAAGCTTGACGTCGTGACGATCCAGTCCAGTGGATCCGTGCCTGGCACAGGTGAAAGATGTCGACAAGATATTTCTCAACCTTCAGCTTCGGTCGACTGCACAACCCGCCGTGTAAACCATAGAGGTTTCTTCATCATTTCCCATCGGGAAACAATACTGGTTGGTGGTTGAGCCCTACCCCTCTGAAAAATATGATTTGGTCACTTGGGAATATGACATTCCAAGGTTTTTTTCCAAGTCATAAAATTCCATGGTTCCAGTCACCACCTTCACCAGAATAGGTCTTGGAAAATGTCGGCAGTAGTTTACCCCACCGTGAACATCCGTTGGGGAATCACTGGCCACGGCCAGAGTTAGTCCTTAAGCTGTTACAAAATGGCCAGTTGTACTACCTCTGTAACGGGCAACTTACGAAATCAGGGTCCAATCCCGAAATGCCAGTTGTGACGCTTAGTGATGACCCCACTTATGGAATATGGAATATATGACCCCGGAAAACCAGGCCGCAGGTTGCTAGTCCTACTTGGTTGATGACCCACGAAGCTGGTCCATTGGTTTGCATGGAAATGTTCGACAACTTTCCGTGGCTTCAGGGCTACCATGACTTTGGAAACCTCTAAAGATATCGTACCAACAGAGTCTGTTGGGGCAGCTCGTACCAACCGGTACCAGCCTCTTGTGAGTCGCTCCGTCTTCTGGTGGTTTCAACCCCCCTGAAAAATATGAAAGTCAATGGGAAGGATTATCCCATATATAATGGAAAATAAAAATGTTTGAAACCACCAACCAGTCATCACCACCACCACCATCATCAGCATCACCATCATCATCATCATAATCATACTTATTGCTATGATTAGTAACATTGCTTCTGACTATCATTAGCTATTTTGTTGGCATTATCAATATGATTGATATGATCGCTGATTGCTTAGTATGTGTATTCATTGAAGAACTGTTTATCATTGATTTATCATGTTATTGTTCTTATTCTTACTCTATCATTATCATTATTACATTTTTGTATATATATATATATATTTACTAGTTGCTCTAGGGTAAACTAGCATAGATGTGGAAAAGCCATGGGCCTCATTCGGAAAATGATCTAGAAATGATGTGGATTTCCACCATCGCCAAAGACCCGGCAAACCAGGACTGGACCCTACTGAAGCCACATTTTTTGGGGTCCTGTCTTTACCAACAAAATGCCGAAAAGGTTGATGTTTTTACCATTCCCATATGCAACCCATGGTGCTGGAATATGAATCCCAACATTTGCCTCAAAAATCACCCAGTTAGGTAAATATACCAGCACCATTTTTCGCATATGGGATTCTTTACCACTCAAAGATTTCAGGTGTTTACCACTTTCGGATTCTCGGAGGGGTTGCGCTGGGAAATCGAGCCATGGAGCTTCAGTTCGGGATCATGGAACTTTGCCATGTTTGGTTGAGGGATGTTGAGGGTATTCCAGAGGATCTCAAAGTCTTTTGGTAAATGATTTTGAAGCAAATCGAAAATCCCTCTTTGAAGGGGGATGAAGCAACATGAAGCAACATGAAGCAACATGAAGCAACATGAAGCAACATGAAGCAACATGCAGCAACATGAAGCAACATGAAGCAACATGAAGCAACTACAGTAAATCGGCCTAGCCAATGTTGACCCACATTCACTTCTAGTGGAAGTACTTGAGGTAACCAACATAACCATTCATCCAATCATCCCCATCTTTTTTGATGGTTTTAACATGTTTTAACTGGGATCCGAAAAACGACTCCCTCCTCTGCTCAAACACATAGCAAAGAAATGTCCTTCTTGCGATGTTTTACATGTCTTGATATGAAGATATGTCCGCCAAATGAAAGTAGAAGAGGGTAGTGAGAGTGAGGGTAGTGAGGGTTTAATGGTGTTAACCCCGAGTCTTCGCTTCTCCGCCATGTCACGTGCTCTGGCAAAGAAAGTCGCTTGCCAGTGGCTACGAAGAGAATAATGGAGGGGACCATCATGCCTGGTCCAAGGTATATAACACCCGATGGAATGCGAAAGCCTCCTGTGGTTTTTCCGACTGCTGTCTGTGCGATTTATATCGATTTATGTGGATGATTGTGGATGTGAACAAAACGCATCAGCAAATGGTATGTATAACATAAATAATCAATCGCCATGTGGTACATAAAAAGATGTCCCTAATATAAATAATCAATTCAATGTATTTATAGATTTTGAATAAAAATCGCCATAGCAAAGGCATAGTTGGGTGACCCAGTGAAATGTCTGTTGTTTCAACCGGTTCCAAGACTTGGCTTATGTTGATTTATAACTCCCAGAAAGTCATACCCATATGCTCCATGTAATGTATATTTACCTACATACCTGGGTGATTTTTAATGCAAATGTTGGGATTCATATTCCAGCACCATGGGTTGCATATGGGATAGAAAGTCCAGATATGGTTTGGAATAGTGCTGGTCTGAAGAAAAAAAAACGCAGTCCATGAAATGGAGCCTTACACCGCTCCGAAACGCGGCAAGCCAGGTGCCAATGAGTTCCGTGCTCAAATGCAAAGAGCAAATACAACAAACGCAAAGTTGTATCTTTGGATCCGAGCTAATCTTGGATACCCTCTAGTTTGTTTAAACATGGCTGGCTGTGAAATTCACCGGTGAAGCTGGTGAATTCGCCACCCTTCTGAAAAATGATGGAGCTCGTCAGTTGGGATGATGACATTCCCAACTGAATGGAAAAATAATCCAAATGTTCCAGTCACCACCAACCAGTCACTGTTTTTATGAAGGTTTCTAGCTGGGAAAATCATCGAACTATACCTGGTGACTTTTTTTTCAGCAAGCCATAGGGCTGATTACCATAGTACATATCCAAGATGGCAGGAAAACTCCTTGTCATGGCCTTGGTTCCGTAGCAAAAAGTACATTCCCTGCAGCATGGTCAACCTTTGATAATTTGATAGTCCACAAAAAAATATACCATCTGGTTACTTAACATAGCCATGGAAAATCACCATT
>Ga0126342_10003824_pt1 | contig 25241 bp, 26 predicted proteins | sample Cyp1metagenome_FD_92528 | JGI IMG/M metagenome (GOLD analysis project Ga0126342, IMG submission 92528) | Coral microbial communities from Lord Howe Island, Old Settlement Bay, Australia - Cyphastrea 1 metagenome | ecosystem: Host-associated > Invertebrates > Cnidaria > Coral ... | reverse complement strand
GCCGCGGCGACTGCGACGTCCACTGGGACCCAAGCACGCCACCAGAGCCAGTCCAGTGCCACAACTGCCACGCCTGCCATGCAAAGTGTGGACAAAGTGTGTGTGTGATCGTGTGTGGGGCGGGCGGGGCGGGCGGGACGGACGGGACGGACGGGACGGACGGGGTGGGAGGCGGGGCGGAAGTGCACAACCAAAAACAAGAACCCCACACAAAGATGTGGGGAAAAACACGCCACACGACACGTCTAAAGCGCTGCGCCTGCCACGAAAAATGACGATGGACACGTCCAAAGTGCTGCGCCTGCCACGAAAACTGTAACGAATCTTTTGGAAACGTCGCAAAAGTATCGCGCCTGCCACACAAAACGATTTTCGACCTTTTACAAGACACATCTGAACGTCACGAAGTGCCACGCCTGCCATGCGAAACGAAGAAGCGAGACGTTTGAAACCTCCAAAAGTGACCCCTTCTGCAGAACTTACCATAGGCACGGCCATAAGGACGAACGGTTGCGAACGGTTGCGAACGGTTGCGGACGGTTGAACGTAAACGCAACGTCGAGCGAACACACCCTCAGCCCCCAGACCCCCAGAGTGAAACGGGAACCCTTGCTACGCATTCGGGAAACTGTGTTTATTGTCATTGTTTTTCTTAATTAGTTTTCTTTTACATCCCTGGGAACCAATGCAATATCCACAACCCCCCACCACACACCACACACCACACACATACTTGGTGACTCTGTGGGGATTGGCAAGCGACGGCTGCGCGATTGACATTGAGAGATTTTAACATCATTCAGCGATTATCATGATATTTGAGTCCTGCTTTGGATTTCTGCGCATTGCGCTGAGTCACTGGGCTGACGTGAGTGTGCAGTCTGCAATTTCCTCGCTAAACTAGGCCTTTGCCAAAGGTCTGCAAATACTGATGTCTTTAGGACTAAGGTTTTTCTTTGTGTGAGGTTTTTTTTGCCAGCGGACCGAAAACTGTGCTCGGAAAACGAATGTTTTTGAGAACGTGCTAGTTAAATTGTTTGGTATGAACCATTTTCAACTACGTTATTAACTTCTCTAACCACTTGCATGGGGTGGGGTGGGCTGTTAAATTGTAACTACCTTGTTATCTTCCTTTTCAAATTGCCAGTGCGGTGTCATCTTCTTTTTCAATTTGCAACTACGCTGTTGGTTTTTGTAACGCAACTTGCAACTACGTTGTTATCTTTTTCAAATTGCAACTGCGTTGTTATCTTCTTTTTGAAATTGCAAGTACGCGACATTTCTAACACAACTTGCAACTACGTCGTCTAACTGCGTTGTTATCTTCTTGTCAGAATTGCTTTGTCATACTGGAACAATTGATGCTGCACGTCTGCATTAAAAAGTACATTCCCAACAGTTTGTCCTCACAAAGCCGCGATTTACTGCTCTACACGAAGTCTTGGCAATGGAGGTATATAAACTTCAATTCCACATTACAGAAGAAGACCACCGAAGCTTTGAAATGCATCTTCTGACGGAAAGAGTGCTATTTTTCAGGGTTCAAAAAAAAAACTCCGATGAAAATGAGCTGTTACTGTGGTAAAACGCGAAAACGCCCAAATTTTGGAATCCATTTTCTGGATGCTTTTGATGAAAGAAATTCGCGTTTCACTACGGCGCCATACTTTTTTAAAAAAAAAACATGCTTTTACGAGCACCGTCCCCGGTCCGCCGGGATGTTTTTGATGTCGTATTTTTCAGACCTAGCCGAGCAAGGTCCCATCCCCGAAAATATCCCATGCTTGAAAAATCGAAGATGCGGATTTGCGTTCAAAATAGTGAAGCCGTCAAAAACCGTGAAAGACCAGTGGAAACCCTGACTGCGCGAATCCCTTCAGTACATGAGTCCTTGGATGCCTTTAGACATATGGGTCAACGGCCTCGTTAACCGTGTCTTTTGGACTGATGGGTTCTTGACATTGGATTACATGTTCAATTTTCCCAAGATTGCACTTTCTCCTCACATCCATCATTGGTACGGGATTGGTTCCCGATTGGTGAGCAATGGGTGAGCAATGGGTGGGCCCTTCACTTGAACGCTGCAAAGAAGCTATAACATCTTTCAACTTGGACATGAGGGGGCCAGCCACGGCTTCCAACGCCAAGAATTAGCTTCCAACGCCAAGAATGGATTTGAAAGTTGCCAGCTAGTTTTAAAAATAAAATAACTCCTTTTGAGTTCAAGTCACCAAGTTGGGAAATGCTTGATCACCCCGCGATTGGCGCGCCTCGCGCTACGATTGGCACGCGATTGGCGAGTGATTGGTATATGCCTTTCCAGGAAAAGTGATTTTGGACAAATCCGGCTTGGAGATGAAAATGTGACCCATGCAGTCCATGGGACTGCTGCGCCTGGGAGGTTCTTGGAGTTGCCAGTCGTGGCCACCATGATCTAGGTGGCTTCAGCGAACAACGTAAGATGGTCCAGCATCTCCTCCGCTGTTTGCATCACCTGGGCACAAAACACGATTGTTGGCCTGAATTCAGCAAAGATTTGGCAGAGGACCTGCGATTCGTGGGTTCATGCATTAAAGCAACCAAGATTTTGCTGTCTTCTCACTCTGTTCAAAATGCTGGCCAGGGGCATGACATGATTTTGCGATCATTTGTCATGCGGATCATTTTCCATAAAGCTCGCCCCTGCAGGATTTGTATGGACTTCTTCTGTTCCGTTGCGCTGCAGCTGCTCCGTTTCTGCAGGCCATCTTGTTGAAGCTGCCCACGTCAGACTCAGCGGCGTTTCTTTGCTACTTCGAGAGGAAGCGTTTGCATCAAGCTTTGCAGGAACTGATGAACAATAGCATTGATGTTGGGAGTTCCGCTGCGGTCATCAAAATATTGGACTCCTTTCAACAGTGTCACCGATGTGGTGTCATTGGCAGTTTTCCTGCCTGCGGAAATTGCAAGCTTGTAGCATACTGCTCCAAAGAGTGCCAACGATCTGATTGGAAGTCTCACAAACTCCAGTGCCAAAAAATCGCGGAGCTCACGAACAGCGCTGGGAGGATCCGCAAGGAAATTTTGGATTCGCAAGGAAATTTTAACGTCGCTCTATTCCTGCGGGCCTTTCAAGGTTTGATAGGCTTTGCAGTGTCGTTCGTCTGGGACCTTGGTCATTTTCTCAGAAATTTCCCCATAAACATTTGTCAGTCCGACCCCACATCGCATACTTTTGAACGCCAGGTTGACATGTACATGCTGTCGCCATTTGGATCTTAGGGCCCTTGAGTCCTGCCGCTGCTGCTGAAAAGTGTGGGCTGTTTTGTGCAACTCCGACAAGACAATTTGAATCCCGCTATTCTTGAAATGGCCGACCTCAGTTGAGGAAGGTTCTGCAATCGTCTGACCCAGTGCTGGGCGGACCTGCCATGTCCGTGAACGTATTGAAGTTCGTTCAGGGGCAGTATGGCTCTGGAGACGAAGTCAGGATCCTACATTTACCATGGAGACGCTGGACATTTTCATGATTGGGAATTCAGAACACATCTGAGGATAGTCTTGTTTGAATCAGCTTCTGCGGACCCAGTTAGTGGCTGCAGAGGATGAGGATGAGGAGACTGAGGACATGCCTACGTTTCCAGACTTGTCAGGACAGAACACTTCGAAACCTCCCTCGACCCCGAGCTCCGGTAAAGCCGGTGGAGCGAGATCGACTTCGACAAAGCCTGTTGATCGTGGACCTCTTGTCAACAAGATCGTTGAAGGACTACGTGGTGATGCTTTTGCAATTGCTCCTGGAGGATTGGAGCATTTGATCAGCTGACTGCACCTGGAGGATTGGAGCATTTGATCACTCAGATCACGGCTCATGTTTTCCCCAGAGCGCAGGAAGAAGCAAAAGAGTTGTTTCGAGCTGGTCAGAGAGTTGGTGGACCATTGGCAAGACAGTCATTGGAACCTATGTTGAGCTACACACAGCGGCACAGGAGATGGTGGAAGATTCTGATAGAGCTAGACCCTTCGATGCAGTTGTCTGATTCACTTAGGATGGAATGGCTGATTGAATTGTCTGGTTGATCGCGACAACAAGGACTGGTAGCCCGAGCATGTGCAACTTCGAAAGCCTTCAAAGGTGTCGCCAAGGTATTTGTCAAACAGTATGGACAGATACATCTTCGTGAAGGACCACGATCCTGGACAGGACCTGTACCTACATCTACGTTGGCTGGAAAGTCGAGTGGAAAAAAGGGGAAGTATACATCTTCTCCTGGAAAGGGTTCGTATCCACGTTCAGCTTACACCGCCTACCCCGATGGGGTGAACGTTAATGAGCAACATTGGGATGAGCACTGGCATGATGAACAAGCTTGGAATGAGGCTGAATCCTACACTGGTCTTCTTGGTGAGATTGAGGATTAACCTCAAGCAACTGGTGAGGATGACTATGACTACTTTGATGATGTTGATGAGTATGAAGCAATGACATTGAACTGTTTGTTGGATGTCGAAGATGCAGGTGAGAAACAAGCCGGTGATGCGATTCAACTGCAACTGGCATGTAGCTTTTGGCAAAGCCAAGGGTAAGGGCAAGTTTGGCCAGAAGGGCAAGCCTGGCAACGGCAAGTTGGTTCGCTCTCATCTTACAATTGAGCAGCGTCATGCAAAGCTGGCTGACTGGAAGAAGGGGTCAAGGTGCATGCGTTGTGGTGCAATTGGCCATTGGGCTGGAGATCCAGCGTGCAAGTTCCTGGATCAAGAGGCCCAGATGCTCAGAAGGGCAGTACGGTGAAACCGACTGCTAACCTTGCTGATATGAGCGACCGTTCAGATGATGATGCACTTCATCTTGAAGCTTCTCCAGCAGGAAAGCATGTGGCACACATGGCAGTGCGTCGGTCTGAGCCGAAGAGTTCTCAGCCTCGACCATCAGCTTCGACTTCATCAGGTGGAGATCACCGTCCAGTGCCTTGGGACCTCGATGTACAATGGGGCCCGAGAAGGGTGACTATGTTTTCCCTGTTGGACAGCTCAAAGTCTTGACAATTTGGGATGCTTTGCATGATCAAACCAATTTCCATAAATGGGCAAAGAAAAATGGCCCAAAGAGTCTTTACTACTGGGAATGGATACAATGGGTTGACAGGTACTTTGATGTCAATGAGGTTGGTATTTTCATGCGAACAATCTCATACTATGCCCCAGATTCACGTGTGACCCGGGATTCGGGCAGGAGAAAACCACCAAACCCTCCAAAGCCTACAAAGTGTCAAGTTTGCAAAGACTTCACAAAGCAGGGACCAACTGGTTACACTATTCGTATGACTTGCTTGGATTGCGGGCATGCAGAGACAGATAAGAGAGTGGAAGAGCCCACATATCCAGTTGACGAATGTCCACACAAGGATGTTGACTATCGGGGATCCAGTAGGACCACGCATCGTGTGTACTGGTAACACTGTTGTACTTACATTGATGAGGCCCCCATGCAAGTGTTCAAGGAGCGTACCGCCATAGCCAAGAAGATTGAAACAGCTCAGGTGAACAAGGTGCCTGTTGTTGAAAGCATTGGCATTGTTGATGAGGATTCCCAGATCCTCACTCCCGATCCATTGGACAAGATTTTACCACAGTTTGCACAACTTGTTTCATCTGCTGCTGAAACTGAGGCCATCACACGCTCACGGCTTCATGAACTTCTACATCGATCGATCAACGACATCTTGGATGAGGACCGCTTCTCTTTTGTTGAGGAGGGCCAATTGGACCCTGAGGTTCGATCAGCAACTGGTTACGTTGGGGTATGCTTAATGGTAGCGAATGTCATTTTCCCCAAGACCTTGTCTACATGAATTTGGAATCAATCGACATAGAGAATTCTCCCCATGTGTTTGCTTTGTTGGATGAAGGGTGTAACAGTACTTGTCATAGCAGCTCATGGGCAGCTGAAGCAGAGAAGAAGCTAGCCCAGTTTGGTTACACCATGCCATTGAAGGATGATGGGGGAAAGAGTTTTGCTGGTCTGGGCAGTGGAAGCACCAAGACCGAGGGGATAAGGTCGATCCCGTTTTCGTTGATGCTCAAGACGGACAGGGTCAATGGTGTTTTAGATTCACATCAGCTGACATCAGGCAATAGCCTACTTCTTTTGTCATTGCACGCTCAGACAAAATGAGGCCTAGTCAAGGACCTAAAGAATGGTATCATCTCAGTCAACGGTGAACAATTGAAGGTTTACAGATGCCACAAACTGGACTCTTGATGATGAATTTGACAGATGGGTTGATACCCATCACGCCGGGGAGCCCACTGAACATCCCGAAAGCTCACCGAGCGCTCAGAGCCATGGCCGCTATGGACGATGCACAAACGATTGTTGGCCTCCATCATCGATGACATGACGTTCAACAAGAACTTGCAAGGGCGATCAGTTCAGACGCCTCGATCGTCATTGTCACCAGGGGAAAAAGATTTGGACAAGATTCGTTGGACCCTAAGGCCCTGAGGGCCGCAAGCACTTTGTCATAGATGTGGAGCACTTGCAGGACCCAGCACAGGATCCCGCGGTGCGTGGGGTGGGTCCCTGGGATTATAGGTCAGGTAGACACCGAAGTGTGTGCAACAGCTCTTGCTCATACCATCAGATGCGGCGTAGGGGGCATTCTGCCACCTTGGTGCACTAGCATGAAATGTGGCAGAGCTTGCTCAGCGTGTCGAGATCATCAGAATCAGAAGTGCTTGGAAAAAATCGGATCCATCCTTCCTCCACAGCACAGTGGACCAATCTTAGCGCCTGCTCTCCCAAAGGCGATGCCCGCGCGCCCTGGTCGTGATGTCCGAGATGGAGCTGATGACACTGCGAGGGACGACTCTGGAAGAGCGATCCCGATTGTCGCAGACGATGAAGCAGTTTCAGTCGTTGATGGACAGCCTTTCGCTGCAAGGCACTTGGCCGACATGGAGAAGACGATGCATGTGTTGTATGATAGGTTGGAAGACCTACGTGAAGAGGTTGCAGACCAGAAGGCTTCTCAGAGTTCGTCAAAGAGATCAAAGTCAAGGAGGTGTTCCCGTAGCCCTTTGCGCGCCGGTCAAGGAGATTGAGACGACGACGACGACGTCGTGGGTCAAGATCCTCTCCTATCCAAGGAGACGAGACTCTAGGAGTCCAGTGAGGAGTGTTCGGCACAGGCAGTCGGTACAGAGCTGGCCGCCTGCAAAGGCACCCCCAGTGCGTCCCCTTCCAAGGGCAAGGAGTCCATCTGGCACTGGAGGATGCGCTTCGTCGAGCTGGCGTGAGGACGGAGGCGACTCTGGTATAGAGCCAGCGCCATGCAAGATGGAGGTGCAGCATCAGCTTTGCGCGAGGCAGTACATGTTATAAATGATATGTTAAAGGTTCCTTCAACACCAGAGTCTTTGGACTTGATTGAAGCCCGAAAATTTGCTTGCCCCCAACATCCATTCCCAAAACGAAAGAGTGGTTACGTGTCTTTCGCAATGACCCCCTCCGGGGCGGCGCTTGCCTTGGCACCATTATAGAAACTACCCGAAGCTGGGGATGCGTAAATGTTGCATCACGCTTCTCGCTGACCACGGTCATGGCGAAGTGCCGCAGTTGCACGTTGTGCTTCGGCCCAAGCACCTGTGGATGGTCAGCCGCAGAAGCACAATGACGTTGAGTTACTCCCCTGCAGTGATCCCATTCATAGTCCTGCCTCTCTGGTCAGATTCTGCCCCATAGTTCTCATACCATCGATCACTGGCTGTAGGGCTCCGCGCTATAGTGAGTGTTGTAAGCCCCACATAATCATGGCGACAAAGTTCCAGGACTTGCAAGGCTTGGGAAATCAGTCGACATTCCAAGCTGCCATTGGCAAGGCCAAGATGTCGCGCTTCTCACCAGCGGAGACAGGCAAAACAGCAGATGGCAAAAGCTTGAAGTTGTGAACCACTTCAAGGACGGAACTGTCTGCCAGAGAGGTCATGAATGGCATCGCGGCCAATGTGCTGGGAACTCGCGCCAAGCGCATTCTTGGGGTCCGACAAAGCCATCACCAGCCGTGGCAACAGTCGCAGCAGCAGCGAGGTGAAGCCGGCTCATCTCCAGCCATTATCTTAGCTCCGTCCCTACTTCGATGCTGGGAGCCGTTCATCAGGCAGGTCAAAGACTTCTCATGTTGTTTCAGACCATTCTTGGTATCGGACAAGAAAAGGAGGGCCTCCACAAATTCAATGTGCCTTCGAGCTTGGCAAACCAACAAGCTGCTCATCGACTACCAATCGGCTCCTTGCGTTCCCTCCGGAAGTTGAAGTACTGCTGTGACACGTGGCAACATGTGCGCCGGTGGGGCTTGCTGTTGCGAACGCTCCTTGCCACCATTTGTGCCGTCGAACTCCATGGTAGCCCTGCTCATCGCCAGAAGCCTTGCAGGTCCACGAAGTATCCCAAGCAGCTTCAAGCACGGCATCGTCTTTTCTCAACTGAATTGGGGTTCTACGGGCATACTAACACACCTCACATGTGTAGCATCGCCAAGTCTTGCACTGCCATCCCATGATGTGACGCTCGGGCAACTAGAGCCAGGTCCCGGAGCTTTGCTGCTTTGCTTCCAATGTAGCAGCCAGCGCAGCGTTGTGGGGCTCACACCCGACAATCTCCAGTTCAAGTAGGTGAAAGAAATGTCAAATACGCCTTGTTTTCACCAACGATCACGGAGGTCAGATCGCAGCTATGTGAATATGTGAGTGACGCAAAAGGGGTTTCTCTGAGCCAAGAAGCGCCAAACATCCTTGGTAGTGACATCACTACCTCAAAGTGGCTGGAGACTTGCTGGTGAACTGTTGCTGTTGCAGAATACAATGGCATCATGCAAGACCGTTTTGTTTCATGTTTTTCCCTTGTAGAAAGGGTATTTGCAAATTCTTGGCATGTCTTGGGGCAATGCTGCGCCGCCTTTCCTATTGCACTTGCTTCCCAAGAGGCTGTTCCTTCTTAAGCTAATGACGCTTCAGGTACAGAGCTGCGTTTTTGAGAAAGAATTCCGTAAGATTTCACATGAACACCGTCCTGCCTTAGAAAATTTTCGCTCTTGTTCATGGGAACGCACAATATCGAGTTTGAACTGAATAAACAATTCAGCACGCTGCTATGTGTTTTTCTTACAGCTTGCAATCTCCCCTTCCTGGTCTAGGCCGCAGCAAAAAAATTGAATGAATGGTCACTTTGTGAAAGGAAAGGAGGCTGCGTTTCCAAAAGAACATAGCGCTCCCGTTCAAACGACACACACACCACACCTGCAAGATTTCTTTCAGTTTTTTTGTTGTCATTGAAGGAATGGTGCTGTTTCTGCTTGCCTTGCAGACTGTTATTCGGGGATGGCATGAGGGTTGCGGTTTCTGAGGCTCATGCCAAACTGACGGATAGAATTGGCATTTCTGCTGGGGGCTTTTTCATGTCTACGAAACTTGGACCAAAAGATGGGCACGCCACTGATCCCATGCTTTGTGTTCTAGATCCCCGAACCCAAAGCATAGGTCTTGTAAAGATAATCGCTTCACCTGAGAACAGTTCAGTGGCTTTGCAAACGAGGGCAACCTTGGCTTCTCAGCTTCCAAAACTGCCCCGGACCTGATGCACTTTGCGCATTTTGACTTGGAAATGTGCTTTGCGCTTGAACATCGCAACGTCCAAAGTGCTCCGAACGTGGAACGTGGTGTGCTTTGCAAATTTTGACCTCGAAATGTGCTTCTTTGCGCCACAACGGCGTGCAACAATTTTTCATCTCTCATCTGACCAGATGGCTCCGCACCCGCCGCTTTAGCGAGCCTACTTTTCGAGCTTCCGGACCCCCAACGCATTGGAAAAACACTGTGTTTTGCGACTTGCTACCTTTTCGCGCGCTTTGAACTTCTTTCTGCTGACTCTTTCTCTTCTGACCTTTTCTCCTCTCTGAATCTTCCCACCTCTGCCTTTCCATCTGTCTATATTGTCGGAAGTTTGACTTTAAACTTCTATCGTCCAATTCCTCTGGCCGCTCCAGGCCCTCTCTTTCGCACAGGCAGGGGACCATCTGCACTTTCGATGGCGAAGCTTGAAAAAAAGTGACTGCAGCGCGCGCGCACACCGTTTTTTCAGTATTGGTCACGTGCTCACGTGCAGAGCAGCGCAAACTCAGAAGTATATGAAGCACCACGTAAAACACAGACAGATGCCTTCTGCCTTATAGTTTATATTTTTTGATTTTTCTTCATGTTGGACCTTACATTCTTGAAAGGACGGACGTCCCTTCAGAAAACCGGGGTGTTCGAATGATTTGTCATCATTTGTCATGTTGAGAAATTTCAGGCACACAATGGCACATTTCACCTGATTTTTTCGGAGGTGTCTCGCTCAGGCAGTTTCCGGCAATGTTGACACATCAAAATCTGCGGGTTTTTTTCCCGCGCTTGGAGGCACAAGAAGAGTAGACCAGCTGTTTTGCGCACATTCGAACTGAACCGCGCACAATCACATAGCGCGCGTTTTCTGTGGTTGTTGTTTGATCGGTTTTGATTTGATTTTTTTATACTTGATGTCGTGAATGCCATGCTCTGTGGCCGAGAAGCTCGGTGGAGATTGACACCACAGGAACCAGTGCAGTGCTGCCTCCCTCCGGTCTGTGCGCATGGCTGGCTATGATATCGAGGATGGGGCGTTGAAGACGTGCCAGAGCAAGGAGATGCTTCTGAGATGCAGCTGTGGAGTTCATGTCGTTTCACACGGATTGTTTTTGTCAAGTTGTTCAGTAGTTCAGTTAATCATGTGTCCAACAGCTGTTCAACAATTACATTCTCGGCACACGGTCATAGACTAAACCCGCAGCATCCGCAGCTCCAGCCAGGACTCGGTCTTCAGCAATCGCTCATGCAGTCATTGTTCAGGTGCGGTGGAACATTTCGCAAGGTCCACAGAAGATGGCAGGATCAAAATGGATCAAATTTCAATGCATGAAACGCATAAAACGCATGAAATGCATGACGGGATGCAAAACAAATGTCCAGAATGAGAGGATCATCACGAGATACCTCAAAGAACCCTTAGGATGGCAAAGATTCCTTTCTGTTTTTCCTTTTTTTCCTTCCTTTCCTTTTTATTTGTTTCTCTGCCAGTCACCGGAAGTGGCGTTGTGCGGTGCCAAGAAGAAGCACCAAGATTTTCCCTGTCAATTCTGAAGACGCAAAGCAATCGTGTTTATTTTTTGTTTGTCTTCGAACATCTCGGGACTTAGTCTTAGTGCATGAGACGTATCCAAATTTTCCCAATGCGAACGCAATGCTTTTGGAGCACGTTGTCTCACACCCATCTTGTGCAACGTGCGGCAATTGCAAATTGTTCGACACGGAACCCGTCTCGGAACCTGTCTCGGAATTCGACTTGGGTCACTGTTTGGGTCACTGAGGCCTTGTTCGACACGCCCAGCTTCGTTCAGGGAGCCCAACGCAGCAGCCCCTTCGTCAACCCCATTCAGACATCTGTCTTCGCAACCTGCTTGTAATGGTCCGACGGCGTCCGACGGAGTCCGACGGTCGATCGTTTCTTAGATTTCCTAGTATCATGGAAGTGGCTAAGACCATTTCGCTTTCTCTGTCGAGTGATTTCAAATGTGTATTTGCACTTTCTCGCAGTATCTCCATGTTGAGACATGCCAAGAGATTCTGTGGGAATGATGCTAAATGATCTAAAGCTGCCAATGATGATGCAAATGATGGTCTAATGAGTCTAATGATACGCATTGATATGCCAATGGTGATCGAATTCTGACCCAATGTCAAAAGCTCAGCACCAAGGAGCTTTTGAAGATTGGCATCGGCCCATCCAGCAGCCACACAGTCGGGCCCATGTGTCAGGGATGCATTTGGCCCACTTGGCATGCCCACTCGACATGGCGGTGAGAAGATTTACGAAATTAAGTGGTATCAAATGATTGAAAAAGCCATAGAACTGCGTGTTTTTGATTGTTTTATTTTAGTGTTTTTGACCCGGTCTTGATCTCGATTTATTTTTGGACCAGTTTGAGAGGCCCCTTCAAACCAAAATGGATCAGAATGGAACAATGAGTGAACGGGACAAAAAAGTGTCAAAAAGCTTCTAGAAGATTTAAGAAGGTCTAAGAAGGCCAGAACGCACTGTTAGCACCGGACACGGAGTTGAATCATGTTTCTCGACAGTCCCAGGCTGGCTTGTCGAAATTTTGCGAAGCGCTGCTCAGCTGGTAGCTGTATTCAGCTGTATTCAGCTGTATTGCTTCAGATATCTTCACATTTTGGTCATTGAAGGGTCATTTGTTCAAGATGTTCAGATATGTTGAGGTTCGTTCAGATATTTCTAAGAATGGACCTCTGACATCGTTGCCTTTCCACGTATGTGACATTGAGGATTTGAGATGATGTCATGGATGATTTGATGGATGATTTGATGATTTGATGGATTTAAGGTATTTGAGGCAAAAGTGTCAAAAAATGATGGAAAGATCCGTTGAAAGATCCGTTGAAAGATCCGTTGAAAGATCTCGCCATGAGCCTTGAGGCCTGGCAAAGCAGAACTTGTTGGGCGAGCTGTCAACGGTCTTGGTGGAACTGCGGGGTTCGCTCGCTCTCACGGGCATTGGACATGGCACCAACAAGGCCATTCGGAGCGACCCTGAGATTAAGACAGGTTCGACAGGTTCAACCGACAGGTTCTGCCGATTCTTCCGATTCTCGGAACCTGAAAATTGTGGAAAAGAATGAAAAAGAATAAATGGTGTTTTCATTTTGCTTTTTTTGTTCGATTCCGAGATCGTCAGAGTCGCCACCTTTTACGTCAGGCGTGTGTCTTGGGCCTGCACGGTGTGACACCTGCGGAGGTCGACCCGGCCCAAGCCTGAGGAACAGTGGAAACACAACAAACAAATAGAAATAGAAAAAAGTAATAATAAAAAAGTAATAGAAAAGACGGATCAAAAAACAGGAGAAAACAAAACGCAACAATTCCGACTTTGGCCTGCAAAATTACGAAAGCTAGCATGCTGGAGTTAGGTTTGCTGCAATGAATTGGGGGCAGACTGGATACAGCCCCTCATGTCAAACTGGTTTTGGGGCCCCTCTCTGAAATATGATTGATCATGTCGAACTGTGACCCCCCCCCCTCGGGCTCAAACTCCGCTGCGTCCAGGTTTCATCTGTGACCACGAGCTCGCATGCCCACGCACACACACATACACAAGATAATATTCACCGCGAGTGCTGCGAATCCAACGCAATCCAATGTAATGCAATATAATACAGTCTAAACTCATGTGATCCAATGTAACGGAATCTCTTCTGATGCAACCTAATCTAATGTAATGTCATCTAATGTCATGTAATGTTTTAATGTAATGTAATGCAGGGGCGTCCATGACTGTGCTGACAAGAAGTTTGATCCGTTTTTTTGGCAGAAAGGGGATACGCTCTGCGCATGACCTTTGCGGTTTTGAGGATCCCTTGAGTGAAGCTGTCTCTTCACGTACAGCTGATATGCCACGATATGTTTTGCTTCTTGTCTGGCAGGACTGACTCGCACTGACTTTGACTTTTTTGATCCATTCTGTGACCATTGTGGCCCGAATGCTTTAGATTAAGTGAACAGACGCTCACAGAGTCGGGAGCGTGCACACCAGAGAGGGCTCAAAAAACTCCAGCCTCTGCCTGTTCACATACGAGCTGACATGTGCTAAAAGCTGGATGCTACTTGCTTCGCGCATGCTTGTATTTCCACTGTGATCCAGCGTTTTTCTGAGTTTTTACTTTCAATACCTCTGAGTTTTTCTGAGTTTTTACTTTTTGTTTGTCCGCAAACCTTGAGCAGCTACGGTTCGTTGTGTTTCCCTTTCTCCCCTTCATATCTTTAGTTTCCATACTTCCATATAATTTTGTTTTCCGTTTTCTCTGCATAGCATGATGGTCCATGCGAACGAATTTGCAAGGACCTCACCAAAGACTCATTTGGCATTGCACCAGCCGCTGGCTTCTTTTCTCAGCAGAGCAGTAACCGAGCAACAAGTGCCCGCATATGACTAAGCATCAGCAGTTGGGCAGTTGACCCTTGCCCGGTTCCTGACTGATGCCGTGTTTGCCCGTGTAAGTCTGGAACTGCAAAGGGGCCAAGTAGCTACAGGTGAATGGAAGCTGATTTGCGAGCTTTGTCGTTGCCTTGAATCCTGGATGTTTCCGCAGCACTTGAAGAGCCGAAGAGGTAATCATACAGTGAAACTGCTGCTTTGTTTGTTCTTTATTGGCTAGAGGCGCGCTCTTGCTGAAGCGTAATCATGCTAGCAAAGTAGATGCAAGTCATACGGACTCTCCCCGCTGACTGTCAACAGGTGTTCAACATGCCAAGCACTAGGATGATGGAAAGACTTTGCGGAGTTGCAAAAAATGACTCTATGAAGCAAGAATGCGGACATGGGTATGTACCAATGGTTTTCCAAGCACTTTCGGAATACAGGTATTGCACGCTTGAGGAGAAAAAGCATGTCTCGAGAGGTTGGCCCTGCTAAGCGTCTGATTTGAATATTTGCAAAACACTATTAGGCCCCATGCTCCCGAAGCCAACAAGCTTAGGCACCGCATGGCTAGACGCCACCCCCCTGATGCATGCTGCTTTGTTCTTGTTAGATGTGGACCCGAGACCAAGATTCGTGCGCTGGAATCGTATGACATCAAAACCCATTGTCCCTCGGCCAATGGAAGGAAGATAAGTATGCACGAATTTTTGCTGTGTGCTCAGCGGATGCAGGCGAGACCCTAAGCTGGAAAAAAGAAGTGCGCATGCTCGGCTGGAAAGGCATCCGGTAAAAATTCAACAAGTCAAAAAGTGAAAAGTCAAAAAGTATACTTTACAACTTTTCGACTTTTCTTCTTCCCTCTCGACTCTCAACGGTTTAAGTTAAGAGTCAAAGTGGAAAGTCAAAAAGTATACTTTGCGACTTTTTGACTTTTCGATTTTTTTCTTCCCTCTCGACTCTCAACGGTTTAAGTTAAGAGTCAAAGTGGAAAGTCAAGAAGTATACGTTTCGACTTGTTACTTTTTGACTTTTCGGCTTTTCGCCTTTTCTTCTTCTCTCTCAACGGTTTGACTTTTGCACTTTTAGCTGCGCATGTTCGGCTGAAAAGGCATCCAGTAAAAATTCAGAAGTCAAAAAGTAAAAAGTCAAAATGTCTACTTTTCGATTTTCAACTTTATTTACGCATATCTATCTATCTCCCTCTCTATACATATATAATGTATATTTTTGGCTTTATACATACTTTCAGCTGTGTATAATGTATAAATATATATATATATAGATATGCATGTACTCGGAAAGTATTTATAGATTCCTAGTTCGTGTGTATACATTATTGTTCACATACTTATTTACATACGGGTATACATTCTTTTCATATAAACATATATATTCTTTTTGTTTACATACACACACATACTTTTATTCATACATACATGCATGCATCCATCCATACATACATACATACGTACATACGTACATGCGTACATACATACAGACATACATTCAAACATACATACATACATACATACATACATACATACATACATATGTGTATATATATTTTTTTACATAGGTAAGATTTATGCATTCATATTTCTAATTGTATATTCATTCATCATTTATATCTATATTTGTATTTATACGTACTATCGAACCTGCGGCTAGATAGTTTGGCATTCCTGTTTGAGAGCCAGCAAGGTTTGCAAGTTATAGTCTTAGTTGGTCTAACGAAGTTTGCGACCTGATGAAGTTGTTCTTCCAATTTAGGAGTTTTTTTTTGGATCTGCTTCTCTTCACTGGATTGATTGATGAGCCAGCAATTCCAGCTGGGAAAAAGAGACACGGAGCCCCATCTTCTTTTAATACCCCTCACGTCTCCGTCAACCTATCTCAACTCTCCTTTATAAATCCCAGCTTTTCTTCTCTTGAACCTCCACAAAATGGGGGTCCCAAAAAAGTCGACTACTTGAGCACCTCTCCGGGAAGCCTCCTCAATATCATATGTTTTCCTTCAAAGCCTTCAAATGGTGTCGGACTCTCAAAACAGAACACGGAGTCCCATCTTCTTTTAATACTCCTGACGTCTCCCTCAACCCCTCTCAACTCTCCTGTATAAATCCCAGTTGTTCTTCTCTTGAACCAGGAGCTTTGATTCTTGTCTCCACAAAATGGAGGTCCCAAAAAAGGCGACTATTTGAGCACCTCTCCGAGGTCTGGTTATGAAAAGTGCTTTTGGAGTTGGTGGACTAACATTTATGTTAGAAACGACAAAGTGCTGATTATCTAACTAAAGCTAACACAATATGATGATGCTACTTATCCTGCAAGTAAACCTTGAAGTTAATTAACTAGTTTCGTCCCCTTGGAGACTCATCTCAATCTTTCGAAAAGTAGCCAAATATAACAGAGACGATGCATGATCCAAACATTCAATGAAACACAACTCCACAGTAAACAAGAGGTGCTTGGTGCACTATAAATCAATAATAATAAGACTCTGTGATTCGCCATGTCTACACCCTAGACTTGAGAAGGCAACAAGGACACCTGCTAGCTTTCTATAACTTGCCATTATGAAACAATCAACAGCGCGAAAGAAAATCTCTGATGCGCAACGCTCCTGCGGTGGTGCTACAATGTTACATCTATATTTTCATTTCCCTCCAAAGAACTCTCGATGGGAAGCCTTCGGTTCTATAGGTTTTTGAACACTTTTTTCCAGCTTCTTGGCGAGTTGGGTGGTTCTGGGAGCTGCTCGCTTTGGTTTTTGAGAAGTGCAGGACATCTCAATACCCCTAAAATAATGTCTCCCCTTGTGAAATCCCACGAAATAGTATTCAACCTGGCTCTTTCCTGTAGTGATTTTCTTAACCTTTCATATTTCCCCGTATTTCGCCCATATTCCCTACATTTCCCTCCAAAGAACTCTTGATGGGAAGCGTTCGGTTTTGATAGGTTTATCATTTTTCCAGTTTTTGGGCGAGTTGGATGGTTCTGGCAGCTGCCCACTTTGATTTTTGAGGAGCGCAGGGCATCTCTAATATCCTTTTCGATAATTTCTTAAAGAACGTGTTGGGTTTCGGGTTGCAAGTCTTGATGCGTTCTTGCTGCAACTTAAAATTGAGGGGAGATTCTGACATGACTAGCAGGGAGCACACATGAAACAGGATGTTTGAATTTATTTGCGTTGTAGGATTCGCAACGCATCAATCCTCAAAAACAGCAAAAAACAACCTAAAAAATAGTAAGCCACTTTTGCAAGACCAACATTGTGCAGGATTTCCTGATGATGTACTTTGTGATTTTCTTCAATTCTGCTGTGAGTAAACCCTTTCAGTCCCATTTTACACTGCGACTTCTGTTGTGAGTTGTGCTGCAATCGGACTTCTCGGGGCCACGCCATCATAGAAAACCAAAACTGTTTTATTTTTTCCATTCAGAGTGTTTACGTCAAAATTATTTTGACGGGGGGCAACCCATCAAAATAATTTCCAACCAGAAATTATTTTGGTGATGGTTAGACTGCATAAATCTAATTAAATCTATACATCCAACATGTTAGATGTTTGAAACTATTTTGAAAATTATATTTTGGTGGGTAACCCCCCTGAAATAATTTCATTAAGGTAGGAGGGATTACAAATCTTTAATGTTTCGGAAATTGCAGCGACACATGTTGTCATTAAAACTATTTCTTCCGTTCTTAAGATCGTGTAGCATGCTTACTGCTTCGCTTCCCTGGCTTCCCAATGTGTATATATATATATTTGTATAAACAACCTGTGAGCAAAATAATACGTAGAGCCAGGTAACAGAATACCAGAGGCCGCAATTAAAAACTCAACATGGACATTGTTTCCAATTATTCATCATATTTTCTGATCTTTCAAACTTTTCGCCTTTTCCATCTTCGAACTTTTCGATTATTCGACTTTTCGAAATTAAAATATACCCCTTCTTACTTTTCGACCCCTTCTTACTTTTCGATTTTTCGTTTTTTCGACTTCGACATTCAGAACGAAACCTTGCCACTTTTCGTCTTTTCGACTTTTCGAAATTGATTTTGCATACCTTCCGCCCAGAGCCTTGCACCAAACCTTTCCTACCCAAAAGGCCGAAAAAAAATGCGGCTACCTGTGCCTCCCTGGTTTCCTTTCCATTGCTTAGAGTCTAGGCACCAGCTTAGGAAGATTGAACATGCCAGGGCGTGTTGTCAACAAAGAATGCTTGCAAATTGTGCTACATTTTTGTCAGCTTGTCCCCAAGCCTTTCACAATGCCTACTCGCACTGTGCCTCCCAGTTTGCAACGACAGGTTTGAGTGGCCCTTTGAACATTTATGATTCTGCATATGCGCCGCTTTTGGCTAGATGGTTGGCAAAGACAAAGGTTGAAGTTGACTGGCCACGGCTCCAACGGTGTTGGTCACGTTCTTTTCTTGGGCAAGCCTTGTCTCGCCCTGCCAAATCCTTGCCAGCACCTGCGCAAAGGAGAGTTGCTTTGAGCAAAGTTGCAGAGTACTTGTCGTTCAAAGGGTTCCCTCATAAGATCATGTTCATAAAAGTGCCTGACAAGGCAGCGGCTACAGCTGCAAAGAAAATTATTGCACAAGCCGTTGGTAACACATGTCTTCATACCGGTGCCAAACGCTGGATTAAGTCAGAAAACAAGGTTTGCCGTGCCCCGTACGCCGACATGGAAGGGTAAATGGACACATGCTAAGCGTGCCAGCCATGCCAGCTTGCACCAGCTTGATTCTGTTCCGGATGAAGTTGTCTTGGATGCCCTCAGCGGACATGACTTTTCCAGGCCCTTGCTGACTTGGAAGCTTGGGTACAGGCTCACTGACAAAGCTAGGCGTGCTTCTCTGCGTGATGAGATCATTAAGCAGTTCCCCAAAAAAAACGGACTTGGTTGGACTGTTGAATCTGTTTGTCTTGAGCATGTCTTGTGCAAGGTCCGACAGGAAAAAGCATACCGTGCCATGACAAAGCGCCGGGAATTATCCCAGCACATGTATGAGGTATACACGGCACCTATGAAAGCCACGGTAAGACATGGTGCAGTCGTCCCCTACGACAAGTTGAAACATGTTGCGTGGGGCATGTCAATTGTTGCCTACCATGTGTTGTGGTTGGTGTTTCTTGTGTTGTCGCCCACTTGGTTCACTGTGACATTGCCGCCGCTTGAAGCCAACAATTTGTTGCCTGCCCGCATGATTAATATCCTTGGACCACAGCTTGCTTGTAGATTTGGAGCTGTGCCAGGAGCCTGGTTGCTGCCTAGGGGCTATATCACCGTAAAGTCTAAGTGCTTAGCAGTAGGCGAGAAGATTGGAAGGGCTTGTGAAAAAGCCAGGCATTCATGTGCAAGGAAAATGTGCTCTTACAGCACATGGCCCAGGCCCAAAAAGTTGGCTTGGAGACGGATGAACCGCGGAATTGATTTGGTCATTTAAAAACAAACCTTGGTGCTGAAGCTTGGGGTTTAGATGACGCAGCCCTTCGCACAAGGGTTTGTCAAAATTGGTGCAATCGCAAAAGCATAAAACTTGTGACAAGTGTTTTCAACAGAAGCCTGCTCTTGTTGCTGTGGTTAGAGATGCGAATCAATTCTTTGAGGAGGTAGAGCCTGTAGCAGCGCTTGAAGCTCTAGGTAACATTCTCGCAAAGGCTGCGTCCAAAGGCTGGCAAGGAGCATATGTAGGCAAAGCTAGAAAACGGAAAGGTTTCTTGACTGCGGATAGGCCAAACCCTTTATCCAAGTTCTGCTTTTTCGACTTCCATACTTTGCTTATTTGTTTCCGTGCCGCCTTGCCTATGCCGTTTGTTACGTTTGGTAATGTCGTTGCAAGAACGCAGGGTTTGCCAACTGGTGGTCTTTGCAGCAAAGCAGCTACCATTGCCCTCCTCACGTCCCAAAAAGAGAGATGGTTTCAACGTATCCGTATCACCGCCCAAGGTCGCAACCTAGATTTTGACCTTGCCCATAGTCCCATTGAGTCTTCCTGTGTCCACCAGAGGTACATTGATGATGTTATCTTGGCAAGTAGGCGCTGGTGTAGGGTTTGTCTTTTGCACAGACAGTGCTATTCGGTGAGTTTTTGATGCCTGCGGTGATGAAGCTGAAGTTTGCTGGCTTGATATGGTCCTGAACTGCCCACAAGGCACCGCACAACCAAAACGTAAGAGAATTGTTGTTTCCCCCCCTTGGGGTACCAATAAAGCTTGCCTCCGGCCTCGGCCTCTGTTCTTCAATTCCCTGCGCAGGGCTTCATTAGAGTCTTCCAATAAGAGAGCCATCAGGCTTCACATGCTACATGTACTTATGGATTTTGCTTCACATGATTGGTCTGTCAGACAGATTGCTGCTGTTGTTTTCACCACTTTTCGGGAACCATACCGTGATCCTTGACTTTCCTCCGTCACTGCATGCGGGATGTGATGTTTTGCCGGTTGTTGGTCGAAGTCCGTAGTATTGATTGCCCGCATCGGCAGCCATGTCGGGTTTCCTTGCAGCGTGCCTGCTGCTATGCCTTGTGGGGCCTTATCTAGCAGGCTAGAATGGGTATGGTAAAGGTTGGGGACAGCAGGGCCCACACTCTGATAGCTCCTTCCGTGGGAAGGGCCATGGGTCGTCCAGCAAGGGTGCTGGGGACAACACCTTCACCTGGCAGGCTGGGTATGAGGCAAGCCCTGAATGACTCTGGTAACAAAAAGCCACAAAAAGAAGAAACCAGCCTCAAATTCAGATGTGACACCTGAGTCTACGCCTGAAAAACCAAAGAGCAATCATTGGAGGAAGTCAAGAATGAACTTGAGGAGCTCCGAAGCTTCAAACAAAAATTCGAACAGGCAGAAGCCGAAAAAGTCCAAGAACAGAAGTTACTTGAGCTTAAGCAAAGATTAACACAGCGGCCGCAAGATTCCCAAAAAGCACCTACAGCTGCTTCCAAAGTTGCCGCGGAACCTCATGACTGTGGCAAGGATCAGCCTTTGAGTAAGGTGCAACAGAATCCAGTATCCAGTCTGTTGGGCGTTGCTTCAGATGAAACTGGTTTCAGCTCCTGGGACAAGGCTGCACAAGCAGTCAATGACATGGATGGCCGTGACTTATCCGAAGTGCTGGGAAGAGAAGGTCTTGCAGCACCTAAAGCCAACAACGAAAGACAGAGAGCATTGCGGGACCATTTGCTGGCTCAGCTGGGCATGGATTATTGAATTTTTGAAGGCTGCCATGCCCACCCTTGGGTTTTGCTGGCCTGCGGCATTGCTCTTGGATGGGTGCTTGCTGTGTGTTTTTGCCAGATCAATCAAGCTGCAATTTGCCTTTCCCTTTCTCTCTCCGATTATTTGTCAGCAGTGTACACTGTCTGGAAAGATGTGATGGGTGTGGGCCGTATGCTTGATGCCGCTGGAATCCCACTCATTACAGCACCCCCGACGGGGGGGGGCGCAGCCATGGCCTGGAATGGTTGCGCGGTGATTAACCTGTCAACAAATACCTCCCCGGTCGGGGGGCTGATGTGTTTCCTTCGATATCGTTATGGATGGCGACGATCCTGGTGAGGGTTTTTGTTGATGCCACCTGCATGATGAGCCTCTATGGCACTGCTTGGAGGGGGCAGAAGGAAGAAGCAGGCGCTGAGTGCGGGTTTCACTTCCTGGCCATTCGACAGCGCGTAAGCCTTGTCGTTTGCTCGGGGTCCTGTGAAGGTCTTGGGCCATGGAAGGCAGATGGCGTCGGCAGAATCTTGAACCAGCTCTTGTTAGGACCGGGACAATTTTGTGGCAGCTGGCTTCTGATGGCGTGGGGCGCAGATGGCCGGTTGCCATTTTCCTCAGTTTGCGGCAATCTCTGGATTCCAGTGATGGCTATGGCTGGGTTTACTCCGTGGCAGCTTCTTACGAATTTGGAGCATTTTTTTGTTCATCACAGAGCTGGCGGGCCAATGACAGGCACTCTTGCTTGTCCCTTTTGGCTTTGGTGGGTTGGCCGTGGGTCAATGCCATGCTTCGTATGGCTCTTTTGGCCTTGTTAGTAGCTGGGTTCGTGAAAGGCTAGGTCAATGTCCAGCTCGTCTTGACTCTTTTGACCTTCTTGCCGGTGCTCATGAACGTGGCGGCCTAAGCTCTGAACTGTGAATCTCACCCATGCTGAGACTTTATGTACAGGAAGGTGGACTCTTTTTGAGGCATTGCAGCCGCATGCAGTGAGCTCATTGCTTGGGCTGATGAAGCTGCGGTGTCGGTGACTGGTCATTGTCATTTCAAAAATGCATCTGGTGCGACCCTGGTGAAACACTTAGAGGCTGTGGCATGGTCCATCCATGCGTTCCATTGTCAGGTGACCAACACGAAGGGTTTTTGGAACGCTCTGTTGGATTTGAGGGCTTGATCTCCCGTCTTTGAGATTTTGGCGTCCGAACTACTTCACTTCGGTGAGGAGCAGGTTGACGTCCGATACCAACAACAACAACCACCACTCGCTACAGCAGCAAGGGCGTCCATGACTGTGCTGACAAGAAGTTTGGTTCGTTTTTTGGCAGAAAGGGACCCCCTGAGTGAAGCTGTCTCTTCATGTACAGCTGATATGCCACGATATGTTTCGCTTCTTGTCCGGCAGGACTGACTCGCACTGACTTTGACTTTTTTGATCCATTCTGCGGCCATTGTGGCCCGAATGCTTTAGATTAAGTGAACAGACGCTCACAGAGTCGGGAGCGTGCACACCAGAGAGGGCTCAAAAAACTCCAGCCTCTGCCTCTTCACATACGAGCTGAAATGTGCTAAAAGCTAGATGCTGCTTGCTTCGTGCATGCTTGTGTTTCCACTGTGATCCAGTTAATGTAATGCAAAGAGAGAACAACCACTTGGCGTCTTGCATTCCATTTCCTCAAGCATCTGCTCAAAACATGACGCGGCCTTGGCGAGGAATGGAAGATGCGCACCTTAAGACCCAAGCAGTTCTTGCTCGATGGATGTATGCACCCAAGTTACCAGATTCAATTACTGTGTTAGTTGTGTATACTCTCTCTATTTGTCTAGATCTTAAATATATATATATAGAGCTACGTATACATATAGATTATAGATATATCGACACGTAGCTAGGCAGATAGAGATATCTAGATATATTCATCATGGACTTATGAATTTTAATAAATGCATATTATATATATTCAAATCTTCATCTGAACATTCCTGCTGGTTCTCAAGACTGTCCATGCTCGAGCTTTCCTATGCAGGTTTGATCGTGCAGGGTTTACGTTCAAACTTGTTTGGGCCTGCCTGTCCCTTCTACTGTTCATCTCCTGGCTTTGGTGCTCTCTTGGCTTGCTTCTTGCTTGGACTGGTGTGCGGTGGTGTGTTTTCAACATGATATGTTTTTGACGGGTGGACAGGGAGGGGCTGGATCAACCAATATACTATATCCTCATGAATCTCAAAGGGTATTCACAATATTGTCATTTTTTGCATTGATATCAGCATATTGACAAAAAGATCTAAATCACAAATCCTCCAAAATGCCAGGGTCTGAAATTTTCATTCTGAAACTGAATTTGGGGTTCAAAATATCAAACCCTAAGGCCAGGGTCTAAAGTACTACCAGCGTGGAAGTTTTAGGTTTTTCAAACATTGACTCTAGTTACGCTAGTTGAAAAAACTTCTAACTCTGACTACGTATATCTCGCATAAGTAGATTTAAACGGTGAAAAATCTAATGTAAGTACGGACTACAGGGGCACATGCAGTAACGATCTGATCAAATTGCACAGACGACTGATGCTGTAGCACAGACCGGTCCCAAAGGTACGCACGGGAGGTGCTTGCGCAGAGTCTTGTGGGCACGTCGCCGATCGGTTCCTGCATTGCGCGCGAGGTTAATTCACCCACTGACTTGATGTTGCCGAGGCAACCTATATATATAATTTCCCGGCCTGGACCTTGAAAAAGTAAGTGCAGCGACAACTAGCAATTAACAACTATAGGTAGCCATTTTACACCAAACAACAACTCACAAAGACAACTCACAACGAACAACGCGCAACTCACAACAACAACAACAACAACAACACAAACAGCAACAACAACAACAACATTAACAACAACAGCAACAACAACAACACAAACAGCAACAACAACAACAGCAACAGCAACAACAACAACAACAACAACCACACAAACAGCAACAGCAACAACAACAACAACACAAACAGCAACAACAACAGCAACAGCAGCAACAACAACAACAACAGCAACAGCAACAACAACAACAGCAACAGCAGCAACAACAACAACAACAGCAACAGCAACAACAACAACAACACAAACAACAACAGCAACAGCAGCAACAACAACAACAAACAGCAACAACAACAACAACAGCAACAGCAACAACAACAACAACAACAACACAAACAGCAACAACAACAACACCAGCAACAGCAACAGCAACAACAACAACACAAACAGCAACAACAACAGCATTAACAACAGCAACAACAACAACAACAACACAAACAGCAGCAGCAACAACAACAACAACAACAACAGCAACAGCAACAACAGCAACAGCAACAGCAACAGCAACAGCAGCAACAACAACAACAACAACACAAACAGCAACAACAGCAGCAACAATGTCACAACTCAAGGTCCTTTCTTGCACTTGCACACAAGCACACAAACCGACACTTGACACTACGGTACACACACGGTTTGATGTTGTGATATGCGATTTTCTCTTGCACTAGCACGCACAGCTCATGTTACATTATGAAATCATGTCTTCCACTTGCACGCAAAGGTGCTGCTGCATCAATTTTTCTTTTCTTGCACATAAACACACTTGATGTTTCGATGTAAGCCCTTCTGTTGCACTTACACGCACATGATGCCACGTTCTGAAATTTTCTTTTGTACTTGCACACACTTGCTCAGAAAAATCTTATCGAATTACTGATGTGGAATGCATCTTACGTGCAAAAACATAGCAGCTAAACCTGACAGGAGTCATTGGATGATCAGGAGTGAAAATCTGTGCGAGTAAATCTTTCTATGTCCTTGCTAGATGAATCAAATCGTTCTGATGCAGCTCGTTCATCCTCTATTGACAGAGGAAATTCAGATTGCGAAAACCGTACAGGCGGTGAACATCAAAAAAGGTCCTCAAGTTGAAGTTTGGTTTG
>Ga0126342_10003823_pt1 | contig 25245 bp, 20 predicted proteins | sample Cyp1metagenome_FD_92528 | JGI IMG/M metagenome (GOLD analysis project Ga0126342, IMG submission 92528) | Coral microbial communities from Lord Howe Island, Old Settlement Bay, Australia - Cyphastrea 1 metagenome | ecosystem: Host-associated > Invertebrates > Cnidaria > Coral ... | reverse complement strand
GTAAGTTCAAACAAATGGGAAACTAAGCAATTGAAGACGTGCAGGATTCACGACCCTTCTCTTGATCCAACAAGCATTGCAAATCTCACAGTTCATCGTTGATTCATCGTGAATCATCCCCCCGTGAGTTGATTGTTCATATTAAACAGCCCCATTCCATGGATCCAAAATGGGACTACTACCATATTAGATACAAAATTACCATGGTTTATTAAACAGCCCCAATCCCAAATCTTTGATTTCATCCGCTACCATGGTTTACTGCTCTAGAAATCCGTCTCAGCCGAAGGACTGCGAAGTCTCAGTGAAAATGGATTGAAGGTTGGCTAATCTGGCAGGGCCACAGGGCGAGTCGAACATGGGAATTTTGCGGCGCCGCTTTGGCCATGTGAAGTTCGGCCGTGAAACAGGCACCTATTCAAAAAATCACCTACCCTCTGGTTATTTAACATAGCCATGGAAAATGACCCATTTATAGATGGCTTACCTATTAAAAATGGTGACTTTCCATGGCTATGTTAAATAACCAGAGGGTATTTCAAAAAATGAATCCACAAATCATAGATTTTGGGGTGGGGGCCAAAATCACTTCCAATTTCTGTCTCCGCTTCCATGTCTTTCCAAGAAAAAGCGGACCCGGCGCCTACAGAAGCGAGAGACGTTGTACAGGACCTCAGGAAAACATCCGGATTTTGGAGGGCACCTTTGTTTTCCTGGCTTTACCGTGGCAGCCAATGTATATTAACCTCTGGTAAACTAACATAGCTATTGAAAATCACCATCTTTAATGGGTAAATGAACTATAAATGACCATTTTCAATAGCTTTGTTAAAATACCAGAAGGTATTCTTTGTCTTTGTTGTTGTTATTATTTTTATTTTTTTGTGGTTGTTGTGGTTGTTGTTGTTGTGGTTGTTGTTGTTGTGGTTGTTGTGGTTGTTGTTGTTCTTGTTCTTGTTCTTGTTCTTGTTCTTGTTCTTGTTCTTGTTCTTGTTCTTGTTCTTGTTCTTGTTGTTGTTGTTGTTGTTGTTGCTGTTGCTATCCTTTCTGGATGCGCCCCAACTATGGAGTAGGACTTTGTAGGTCCCCATTCCCCACCTATTCTTGGCCGACAGCCTGGTGCCATCCAAGTAACGTCCAGGCCGTGAGAAAAGTTGTGGAAGGGATTCTCCGAAGGATACTTCGCCTGGCGATTTGATGCCCCTGTAGCCTTCTCTTCACATGGCCGGAATGGGAGCGGGCGCATATGGGAAACTCATAGTTTCTTCACCCGTCCCCAAAGCTGAAAAATCTGATTCATACCAAAAATTTGAGATATTTGATGGCATTTTTTTTTGGATGATTCCCTGGATATGAACCACTATTTTCAATCGGTCAATTGTCGGTCAAATCTCCCCATGGCGTGCGGCAACCATCACCACCGCTGTCACCGGCCTCGACTGCAGTCATGAATTTGAAGAGCGTATTCTCGGGCACGTTGTCGCGCACCTTACCAGGCCGTTGTTTGATGAGGGACGATGGAGGACTTAGTGGACTATTGCCCCATGATGATTCCTTGATTCCTTAGTAACCCTAGTAGATATCCAATAGTCCATATACACTAATATATGGACACATATGGTCCATATGTGTCCATATATTAGTGTATTATAGTACAGTTGGAATCCTTGGAACTGGCTTTTAGCCTTGCGGATTCATCGTGTGCAGTGGGCCCCCGGCGCCGGTAGGGTTTAGGACATCCCAAATCTGGGCATTTCTTGTGCAAATCATCTAGAACTAAGATGAACTAAGGGATGTTCAATCTTGAGTGCCTGTTTGGCTTCAGAAATGGGGATGGGTCAAAACCCTATCCCCCTGGTGAACATCAAAATAGCTGGTAAATGGATGGTCATCCCCCTAAAAATGGTATGTATAGGTATTGATCCATAGCCAAATGATGAATCTTGATTCTATGATTCCAAAGGGCCAAAGGCCGACTCTGAGGTGCCGCACCCAAGCAAGACAGCCCTCATGTACCCAGACCTCAGAAAAACCGGATCTGCCGCAGATCCGAGCCGGATCCTGCTCCTATCTTTTTAGGCCTAAAGGCAGCCAGGCTGCTGAAGAACGTAAGACACATCAACCATCATGAACCTTTGGAAAATCCAGTGGATGATTATGGGATTTGACCATCAAATGGGGATACTTATGGATGTTAACACACTCCAAAAAAAATAACTATCATGGCTAATGTGGTAAACCTAACAGCAAACCGTATCCAATGACTTGACAGAAATTGGTGCAGTACGCATCGGACCAAATGAGACTGGTTGGGATCAGTGTCACAGGTTTCATCAAATCCTGTGTTTGCCGAAAAAATAAGAATGAACTAACACAAACCGCGGCCAAAATCTCAGCTAGGTATGAATAATATGTTTAATCCCCCTTTGTAGCACATAGGTTCATCTGTCTCAAAAATCCTCCATAAGTGGATTGTGATGATTCTCAAAATCCGGGGTAATCTGGAGTAGTGTTTTGCCCCCGAACTCATAAAACAAACATCATTGATAAGTTTTATATCCACTTAAAAAAGCCCATATGTTCATGATTACCCTCTGGTAAACTAACAATAGCTATGGAAAATGGCCATAGAAATAGTTGATTTACCTATGAAACATGGTGGATCTTTCCATAGCTATGTTAGTTTACCAGAGGGTTTTGCAGCTGCTTTTCAGCCCTATGAAATGACTATCATCAAGCCAGCCATGGGTATCAAATGCAGCCCTGTGGCCACATAGGTCCCGATGGCGATCTTCAACTCAACTGTCTGGCTCAACCTGGAAATTGGTGAAGGCTTGGAACCATGGGGATCCGAACATTCCATATATTCCATGGGGATTCCGAAATCACTGGATTTTCATGGATGTTCATGAATATGTTCATGACCATTGCCCATGATATATCATGAATATATCATGATATCCATTATGGATCATGATGGGTATATAATCCAACTTTTCAACATGACATGTCGACCCTGGCGTGAATGTTGTGACGACTCGAGTCATGTACAAGCCATGAAACAGTGGCGGCACAGAATCTGTGACATCGTTTACATGACCAGCATAAAGTAGGGATGTAAGCCATACACACGAGGATATACACTTTGAAATGAGGGGATATGATACGTGCCGGCAATATTCTGTTTTGAGATTTTTTGAGCCACACCCATGTTGAATGAATACCAGGGGTTTAGTTGTCGGTCCAAAGTTGAAGGCTTGTCTACAGCACAAGTGGATTTTAGTGGAGGCAAAAATTCAGGTGTAGTCAAATGAAAGACCAAAGTCACCAAAAACCATCTACCCCACAATCCCAATGATTCATTTTCTCCCTGGGTGAATTGTGGATGATCACTACTATGGTGGGAGAATGGAGTCATCAGTCATCTTTCAGGCTACAATACTTTTCAACCCGCAGAATCTCTAAAAAATCCTTACTGGTGCTTAGTAGGGAATGGATGGGACTGGGGGTTGCTGGGATGATTATTACTAGTGATTATGGATCATTCCCTCATTTCCTGCTAAGCACCAGTAAGAATCTCGTGACCAAGGGAAACTCTGAGCTCGCCATGGCCCACAACCAGAGCTCCATGGCCAAGGGACGCATTGAAATCCGGAGTGTTGAGCTCCTGTTAGCCGCGCGTTGGCGGCTTTGCGGCTTAGCGCCATCCCGGGATTATCGAGGTCCCCTAATGGGTCCATAAGTTCCTGTGAAACCTTTAAAGAAACACACGGTCTTTTTTTTGGGAAATCGTGGTGTTGGGTACAAACTTGTGACCTCTTCCAACTGTGCTGCTACGAAAAAAGCAGATGTGTGCATCCTTACGTACCTGGCTACGGATCAGAAATGATTGACCTGATTGACACCCAACCAGCTCTCCTTGTGCCGTCCTTTAAAAAAAATGGATCATTTCTACAATGGTCAATGGTCCATTGGACCATTTTTATCCATTTTTTGATGCAAAAAGGGCTTCACGATATATCGAGCCACAACCTCTGGGGACCATCCAGGCGTTGAGACCTTCCGTATTGAAGGGGAAATCATTGATCCCCGCAGTTCGGGCATGGCCGTGTCTGAAAAACTTCAGTAACTTCATCATGGCCATGCTCCTTTTTAAAAAAAACATATCAAATAGACAAAAGTCGGACTTTCCCACAGTTTCATAAAATAAACAAATACCCTCTGGTAAACTAACATAGCTATTGAACATGGCCATTATAGTGGATTTACCCATTAAAAATAGTGATTTTCCCATAGTTTTTTGTATGTTTACCAGAGGGCAGTTCTCGCTTTTCCCGCCTCCAAGGTGTTTGCTGGGATCTTGCCAGTAATGGCAGAGAGACCCTCCTGGAAAATCGCTGTCGCCATTGTGCCATGGGAGAATCATCGAACCAGCCATGAGATATCTTCCGGTCAGCCATGTTTGATTAGTGGAGGGCCATGATGTCATGTCAACTTCGGATTAATAAACCCGGACTCTGAAAAACTGGGTAGCTTAAACCCCCAAAATTTAAGGTGTTAAATGACTATCAAAATGGCTACCTCCAATATTTTTCTAGATGTTTGCTATCCTGGGTTGACGTTAAAGGTTCTAGATATGTTGAAAAGAGTTGTGACCCAATGCCTACCAAACAGAGGCAATCCCAGAATCCAAGTGATGATGAATCCCCAGAATCCATCGGACAAGCAATGTACACTGCCTTAAAATTCTGCATTACCCTCTGGTAAACTAACATAGCAATGGAAAATCACCATTTTTAATGGGAAAATCCACATGTTAGTTCACCAGAGGGTATATCATATCAATTCATATCATATCCCCATGTAGTCGTTGAAAACCAACAGCCTTATATATCGTCGTTCCCCAGCGTTTTTGCATTAGGCTTTCATCCCCCACCAGACCTTGTTTTATTTGTCAACATGGGTCAACATCCGGCCACCCAGTTGTGTCAATCCCATCGAGTCGATCTATCTATAGTTTTTGCCCTCCATTGTTGGTAAACATCCCATCCCATGATATGTACCATAAAAAACACCATTTTTAATAGGTAAACCATCTATAAATGGGCCATTTTCCATGGCTATGTTAAATAACCAAATGGTAATTACATAACCATATATCACTAATATATCCCAATAAAATGGAGATTTCATCGAGATGGATCAAAACCGTTTTATACATCTAAATTTAAACCCATCTCCATTAGTATCAGTATTCTAAACATATAAGGGTATTATCAAACATCATTCTAAACATTTATATAGGTATATCAATACATTTAGAATATGTTTACCTGGTATTATCAAACATTATTCTAAACATCTAGGTATTATCAAACATTTTATATTATGTATAAGGGCATTATCAAACAGTATTCTAAACATTTAGGTATACCAATACATTTAGAATATGTATAAGGGTATTTATTGGTATTATCTAAAACATTATTCTAAACACCATGATGTTAAATTTGGATGTGGCTTGGAAGGTCACTCCCATTCCAGCGCCTTACCCCGAGGCGTTGGGATGGCCATCGAGGTGCTCTTCTCATCCTCCCCTTCCTGCCAGGACCAGCCACGAGTTTATCTGATGTCTTTACCCTCTGGTAAACGTTTACCCATGGGAAAATGGGAAAACATAGGGAAACCCATAGGAAAATGGAGGTTTACCCTCTGGTAAACATACAAAAAGCTATGGAAAATCACCATTTTTAATGGGAAAACTCACTATTTCGACTGGGCCATTTTCAATAGCAAACTGTTAATTTACCGGAGGGTATCATTTTTTTTGTGAAAAAGTGGATCTTTAACGATCTAAACTGGATTTTGAGTGACAAGAAACAAGATATTGGCGAACAAGTAGAGATGAAATGCATTTTAACTTTAGCCAACAAAATACGCACTGGAACTGGATTTTAACCCAGACCACCTACGAGTTGAATCAACCACGTAGACAAAAGTGCGTTCTGATCAACAATGTCTGCGTGGGTGGGCAACAAATTTCAGAAAGGATTGGAATGCGGCCAGTAGAAGGGTAAATTTGACCAAATACAAACTTGGGAACATAATGCACAAAAACGAGCGAGCTGGCCAAGAAATGCAGATCTAAAAAACCGGCAACCAGCCCCCAACAACCTGATAATTTCCAGAAGATTAATACAATGTTTGGGAACAAATAAAGGTGTCTTAAGTCATGGGGTTACCCCCAAATCATCCACTTTATAGTTGGATTGTCCATTACATTAACCATCCAGCTATTGGGGTGTCCCCATGACTATGGAAACTTCCAACTATGGCTAGCCCGGGCTGCCCGACAATCATCTTCCTGTGAGGGTAGCCGAGGTGACCCAAAAGCGGTTCAAGGAATCGGTAAAATGTGAGTACACATATATGGATAGTGGATAGACATGTATGTGATGTGATATGTATTGTTGATGTGTATACATGTGTATATATATATATACAAGAGCACGTCAAACCCATCGCCTCCCTCATCGCGGTGGTATTTTTTCTCTTATTGGTTTGACCAAAAAAGCTCAAAAGGGATACTTCGAATAAACATAGGTCATCATAGATCCACAAATTCCTCAAGAAATCACTCAAACATCCCCAAACAAAAATGAAGTTTGCCAGGTTACCAAGGTTACCCTTCCGGCTAGGACAGTCCGTCGATAGATCCCTGGCCTGCCATTGGCCACACTCGCTCCCTGAAGCCTCAGAGGTGGTTTGCTTGGACGATCTCATCCACGGAAATTGGGATTCCACGACCATTTGAATGTGAACAAAAGGGATCAAACAGTTGGAAGGAACAAAGAAATACATGGAAATGAAGAGTAAACTGATTAAACAGTTGGAAGGAACAAAGAAATATATGGAAATGAAGAAAACCAAAAATGGGAGGCTTACCAACAAAAATGCGGATGGCACCAAAAAGAAGTGCCATGTCTGCAACAAGAATAGGTGTATCGGCAAAGCAAGCAAAATTCCATCAACAAACATATGAATTTGGCCATGGGAAACAGGCTGAATTTCTTAATGACAAAAGCAAGAAGTGGCGTGGCCAGCGGCCCAGCTTTTAGCAGAGCTCCACCACTGGAGGATTCCCATAGAGGATGCCATGGATCCCTCCATGGATCCCTTCCTCGCCGGGAAGCCAATTCAGTGTCATAATTTCGTTCTCCGTCATGTTATCCTTCACTTCCGGCTCCTGGCACACAACGCATCGATGACTGTGTATTCCACCCTAGTGACGTAACAACTTACGCAGTGGGATCATTCGAACCTCGGGGAGATCACAGCTTGGCAGTTCTCAAGCGCAAACCCCCTTGCTTCTAGGTTGGCAAGACCATGGCTAAGCCTGGATTCCAAGAAATGAAAACTCATCTTCAGCAGATTGATATGTCAAGTTCCTCCATTATCTCCATTTATAATAGATGGCTTGAGGCCTTCAGTCAACCAGCAAAGTCTAAGCCCCACCCCGCGCCCCCGCGCACCCCCGCAACGGAGGAGAGGTGTGCAATAGCCTTGGTGGCACTGGGTCGCTGGCAAATCTGGAGAAACTAACCATCAACATGGTGGCCTAACCATTCAAAATGGGAACGCAAACAGCACCTGGGGCAAATGTTGACCATGAGGGAACCCAAACCTGGGGCACCAGCATCCACACCACACCACAGGATGTCTTATATGTTTTCAATATCTTCCAGTAAATCAAGAAAACGACATGGAACATCCAGTGTTTTCATTCATCCTCTGGTGATAAGTATATCATATTTTTTGGATGTGCTGTTTGAGCGTGGGCGAACCCCGGGGTTTGGAGGGAACATCCACCATTTAAAGATCATTTTCCTTGACTGGTTGGTGGTTTCAACCCCTCTGAAAAATATTAGTCAGTTGGGATGATTATTCCCAACATATGGCAAAATAAAAAATGTTCCAAACCACCAACCAGTTGAGATTTCCATGGGATTTCCGATCTAGGACTACGTTGCAATTCCCAAGCAGCCGCCAGCTTCTTGACGACCTTCTCCAGCAACATAAACTCACTGGACTGTTCCAGCTCCTGGCCACCAAGCAGAAGATAGCCATTTCAGGGACCGACTTAGAGCTACCTACAATATATATATATAAGGCCTGTAAGATCTATGTAACGGAATATTCCCACAAAATATGGCCTTATGTGGTACAGTACCTCCATTTTTCTGAAAGTCCCACTGAACAATGGGGAATATACCCCAAAACTCTGGCTATGAAACTATGAAAGCAAGGAAATTAAGAAAATGATGGTAAATCATAGGATTTTGGGGGTACAGTATCTTTTTTTTTTTCGGACAAGACACCAGTTTAAAAGACGGCAAGTGGGAAAACCCAGGGTTCAAGATGAAACATAGACCACACGACTACCAATTCAAAGCTGGAGACATGCTATGTTGAAGGGGGGTTCTTTCTACGAATTGGGGGACCATGATAGGGCTTCTACTAACAAAGAGCCTTCAGACTTCATGGACTGTTTCCATGTTCGAGACGCCCACATCAACAAGTCCTCTGTTATCAATGACAGGAACAACACAAATACCCTCTGGTAACTTAACATAGCTATTGAAAATGGCCATTTATAGTGGATTTATCCATTAAAAAAGGTGATTTTCGATAGTCATGTTAGTTTACCAGAGGGTAAACCTCCATTTTCCTATGGGTTTCCCTATGTTTTCCCATTTTCCCATGGGTTTTATCACTGGGACATGCGTCTCAAGTCTCACGCGTTCGCGTGACCAAACCCCAACCACCGACTCCTGGTCGTCGTCATCCTCATCCTCAGACCTTGGATGCGAAATCGACTCGATGAGCAAATGATGAAGCATCAATACATGGGAGCACAATTGTTTGTACTGGTTGGTGGTATACCTACCCCTCTGAAAAATATGAAAGTCAGTTGGGATGATTATTCCCAATACATGGAAAAATAAAAAATGTTCCAAACCACCAACCAGTTGTATATATTTTATTATATATACACAATATATGTATATATATATACACATAATATTATACATACATAATATTATATATACATGCTGTGTGAACAGCTAAAGCCATGTGTATTTCATATCATGTAATCACATCTATAGTACTGTATGTGCGGCGAATCGTCCAACTGAGTTCGTGTGGAATTGCTCACGATAGTCTTCAGGAAGGGGCCGTTTCAAGTTGGTTTGTTCCACCCGGTGAACGATTGGATATATGGCAGATATATAATGATATATATATATATAATTATTATATTTAATATCATGTGTATATATGTATATATATACATACAATTGCACTTCATATACATATCATCTATAGTAAGATCGGGTAGCATAAACCAACAAACATCACTGTGGGGCAGCTCCTCGTTGTATCTACTCCAGCAGGGGCGATCGGTTGTGTTGGCTTCCCGACTCTTCCTCGTCCTTCAAGTCGGTGGTGTATTTGAAGATTTGCTGACCTTGGTTCCAGTCACTAAGTGCCAATCTGCCAGGAGGTTTTCCAATTTACTAAGTTACCCTCTGGTAATTTGTTACATAGCTATTGAAAATGGCCATTGAAATAGTGAGTTTTCCCATTAAAAATATTTAAAAATGGTGATTTTCCATAGTTATGTTAGTTTACCAGAGGGTAAACCTCCATTTTCCTATGGGTTTCCCTATGTTTTCCCATTTTCCCATGGGTTTTGACACAAAAAGTAGGCTCGTCCTACCCTGGGCTCCAGCAGAAACATGGTACACCACAGCGGTCCAGCACCGCGCGTACGTTGCTTAGTAGAAACAACAGAAAGACAGAATCGTGATTTCTCAAAGAAAATTACCGTTCATATATAGTTACCATTAATTATCATTGATTATCATTAATTACCATTAATTACCATTGATTACCATTAATTACCATTGATCAAAGAAAATTACCGCTCAAAACAGGATCCAAGCTTTGTCAGCGACGTCTCAAAAGATGGGACCCACTCGGTGACCAACTTTCGTCCCACAGCCAAGTACTGTAACCCTGCGACAGCCACCGCGTTGTGAAGCAGACTCTAAGCTACCCAACATCGCTGCCGAACCACTGAAAGCATCCGTTCCAGCCTAGTGCAGCAGTCGTGATTGGGACTGGTGGTTGAGTTATCTACTTATTTACGGTAAAAATGGGTTCCTGTGGTCAATTGGACAGCGAGTGTAAGATGCTTCAAAAAAATCTGAAGCCACCAACCAATCGATGACAAATGACAGGATGCAGTATTCATCCGGGGCTATTCATCCTAGGGAGGCCTCAGAAGACCAAAAGATCCATGGTAGCGAACTTTTTCGGACCTCCGTCCGGTGACCCCCAACTTTTCAAGTCAGAAAGTCCCATCGTTTGCATTTTGGGAGTAGGATGTCAGATATTCTCTTCAGGTGGATGTTGGCTACTAGAACATGCTGAAACGACAAGATGGTCTCCACTTCTTATGTGGATATATCGATATCTATATACTGCATTCCTCTATCAACATCACCTTCGGAAGGGCTGTACCACTATAGTTCACCGCCAAAAAGTGACAAAATAAAAACTGAGGTATCGTCTCATAATATCCCACACATAATATCCCCCATATCCAACTCACAGTCGTCGTTGCTCCCCTGAGCGCCCCGGGCGGGAGGAGGGCAACTTGACTGATGGATTGACTCATCAGCAAGCCAAAGATACACATCACCAATACCTGGGCAGTGCCCAAAAAAAAACAACTATTTGGAGGTTTCCATAACTGGGGGTCCCCCAAAATGGCTGGTTTATAAGGGAAAATCCCAACCATTCTGCAACTGTTCCAAAAGTTTCCCCAAAAAAAAGTCGGAGCCCAAAAATTGAACACCTTTTCTCTGCAAAAGTTGGGGGCCAAATGACTGCCATGTGGAGTTTCCACCAATCCAAGACCATGGAATGACCATCTCCATAGGGGAAAGGAGGTCTCAAACTACTGGCGCAAGGATTGCTGGGGGCTTGACAACTTGGATCCACTGGGACAGGCGGATCTGGAAATGAAGAAAACCTACTCAAAGCGCCCAAACCTTGCAATTTCCAGATCTATCATATCTGCACAATGAGCAAAACATAGCAAAACTGCCAAAAAAATGCAGATAGCTTGATCAACATGTGTTCACACTTGTTGATCAACAAACATCCCCTTATTTTGTTGTTCGCTTCCAGCCCCCTTTTGTCCGCCGGGTGACCACAAAGCAGAGTAGACCCATTCCAGCGGCACTCTCCTGCAGTGCTAGGGCTGCCGTGTTGTTTAAAAGAGCACTTAAGAATAACTACATCTAGCATGTGTTTAAAATACTGTATCTTTGGGAAATATGTATGTATATATATATATATACATACAGTATACGGCATGTTGGGAAGCTTCATCGTTGCAAATTTATGGAATAATGGGCATTCTCATGGTGGGAATACACATCAAATCCATGGCTAATCCGGATATCCACAAGATTTGGGAACAAAAAGTGGTGCAGCCTCCAAACCCAGTTTGGTTTCTACCAACAAAATGGATTCTGGAAGTGGCAGAGATTCCCCCTATCTTTAGAGGTCTGTCTTCCAGCTCCTCTTGTTTGGGCACGACCAAGTTGAACGAAACCTGGATCGCCTCCTGTGAAGGGCGCTGCTTCAGGTGGTTTCTTGGGGAGCGTCGCAGAACAGGATGGAAAAAGAACATCCGAAAGATGTTGAAACCAGCAGGCAGACATTGAAAAGAAAAACTCGATGCATTTACCCTCTGGTAATTTAACGCAGCTATTGAAAATGGCCATTAATAGTGGATTTTCCCATCAAAAATGATGATTTTCCATAGCTACGTTAAATTACCAGAGGGTACCAACTGTCACTTCAGACCGGGTCTCGAAGCCTGTACAAAGAAACTTTAGGACCAAGCGACAAGTTACCAGCCCGTGGTTCACCATCCACCAATCATCATGAATCATTCCTCGCTTACAATTCACAGTTGCACAGTTTTGAAGCTTATCAGAATCCCCTTTTTGGTCAAAACTCTAATTATGATCACATAGATTAGTGGCACCCAGCAATTTACCCTCTGGTAATTTAACATAGCTATGGAAAATCACCATTTTTAATGGGAAAATCCACTATTTCTATGGCCATTTTCAATAGCAAACTGTTAAATTACCAGAGGGTAGATCATTTTCCGGGAAACCTGCGTCACCTGCCTGAGAATACTCCCGGATGGACGCTTTCCGCTGCGGCCTGATGCAAACGCGAAATGGACTCTCCGAAAGAGTGAAATAGTGGACATGGATATCTTTTAAAGGGGGATCTCCATAATTTGGATATATATTTAGATGTATATATATATAGATAGATAGATAGATAGATAGATAGATAGATATAGATATAGATATAGATATAGATATAGATATAGATATAGATATAGATATACTACTGTCCCCATATTGTGTATGTGTACTGTATGTATATATATATATATGTGTGTATATATATGTACGTATACATAATATATACTGTATATATGTGTATATGTGTGTATGTACATATCCGTTTCTTGTGAAATTATATGGGTGCAACATAATGTAACACAAAAAGAGGCCTCCAAACCAATGCCGACAAATTGTCAAGTTTCATCAGCTGATGTCCGCCACTTTTCACCACCGGGATTCAGACGTACTGAATTTGCTAGTGTAATTCAAATTCCTCGGCTCAGGATGTTCGGTGAAGGTCCACAACAAAAAGAGTGGTTTCAAACTTTCAAACAGACAACCTGGGGGCCGCTGAGGATCTCCCCAAGCAGATCGCTTGAAAAAAACATGGCTGAAATCACCAGCCAGCCATTAAAAAATATGTTTCCTAAGTTTGAAACAACATTGAACACCTGGTGGTTTCAACCCTACTGAACAATATTGATTTGGACCATCGTCTTATCAAGGGTTTTTTCTCAAACCCGAAATCAGCTATGATATTCGCAATAAGTATAAATACCCTAGGGTAAACATACAAAAAGATGTGGAAACCCCATATGATTTCCGTTTGGAAAATGATGTACAATGGATGGTTTTTTTCAAGCATCTATGTTAATTTACAGGAGGGTATTATATACTACATACCATCTGGTTATGACTAACAGTTCGCAATGGTATAGATGGCCCTAATCGAAATAGATGGTTTACCTGGGTTTACCGTTCTTAAAACTGGTGATTTTCCATGGCAACTGTTAAATAACCAGATGGTAGTCCCAAAAAAGAACGCTGGTGAAATCTAGCTATCTATTGACCGAGTTGTGGCCCCTCCAAGAATCCGGAGCTGAATATTAATCCATTGACATAAGAAACATGAGGGAAATATGAAGAAATCCACCAGCAAAAAATCATATCTAATATCTAGTCCATTTCCTGTATGTCAATATATATATATATGTATGTATGTGTATATATAATACATGGAAATAAGTTGAAAATATTGATTCACCAACATTTGGTTAGTTGGAGCATTGCGATTTGGTGGAAATCCAAACTGGGCCTTTCCAGCCTGAAACCAGCGGCTGTTCCACTCACCGGCTAGTGGTCGATGGATACCATCCACTGTCCACAGGAGTGGTTCTGTTAAACCTCATGCTGTCTTTAGAACTAAATTATTCATGATACTCATATATACACTACATATGTGTATATATATATATGTATATAATTATATATATATATATATACATATTAATTCTATGTAGAAAGAAACGAAAAGTAAAATCACCAGACCCCACCTGACTCCCGTCATTTCAAGGTCGGTCAACGGCTTCACCGGACTCCCACCATGGCTTTGCGCCGAGAATCAGCAGATCGTTACGACACTCGAAAGTTCCGCTGCTGCCTTGGAGAAAATGCCCCGTTCCCTGAGACCTGGGGGATACCCTCTGGCAAACTAACATAGCTATTGAAAATGGCCATTTATAGTGAATTTTCCATTTAAAAATGTTGATTTTCCATAGCTATGTTAAATTACCAGAGGGTATGCCCAATTTTTGGGATGTGAACAAGATGCTGAGAAAGGTGAGAGGAAATGTAATATGGAAATGTTGTTTTTGCTTCACAATCTAGCTTATTCTGCTGAAATGTAAGTTGTCCCTTCGTCTGAAAGGATGCATTTGGAAATCCAATGGCTGCTCTACTAGTTACTAGTTGATTGATAGGACTTCCGGTCATGGACAGCATTCCATACCCCCATTCATCCACCATTCACCGCTTCGGGACGTCGGGAGGACCGTCCCATCCCAAGCTTAGTGAGCGGCTCAGATCACCATAGCACACGTGAAATGGACCTAGGGCAGCTGGTCATGGGTCAACCGATGGGTCAACCTCCGACATTTTTTATGGATGGTACATTAGTGTCGAAATGATGTTTACCCTCTGGTAATTTAACGTAGCTATTGAAAATGACCATTTATAGTGGATTTTCCCATTAAAAATGATGATTTTCCATAGTTATGTTAGTTTACCAGAGGGTACCCTCAAAATGGATAGTCCCCTAAGAAAGGTATAGATATGATATGTGTATGATATCTGGATCCATGAAATCCATTGGCTTGATTCCCAAAGATTCCAGGAGTCCGAATGTCCGACCGCTAAAAAAATCCATTCTGGAGCCAAAAGTGAGTTTGTACTCGAATTGGAAAGGTGAAAGTTATCCAGTTATCCCTCAAATGGTCAACTCCAAAGCATGCAAACCGTTCAACAGGGGTATTTCATTCTTCTATAAACATCAGTTTTGACAACGTTGAAGCACCAATTCAGCCCACAAAGGTGCTCCACCAAAAGAGGAAAATGAATCAGTGATCAAACATGGTGGTTACCCTCTGGTAATTTAACATAGCTAGTGAAAATTGCCATAGAAATAGTTCCCCTTTAAAAAAAATGGTGGATCTTTCCATAGGGTTACCCAAGAAATGGGTCAGCCATGGCATCCATGGCATCCATGGCAAATAGGGATCCATCTCTTTGGCTTGTCCCATGTGTATACAGTATGTATATATATATATATATGTGTGTATATGTGTGTGTATGTATATGTGTAATGAATATACATATATATATATATATATATATATATATTAGTATATATGCATGTAATTAATATATAATCTAAACTAGGGACACTAAGCCCCAGTTGCACCATCCAATAGCCGTTCTTTGATCACGACATTCGAGAAAATATGGTATATTACCAAGTCGTTTGATTTCGTTGCCAACTACGCTTGACCCAACTTGGGAGTGTCATTCCATTTAATCCTGGTGAATAGAGGGGAATTCCCCGTTCTTGGATAATTGTAATTCCCATTTTGTCCGTATATGTATATGTATCTGTATATGTATATGTATATATACATATCTGTATATAATAATAATGATAATAATAATGATAAATAATAATAAACAATAATAAATAATAATAATAATAACAATAATCATCATCATCATAATAAACAATAATGATAATGATAATCATAATGATTATAAATACTATATTATTATTGCTTATTATTATTATCATTACTATTCTCATTATTATTATTGGGTAGAAGCCAATCCACTCATCAACCAACAGGGCTAGATCGCCCAAAAAAAAATCCTCCTGAGTCCTCCGCCGTATGAGAAGCTGTCGTAGGCTGTCATCATACGCTCCACCTGACCATGGGGGGTCCATGGGGATCCCCAATGGCTGGTTGCTGTATGGAAAATCCATGGAAAATCCCATCTACAAATGGATGATGTGCTTGTTTTTTAAAAGGGAAATCCCCAAAACCATAGGTTTCAATAGTTAAATGGTCCAATGACTTGGATGGTTTCGGGGGGGTCCCCAATTTTAGGAAAAAATCCGGCGAATCGGGCTTCCCACCTACGAGTTTGCCCCCAACAAGACATGTTGGGGGCTCACAGTGCACAAAACATGAGGGATTTTGCCAGCTGAATCCAGAGCTTCAGAATGGCTAAAGCACCCATCATTGACCCATTGACTTTACCCCGTTGTTGGTGACTCCCCAACCCCCCCAAAAAAATGGGGCTTACATCGCTGAAATCCCCAATCTCCGTCTCCGTGATGATTTCGGAAAAGGTTGGAGAGTTTCTGAAAAAATCGCCTTTTTGGCGTCGATTTGGTGCGCAAAAAATGGGGAGTGCCCGGAATGCCTCCCTTTTCTTCAAAGATTTCAATGATTCTGACAAGTCATCCATTTTTTTGTGGATAAGGTGCGTAAGATCTCGAAACATCTTGGAACTTTTGTTTTTATCAAAATGTTTACATTCGCTGGCAGTTGCCCAGAGAGGAACCCAATCACAACCACCGCGCTCTTGGGCGGTGTTTGTACGTGCCTCTGTCTGTAGCAAAGTTTGTTGCTGGCAAAGCGAGGTGGGATGGCACCAAAGTCACCAAAGATGTACAGAACGGATGTGGTACAGTCAACCAACAACTAAGAATTGCAAGAGGAAATAGTTGATGATACCATTCAATTCTTGGTTCATGGTTTCATCATTTACGGTACAGAATGCTTCATCAACAGAAACTTTGTATATATAACAGAAACCATCAAAGAAGAAACCCTGAAAATCGGGTTTCCTGTTGCAATGCTACAAATGGTCGATGCTCACCTGCCCATCGTACCGGGTTGACAATGTATGAAATGTCCACCTGTTAATGTGACTGTCTCTATACATATACATAGGTACATATGTACACACACATGCACACGCACGCTAGATTGCGTTTGTGTGTTTGCGGGTTACAAAGCATGCATGTATCATACATGTGTACCCGAGCATTACATATGTATGAATTTGTGTGCGTGTGGGCGTGACGATGTACACATGTGTATGTGTGTATGGGTATGTGTGTGTGTGACAATATTGTCATGTATGTATGTGTGTATATATCTGTGCCTATGTGTTTCTATGCACTGTGGTAGTACATGCACTGAACATAGGCATTTGTGCATGAGTGTATACATGTATCCCAATATGTAAAATTGATCCATTAATCTATCTATCTATCCATCCATCCATCCATCCATCCATCCATCCATCCATCCATCTTATATTATCTTTTCTTATCTATCTGTATAAATATTATATATATATACACACATATATACAAACACATCTACTTGTTCGTACAGCCTAACAAGCCAATTATAGCCAATCTAACTGATCCAAGCTGGCAATCTTAACTGTCCCAGTGGCCAACTCGTTCCGCGTTACTGCTCCACCATCGCAGCGGCACTGCGAAACATTCTTAGACATTCCCTTCAAACAATCTTCGTCATAGTCACCATATGATCATGTGGCAAATTCTCAAAATGGGGCTTCAATACTAAAATGGTCTAATTGTGGATGATAACTGGGGGTACCCCCATGACTTCGGAAACCTCCATATGTGCTGTTTGGTCAAAACGTGGGATGTGTCTTATGGTCATTCCGTAATTTGAATCCTTGTCATGGCTATTTAACTTCCTATTAATCGTTTGAAACTAACCCATGTGTTGACCCATGAAACATACTGTGGATGGAAGAAATCCTGCACCACCAAAAGGATGGTTGAAACCCAAACAAAAAATGGGATGTTTACCATCTATCAACTGGTTCTGATTTCGCTGGCCCATCCACAGTTTTGCCCCATCTTTTTCTGATTAGTCCCGCGCCCGAGGCCTCAAGTCTTTCTGTACTGTTCGTCGCCTGGCGTAAAAATACGTGGTACGCACACAGTATGCATACCGGGAATCGCCATTTTTAGAAAAAAAATGAGTGAAAATGTGGAACTGGTCGATGTTCCATCTTGCAGACCTAGGAAAAAGCACAAGTTCTGGTTGAAGCCTATCAAGTTTCTCTAATCATCGTCCATAGCCCCATAGCCATTTCAACGCATTCGACCAGCTTCGGATGGGCCGTGGCGCCTGCTTGAAAAATGCGGCATTTCGGTCCAATAACTCTGCCCAAGTACCTGGCAACGAGTGGCCTCCCAACTTTTCTTGCGGAAATGCTGTAGAACTGCCCCATGGCTTAGAATTGAGTAGAATTGCTAGAGATAACACTGAGGCAAGAAGATGTTATTGGGGATGTATCACCATGGATTATATGGCAGTGTGTCAAAACCTTGTACCCCTGGTGAACATCAAAATAGCTGGTAAATGGATGTTCATCTCCCTAAAAATGGTATTAATAGGTATTGATCCATGACCATATGGCGAAGCATCCACAGTGACGTGCTATCGAGATGCTGAGTACACCACTATCGAGATGATGCTCAAAGATGCACTACATTCCAGGAGTCCTAAATGCCACAATCCAAAAAACAACCATCATGCCTGGTGCCATTCAAAACAAGGTGACTGCAGTTTCTTAGATGGGCAAAAAGATCATGTTCAGCGGAATGACATATTTCATCATATGTCCATCTACAGATATATAACTATATAGTGTATATCATATGTCCATCAGATTATATATCATATATGTATATGAGATATATATATATATATATCATATATATATATGTATATATATATATGGTATATATCATATATATATGTATATATGTGTGTAATATATATGATATATATATATATATATGATATATATATATATGATATATATATATATGATATATATATATATATATGATATATGATATATATATATATGATATATATATATATATGATATATATACACATATACATAGTTCATCATTATCATGTTCCCCCCATTTTGGAACAGAGCTTCCGACCATCGATTCTTCCGCAGCCCACCATCGATTCTTCTCAGGTTCGGACCCATGGAATCATCCATTTCGGGATATTGCAGCATCTGGAAGAGTGGCAAGACCACCACGACCTGAAAAAAAACAAACAAGGCACGCAGGGTCGACACATGAAATGTTGATACATTTGCTCGATTCTGTGGTTGAACAGCTAATAATACGGTATAAGGCATAAGGCTACAGAAAGATATGGAAAATCTCGAGTCTGAGCTACGAAATTCTGCATTTCCAGTGATGTGATATGTGACCGATGTTAAACAGCCCTTACTTGGACCAACAATTCAGCAAAATGTTGGAACATTGGAAGATCAATGGACATGAGAACACTCAGATGTTGGATGAATATGGATAAATCTAGATCTATGGATTCCAAAACCTCTGAAAACCAGAGCTATCAGAACATGTTCCATTCAAACATCTACCAATGAGACCATCTCCGATGTCACGCCACGGGAGCCCCTGCACAAATGGTCAGGAAGGCTACTCGAGTTGAGAGGACCTCAGCAAAGGGCGGAATCTGAAGCCGCAGATGGCCCTCAAAACGGCACACTCCTGGTGAACATCGTTGAAAAGCTGGTTGAAAAGCTGGGATTTCCTGTTCATCCTCCCAAAGATGGAGTTTCACTGTCATTTGTCCCCCGTATCTAGAAGTGATCAAGTGCCACGTTGATTTTATGCTATGTTTGACCTGTCCCCAAACGCTTGGCTCGCAGGGGATCCTTCACATATTCCCTCTGTATGGGTTTGTGTAAACATGGGGTAACCTAAATCAACTGGTTAATCATAATTTTCCCTATTGTTCATGGCCATAACTTGGGGGTGTATCTCATTTTCAAGACAAACCTATATCCCAACTGTGATTCTTGACTGTATCCCCCCACAAGCGGTGCCAGCGCCTGGACTTTTTTTACGGTTCACGCCCTGCTGAGTTCCCAGGCAGTGTTGAGCTGATTGGAGATAACTCGGGCAATCCTTGTGACGAGATCTTCAAGGGGTGACTTGGAACACCGCAGGTGAGCAGTGTCGCCGGGAACGTAACCCCAAAAACGCTGGGAATTTTACCATGGTTTAACCCATCAACAATTCGTGTGTAACGTCTAATCAACAAACATCCGTCTTTGGTTTGGTAATCAGAAAGTAAAAATTGATCATCAGCAAATAGGCTTCATCAATCAAAATGGAAAGATGGCGTACATGGAAAAGGGTATTGTTACCCTCTGGTAAATTAACATAGACCCTAGCAGATAGGGGTTGGAAGACTAGTTTCCATTAAAAATTGTTGATTTTCAGGGTCTATGTTAATTTACTGGAGGGTATAGTCCAATACCAAAAATGAACAATATGATGTGGCAGATCCAAAAGAAAAGAAAACATCCCAATGACTTCCCGGAAATGGGGCGCGGTTTACCACACATTCTACTGATGGATGAATGATTCCCAGTTTATGAGAATCCCCTGCTTATACATAGGGTGGTGTAGCTAAATGTGATTCCCTTTTGTTGATCATCAACCCACGTTTTGATGGAAAATCCCAACATATGCAGCTGATTCACCATCAAAAATGATGGTTTTTGTCTCTCGCAGCCGAGATTTATCCCCTGGGGCGCCATGCTTGACCTTGGAAGCGTCTTCCTTGGTGGACATCCCTGGGAGCATCTTCAACAACTTCACTGCCTTGGGATCGATTCTGCGCTGAAAGTCTGCCGTTACGTGCCTTTGTGATTGGTAGTAACATCCCAGGTTCCCTTCCTTTTTTTCTATGCAGATCTTCTATGGTATCGCGTGATTCTTAGGTAATTCCAAATATATAATATGTCCCTGTTTCTTCCTTGTTCCATCATTTCTATCCCGCATCTTTGGTCATCCAAATCATGATCTGCCCCCTTATCTTTTGGCTCATCTGCCGGTTCGCAATACCTCCTCGATTGTATTGGTTGAGTTCGTTTTAAGGGCCCCCGAGTCAATCCCATTGATCCCCCACTAGGCTACTGTGTTAATCCATTCCCAGTAATATCATGTGTATATATATATATATACATATATATATATATATATGTATGTACATATATGTAAGTATGCATATCATGTGGTTGGAATTCATCTTGTTTGTTGCTGAACTGTCCATTCAACATCCTAATTTCTTGGATTGTCAGGAAATGTGTTGCATCATTCCACCATTTACGGGGCGTGGTCAGCCAATGATATTGCCAATGACATTGCCCAAATAAAAAAGATTTTATGCATATGGTCAAAATGAGCTACCCCTAAAAGGGAATATAGTTATTCACTATAGTTATTCACTATAGTTATTACCTATAGTTATTACCTATAGTTCTTAACTACTGAAGTCGTGACTAAGTGGGATGTTCCTCCAAGTGGGCCTTTTTTTCCTTGTCCCACCACTGAGTCCTCCGACTCTGCTCAAGCGCCCGGCGCGCGCGCCAAGCTTGGCTGCCCGAGCGGCGCGCACCACGATGACCTCGGCAACCGTTTCATGGAAAGATATGTGATATGGGGAAACCAGGTTGCTTCAACCTCTGAACATATTTTTATGTCAAAATACCAGTAGTACCGCACAAGGCGGTGGCGGAAGTTTCAAAGATAGGAAACTATAGGAGAAAGCAGTTGTTGTGATGCATGGATGGCAGAGCGAACCCACTGATGGATCGAAAGGTGGTTGAGGCTCTGAATCTCTCTCTCTCTCTACAACTCTCTCTGTCACCTTCTCTCTGTGTCTCTCTATCTCTCCCTCTGTCTATCTATCTGTCTATCTATCTATCTCTGGTGTAGTGTAGTGTAGTTATAGTGGTAGTGGTAGTTGTAGCACAGTGTAGTCTAGTGTAGTGTAGTGTAGTGTAGCGTGGTGTACTGTAGTGTAGTTGAAGCCTAGTATAGTGAAGTGTAGTGTGGTTGTACTTGCAGTTGCAGTTGTAGTTGCATTGTAGTTGTAGCTAGGTGTAGTTGTAGTGTAGTGCAGTGGAGTGGGGTGTACTGTAGTGTAGCGAAGTGTAGCGAAGTGCAGCGCAATGTAGCCCAGATCCTCGTCCCACGCCTGCCATTGTTCTTGGCACTTGCTAGGAAACCCTCACGTTTTGCTCACTTTTGGCAAGGTGCAGAATCCACTGCGCCCGCCAGGCAAAAAGACGGTTCAACGTCCAAAAGCTGTCCGAACATGTGGTGCGTGCACTTCTTCGACATCTCAACCTCCAAAAGTGGTCCGAATGTGGGGTGCTTTTAGCATTTTGACTTCCAAATGTGCTTCCTGCCACAGCCGCGTGCACTTTTTCAACGCCTAAAACAGGTGCTCCGACGCTGAGGCGCTTTTCGCGTTTGCACTCCGCAATGTGCTTCGCGCAACTACGGCGTCCACTTCTTGCGCATCTCAACTTGCATAAGTGAGAGCCACAAAACATTGGAAAGACACATTGTTTCGCGACTTTTCGACCTTTTCGCACACCTTGATCTTCTTCTCTTCTCCGACTCTTCCCACCTCTTCTGCTTCATCTGCCCAAATTGTCGGAAGTTTGACTTCTAAACTTCCTTCGAATATGTATGTAATTATATTATATGTACCATATATAGGAAAGCATGAACTGAAATATAGATAAGTACATATATATATATGTATTTGTATATATATATATATATGTATTTGTATATATATATAATTATATATATATATGTATACAGATTATGTATATGTATACAGACAATTGAGGATATCTAATGAATCTAATTCAATTCGCTGAGTGGAATCACAATGGTGATTGACCGCTCACGATGTGTGGGATGCACGTCCAATATGGATTTTCCTCCCTTAGCTTGCGCTGGAGATCTGGTTCATGTCTTCCCACAAATGCTCGGAGTCTAGTTCGAGTTGTTTCATGAGGTTCGAACCTCCAAAAGAAATGGCAGTGTGTCAAAACCTGGTACCCCTAGTGAACATCAAAATAGCTGGTAAATGGATGTTCATCCCACTAAAAATGTATCTATAGGTATTGACCCATAGCCAAATGGGAAATAACATGAAAATCATGAAATAACAGGGTTCAAATCCAGGTCTTATGGTTTTCCGAGTTGCTCAGGAACTCATGAGCCCCACGACCTGACTCGCCCTAAGCTTCCAAACGTTGTCCTGACTGGCGCCCTCCGTGACCTGAGGTCGGTTTCTGAGGGCTTCATGGACATAACTTTTATAACAAACTAGGTAGATGGGATACCACTTTTTGCTGGGAGCTTCACGCGTACAACTGGTTTTCAATTGGTGTTTAGGAGCGTTCTGGCCCACATTGGCCGTGTAGATCTTACATTACTGTCATTACACTGTCATTACGATATACACAGCCAGAAATATGTTTTGCGTACTAGCTTGGCAGCTCAGGTCAAACAATTCCATGACTCTGCCGATTCACCAAATGTTGGCCAATCGTCATATCATGTTTTCCCGGTATTTTGCTAGGTCTTATTACCAACATAAATCTTACATAGTTATTGGTCCCAACATAAATCGAATGGCTCTTATTGCCACGATTAGTTCTCCATCAATCCGTCGTAAATTCATCGATCTTCCGCGCCTCCTCAACCGCCATGGCGTCGGGACCAAACATGTAGGTGACTGGCAGCGATATTCGAAGAAGGGGACCCCGAAACCTATTAAATCAGGTGAATAGTATATATAAATAACTGGTAGTTATTATGTGAAGCCTACGATAACTGGCTGAACTTTGGGCTTCTTGGTGATTACTGGCTTGCTAGTTTGATGGTTTCAATGGCGGTTTACCTAACCAAGATGCGACTTTCATCAACAAGAAAGGAAGGGTTAGACTTTGACAACAAAAGTCCTCCGAAATGGCTGGGAATGGGTTGATGCAAGTAAACCACCGTGCTTTTGTCCATAGAGTCCGGTGGTTTTCCGAAGATGTTCCCTCGCATCAATATGCAGTCAAAAAAAAATCCGGAATGTTTGGAAATGGACCGCCAGAAATCCCCCCATAAAAATGCTCCAACCTCAGCTGCCAAGTGTGCCAGCGGGACTGTCGAGCACCATTGAGGCGGTCCCTACACAGTCCATGACGAAAAAGAAGCCGAAGAGATAATTGGCATCCGTCAACTTAGCGGCGATCCCCGGGCAGTTTTTGGAGTGGATGAAACTTGTGTGTGGGTGTGTGTGTACTATGTAGTTACTATGTATAGTATAAATATATAAAAGAAGTGAATGCATGGGTCCAAGAATGATGGCTACGGACTTAAGAACCTATGGCCAGTTTCGTGGGTGCATTCGCGGGGACATCTTGTATGACTGATCAGGGGAATCCGCATGATTTCCCAACTCAGAAACACCTGGCATGACAAAGTGTGACAGTTGGGTACCAGAGAAACTTTTGGGATCTGCAGAGAGAACTTCACAGAAAGTAATCAGCTATGGATTTGAACAAAGATCCAGAACTGGCAGTCAGTTCCAGGGGGCGAACAAACGATGCCATTTTTTTACATGCCCAAACAATAACAGAATTGGGTGCGACTCAAAAATGGTGTATCAATGGACCAAAACTGATCATGTCGTTTCAAGTGTAGAACCATCTGATTCTGGAGATGAAATCTGAAGCCAGCGGCACAAAATGTGGCATCGCTCAGGCTATGGCTGTCAGCCCAACCCATTCAAAAATGAAGAGGGCAAAGACAATGGTGAGTACCTCAGCTCGCCATGGGCCATGGATCAAACTCGGCTGGTTTTTGTTGTTTTTCTTCGCCCAGCTGTTGACCTGGAAAAAAATACCAAATCCGATGCTTTCTCATCATGTCCCATTGGAATTGCCATGTTAGCGCTGAGCCCTCCAGCCACATCCTGTTCGGTGTTCGAAGGGACCTGGTCCGAAGGAGATCGATGAAGCCAAGGTGTTATGTTTTTCACCATTCAGTATGAATGGATAGAGCTCAAGAAACAATGATTGACACCCAAAATGGTTGAGGATCTAATCAACATTTAGGCCCCAGCTACATAAAAACCGGTCAGAACTTTCCCTCTATCACAAGGGTGTTTTTATTCAGTTCCATGAGGTTATGAAGTGATACACTCGAACATACCTCTAATTGGTGGATACTGGTGCCATCGTTGTGTGGCTCATTTTACCCCAAACTCAACGGCGATTTTCATATCCCAAACTCGCTTGGGAATAGAAGACTAGATTGGGATGCGAAAACCATCCATTGGCCTATTCATAGCAGCACAATTTTTGTGGATATCAAATATGTATGTATGTATGTATGTATGTATGTATGTATGTATGTATGTATGTATGTATGTATGTATGTATGTATGTATGTATGTATGTATGTATGTATGTATGTATGTATGTATGTATGTATG
>Ga0126342_10003822_pt1 | contig 25255 bp, 29 predicted proteins | sample Cyp1metagenome_FD_92528 | JGI IMG/M metagenome (GOLD analysis project Ga0126342, IMG submission 92528) | Coral microbial communities from Lord Howe Island, Old Settlement Bay, Australia - Cyphastrea 1 metagenome | ecosystem: Host-associated > Invertebrates > Cnidaria > Coral ... | reverse complement strand
GATACCTCGAACAGATGTCATGGTTGCCTACATGTCTGGAATACAATCAAATGCTTTCAAGGAATATACACATGGTGCTTTTTTTCACAGAAACTTTGGTTGGATTCGTTTGCAAGAGTCAGAGTGGGTAATCCTGCGTCTCGCTTTCTTGCACAAAGTCCAGCACACTCTCGTTTCTTGTCGCTGTTGAGAACGACTTTTGATTGATTGTCAAGCTGCGAAAAATGAACAAAATCGAGACATCCTTCTGTGCACCATGCAACCTGGCTTCTGTGCATGTTATCTTACCTCTGAATATGGAAGATTTGGCATTGGCGCTCCATCAGCACATTGGCTGTTGGAAAGGACTTTCTCTTTCCCTCAGGTTCTGTGATTGCCAGTCGGAGCAGTGTCATCCTGCAGACAACAGCATCAACCATCCCAGACCCTGGGAATCAGAAATCGTTGGATGTTTCACCGTGGAAGGTGCTAAGGTTGACCGAAAAGAGAAGCAACACAGAACGCAAAGCGCAAAGATGAACATCATATAGATCTTACATGATCTTGCATGATCTTACATGATCTTGTGATGATCTTGCAATGATCTTGTGATGATCTTGCAATGATCTTGTGATGATCTTACATGATCTTGCATGATCTTACATGATCTTACATGATCTTGCATGATCTTGCGATGATCTTGCGATGATCTTGCGATGATCTTGCGATTAATGATTTGATGTCCTCCAAAGATTGCATGAATGCACCCCGCACAAAAAGATCGTAGACCGATCAGGATGGATCAGGTCCTCCCAACACATCTGATGAGTTTCCAGATGGTCAATCCAGTTCAGGTGAAAGAAACATCAAGAACATTCAATTTCAGAAAAAAAACATATCCCTGTTACAAACCACCATCGCACATCTAACACCAACACCACACACACCACACACACAGTGCCCAAATTGAGACGAACTGTGCTACCATGGCACTTCTTTCCTGCCATGAAGAGCTGCTAAAGTTGCAGGGGAATCAACCTCCACAGACGCGGCCAACCAGAAAAATACGGATCTGATTGAATTTCCGAGAAATTTCACCTTGACCACTGAAGGATTGCTGCCAAAGTCAAGGGCTGAAACCTGAGCCAACAAAAAAACACAAAAGACACATTTGGAGACATGTACAAGCTGTACAAGTTGGAATTGTGAGTCAATATGCACGGCCGTGTACCTTGTTTTACCTAAGTCCTGTGGAGAAACTGCAAGAGATCACAAGAGTCCTTCGCCCACCAAATGGTGTCTTTACATCACAGTGACAGAGAAAACGCGGTGTTTCATCTCATGAGTGTCCGGCTTTCCCCCTGTTGCAGCAGCCTTGGCCATAACAAATCTGCCAGCTGACAATGACAGCTGCAATCTGCTGCCGCGGGACGTGCATCAGCGCCGTGTGACCGTTGATGTCCTGCGCCCCGGCCACAAGGAGCATCCGCACCACCTACAGAGAGGGTGTTCTGCAAAACTGGAACCGGTGAAACATTTGTGAAACATTTGTAAAACACCTGCGGCATCTTTGGATCTGTGTGAAGGAAAATAGAAACCTGGAAGTAACCCAGTTCTACTCAGTTCTGCCCAACTGCTTGTTCCACTGCCTGCTCATGACCAGCTTTGGAGGCCAACATCAATGGAGTTTCGCCCCTCAGTTGAAGATAAACGAAACATCTGTTCCATCTTCACTTCATCTGATTGATCTGCATCTGGTTCTTCCAAGATCAATGACATCTGTTCCTGGCACTCTGCACCTCCCAAGTTGCTCACAGTCTCTGCTTCTGTACCTCCACGCTTCCGTACCGAGACAGCGACCGTGCAATCCGTGCATTGGCAGAATTCACGTTGGCCCTTCTGCTCAAGGCTTCGCAAGAAACTGCGCTTTGCGTCCGACAAGAGACAGTTTAGATATGTTTGTAGATACGTTTTGTATTTTTGTTACGTCTATAGATACATCCGCACCAAGCCTGATACTGCATGATTCTGCGGCAAAGAACCTGGACTTGACACATTTCACAGCGCAATCTTGTTTGGTGAGGTTTGTCAAAAAGGAACAAAAACAAATGGACAAAATTAGTGTCATCATGTGTCATTGGAAAGCCGGTAAAACACTGAAAGAAGATCTCGAGGTTTGTAGCGGCCTCACTACCAACTTTGGCTGCTTCAGCTAAGGCAGTCATTCAAGGCCTCGCAGAAGCAGTAGGATTTTGCAGGACGCAAGAGAAGTACCAACATGTGTGAAGTGGTCGATGTCAACAACTGGAACTAAGCCGGCGACTGCATGGACTTTCCGAGAGTCACCCCGTTGGGCCGCTTCAAATCCGGCCTCCAAGTGGAATAAGTGATGCGTTGTCACTGCTTGGCCATAGCACCACACTATCTGCAGATCGAACAGCCTGTGAGGCTGCGGACATGACCATCTTGATCCATCTCATCATGCCAATGCCTGCAGGGAAGCAGTCAGCGCGCAGGAAACGCACAAAGTTCAGGATCTGATGTGTCTCACGCTTCCATTCTTGAGACTACTGCAACACATTAGACACATGCTCTTCAGTGGTTGTGGTGGAAAGGCGTCTGCTCAGAATCCTATCAAGGTGACTGATAAATCAAGGGATACTAAACCATACTAAACCATACTAAATCGACAACATGTCGACCCCAAACCGTTTGGCGCACCTGACTGCGTGATGAGCCTTGCTGTTGCGAGCAGCCTGAGCTTTGGCTCCTGCCAAGTGCTCACTTGAAATGATGTGAAATGCTTCAACTTCGCCTTGAAAAAAAGTGAAGTTTCATTTCGCTATGGCATACACGCATAGACATAAACAAATAAACAATACCTTTCAATTCGGTCAACCCAATCCCACTGTCCTCGGCTTCCAACAATATCTTAGAATCTCTCAGACATTTTGCCCTACATCTCCTTTCCCTCCTTTTTTTCCCCGTTTTCTGAGTTTCTACATTTCGATACATTTTCTTCACATCTTCCTCTGAGAATTTTGGACATCGGTATCAACTGCATCGCCTCGCTTTCCTCACCCCATTCGGTGCATGCAGCGCCGATGGTGTCACGATATCAGATTCCCGTGTGTCATGGATATGGATCGTGCTGGTCGTGCCAAGGCCAAGTTCATCCACGTTCCACACTTTGTATTCTGGTCTTTGTAAACAACGAGAGAAGGGACGCATCGAATATGAAAGGCTCACAGCTGCGGAGTCCGAATATGCCAAAGCAAGTCCTGGGGCAAACGTCGAAGAGACCCGTAGCTGGCGTTTGCATGACAAGCATCAGACCCTGATGCAAGACAAACAATAGTGGCAAGTCTGTTGATACTCAAGCATCTGGTTTCTCTCTTTCCAAGTGTTCTGCTGTAATTTTTGATCCATTTTGCTTGTGGTCTTTGGTTTGCGCTAAGCCGGTTGTGGAAAACACGTGGTGAGACGACATGCTGAGTTTTCCTGGCAAACTGCAGGGCTCCTGCGATCCGAAGATAGCAAACAACAAAAAGCCGGACTTGATTCCGACTACTCAATCTGTTGACGGATGCTTCACATTGCTTCACCATTTGTTTGAGATGGTTTCCTTTCAATTTGGTCCTCCCTGCATCATTCTTCAAGTGCTTTTGCCTGGTCTTCATGACAAGTCTGCCGCATTGATGAAGGACGTTTTAGCTACTTGAAGGCGGCAACTATAGGAACATATCCAGCCAACAAAAGAAGTGCCTAACAACACTAGTGCCTGATAGATCTGTTAGCTTATTCTCCAGGAATCCAATTGTTTATTGAATAAATTGATTGTTGATGGTTGAATTCAGCCGTGTCCAGTGCCTTCACCAGCATGTCTTTCAGCTCACCCCTGCAACAAGTTACTTCACCATCGGCATGGCAGAAAGCGAGGACTGGTGAAACTTAGAAGATTCGACTTTCAATTCAAATCAGACATTTTCACAAAGACATACACAGTTTTTCATACCAACCATATCAGAAATTCTTGTCGAAGCTAACCCGTTGAAACAGTCGCCTTTCCGCCAAAGCTGCAACATCTGTACCGCCACCTCACAAGATCCCGTGGCACTGTTTCTGTGTTGTAGAACTGGGTGCAACTGGTTGCAACGGGGCCAACGGGGCCTATGCAATTTCCCTCAATGAAAACTCGCGGCACTGATCGTGCCCCTGTGGTCTTCAGAAAGTGGTCCTAGCAGGACGAAATATGCTGCGAAGAGAGCCACTTTGCTGGTTCCCAACACACTCCTCAGGGGCAAAATTTGTACTCAATTACTGTAATATACAATTGCAAATTTGTAGTCATTGTAATCATATTCACTATATTCAATATTAAATATGATTCACTTGCAAAGATTGACCATGAGGCGTGAATCATGGTGATCTAAGGTCCTGCAATGCAGACATTTCATCGCCACTCAATTCACGATCAATCCTCGGAAAAACGAGTTGTCCAGACTGCCAGAGTACCCTCTGGTAAGATAACTATGGAAAATCACCATGCTATTAATGGGTAAATCAACTATATCAACTATTTCTATGGTCATTTTCAATAGCTTTTTGTATATTTACCAGGCCGGGTATGCCAGGCCAAATGCAGTGCTTATCCTGGCCCATCCCAGATAAGTTGAGGTGCTCCATGACGTGAACCTTCGCCTTCAGGTCGTTGAGCAAAACGCTCTTGGCCATATCACAAAATGGGCCTGTCCAAAAACATCAAAAACTCCACGAATCTTTGGATGATTCCAATGGATTCTTCACAAAGGGAAGCTGATTCTGCCGAGGTTCATGTTGATTTGGAGAAAACAACACACCTCGGAAAAGTGTGAAAACTGTTGCTGCCGAAACGCAGGGAAAAAACTTTCATCAACTTTCCCAATCCTTCAAAGATTTTCTTCATATTTCATATCTTTCAGGAAATCTTTCAGGAAATGATTCAGAAAGTTGAGATGCTTTGAGTTCTGAACGGATTTGCTTCAATCAGCTTGGTGGCCTTGTCGACCACTGGGTTGCCACGGGACCAGAAGAACCTGTCCCACTGACACCGCTCAGAATGGGGAATTGAGTCGAGTCGCAGTGATCAAAACATCGGTCGCCTTCGAACAGCACCGCTGGAGCGGGAAAGAGCCATGGCCTCTTCGGGGACTCTCCGAGTCCAACTTGGAAAGTCACCATGGGATGATGGGATGCAATGGGATGATGCACAATCAAATCGCAATCCAACAGCCGGCCTCCAAACTGAAATGCAAATAATGCAAATAGCGATTGCGCTGTAAATGGCTTACCCAGAGATATATCACAGCGACATGAACACTATGAGTCAAGAGGCGCATCCAAGATTGGTTGCTCCCAACTGCTGAGCACCAATCTCAAGAGTTTCTGGGTCACTTGCCCGGTCAAGCACTTGCCTTGGAAGAAAACATGAGCTTCGACAAACCCAATGTGCAGCAAAAGAGGAGATTTTGAGACTGGGGGACTCGAGGGGAAGCAGGGGAAAAGCTGACCAAGAAAACCATTGAACCACGGAAACTTTTCGGCCCAAGCAAGGAGAAGCTTACTCGACCGTTTTCTGACTTTACAAAAACGTCATCTGTACCAAATAATGGCATCAAAACGTTTCTGGAAGCTCGGAGCACTTGAAAAGACTCAGCCCAAACTCTACCAACAGTTTTTTTTGCTGACGCCATGGTTTGTTCATTTCAGTCTTTGATCATGACTGCGGCAGTATTCTGGTACCAATAGCCTCTGAACAACCAGCATTTTCGTTGAACTTTTTTCAGGTTTATTTTTTGTGGCCATGTTTTGGTACCTCAGCAGTCTTGAGATCCTAGTGCGTTCTGTTCCGTAAACACTATCTCCCACGCACACTTTGTGAGGTGGGCAGGTCGAATTCGGGGCGACTGTGGGCGTTCCACACACTGTCCAAATCTTCACCTTGGCATTCTTGGCATGTCGATTGCAATGATCTTTTTGTGTGTCACAATCTGAGATGATAGTCTCACGACCTGTGGCCGACTGTGGCCCAAACCATCCAAGTCCGAATCTCTGCCTCGATCTTGAATGAGTGGGAAATAGTGGGAAACTTGGATACAACTTTTGATACAAATTCAGGCCTCAGCTCTCAGTGCCGAGCGATGACCCTGACCCAAATCCAAAGCCATCAAAGCCGCCGCCAATCATGCCAGCTGCGCGGCAGATTCCGGAAATATCGGACATGGGTCATTTTAAAAGACTGGTAGTGTCATGAACACTTCGAAAAAGAACGGAACAGATTGAAGTAGATTGAAGAGATATCATGTTCCAGCCAGTTTCTTGGTTTGCTGTTGACAAATGGAACACGTGGAAGATTGTGGAACATACATGGCACAAGGCACAAGTGCTACAACGAGTACAACGAGTGGTGAGGCCTTGCTGGCTACCGTCAGACTCTGTACGAGTTGTCTCCACGGTGCCATCAGGCTTCCTCACCTTGACCGAAACTGCTGTCGTGACACGGTTGTGACGTTGTGACACGATTGAAGCTGCTGTCGTTGTTGAAGCTTTTGTTTCAGGAAGTGACAGTTTTCTCGGTGACCGTGACCTGCTTTCCATTCACCATCCTGAGCAAGTGGAAGCACTGCCATGACGATGCAGAAAGACAAGACTTAGGAATTGAAAACCATACAGATCGGCATGATCAGCACACATTTGTACATTTCTATATAAACTATAGGCTATATGCAGGGCTGTACCCATAATTTTGTGTTTTAGTTTGAAAGATCGCCCTGGCCTTGTTGTGGTGGTGGTACTGGTCATCATCCCTGAGCAAGGCGAGCGGAACAGCACAGAATTTGAAACACGGAGAGCGCCGCCTCCACCTCCTCCTGTGCTGGAACTGAAGGAACTAAATGAAGTTCCTCCACCTTACAAAACTGCAACTTCTGCAACTTGACATGGCCAAGAAATTGAGGAAATGATGTGCGATGTGCGAAGAAACCGAGTGGGGAAACTCTGACCGAAGGATAGGATACCGAAGGTGCAGGGAATGGAAGAATCCAATTTCTCCGATTTCTGAGGCCCTGCACCAAATCCACCTTTGAAGAAATCATCATCAAAGCCACCAAAGCCGCCTTGGAGCTGACAATATATGAGTTCAACATGTGCGGAAGACAATGAAGACATGGCAACCAGAGTTTTCACTAAGTTCCTGGCCAAATCCTGATCCAAAGCCTCTTCCAGGCCTGATCTATACAGATCCGCGATTTCGAACAGCTCATAAAACATGTCATCAACAATCGACATATGCAGTAGATCACATGTGGTAGCCCAATTTAGTTGGTTTAGTGATGTTTATGGATCTTTATTCCCCTAGTCATATTGCAAATTCATAGATTTTGAATGGTTTTGACCTACCCCAAATGTTCCAACTGCGTCGCGTTGTGCCTGGACTGCTGTCCCTGCTGTCCGTGCATCTCCGCGAACATCCGGTCCATTTCGGCGAAGGGGTCGCGGCCACCGAAGAACTGCCAACCAAATGGTTTTGGGTACACTAGATGCACTAGATGCATGAACGAAGCCAGTGAACATGGTGAACAATACATGGTTCTTCTACATGGTTCATGCGCCGAGTCAACACGGGTTGCGCAGTTCGCCACCTGTTCGAAGATATTGAAGGCTGAATTGATATCGCCTCAGGTGCTGCACACGGAGTACGCATCTGTCGCCACGTCTTTTGCACGTGTTCTCCACGTCTTCTCCCCTTTCAGGTCAGGGCCGAAGTCCGCATGTGAGTAGCCACCACCGCCATTGAGAGCCTCTGAAACACTGCAAACTAGTGCAAAACCGATGGAGTCTGCAGAATCCTTCATCTCTTTTAAGCTAAGCAGCTATGGTGTATCTATTTCTTCTAGTGACACTCATCAACGAAGTCAACGTGTTGCCTTTGGACTTTGCCCCACTAAGATAGTCCTAATCCTCAATATGTTGAATAGAACACTTCAGGTATGATCCCATCCAGAACGATAAAATCATAGACCAACAGTGGTCCATTGCGACAGAGTCACGTCCTTACCGCCGCGATCGTACATGGCTCGCTTGTCCGGGCTGGACAGTACTTCATATGCCTTGTGGATGGCAACATCTCAAAGTCACTGTTGATGACTGTTGATGATGATATTGGTTGTTCTATATAATATGTATGTATGTATATGTATATTATAATGCAACATGTGTCAGCTTTTGTGAGAAATTGTTGGACTGCCAGCTCTTGACACTTTGCACACTTCGTCAATCTTCCTCGCTTAGTTTCGTTGAGGCTGTGACCTCTGCAACAGCCTTGAAGTTCTTCTCGGCCTCTTCCTGTACACCAAGCAGCGCCGCTGACGACTCGCTGACGATTCAGTGACGCCTGCCTTGTTGTCAGGATTTTTATCTGGATGCCATTTCAAGGCTTCCTCACGGGGCAGACTAGACTCAGCCAACGGAGATACACCATTAACCACCAGGTTGGTTCAACCATTAACCACCATTAACCATCATTAACCACCATTAACCACCATTGACATCGAAGATCCCAGGTTGGTCCTTTCGATATGCCTTCTTGATCTCAGCATCGCTGGCATCCCTGGCCACCTCAGCAGGCCAAAACACCAGGCGAAAAACCAACGACATCTGCGGCTCCGTTGAGCCCTCGACCCCCAGAACCGCGTAGTAATCTCCTGAAGCCATCGGCGCCTGTTTGTTGAAAAACAACGAAAAAGTGTGGGACCAAAAGAGGACCAAAAAACAGCACAAGACTCTACAACTCACACTCTGACTATCATATTTTATAATGATCTCTATATGACTCTCTATATGACTATATGCCAGGCCTCTGTGCAATCACTGACTTTCGTGACTTTGAGCCAAGATCAAATGAGAAGTGAAACAAGCAGAGTCAAATTTCAATGCAAGGTCAATGAATGTCCAGTTCGATTCATTGCCAGACATGCACTTTCTATATGTCACTTTCTATACGATTCTATCCATGAGCAAGTTCGCTGCATCATGAATGTTCCATGCAAATTCCATGCAAATTCCATGTGCATTTTGCCCTTTGTGCATTCTTTGTGCGTTTTTGCCGAAACGCCGGCGAAGTCGGCGTCTTCACCTCGTCAAATCTGCGTACGTGACTTGCAGATTTGACGGATGAGATTTTGACCGACTGAAACCCAAAGTGAACTTCGCGAAATGGCTTGTTATGTATAGTATATAGTATGTAGTATATAGTATATAGTATATAGTATATAGTATATAGTATATAGTATATAGTATATAGTATATAGTATATAGTGTATATATAATAGTATATGTAGTATATGTATAATATATATATACACTATATATATATATATATATTAGTAGTATATACCATATCACATTTTTATGAGGTCGTTTTGCGACACAATGGCCCAGGCCCATCAGTCTGTGCCCTTCATATTTTCCGCAGATCCCAGGCATTCTCCCATCCAGTCGCCATGACCTTGAAGGCCAAGTGTTGAAGATGAAGAGAAACAAATAGAAACAGCCAAAACCTGGAGTAAGCTGTAACTTTTGTAACTTTTGCAACTTTTGTAACTTTCATTTCACTTGTTGAAACATGAAACCATCATGAAACCTCAAGTCTCCAGAGTTTCTCTGTCTCGCTATGTCTCGCTCTCTCCTCACAAGTGCCCTCTGCAACTGCATCCCCGATCGAATCCAGAGGACATGTCATGTCATGATTCACTCAGCTTCAAGTTGACATGAAATGACATGAAAAAGCTTTCAAACAATCCCCATTTCGTCCAATTTCATCCCATTTCAATCTTTTCAGCGCGTGTCTTCTTGGGTCTGCTTCAGCGTCTACATGGGATTTAACTGTTCATGAAGCTCCAACGCATCTGGCATGCCCATTGGCCCTATTTCATACTCAGCATCTTGACATTTTCGGTTGATCAAATCGTTCACAATGACTTGCAGGCCACCTTCTGGATCGAAAGCGCGGAATGGCTCCGCCAAAGCCTCCTTCATGCTGATGATGACTAGCTCGGCTGGGTGCCACGTGTCAGTGTCATCGTAGTATTCGTGCCACTTATCTTCACAATCCAAATATGCCAGCGACCTCTCAGCTCCAGCTTGTATTTCAGTGAGAAGTTCGCCATCACAATCGCAATGCTTGCAAAGAAACCAATAGCCGGATTGGTCGAAGCCCCTGCTGTAGATAAAGCATGGGTCATCAGCGGCCTCTTGCCAAAAAGTGATCATCTCAGAGACCTTCGTCTCGTCATCCCGGACATAGACACCATTCAGCTGCTGGTGACGAAAACCCTGGAGCTCAATCCCAAAGGAAAACTGAAGTTGGTGCCCAAGGCGCTTCTCCTGAGGCTATGTTCGGATAGCTTGGGCAAACCAGAACCAATGCTACTGCTAAAGTGATAAACTACACACTTTGAGCTTGGCATCAAACAAAATCAAAACCTAACTTAGCACAGGGCAACCTGTGCCTCTGCGAATGCAGAGGGTTCCGCTGCGAGAAGTTGGTGGATTTAAGCCGATTTAAGCCACTCATTTTGGCACAACCCATCTGCTTCCCGCCTGTGTATTTGGCGCACCCGATTGAGCCATTGCGGCTCAGCATCTCAGAGCTTTCACTTGAATCTAAAGAGTCTGACAGTCTTTAGATTCATCTATGTATTGAGCATATATCATATATCTACACGGTCTATAGGTACATAAGTCGAATCATATGCATACCATCTGCATACCTATCGAGCTATATATTTATGGATCTTTTTTCAGAAGTTTGTAGAGTCCACCGCACACCTTGAGCCTTTCCAAGACATCACTTGAGAAATATGGAGAAAAAATGGAGAAATGCACACTGGGAGAAAATCTGGCGCAACTTTTGCCTCGACCATTGAAGGGCTGCAGCGACACCTGAAACATCTACGACCAATGCAACGAAGTTTGAACGATAGACTTCATCATCGTCAATAATAGACTGAAACATAGACGCTATGTCTCAGGATTGATATTGACACAATCTTGATTGAAGTGTATACTTCAAGTTTGAACATTTTATATCAGCATCTTGACCGAAAGATGTAATTCAAGTTTTTTGAACCTTCGACCTGCACAGCATCTTCAGTGACACAACAAGTGGGTCTTCATGTTTGAACATTTGACATCAATGGCATGTTGGTCAACACATGCGCCTCAAGTTTGAATCTATTCCTCAGCATCCTCAGCATCTTGATTAAATATGCTTCAAGTTTAAACATCTTACCTCCCCAGGCCTTCAATCGTACCGGCAATGGCAATGACCTGGCCATGGAATTGCACAGATTTTGCAGTTTTTTTTTTTGGGAAGGAGCTGTCATCGTGCCATCTCACCTTTCTCCATGGTCAAAACTTTGCCGATTGGCCACATAAAGATGTGCTTTCCTATCTTTCCTCAATTTGACTTCAGCAAACCTGAAACTTGCAAACACTACATGCCAACATAGCGATGATGCCACGCCCTCTTAGAGGATCCCAAGGCTGGCAAGGCACAGGGCTGCAGCTACAGTGACCCCCCCGGTCGCTGCAATCCATATCTCCATGTTTAAAAAACATGCGACCGGCCTGGATTTTTGAGTGAAACACATTCTCCAAAAACAGATCAAAATTGATAGAACATTGATAGATCTGAGAGACCACAAGAATTTCCCTGACATCACTGCATCGCCTCCCCGCACTCTGACTTTTGGCAACTCTGACTTTTGGTCCGATTTTGAGCCAAGAAGAAACAACACAAACAACACGCTTCCGACTTTGATTCTCGCTATGCCATGTGCAAGTCAAAAAACGATTAAAAGAACACAGTTCCTTGCCAAGTTAGGCCAAATCAGTCCCTCATGCAAGCAACGCGCAAGTTTCTGCATCTTTGCACATCTTTGCGCATCTTTGCACGATTTATGGGTTTCGTTGTCCGGTTTCAAATGCCCAATTTCGCTTGGCATCCATATGCAAGTTGAATTCCAGGAAGGTGGTCTCCTCCAGGCATCGCGGCATCGCGGCCATTCTGGATAGGGGGTTCTCTAGGTCAACAAACCAGATAGTATATAGGGCTATAATACATATATATATACATATATATATATATATGTTATATATATACATATATATGTAATAATATATTATATTATATATATGTTATATCATATATCTCAATCAACAAGGGTACTCTTACTGGCTGAAATGACTTGTGTGTGACTATCTCCAAACATCTCCTCCTTCCCATCGCTGCGCGCCAAAAATGCAATGCAGCCGCCCGGTAAAATCGTTCCACTTTGGCTCTGCTTCAATTGCCTTGTCCAAGATAAATGCAACCACATGATGCAGAATTGCAGCATGCAACCTGTGTTTTCACATGTATGTCACGTATGTCACGTATGTCCGCAGTTTGAAGAATCACAGCACTGAATCGTATGCGGGTGCCCATGCCTGCCATTCACCATCACCGGATTGGTGCTGAGATTTTGAACCTGAAATTCAAACTGAACATCAAAGAATACTTGGAACGTATCGATAGTGATATCAATCCCAAGAACGGTGAAAACACTGCACGGTAGGCTAACAAAAACAAATCATGTCATGTCGTGTCGTTCTGCAGCCTGTGCTGCACTTTTTCGGCCACCAGAAACAACGTTAACAACGTCTATGTTTGCATAATGTCTCTTTGTCATGCTTCACATGTGGTAACTGGTTCCTTCGGAAGCCAGCACCAGTTCTGAAGGGCCGTGAAAAAAATTGGAGGTCTCTTCAGGGTCTCTCGCAGAGATTTTTGTGGACCTGACATTGAGCCGGCAGCAATGCTTCAGGAATTGTAATCAACCACCAGAGCTTCAGGATCTTCCGCTCTCACAATCTTGTACCAGGTATGTGTGTATTTCCGCATATCAAAATAGGATTGCAACATGTATTGGATCTCCACAACAATTTCCACCGGCTTCTTCTGCATATCTTTGGAACAATAATAGGCTCTTGCTGCCTCACAGCAATGCATGTAGTAGGTGAGTTCATCGTCGAAGGCTGCTTCATCAGCATATCCCATGTTCAAGAAAGTGTCTAGGAGTAGTTTCCTGAAGGGCAGGCTATTGCAGGCAGGGACATCCCAGCATACTTCCCACAACAAGAAGCCCCTGTTGCTTCCTGTATTCAACTCTAGTACACAAGTTAGTCACTTAGTACACCGATTCAAACATCTTCAGCTTTCATGCTTTTGGCACCGGGAAATTGTTCGTCTCGCATTTTGACATTATCTCGAAGAGTGGTCTGCTTGCAGTAGGCGCAGTAGGCCTTTGAAGAAATACTCAAAGTGAAACGGAAGACATGCGCAGTTAAAATCGTGATACTAATGGCCCTACATAATTGGTCATTATATGATATTATATGTCATTCTTACCCAAATATTGTTAATATATGTTAATATTGTGTAGGGTACTGGACCATGGGTACACATCCCACTGATCCCTAATATTGACTCATCCCACTGATCGGTTCATGTTCCACAAGCGGCTCCCGCGGCTGCCAAGGGTCCGGAATTTGTCCCAGGCAGCTTCTGTCTTTGTGGCTTTTTCATTGGGTCCCTCACGTCCTGCCAGAGCTCCCCAGGTGATTTCAGGAGAAAACTTGTAATTTGCCAAGATGTTCCGATATCCTTTGGTCTCGGCCATGGCCGGAAAGGCTGGATCATATCCATTCTTCACACGAAGTGGAGCTCCAAAAATCTTCTGTGCTTTTTCAAAGGCATCACGAAGTTGCGATGGCTCTTCAAAAATCCAAGCCACTCGGTTGGTATCGATGTTTTCAGCTGCACGTGGACTTTTGGCACTTGCATGATCTGTATCTAACTTGGCCCACATGCGCATGAAACCTTTGGGAGGAGGTGCTCGTGATGTTCCAGCCACAGATTCACAAATCTCCTTGGCAACTTCTTGAAAGATATGATCCACTCCATGGACTGCTGTCAGGAGGAAAATGATGAACGAACTCTGCTTCTTTCTTTCGTGCTCGTGCAATTCTGTATCTGTGGGTTTGTTTCCCAGTGCTCTGTCGTGCAATTCTTTCAAACCAAAATATCCCGGTGGGACCAAATAATGATCTTGCCGGGGCCGAATTTCAAATGTCAAATTTTCTCCAATGAAGCCCAGCTCCATACCCAATTTCCTCTCTTTGTACAAGTCTTCATACTTTTTGCCAATCCCATCCAGCTTCCGAATGGCCAAATTCTTCAAATCCACAAAACCTGGATCTTTTTTACTATCGCCTTCATCTTCATCTGGCCATAAACGCCAGTTACCAATGAGCCACTTCACCGGCAATTGGTAGGACTTGTCATGCGCTTCACTGATCTTCAGCAAGGCATCTTTCAACCACTGGAGCGCCTTCTTCCGATCTGCACCATCCGGAGGCTGGCCGGCAAGATCGGCATTTCCACCTGGCGAATCTGTTATTCCATTGGACTGGCTGGTTCATAGACATTCCAATAGACATTCCAATATATTGGAAAATACCAGTCTGTTGGAATAATGGAATAATGGAATAATGGAATAATGATTGGAATATTTGGGAAAACCAACCAAAAAGCTGGTATATTCCAATAATTGATCATGTTATTTTCCCAAATCTATTGGATCGTACCCCCAACCATCAACCACTACTGACGATCTATCCTGGTGCCTTGCCTGAAGCTAATTTCACATGTGAAGAGCACATACCTACAAGAGGCTACAAGAGCCATGCGCCAAAGTCATGTTGCCAGAATCTTGACTATGCTATCCGCTGCTAACCCTTCACCATCTTTTTTACCAGCATGATGGGACATATCTCGGACATATATCGGACATCAGTGACATCAGTGCCTGCATGGTTCTGCAAGTAGAGTAGGGCATGTTTGTGGTCGTTGGGTCTCTTGGGATTGGGCGGCTTCAAGGATTTCATCCGCTGCGCTGCATCTTGCGCTGAACCTTCACGAGCAGGCATCAGCCGCTGCCACAAGGCACTTCTACCCGATTGGCTCAACTTGTTGAACATTTTTTCATCGAACTCTTCCCAATCCTCCTCTGGTTCCTCTGGATCTTCTGGTTCCTCTTCTTCTTCTTCAGCATCTCCATCTTCATCTTCTTCGTCTTCCTCAACCTCCTCCTCTTCCTCATCGTCACCTTGCTCGGCACCTTCTGGAAGCCTTCTTCCAGGACGCCAAGCAGTTTTATCTCTTTCCTTGTCTCTTTTTTCACTGGTTCCACCTTCACCACTTGTGCCACTTGTGCCACTCCTGATCTTGGAAAGCTTGGATTCGCCCCCGTTGCCCGCGTTGCTCCTGCCCTCGGCTTTTTCAGTTCCGGTTGCCAGCTTCAACTCGGCTGTTTTCAGCTTCGACTCATCTTCATCTGACAACTGACTTCCAAAAAGCCATGCTCCAAACTCCGTCAAGATCACTTTGCCGTCGTTATCTGAATCCATGGCTTTCAGCAGAACACGGATCTGGTGATCGTCCCAGTCTCCAGCCGAACCTGCAAGATCCCTCATCAGTGCAGCCAATTCTTTGAAGTTGATCATCCCATCTCCATCTTGGTCATATCTCTGGAAAGCCTGGGCTAAGTCGGGGGGAACACACTTTAAGCACAGGTCGACCGCAAATGGAAAAGACGAAGAATATCAAAGGATAACAAGAAACATCAAGAAACAACTACCCTCTGGTAAACTAACAGTTTGCTATTGAAAATGGCCATAGAAATAGTGGATTTACCCATTAAACATGGTGATTTTCCATAGTTTTTTGTATGTTTACCAGAGGGTAACTGATGCCAACTGTATGAAAAGGTTCCTAAACCCGCAATGTTTGTGCCGTTGCCGTCTGGTCGTATACTGTTCCCCTCCATTCCCCTGCCATCCGCACGACAAGGAGCCTCCATGACAGACTGGACCTTGTCCGTTTCATTCTCCACCTCATCTCAAAAGTCTTGGATAACAAGAATCAACAAACATCAATAAATGTCAATAAATATCAATAAATTAATGTCAATAAATGTCAATAAGCATCAACATATTTCCCCATCTCAAAACATCTCTAAAATTTCTCCAAGGCAGTACTCTGCAAAAATCTCCGGCCTCTTCCATGAGAATGCCATCAAGAACTACTCAACGATCCAAATGAGCTGCAGAGGCGAATCGAAACAATCCCTTGTTTCAAACTCTGACAGTCTGACAGTCAAATTTTATGCCCTTTATGCAAATTGCTCCAAACTCTGAGCTGTTTCATACGTGGATTTTTGACGTGGATTTTGTATGTTCCGGTCCTGCAGAAGAAGTTCTGTGGCATGAAAGCACACCTCCATGGCCATGGCCGAATGGAAACACGATCATTTATATCATTCCATGGTAGCTGACATACTGTAGCTTTTGTACAGACCTGTTCATCGCTGGATGAACCATGATGGGCCGCCTTCAAGTGCGTTCGGGAGATGTTGTAGAACCAGTTGGCCTGGAACACATCGACTAATTCGACACAGCCATGTTCCAAGCTTTTCCTACCATGCTGTAATCATTGATAATATCCCAACATCATCTTGATTATCAATGAAAACTATGTTGATCATAATAATCATTGATAATATCATTGATAATATCCCAACTATATTGATATTATCCCAATATCTATATATTATCCCAATATCTATAGAGAATCATGATAATAATCATAGTAATATAAATAATCATAGATAATATCCCATAAATAACCATTAGTCGTCTCCCGATTTTCCAATTCTTTGTCGACACCCTCGCCTTGAGGAGCTTATCGAAGACCAGCTCCTGATGCCTTCGACCAACCTCCACGATTTCTCCCGTGTTCACAGCGATTCGTTTGGCCTCACAGAACCAAACCAGAAAACATCCACAAACAGCGGAATTTTCCAGAATTCTCTGATTCAGAATCGTTCAGAATCCGACATTGACATTTCTTGACATTTCTTGACATTTCGTTAAGTGATGTAAAGTGATGTCAAGTAAAGCAAAATCCGTGATTCATCGCGATGCCTCTTTCGGCAAGCCCTTCACATCTGTGCCTGTGATACAGCAAGGCTGACAACAAAGGGAGCTGTTGGATGCTGTCGGTAAGAGACCAACATGTTATTCACCTCTTCTCCATGTCTCCATCTCTCCCCGTCACAGCTGGGGTGCAAACAAATTGATTTCACACATTCCAGAACTGCCATAGCTCCTCGCCAAATTGATTTTCTACATGTGTCACCAACTCAACAAAATCAAACAGATCTCCGGCGGTGCCACATTAAAGTTGTCACACGTCACGTGCGTAGCTGTGGACGGATTATCCGCTGTGATGTACTCCTGTGGGTCTAGCAGAGGGCCTTAGTGCAAGGTCCAAGTCTACATGAAATCTTGCACAATTTCATTCATATGTAATATGAAAATATGGTGATATATGATGTAAAATGTGTCTAACAAGATAGGACCAGGACAATCATGGATATTAATGGATAGCTATCCTGGATAACTATCCTGGATAACATAGCTACATGCCTGCATTGGCATCACATATCTTCACCTTTTGAGGCTGCGACAGAAATGCAGGACGAGCCTATCACATCACAAATAAAGCATAACGCACATCTGCAAAACATGAGAGTTTCCATGAAAATCCATCAGCAACGCCATGAAAATCCATCAGAAAGTCACCCACTTTCCGCATCTGCCTCCAAGAATCGCAACTGCACGCGCAGTACCGCAATGGGTGGATCTGATAGGGTCAACATGTCATTCTCGCGAATGACCACCGTTGCACCTGCACGACACGGTGTGACACCGTCACGTGACACCAATGACGACGACTTGCTGCCGACTGCGGCGCCTTGCTCCAAAGGAGCTCCGTTCACCAGAAACGGATTCCTGTGTGCGGCTGTGGTGCAATTTGGCACCATTTTTGATGTCGCAAATGCAGAGGCCGCTGCGAAGAATGCTTTGAAACCATCAGCTGATTCTGCCTCAGTCATGTGAGTCATCAACATGTTGGTCATCAACATGTGAGTCATGATGAAATTGTGATCTGTCACATTTGGCTTAGTTTCAGGAGCTGAGATGCGAGCGAAACACCGATTTTGAAGTGAGTTCGAGAAATCTTTGAAAGTGATTCCTGACAGTATCCACTAAAGCATGGTATACATCGAGATACATCGAGCCTTTTCGCACATGTCAATTTTCTGATGGCTTTGCTCCGGGAAAAAACAACTTCATTTGAACCCATGCCGTCTTGACATGCGAATTTGCTGCCAAAATTGACCGCAGAAGAACAAGTCTGTGTCTTTCACACAAGAGACACTCCAGGAACTGAGAAATGAATAGAACTGATATGAACTGATGTTTATTTCATCACCGATTTTTCCAGACTTTCTTCTCACCCACTTTGGAGCTTGCCATCCATCTTTGGTAATCTCTAGTGGCAACTGGCGGCCATCGGAGAGCCTGGTCCATGACCTTTTCAAAGAAGTCTGGCTGGTGATTTCGCCCTTGGTGCATCGTATATTTTTTGACCAAAGCTGATGATGATTTTTGAGGATTTTGGTGCATCAAAATCATCAAAATGTTGGGGGTGAATAGTAATTTTAATATGTATCAATGTATATGATTGATTATGGTCTTATGATGATCATCCAACTATAGAACTGTGGTGTTGAAATGTGTTGAATCATCAAGATTGGGGATTTGTTCATGATTCTCCAACTGGTTTTGGAGATTTTCATGGCCGAAACCCACCAGTTTCTAGTTTTTGTATCGGGACATAATGAGATATAATTGGGATTGGACTGGAGTATGTGGAATCTATTCAATACATTCAATCCAATCAGCAACAATTAAATGGCAGATTTACCATCATGACATGAGAATATCGGACAGCCATGGGGGTTCCAGATATAACAGAGGAAAATTTGGTGTTTTTTTCAGGTTTTTTGAGGTCCAGAATCTATGAGGATCCAGCCAACTGCGACCTCCCAATCCTTTGGTTCTGCCTGGCAAAATCTCTACGATCATCCCATGTGCGAAAAACCTGTGCGAAATTTACGTCGTTAAGTTTTCTGTGCCGTCGAAGTTTTAACTGTGCCTTGATGGTGATGTTGTGTGTTGGAGCAGAAAGGACCGGCGTCCAAACCTTGAAATTTTTCGAGTCAGCTCTGAAGAAATGGAACATCTCAGCAGCGGCTGAGGAAGCTGCACAACACAGGATCAATTGGTCTAAAGCAGTCCTCAGTTCTCAGATGTATAGGATCAATTGGTGCAACAAAATCAGCAAGAAAAAATCCACAGGTATTGCTGGAGTGAAACAACGCAACGGACATCGAGTATGTGACAAATTCTTCGCAGGCCCTGTGTACAAGCCAAAGCACAAAAGATAGTGACAACAACAATTCGTGGACTTCTTCAGAGATGCACGCAGATAGTAAATTCAGCGGGCAGCAACGAACAACGTCAAGCATTTCATGATCCTCTCTGATCATTTTTTGAATCTCCACTACTACAATTTTCAAAAAAACACATCACCCACAAAATCAGTGGCCTTGAGGTTCAGCACCATACCTTGACACAGTGAAATCGTGCTTATTTCTATCGATGCGGTTTCGCACAGCGATAGCTTAATATAACGGAACAACTCAGATGTGGCACCTGGGAGGTCGCAAAGAATCCTGACGCGCGCCACATCGCGTGTAGCTCGAAGGTTTGGACCGGTTTGGAGAGTGGTTTGGCCACTCGAGCAGCCGCCTGTCGCTGGCTCGGCCGCAAGGCTTCAGCAATTTCCTTGAAGAGCGGGCGGCGAGCAGGAGTAAAGTCCACCTGGGAAAACACAACCAAAAACTGACGGACGAACGGAGGAATGAATTTCCTGGGATGAAATTTCAGTTTCATGAGAGTTGAATCACTGAGGATTCAGGCACAGCGCAGGGCCAGTTTTGCCACATCTTCCAGCTCTGGCATTTTCCACCTCAACGCTTTCCGCCAAGGGATCGATGCTGTGGCTGCTGTGGATGCTGGTACTGGGATCCCCCGGCCCCGCTGAAAGCTCGGCATGTTCAAAGACACGGCGCAAAGCGCCAGAGGCTGCTGGCTGAATCTTTTCCAGCAGTGGATAGATCATGGCCCCTGATCCAATGGATCCAATGGATCCAATCATGCAAAACATGGATATCAGATGATATCAGATGATATCATGGCTGAATATGGCTGAATATGGCTGAATATGGCTGAAAAAGGCTGAAGTTATGGCATGAAACATATGAAACTGTCCACCAAATGGTGATTTTTAACTGTCCTCTTCCATCAGTGAGCGCTGGCGCTTCGTTCACCAGTAGCTCCAATAGTACCTTTCCAAGTCACAAAAAACGCTTCGTTCGGCGTTTCCACACGATGAACATGTAGGAACCATCTGAGGTTGGGGCGGTTCCAAACGAGAACACCTGCGGTCAAGAGATGCTTTCCCGCCATTTTTTTGAGACAAACTTCCAAAGAAACATCAAACTCAACACAGCACTGCCAAGTCACCTCTGATTGTTCGTTAACTTTGCCAGTCTGCAAGTAGATAGGACAGGTATACCTCAGGGAAAAACAACCGAACATAAGCGAACAACCAAAGTGCATAGCTGTTCAGCAAAAATATCAAAACAGTGTTTATCAGATTATCATTATATATCATCATTTTAATCAGATAACAATGATAATCATCCATCAATAAGTGTTTATCCATAAGTATTAGTTGTGGATGGTTCTCACACAGCTCAGCTGGGCGAGCCACCCCGGTGTTCCGCTGATTCGGTCCACCTTTAGGTGCGCCTCATCCTGCGAATGCGACAGCTATGGTATAACAGCTATGACAGCTATGACAAAGTTGTGGTAAATGCGTGGCAAAGATGTGGCTTAAGTGGGATCCTGGACTCCAAAATCGACCATTTTGGCGGTTCCCTTCCTGCGATTTTTTCACAGCAAAAAACAGAGATGTCTCGGATTTTTCACCAGAAACTCACAGTGAAACCAGTTGCCTTGGACTGGATTTTGAGGATGCGGCTTATCCAACACGATGTTCAATGGCTTGATATCCCGGTGATACATCGCTGGCACCAGATTCGCCATATGGAAGAGACCCTTTGATGCATCGTAGGCTGCTATTCTCCGGCGAGAGGCAGGGAAGCTCACCTGCGAAAACATCGACATTTTCAGCAACTCATGGAATTTTAGCAACGGGGTGAACAACGGGGTGAAACGTGTTTCACCACCCAAATGTGTAGCCAACAAACAACAAATATCAACAAATGACATCGATTGATGATCCAAGATGATCCCAATAAGAGGTGCAAACCTTCCAGCGCCGTATGCCTCTCCGCTTCGGCTACGCTCCAAATGGTAATGGAGGTCACCTCCAGACAGCAGCTCGTAGACCAAGAATTTCTTCCGCCTACGAAGCGACAACATCGAAAGGTCTCATATGCGGATCATGATTTAATGGACATAAAAAAACCATAAAAACATGTACATCTTCAAAAAAGTTTTTTTTTTTCTCAGAAATATCTTAAGATTCTTAAGACTATTTGATATTATTTGATAGTGAAAAAACAACATGCATCATCAAAGCTGAGGCTCTAACTGGTACATTGACCAACCCAAGAGGCATACGAGGTTTGGATGGCGAAGGCCTCCACAGGATTGCACCATGCTGAGCCATGCTGTCTCTCGAGTCAAAGGTGTTGCACTTTGATTTTTAAATTTGAATCATTTGGCCTCACTACCAGTGCTCAAACAGGGCATAAAATTTATGTAAATCTCCCACTGGATGATTTTCCCAGCTATAAACCTCCAAGAACTTCCAAGAACCTGTGGATTTCGGCTCCATTTTTTTCGGTGATTCAGGTCCCGACGTTTCAGGAGCCGAACTTCCTCCTCGATCTTCACGTCATCCGTCACAGCCTCCGTTGCCGCCGCAACGCGGCCAGCGTTGCGAAGCCCGTCGCGCCCAAAATGCGCCCAAAATGCGCCTTGACCGCTGCTGCAGCGCCGTTCAAAAGGCCCCTGTACACCTCATGGTGCGATGGCAATCCGATAGAAATCCCATGGCAAAAATGATGCAAAAATGATGCAAAATAAGGATACACATTCCATAAAATTGAGCTATAGGACAGAACCAACAGCATCTCGGCCCAACCTGCATCAATGCTTCATGTTCTACATCCAGGAGCAAGGCATAAAACACATCTTCCTGAAAAACAAGCTATTGTACAACCTGTAAACCTTAAAACATTCTATAAACCGGGTCAAGTTTGGCCGTTTGGCCTGTTTGAAGGGCTGAAACCGCCAGTTCCATCATGCAAATCCTGGCGAAACTGCCACGAAATCAGCATTGCATCAGATCACGATCTAGGTCAGTCCTTGAAGGAGCATTCCTTGGGCTCTGGAATTGGCCTTCCAGTATCAGAGGCATTTCATACATTTCAACAGATTATGTCTATGATTGGAAAAAAAAGATATGTGGCAAATTTGGTGAAGGTTAATGTCAAGTCTAAAGGTAAACTAACTCGGATTAAATCGATGCGCCAACATTCTGTACAAGATGATCCATGGAGAATTGTCCGACAGCCATGTTTTTTCAACTAAGGGCGCCTTGACATTTTCACTCCATGGGATTTTCAAACGAGACGGCTCTAAACTAAAGATCTTCAAAGATCTTCAGGAAAAAATATATGGTGTAACTGGTGGTTCCCAGAATGGAGTGACTTCACAAATGACATCTTTCATGCGAGTTCTGAGGAAAATCAGACCTCCCAATTTTTCTGTCCCAGTTGCTTTGGTGACATTTATTTAGACTTTGTTTTTCCCATGTTTTCCATCTAAGTTCATGCTATGTTTTTCTTGGTTGCTTCTTGCTGACATCTAAAGCAAGTTGAATTCTCTTCTTGAACAAGAGGTTTGCGGACATGAAGCGTGCCACCAATGTCAAGAAACAAAACAGCGACAGTTTCGTCCCATGAATGAAACCTGCATAACTTAACAAATCAGAACATTCCATGCAGACTGTGTTGCATTTCAAGCATGGACAACACAATAATTGAGACACAAGCCAAAGACATGGTGGCTGTATACTGCCTTCTGTATCGTTTCCATCATCTGATGTATGGCTACGAACAATGAATGGCTGTATAGACTTACCCTCTGGTAAACTAACATAACTATATGGAAAATCACCATGTTCAATTGGCAAATCCACTATTTCTATGGCCATTTTCAACAGCTATTTTGACATAACCAGAGGGTAGGACACTTGATGAATTTTTACCACATCAACACATTGATTGGGTCCGAGGAATGCAACTGAAGCTGCGGAATCGCAGGCTCCAACTTCGTCCCATGACTCAGTAAACACAACCGCGTCGTCACTGAAAGATCTGAAAGGTTGGATACTGCAATGACCAGTTTTCCATTTGTGGTTCTTCCATCCCTAACATAGTAACTACTAGGAACTGATAACCCCGGTATCGGTGGATTGTTGCGAGCATCCCTCCTCTACACCGCGCTACTGATTCAACATTCGGACTCCCGCGTCGATGTGCATCTAAGCTGACCATGACGTCCAATTCGGATCACAATGAGAAAACCATTGCCATAACAAAACCACGGCAGGAAGAGGCTGAGGTTTGGGAACCATCATGGCAACCCCCAAAAACAGCTGAGATCTCGCAGTCCATCTTTTTTCTCCCAGATCTGTCCAGCTTCAGTCTTCATCCTGACAGGAGTTGGGAACATCGGATCACATCGGATCAAGTTCATTCCTTCATATGTTGACCTTGGAAAAAGATGATGATCAGATTTGTAACCATTTGGATTTATAACCATAAATGATCATCAACATAACTCTTGCTAATATGGCTATAATCATAAAGATCATAACCTTTGATAGATTCATAAACTTTCTGCAGAATCCAAATCACACAGCAACACGACACCTCTGAGAAAGACGTCTCGCCCTCATCGGCTTTACCGCCCTGTCAGAATGGATTCAAATGTAACCCACAAAGCTTGGTGATTTCATGGTGATTTCATGGTGATTTCAATCTAAATTCCCATTGAATCACCATGAAATCCACCATGAAATCCATGGCATCCCTGCTGTTTTGAGGTTCAACATGCCAGTCTCCACCACAAGCTCGTAAACGTCTGCAATACGCTGCAGCTTTCGCAGAGCCTCACATCAAATTCTAGAGTTTCACTGCCCTGAGAATGGAAATGGCAAAAATAAACAGTGATAATAAGAATATGTCACATGTCAAGTAATAGAGATACTCATTGTCAAATATCATTTATCACCTAAAATCACATTTTCAACATATAGTTAGGGGGCATTATATCATCCTAATATATCCTAATTCTATTTATTATTGACATGGGTAGGATCCACCTGGCACTTACCGGACCCCCTAACCCGGTTGTGCCACGTTTTTGCCACGTGTTCCACGCCTCGTGTCGCAGTGACTTTGCAGCTGTGGCAGCTGAGGCCAAGGGCAATGCGGAGTCTTCGAACCTCGTTTCTGTTTTGAGGTCTCTGAATGCGATACTAATACAAACCGTAAATATCATACATATCCATGGTAAATATCCATAAATCAGCCACAATCATAATACTGTTGAATGTTTCAGGAATAGCATAAATCAAGTCATAAACATAGGAATACTGCTGCACTTACTGTTGCATTGTATCTGTCTTTCTATCTTTCTGTCTGTCTGTCTGTCTATCTGTCTGACTATTTATCTATGTCATACAAACATTGCATTACACTACACTAGATGACATTGCATTGCTTTACCTTACATACATATACGATTCTGTACTTGACTTACATGTAGTAGAGCAACAAGAAACTGCAAGAAGAGTTTTCGGGTCCTTTTTTCATTGTCGAATTCTTTCTGTCCACAGAGTTTTCTGAAGGAGTTTGTGCTAATGAGATCACGACTTTTCTTTCCACCTTCGGCCAATGTGCCGGATACACATCTCCTGAACAGCAAAACGTATGGTTATTGAACTGGATAGCACAGTGAAGAATCAACTAAGGGCACTACAAACAACTGAAGTCTCCGACAACTGGAGAATGGAAATGCTGACGCACAGCAAACTATTTTCTACCTTGCATCTGAAGGATCT